>Ga0082335_1006067_pt1 | contig 15978 bp, 13 predicted proteins | sample Subgrocontami58m_FD_72375 | JGI IMG/M metagenome (GOLD analysis project Ga0082335, IMG submission 72375) | Subsurface groundwater microbial communities from S. Glens Falls, New York, USA - GMW37 contaminated, 5.8 m (SPADES assembly) (version 2) ... | reverse complement strand
ACCCACCGTACACCCGCCGCCAGGTAACCCTCTATAGTCTCGCGGCTTCTGATACCACCGCCCACCTGCACGGGCACGGAAACAGCCCGGACAATGTCCCTGATCTGTATGCGGTTTACCGGTGCTCCGGCTAACGATCCATCCAGATCAACCAGATGGATCCGTTGGGCCCCCTGTTCCTGCCAGCGCACCGCCATCGCCACGGGGTCATCGGCATAAACGGTGACCCGCCCGAAATCCCCCTGGGCCAGACGGACACATTTGCCGTCTTTTAAGTCAATGGCGGGGATAATGATCATCGCTGAGGACCAGTTATCCCGGGAAATGTTTTCAGAACCTCTTCAACGCCCTCTATCGCCAACTCTCGGGCCGTAAGCCATTTTATTCCCCATTTCGAAAAGTAGGAAAGCTGGGAAAGGTTCTCCATGAAGGAAGTTTGCGTCCTGTCGAAGGAGCTGCGCCATACTGTTACCCCGTCGCTTACCCTGATCAAATGGAGTTCAAAGGCCACGGAAGCGGGCTTCTCCACCGAATAAGATCTGCCTTTTCGCTCCCGGTAACGAAAAACATAGCCCACCAGGACGCCATCCGCACCGAGCTCTTTTCCCGTCTTTTGCACTATCTCGGTCAGGGGCGCCCGAGGGGCAGCCGCCAGGCTCCGGTAAGTCGCGCCTGCCGCTGGCGGGAGGATCAGGGTGAATTGCGGGTATTCCCCAAGTCTGTCCAGCAGGATATCTTCGAGGATTTTTTCTACATCTCGGGCACTTTTTTCGGTTTGGAAGACGCTTTCGCAGAGAGGACAGGGAACCATCCGGGCGTCGGGGTCGTCAGGGACAATGGCCTGAAAGGGCAGCACCGCCAACCGGGATAAGGCAACCTTCCCTTCCGGAAGCATAGTTGTGCGGATGCCCTCCGGGGCATGGCAGCCCGAGAAGAGGGGAAAAAGGCAAAGAAAGGCAAAATACAGCCACGGGCGGGAAAAGAATGAAGACAACTTGAGCATGGCAATCCCCTATATTAAAGCACACCTTTAGTGGATAATACGCCTCTGATGCTGCCATCGATCACTACCGCTTTCTTAAGGGCGCGCGCCAGGGCTTTAAAAATCGCCTCCGCCATGTGGTGACCGTTTTGACCGTACAACAAATTGATGTGCAAATTCATACCACTATGATCGGAAAAAGCCTTAAAGAATTCCTTGAGCAACGTCGGATCAAATCTCCCGATCTTCACCGCTTCGAACTCGGCATGGTACACCAGATAGGGACGGCCGGAAATGTCCAGCGCCACATTGCAGAGGCATTCATCCATGGGTACCGACGCCTCGCCGTAACGGGCGATGCCCTCCTTGCCGCCCAGGGCCTGGCGGAAGGCCTGGCCCAGGCAGATTCCCAAGTCTTCGGCTAAATGGTGATCATCCACCTCGGTATCACCGGCACTTTGCACTTTAAGATCAAAGGACCCGTGCCGGGCCAGGAGTGTGAGCATATGGTCCAGAAAAGGGATGGTGGTGGCGATTTCACCCTCTCCCCGACCGTCCAGTTCAATGACAATGGCTACTGCGGTTTCAGTCGTTTTCCGCTCAATTTTTGCGTTGCGCCCCATGATAGAGCCCCCTATTTTAGATGACCTTGTTCAGGGAATACTCGATTATTCCTTCAGCACCGGCTTCCTGCAGCAGGGGGATCAAATCTCTTACCATGCTGCCGCTCGCGACCGTTTCCACGGCCCACCCCTCTCCTCCATAGAGCCCGGAAATCGTGGGCGCTTTCAGGGAAGGAAGGATCGCCGTAACCTTTTCCAGGTTCTCCTGGGCAACATTCATTTTGAGGACCACTTTGCCCAGGGCCTGGAGCGAGCCGTTGAGCAGTATGCGGATCTGTTCGATTTTTTTTCTTTTCCAGGGATCCTGCCAGGCTTCGCGGCTGCTGATCAGCTGCGTATTGGTTCGCATCAGTTCGTGAACGATGCGCAGCTTGTTCGCCCGGATCGTCGTCCCCGTCTCCGTCACTTCCACGATGGCATCCACCAAGCCCTCGACCACCTTGGCTTCCGTGGCGCCCCAGGAGAATTCCACATGCACGTTGATGTTGCGCTCGGCAAAATACCTTTTAGTGAAATTAACCAGTTCCGTAGATATACGCTTCCCTTCCATGTCGGCCAGGGACTTAATGGGCGACTCCTCCTGCACCACCAGCACCCAGCGCGCCTCCTTCGGCGACACTTTCGAATAAATCAGGTCTTGCACCACGACAACGGCTGATTCATTTTCCTCGATCCAGTCCTTGCCCGTCAACCCCAGATCGATGTTGCCGTCCTCCACAAAACGGGACATTTCCTGTGCCCTTACCAGCTTGCAGGAGATTTCTTCGTCATCGATATCGGGAAAATAACTCCTCTCATCGTAGGTAATCCGCCAACCGGCCCTTTTAAAGAGATCTATCGTATTTGCTTCCAGGCTGCCCTTGGGTATGCCCAGTTTCAGTTTGTTCACTTGTACACTTCCTCCGGATTGAATATCCTCTCGCCTTTTGTTTCCCATTTTCCATCCGCCAACTGCCGATAAAAACAGGACCGATGGCCGGTATGGCAAGCGGCCCCTCCCACCTGCTCCACTTTCAGCAAGACCGTATCTTCGTCGCAGTCGAGGCAAATCTCCTTCACGTGCTGCACGTGGCCGGAAGATTCACCCTTCAGCCAGAGGGACTTTCGGGACCTGCTCCAATAAGTGGCCTTGCCGGTAGCAAGGGTATGCAACCACGATTCGCGGTTCATATAAGCCAGCATCAGCACCTCGCCGGTCTGCCAATCCTGAGTAATTACGGGCACCAACCCCTCGCCCTTCTCGAAATTCGGTTCCACGCCTGTCTCCTTAAGCTGCTTGCCTTGACTATGCCAATTTAAGCGGCGAATGTTAGATGAAGTTTGCCTTTTTGGCAAGGACTATTTAAGGTCAATAAATCCCAACTCCGATAAACGGGATAAGTAAGTTTACGAAATTATTTTTTGCCACTCTTTTCAGTACCCCCTTGAGGGGTAAAAAAGCGCAGAAAATAATTTCTTACTTACTAAAATTCATAGGATAATTGGTCAATTTCCGCGAAAGAAAATACCGGGCCGTCCTTGCAGATGTACTTGCTGCCCACATTACAGCGGCCGCACTTGCCGATGCCGCACTTCATCCGCATTTCCAGCGAAGTAAAGATGTTTTCCGTGGTATAGCCGAGGTCGAAAAATACTGGTTTTGTCAGCCGCACCATGATGGGCGGCCCGCAGATCACCGCCACGGTGTTTTCCACGGCGGGAGCAATGTCCTTACAGACCGCCGGCACGAACCCTACCCGGCCCTGCCAGTCCGCATCCCCCCGGTCGACGGTAACGTATAGATCGATATCGTCCCGCTCGGCCCAGGCAGCCAATTCCTTTTTGTAAAGGAGCAGTCCGGGCGTCCGGGCCCCGTAAACGACGATGATCCGCCCGAAACGCTGACGGTTTTCCTCGTAGAGCATATAATTGATGAGCGACCTCAGAGTGGTAAAAGCGAACCCGCCGCCCACAATCACGACTTGCTTGCCTTCGAGATAGGTAAGGGGCCAGGAATTGCCTAAGGGCCCTCTAACTCCCATTTTCGCCCCGACTTCCAATTCATGGAGGGCGCTGGTGACGATGCCGGCCTTCTGGACCGTGAATTCGAGATGGCCGGGCTGGGTAGGCGACGAGGCAATGCCGATGGGCGATTCGCCCTTGCCGAAAAGGGAAAGCTCGGCAAATTGGCCGGGCAGATAGCGGAAATTGGCCTCATCTTCCCTGTTCAGGAAGGAAAGACGAAAGGTTTTGATATCTTTCGTATCCACTTCCGTGATGATTTCATCGACCACGACGGGTATGGGCAGATAGGGATTTGACATAGGTTCTCCGGCTCATTCATAGCCCGCTAAACGGGACAAGTACTGATTATAATGCAGCGATATCGGAAATGACTTTTCTGATATCGATGTTCACGGGACAGTGCTTTACGCAACGTCCGCAACCGACGCAGGCCAGGTTGCCGAAATTGTCCACAAAAAACTTGAATTTATGCATGACCCGCTGGCGCCACCTCTCCTTCTGCGTGGGCCGGGGGTTATGGCCGGAGGTAGCCAGGGTGAAAAGGGGATACATGCATGAATCCCAGTTCCTGATCCGCACACCATCGTTGCCCTTGGTCTCGTCGCTGATATCGAAACAGTGGCAGGTGGGACAGAGGTAAGTGCAGGTGCCGCACTGCAGGCATTTGCTATGGATAGTATCCCAAAAAGGATGATCAAAAATGCGGTCGAGGATCGGTTTGATCTCGCGGGTCGGTTTAAGGGTCCGGCCTTCCCAGCTGTTCTGCAGGGCGATATCCTTCTGCCTCGCCAAAGCGGCGGCATCGGCTGCGGGGAGGTCGCCGAACCTGGGCAGCCAGCGTTCACCCTTGGCCGTCAGGAATTCAGCCAGATAGACCTCACCCAGATCCGTAAGCATAATATCCGCCCCCTCGGGCGAGGTGGGAGAGCCTTCGACGGCGGCGCAGAAGCAGGCGGCAGAGGGGGGGTGAACACAGGCCAGGGTAATAATTGTTGTTTTTTGCCGCCGCTCAATATAATAAGGGTCCCCGTACTTTTCCTGATCGAAGACCATATCCATGAGGACAAAGCTGCGGGCATCGCAGGGACGGACGCCGAAAAGCACCGTTTCTTGAACCTGCTCTTGCCTGTCGGCCAGGGTCAGATCACCATCCAGACGGGTGTAGCGCATCAGCTCTTCCCGGGGTGGAAAAAGAAACTGTTTCGGAGCGTTGCGCGTATTGGCAAACTCGACAAGTGGTTCTTCGCCCGGCCGCAAAGCCCGGAAAATCACATAGTCGCCCTCTTGCGCCGGTCCATAAACCGCTGCCTCGGCGGCCAGCCCCCCGATCAGACCGGGAAGCAAATCCTTTTTAATTAATCGCTTTTCCATATTTAATCCTAACCCTATAAACGGGATAAGTCCCGCCAAGTGGGATAAGTAAGTTTACAAATTTACTTTGTTTCAGAGAGCAATTCTCACTTACTAAATCAAACCCAGCCCGATCAATAGCGGCCGGGGATCGACACGATGCATCTTGAACCATTTCTCCGGCCCCGTAAGACCCATCGCCAGGGCCATCAACTCGGTGAAGTAAAAGACCGGCAACTGGAGGCTTTCGCTCGCCCGCATGTCGAGGTTGGCCATGCAGACCGGACAGGCGGTGACTACGCAACCGGCCCCGGAGGCCCGCGCCATGGTCATCAATCTGTCCACCAATTTGACCACATACTTCGTTTGCGTGATCGTCAGGCTCCCGCCGCAACATTCCGTCTTGTAGGACCAGGCCAGGCTGTCTGCCCCCAGGGCGGTCATGATGTTGTCCATGAGCACGGGGTTTTCATGGTCGTCGAAAGCGCAGATTTCCGGTGGCCGCACCAGGAGACAGCCATAGTAGGCCACCACCTTCAGCCCCTTGAGCGGCTTGACAATTTTTTCGCGTATCCTCTCCGGACCGACGAGATTGTGAAATACATCAATGGCATTCCGGACCGCCAGTGTTCCGCGGTAGTCATCACCCACAATTTCTTCAACTTCCCTCTTCAGGCGCTCATCCTTGGCCAGCTGATGCTGGGTTGCTTTCATCCGGTTGAAACAGGCAGCACAGGGAACCATCATGTCGGCCGCACCGTCTTTTTCAGCGCGCATCAGGTCGCGGGCGGGCAGCGCCAGGGAAAGCTTGAAATTGGTGGCGTGGGCCGATGATGCCCCGCAGCACGACCAGTCATCGACTTCCATGAGCTCGACTCCCAGGGCCTTGCTTACCGCCTCTACGGAAAGGCCGAATTCCTTGCCCGTCCCATGCAGGGCGCAGCCCGGATAATAAGAAACTTTCAAGGCCTTTTCCCCTCCTGCCCGCTTTTACTTGTTTTCTTGAAAATACCTCTCACGTTTCTCAGGTCCCGGGTGCGCGGCGCCCGCAGGGCGAGTTTGCTCTTCCAGTACATGTCGATCCCCATCGCCAGGTCAGAAAAGAAATCACCGGACTTCAACTTGTACCAAGCCATCAGCAGCGCCTCATTGATCCGTCCGTTCATCCTGATACCGGCCAGAAACGCCTCGTGCAGCTTCAGGATATTTTTCCCCCGGATCGCTTTTCCTTCCTCCAGGGCCATGGCCCGCAAGGCATCCATCATCCCGGCGATGTCCACTTCATTCGGGCAACGGGTGATACAGGTTTCGCAGGACACGCAAAGCCAGATCGTCTCACTTTTCAATACTTCGTCCCGTCTGTCCATCTGAATCATCCGGACAACCTTATCGGGATTATACTCCATGGCAAAGGCCAGGGGACAGCCGGCGGTGCATTTCCGGCAATGATAGCACCTCTGCAGGGGGACGCCATTTATTCGGGCGTTAACTTCTTCTAAGAATGTTCCCATTTTTTTTCCAATTCCCAATTGCAATCACTAATTACCGTGATCATTGATCTATTCCGGATTAAAAATAAAATCCTGCCGGTCATCTTCCCGAAAGGTACTGAGCAAGGCCGGTTCTTCGGACGATAAACCGGCCCGGTGTCCGAAGAGGTTCCAGGCGTCGCTATCCAGCTTCTTCAAATAGGTGCGCAGGTCAACATTCATGGGACAGACGGCAACGCAACTGCCGCAATCCACGCACCGGCCCGCCATGTGAAAAAGCCTCATTAGCTGAAATGCTTCGCTGTCGGAGCGTTCCGTCCCGATGCCGATCCACTGCGGTTGACTCTGCTCCGCAAAACAGCTGCGGCAGTAGCAGGAGGGACAGGCATTGCGGCAGGCATTGCAACGGATGCACTTATCCATTTCTTTCACAAAATATTGCCACCTCTCCCGCTCCGGAAGACCGGAAAATTCCTCCACGGACAGGTATTCGCGGTCGGCATCCATGGGAAGCGCCGCCTCTCCTAACATCCGGTCCTGCAAAACGGGGTTGTTGAAACGGCAGGTCAGACAGTTGTCGGCCGTAACCTCGGCCAGGGGTATCTCGGCGGCTCCCTTAGCGGTTTCGACGATGATGGTAACGTCTTGCAATGATCCAGCTGTTATTTCCCGCCCGCCGACGCGGGCCGACAATTTACGGTTGTCCACGAAACCGCGGCAGGGAACCCCCAGGATCACGATCTCCTCCCGGTCAAACTGCCTTTCCTGCAACTGGATCACCAGCGAACGGCTCGTGCACCCGCGGGCGACGATGCCCACGGTCTTCTTCGTCCTTGCCTCCGGTTTTAAACGCCTCTCGGTCTCGCGGTGCTGGCCCAGGATGTCGGTCACATATTTGGCCAGATTCTGGACACAGAGGGGATTGTAAACCAGCCTTACGGCATCAGCCGGATCGGTAATAAAACAAGGGGTCATCACCAGCGGCAGCGTACCTGCTTCATAGCCGATAATGACATCCACTTTTTTCTCGCTCAGAAGATTCCTGGCCTCTTCCCGTAACTTGATTTCTATATTTTCCACGGATTCAGATTCCTGTTTGCTGTTGAAACACCCCACCCTGGAGCGTCGGACCGGCGAAGTCTTGCTTTACCAGTCTCTCCGCCGGCCCCAGAGCCTGGACGGCGGCTGTCACCTGCCTGATCAGCTTGGCGAAACGCTCGCCCTCGGAGGCCGAAACCCAGGTAAAGATTACCCGGTCTCCCTCCACCCCGATATGGGTCAGGAAACTTTTGAGCAGGGCAAACTTCCGGCGGGCGATCAGGTTGCCCGTCAGGTAATGACACTCCCCGGGATGGCAGCCGGAAACAAGTACGCCGTCGGCGCCCTCCTGCAGAGCCTTTACAATATAAAAGGGGTTGATCCTGCCGGTGCAGGGCACGCGGATAATCCGTACGTTCGGGGGATACTGGATCCTGCTGATCCCCGCCAGGTCCGCCCCGGCATAGGTACACCAGTTACAGACCATGGCAATGATCTTCGGCTCCCAGTCTTCCCGCTGTTTATCTTCATCCATAAATATATTCCCGCAATTTTTCGGTGCGTTACACTGCGCACCCGGGGCGCCGGTGCGGCACCGTTCCTCACATCGCCTGCAGCTGCGCCAACACTTCCCCGTTGCTAAAGCCGTTCAAATCCACGGCGCTCATGCGGCAGGAGGCCGTACAAACGCCGCAGCCCTTGCAGAGGACCGTGTTGACCACCGCAACCCCCTCCATCTGGTCTACGGATATGGCGCCGAAGGGGCAGTTCAGTTCGCAAAGACCGCAGGCCATGCACCTTTCCCTGGCCACATAGGCCGTTTTCCCTTCGGACTGAATAAAATCCTTGGTCAGGATGACGGCCGCCCGCGAAACAGCGGCCCGGGCCTGAACCATTGCCTCGTTGCCGAACTTGGGGGCATGGGCCAGCCCGCAGAGGAAGACGCCGTCGGTGGCAAATTCCACCGGGCGCAACTTTACATGGGCCTCGAGGAAGAAGCCGTCCTGGTTGGTCGGCACCTTGAGCATCTTCCCGACGGTTTCATTGCCGGCATTGGGTACGGTGGCGACGCTGAGTGCCAGGAGATCGGCCCGGAGCTGTACCATTTCATTCAGCACCGGATCGAAGACGGCCACACTGATCCCTGCGCCATCCGCCGTCACTTCCGGCTTGCGGCCTTCGTCATAACGGATGAAGCGAACATCCGCCTCCCGTGCCTTTCTGTAATAATTCTCTTTGAGACCGAAGGTCCTGATGTCGCGGTAGATGATCGTCACCTCCCGGCTGGGATCGGCCTCTTTGAGGCGCAAGGCGTTCTTGATGGCCTGGGAACAGCAGTAACGGCTGCAATAAGGTCTGCCGGGCTCGCGAGAGCCCACGCACTGGATCATAACAATTCTTTTGGCCCCCTCCAGACCGCCATCCCGGCGGGCGATGAGGCTTTCCAGCTCCCGCTGGGTCAGGACCCGGTCTGACCGGCCGGAGAGATATTCCTCCGTCTCTAGTTCATAACCGCCCGTCGCCACAATCACCACCCCGTGGGCCAGCTCCTCTTCCGCGCCTGCGGCAGTCACCGTAGTGCGGTAGTTGCCGATGTAACCTTCAATCTTCCTGATCTCCACACCCGTTAGTACGCGAATCAACGGATTATTTTTTATCCTCTCCAGCAGGCCGGCCAGGTGGCGCTCCGTATCCAGCCCCTCCAGGGTATAGTGCAGCCGCCGGTAGTTGCCGCCCAATTCCCTTTCTTTTTCCACAATATAGGAGTAAAAACCCTGTTCCGCCAGGGATAATGCCGCTGTGATGCCGGCCAGCCCACCCCCGATGATCAGTGCGGCATGGTTGACGGCGAGCTGACCCGGTTTCAGGGGCTTCAACAGTCCCGCCTTGGCAATCGCCATCCGGACCAGGTCCTTGGCCTTGGCGGTCGCCTTTTCCGGCTCCTGCATATGCACCCAGGAATTCTGATCGCGGATATTGGCCATCTCAAAAAGATAGCGATTGAGACCGGCCTTTTCGCAGTTCTCCTGGAACAGCCCTTCGTGGGTCCGGGGGGAACAGGAGGCCACCACCACGCGTGTCAAGTTGTGTTCCCTGATCACCGCCGCCATCTTGACCGCCGCATCCTGAGAACAGGTAAAAAGGTTGTCGGTGGCGTAAACCACTGTCGGCAAGGTCTTGACGTATTCCACCACCGCCGGCACGTCTACCACGCCGCCGATGTTGATCCCGCAGTGGCAGACAAAAACCCCGGTACGGGGCCCGGTGCCCCGCAGATCGCTTTCCAGAGGCAGTTCTTCCGCCGTGGTGAGACTGCCGCGGCTGCCGGCCAGCAATTCCCCGACACAGGCCGCCGCGCCACTGGCCTCCATGACCGTCTCCGGAATGTCCTTGGGACCGCCGAAAGCGCCGCAGGCGAATACACCTGGCCTGGTAGTCTCCACAGGATTATCCGGCGCCGTCCGGCAAAAGCCGCAATCTTCCAGCTCGATGCCCAGACCGGCCGCCAATTCCTGCGCCTCCGCCGGCGGCATGAGACCAACCGACAGGACCACCATGTCAAATTCTTCCTCCACCAGCCGGCCGTCTTCCGTAACATAATTGATCAGGAGGTCTTTGGTCTGGGGCAGCTCTTTGACACTGGAAGGTATGGCGCGGATATAACGGACGCCGTACTCTTCCTTCGCCCGATTGACGAACCGGTCAAAATCCTTCCCGTGGGCCCGGATATCCATATAAAAAATCGTCGGTTCCAGGCCCCGGGTGTGCTCTTTGCCCACAATCGCCTCTTTGGTGGCATACATGCAGCAGACCGACGAGCACCAAGTGTTGCCGCAAGCCGTATCCCGCGAACCGACGCATTGGATAAAAGCGATTTTCTTTGGTTCCCTGCCGTCGGAGAGCCGCTGGACATGACCAAAGTTGGGACCGGAGGCCGAAAGTATCCTTTCGAACTGGATGCTGGTAACAACGTTGGCATAGCGCCCGAAACCATACTCGCCCCGGATGCCCGCGTCGAAGGTTTCAAATCCCGGTGCGGCTATCACGGCCCCGACTTCCAGGGTCTCCTCCGCGCCGGTCTCCTCATGCCTGATCGCCCCGGCCACACAGACTTCCACGCACTGATAGCATTCGGAGCAGATCCCGCAGTTCAGGCAGCGGCTGGCCTCGCGGCGGGCCTCCTCTTCCGAAAAGCCGGCGGCCACTTCGAAGAAGTCGCCTCTTCTCTCTCCGGCAGTGCGCAGAGGCATCGACACCCGCGGCGCCGGGGGAATGCCCTTGATATCCCCCCGGTCAGCCAGGCCTTTGGTCCAGTCCCGACCGCGACCGGCCATGAGATCGGCCCCTGTAAGATAACGGTCGATGGAAATGGCCGCTTCTTTCCCCGCATTGACGGCCTTGATGATTGTGGCGGGACCGGTGACCACATCACCGCCCGCAAAGACGCCCGGCAGGGCAGTGGCAAAGGTTATGGGATCGACATCCAGCGTGCCCCACTTGTTCGGGGCCAGGCCGCTGTCACTCTCCAGGAAGGAAAGATCGCTCGTCTGACCGATGGCGGCGATTACCGCATCCACGGGAATGATGAATTCCGTACCCTTGACGGGCACGGGCCGGCGGCGGCCGCTGGCATCAGGCTCCCCCAGCTCCATGCGGACACATTCAATGCCGGTAAACTTACCTGCCGTGCGGAGCTTTCTTGTCGGATAGACCAGAAACTCCATCCGCACCCCTTCCGCTTCCGCTTCTTCTATCTCTTCGGGCGCCGCCGGCATCTCGGCGCGGGACCGGCGGTAAAGGATAAATACCTCTTTCGAACCGGTCCGGACTGCCGTCCGGACGGCATCCATAGCCACATTACCGCCCCCAATCACGGCAACCCGGTCACCGAGGAAGACTTTCTCCCCCATATTGACCCGCTTCAGATAATCGACCCCCGAGATTACGCCTTCCGTGTCCCGGTCCGGCACGTCCAACTCCATACTGAGATGCGCCCCTACGCCGATGAAAAGGGCATCATAATCCCGCCTCAGATCTGCCAGAAAGACATCCTTGCCGACGCGGGTATTCAGGCGGATATCCACGCCCAGGTCTTCAATAATCTTGATCTCGGCATTGATGACGTCTTTGGGCAAACGATACTCGGGAATGCCCACTGTGAGCCAGCCGCCGGCTGCGGGCAGGGCCTCGAAAACGGTGACGGCGTATCCCTCGACGGCCAGGTAATACGCAGCTGACAGGCCGGCCGGACCGGCGCCGATAATAGCCACCTTCTTACCCTTCGGTTCCTTCTTTGCCGGAATGTACCTCGTTGCTTCCTCAAGGTCCAGGTCAGCCACAAAACGCTTGAGGTGCATGATATCCACAGGCGTATCCACTTCGCCACGCCGGCAGGCCGACTCGCAGGGGTGATTGCAGACGCGGCCGCAGACGGCGGGAAAAGGGTTTTCCTGTTTGATGAGCTTCAGGGCCTCCCGGTATTTTCCGGCGGCGATCAGGGCCACGTAGCCCTGCACGCTGATATGGGTTGGGCAGGCGGCTTTGCAGGGCGAAGTCCCCAGTTTGTCCACCGCAAAGGCGCTGGGTATGGCCTGGGGGAAGTGCCGGTAGATAGCCTTGCGGGAACTCAGGTTTTCATTGAAATCGGCGGGCAGCGTAACGGGGCAGACAGTGGCGCAATCGCCGCAACCGGTGCATTTACTAGCGTCGACAAACCGGGGGGCTTTGCGGAGGCGGGCCTCAAAACGTCCCGCCTCGCCGGTCAGGGAAGTTACAGTGCGCCGGGTAAGGATTTCCACGTTGGGATGACGGCCCACTTCCACCAGCTTGGGCGAAAGGATACAGGCGGAACAATCGTTGGTGGGGAAGGTCTTGTCCAGCTGGGCCATTACTCCGCCGATGCTGATCTCCTTTTCCACCAGGTAAACCTTGATCCCCGAATTGGCCAGGTCAAGGGAGGCCTGTATACCGGCAATACCTGACCCCACAACCATCGCCGACCCTATTTTCTCGTCTTTTTCCACCCTTTATCCTTCAGATATTCTTCAGATGTTCTTCAGATTACCTGCATATCTACGTTTGATATATGGGTCCCGCATTATTGCCTTAGCATCAAATAGTTTTTCTTTCAAGACTTCTCTTAGCCACTTTGTAACTATGCCCCTCCGGAAACCCCGGAGGGGCAATATCCCTTGCTAATTGACGATGCATCACAATCCATACTGTTCATCTATCCACCGGCAATAGGCGCCGCTCAGCACTCCCTCCAGCCAGTCCCGGTTTTGCAAATACCAGCTGATCGTCTTGCGCAGACCAGTGGCAAAGGTCTCCCGTGGCTCCCATTGAAGTTCCAGGTGCAACTTACTAAAATCAATCGCGTAACGCCGATCATGACCCGGCCGGTCAGTTACAAAGGTAATCAGCCTCCGCCGCGCCCCCCCGGGCAGGGGTGCGGCAATCTCATCCAGCACATCGCAGATCATCTCCACAATGGCGATGTTTTCCATTTCCGCCCGCCCGCCGATGTTATAGGTCTCCCCTCTCCGGCCCTTTTGCATAACAGCCCAGATGGCTGCGCAGTGATCCTCCACATAGAGCCAGTCCCGGATATTCTTTCCATCCCCATAGACAGGCAGCGGTTTCCCTTCCAGGGCATTGATGATGATCAGGGGGATCAATTTTTCGGGAAACTGGTAAGGGCCGTAATTGTTGGAGCAGTTGGATACCGTGACCGGCAGGCCGTAGGTCTGGTGATAGGCCCGCACGACGTGATCGGAAGCCGCCTTGGAGGCCGAATAGGGACTATTGGGCCGGTAGGGGGTCTCCTCGGTAAAGTAGCCCTCGGGGCCGAGACTGCCGTAGACCTCGTCGGTGCTGACATGGTGAAAAAGCTGGAAATTTGCGGCGCCGCGGGCTGCTTCCAGGAGACTGAAGGTGCCCATGATATTCGTAAGCATGAAGTCTTCCGGGCTTTTGATCGAGCGATCGACGTGCGACTCGGCGGCAAAATGGCAGACGGCGTCGATCTCGTAACGGTGGAAAATATCTTTCATTTCTTCCCGCCCGCAGATATCGGCCTGGAGAAAAAGGAACCTCTCCGGGTAACGTTCCTTTACGTCCTTGTTGCTCTGCGGATTGCCGCAATAAGTAAGTTTATCGACATTGATAATTCTGCCCTGAAAATCGGACTGGGCGAAGAGACAGCGGATAAAGTTGCTGCCGATGAAGCCGCAACCACCCGTCACCAACAGGTTCTTGATATTCATTGAAATTCACCCTTTAAGTTATCGTTATCATATTCCAACTCTCGTAAATAGCACCACCATTTATCAGAGCCGCTGCGCCAGGTAAAGAAAAACCGGTAGCAAAGAATTCATCTTTATCTCACTGAATTCCTTTATAATCTGCCTTCTTCCCGCGGCCCCGATCATGGGCGATAGATAAACCACCCCCTGGCCTCTGACAGCAGGCGGCCCGGAAAGCAGTGTTTTAACCGCCTCCACATGCCGGCGGGGAAGATCACGTCCTAAAACAAAGTTACAGCTCACCGTCACATGGGCATAGCACCGGTTTATTGCCAGCAGCTTCCGGAAGGCGGCGTGAACCTTTTCCGGCTGCAGGGGCTTGCCAAGGATGTCCAGCGTAGTTTGATCGAGCGTTTCCAGACCAACATTGACGGTCGTATGATAAGGCAGCCGCTCCAGTCTGTCAAATAACGAATCATTCGCCTCCAGCAGGGCGTCGACGCTCCCGAAGAGGAAGAGGTTGGGCCGGCCTCGATGATAGGAAGCGGCGAAATTGAAGGCCTCATAGGCAAACTCTGCCGCGGAGGTCAAGATATCTTCCCCGGCCGCCAGGGCATTGTTCTGTCCCAGCACCAGGGAGTTATAATTAACAATATCCGCGCCATAGTACTTGCTTAAGCCCTCGATCTGCCTCTGAATATTATCCCAGCTGCGCCGCCGGAACCCCCCGGCGGTTTTGAACCGGCAAAAACGGCAGTTGTAATCGCAGCCTTCCGCGACAATCAGCGGAATGACTTCATAGTCCACATCGATGGTATCCGGGGGAAGAACCGGCAGCCGCCCGCCGATAATTTGATGCAGCCGCTCAGCCTCTGCCGTTAGTCGACAGCGATCATGGAGGGCCAACTGCCGCAGAAACTCCCGCACCCGGCCCGAAGAAGCCGAGCTAACCAGCCTGTCCGCCCGGCTGATCAGACTATCGAAAGCCGCCAGCGCCTGCCCCACATGACGGCCGGCCAGAGGGTTTTCCGTAAAAAGATCACAATCATACCTCCCGTTGTAGGGCACGTAATAGTTTTTTATCAGATCATAAGTTGCCGAGTAACCATCGGCTCCATAGTAATAGATGAAGTCGTCGCCGTCCGTTCTTTTCAGCATCTCCACCGGGTCCGGCCAGACGGCGCGACCACCGGTGACTTTTTTCAGCGCCCCCCGGAGATTGAAATCAAACTCATACCCCCGCCAACTTACCTTGATGGGAATGCCATACCACACCGGAAAGCTGAATTTACCCCAGTCATTCCGCCCGGCACGGTCAAAAATGATCTCCAGGTCCTCCAATTCATACCGTTGCATGGGAAAGTCGTCCCTTCCTTTACCGGCACCACAACTAAAACTTCCCCACCAAAATTTCAAGAAAATAGTTGACGACTTTTGACTTGACAAGCAAGAGGCCATTAACTAATTAATGTCCATGTTAGACAATTGTTCTGATGACGCTATCCCTTCCCTACCCTCCCTGCCGGCGGCAACGGACGGGGCCTTGGACTCATCCCGTTTGTTATTTGCATCCGCACAGGCGCAATACTTCGCTATCACTTACTGGAGTAACGGCCTGCGCATTAGGGGCTACCTCGGCCTTCCTAAGAGGGGTTCCTCCCTGCCTGCCGTCATTTATAATCGCGGTGGCAACCGGGAATTGGGAGCTCTGAGCGGGCCCGAAATCGTGCCCTACGTCGAAGCCGGTTACATTGCCGTGGCCTCGCAATACCGGGGCAATGCCGGCAGCGAGGGCCGGGAAGAATTCGGCGGCGCCGACGTAAACGACGTCCTGAATCTCATTCCCCTTTTGCAGGCGCTTCCTCAGATGAACAGCGATCGTCTCGGCATGGTCGGTGTATCCCGCGGCGGCATGATGACTTACCTGGCCTTAAAACGGCTGGCATTGCAGGGAAGCAGCATCATCAAGGTCGCCTCGACCATGGGCGGTATAGCGGATGTGATCAATTATGCGGAGAAAAGACCCGATATTCGCCTGCTCTGCCGGGAGATGATCGGCGCGGACCATGGTGATGCTCCGGCGGCATATGAAGCCCGTTCCGCCGTCTTTTGGCCCGAGTTCATCAACGCCCCGCTGCTCCTGCAACACGGTGAAGCCGATTGGCGGGTCGCCGTGGGCCCCACTCGCCTGCTGGCCGAACTGATGTCTCAGGCGGGAAAAGTCGTCAAGCTGGTTACCTACCCTG
>Ga0082335_1006066_pt1 | contig 15980 bp, 9 predicted proteins | sample Subgrocontami58m_FD_72375 | JGI IMG/M metagenome (GOLD analysis project Ga0082335, IMG submission 72375) | Subsurface groundwater microbial communities from S. Glens Falls, New York, USA - GMW37 contaminated, 5.8 m (SPADES assembly) (version 2) ... | reverse complement strand
GATCCCGGAAAGATCGCAAGGCTCGCTCGTGGCGTGGGAAGCCGGGACGGCAACCGCTTTTGCGATCCGCAACTCCGAAGAGCGCGGTTACTTATTTATTGAACCCGGCACGGAAGTGTATGAAGGCATGGTCATCGGTCAGCATCAACGACCGGGCGACCTTAGCGTGAACATCTGCAAGAAGAAACAACTGACCAACGTCCGCGCCGCCCGCGCCGAAATTTTGGTCAGCCTGACTCCGGCGCGCAGAATGAGTCTCGATGAATGTGTGGAATATCTGGCGGAAGATGAATTGCTGGAAGTGACTCCGCAGAGTCTCCGCATCCGCAAACGCATTTTGAACAGCGACGCGCGGGGCAAGATCACCTCGAGTAAAAAGAAAGAGTATGAAGCCGAAACAGCGTAACTGTTTTAGAAAGCGGGTTTCTTTGAGAAACCCGCTTTCTTTTTCGCTACAGCTCTTTGTTATAATCGCGCTCATGCGCCGTATCGTTCTCTCTCTCCTCGTCTTCGTTGCGTTGTTTGTTTTCGCGCCAACCGCATTCGCTTCAAATAATAACGATGATCTCTGCACTCCCGCCTATCAACTGACTCATCTTGGGCAATGTCCGTTGAACGGACCCGGCGGGCGCGTTGAGATGCTGCAACGCTATGAACTACCGGAAGATTTGCCCGCCGCAAACATTCAATCGCTCAAGACTCCGCCACCACTCGCCAACAAAAATTATGCGCGCGTTATAAAACCCAACGCGCCCATCTACGCCAGCGTGGATGACGCGCTCGCCAACAAAGAGAAACGCAAGAGCGGCAAAGGGTTTATCTACGTCACTTACGATTACCCCATCACGCGCAACGGCGAAGATTTTTTTCAGATCAACGTCGGCGAGTTCGTGCGCCGCGCCGATATTGCTAACGTCACACCATCTAAATTTGAAGGCGTGGTCGTCACCCGACAGCCCGAGCGCCCCTTTGGCTGGATACTCGCCGCCGTGCAACCGCGCCTCAACCCTAACCTCTATGGGCAGCTCAACGCTGACGTTCCTAAACTCAATCGCTACGACATGGTGCAGGTTTATGATCGCTTGAAAGTCGGCAATAAAGAATGGCTGCTCATTGGGCGCAATCAATGGATTGAACACGATCCGTATTACATTGCACTAGTCGAAGTCCAACCGATGCCGCCTCAAGTGTTGGGCAAATGGATCGCCGTGAACCTTTATGAGCAAACGATGTCAGTTTATGAAAATGATCGGATGGTGTATGCCTCTCTGGTCTCAAGTGGCATTGGCGTATGGAACACGCGCCCCGGAATTTTTCAGGTCTACGAAAAGTTAGACAGCACTCCGATGAGCGGCGCGTTTGCCGCCGACGCTTCCGATTACTATTCACTGGAAGATGTGCCGTGGACGATGTACTTCGATAAAACCATCGCCCTGCATGGCGCATATTGGCATGATCTGTTTGGCTACCAACAATCGCACGGCTGTGTGAATCTCGCCCCCAAAGATTCGCTCTGGCTTTTCAAGTGGGCAGAGCTCGGCACGATTGTCTACGTCTACGATCCAAGCGGACGCACGCCGACGACTTCCTTTGGCGGGGGACCGTAGTTCCGAACAAAACACCGAGTGTCTGTCGGACACTCGGTGTTTACTAACCACGCTTATAGTGGTGTCATCGGATGTGCAACGGATAAACGGATTCGATGTCATGCGTTTTATCCGTTTACGCGAAGCGGTTGCGCGTAGCATCCGTTGACACCAAAGCAAAACGTGACTCCCTACTTCAAAAAACCAGATTCATCATTACAACGCGCCGCGCCGTTCATCATCGGTGCTGGCGCGATTTTGTCCATCGTCATTTTGATCTACTGGCGCACACTCACCATTTATTACGCCCCCTACTCGCTTATCGCCACACCCAAGCCCACACCGGCGTGGGCGGCGACTCTTTTTTCACTGCGTTGGTTCGTCGTCGTCTTTAGCGCATTCCTCTTTTGCCTTTTCTTCTACATTGAAGTTCGCCTTCACACTCTCACAAACATTTTCCGTTTTCTTCTTACGCATCGCCAGTGGTCGGTCATCACTCTTGTTGCGCTCACCCTCATCGGGCGTAGTTATTTTTTTCTACCGGGGCGACTCGCGCTCGGCGACAACAGTAACGTCACCTTTAACATCTGGGCGATGCGCCATTGGATCGAAACGGGCAACGCCGGAGTCTTCTGGTCGAACTACGCCCTCATGGGTTCGCCCTTCAGCCAATTTCACTTAAGCCTCTACTATTATTTCGGCGGGCTGATCGATCTTCTGATTCGTGATCCCTATCTCAGCAACAAGATCGTGGGGATGATCGCCCATAGTGCGATGACGTATTCGATGTTCATCTACGTACGGCATCTCACCCGTTCGATCTGGGCCGGACTGTTCTCCGCCGCCATCTGGAGCGCAGCATTTTTCCATTATCACCATTTCGTCGGCGTCGGCACCATTGTCTCTTCGTTGGTCATCGCATTTCTCCCTCTGCAACTTTACTGGCTCGAAACAAGTTTGGGACGCAGCGCGTTCACACGAGGACGCGCCATGCTCGCCCTGACCATCGGCGTACAAATCTGGGCGCATCAATTGTATGGAATGTGGGCAGTCGTTTTTCTCCTAGCCTACGTTGTAGTTCGCGTGGTGGCAACACCTGACAGGTCTGTTTACAATTCGGCGAGCGTTAAATTCGGCAAGACCTGTCAGGTGTGGTGCAAAGAAATTTTCATCGTCACACTGTGGTCAGGGATCGGCGTGTTGATCGGCATTTACAAAATTCTGCCCGTCATCGTCGAAGGATCGCTCGTCGGCGTAAGCAATTTGTTCGCCTCTCGCTTCGAGATGCCGATCATCAAACTTCAACAGATTCTCACTTTCAACGACAGTTTTCTAAATTCCGATTGGCAAGGCGGCTACATAGGACCCGTATTGCTGATCATCAGCCTCATCGGCGTAACGCTGATTGTGGTCAATCGCGCTTCGCGTTATTCGGGTTTGGTTGCGTGGTTTGCCATCACCGCGATACTTTCTTTCGCGCCCTACTACGCCCCTGATCTTTTTGATCGCCTCTTCCAAAACATCCCGCTGGGCGAATTTGTCTACGCCGTTAAAACTCCGGGGCGTTATCTCTTCTTCTTCGAGTTCGCCGTCACCGCGCTGTGCGGCGTGGCACTTAAACAACTTTTGATTCAACCTAGACTGACGTGGTTCACAGAATCTTTTATCACGAATGTCACGAATATTCCGAATTTGACGAATAAAACAAGAAAAATTCGTGTTATTCGTTTATTCGAGTCATTCGTGATTAAGGCGCGTAAGTCCATTCAACTTAAACGCCCGCGCGCAATGCGTGGTTGGATAAGCACCATCTCAATCTTCGGCGGCGCGTCCATCATGATCTACATGATCTACTTGAGTCTCATCGTCAACAGTTTAATTCCCGATTCGTGGACGAGCCAAACACCCAAACGCGGCGAAGCATTGTCGTGGATCAAACAAAACGGCGATGGCACAAGCCGCGTGATAGACGTTGTGTCCGAATGGTCGGTGTGGCAAGCCTACGAGGTCGCCGCATACACCGCGCAACCGGGCTACTTCAATCACAAAGAAGAAGCGCAAGCGTCATTACAATCTGCACTAACGTTAATAGATTGGCTCAAGCGCGATCTTAAAGCAGGTCAAATCCAACCCGCCACGCTCAATCTGGCGTATCTGCTCGATGCGCGTTATATCTTGGGTCACAAAGCAAACATCGGCAACTTCGCGCCCGCCTTTCAAGATGAACTGTATAGCGTGTGGCTCGCGCCGCACTCCATCATCGTCGCTTCAGATCGACTCACGCCAACACGCGACTCCGATTCACTTGACTCGATTTTCGCGGACATAAAAATCGATTCGGAACGTAACGTCATCAACGGCATCCCCGTCCAAGACAGTAACGTTCCGCCCCTGAAAATTGATTCGCCTTTAAGTGTCGCCGTCATCGCTCACGATCTTCAACCGCAATACGCTAAGATCACATTTGATATAAACGCCGAAGCCTACATCCAGCTCGGCTACTCTTACTATCCCTATCTCAACGTGTTATTAGACGGAAAAAAAGTTGAGGCCTTCCCTACCTCACTACAACTCATCGCGCTCAAAGTCCCGGCAGGCGGACACACGGTTGAACTTGTGCCGTATCTTTCTTTTATTCGCATCGTCTCGTTGCTCATAGGTTTAGCCGCTACGCTGTTTAGTTTGCTTGTCGCCGCAAGACTTCCGAAGTTTCCGAAACTTCGGAAGTCTGAGTAGAATAGTAGCGTGAACTACCCTCTCCTCCTCGACGGCGCGACAGGCACAGAACTCCATCGGCGCGGAGTGAACACTGGCTTGCCTCTGTGGTCTGCTAACGCGTTGCTCAACGATCAAGATTCGCAAACCCTTAAACAGATTCATTTAGATTACCTCAACGCCGGTGCAGACATCATCACCGCCAACACATTTCGGACTCATCGCCGCTCTCTCGCCAAAGGGGGATGCGGTCAACACGCGCGGGAACTGACTCTCAAGGCAGTCGCCATCGCGCGTGAAGCGACCTTACGTAGAGACGACCCGATGGGTCGTCTCGGAGACGTTCCATCGGAACGTCTCTACGTTGCCGGATCCATCGCCCCTCTCGAAGATTGTTATTCGCCTCAACTTGTGCCGGGCGATCTGGAATGCGAAAGAGAACATAGCGAGATGATTCAACATCTCGCCGAAGCGAAAGTGGATTACTTTTTGATCGAAACCATGAACACGATTCGTGAAGCCGCCATTGCCGCGAAAGCTGCCACGCGCATCGGCGGCATCCCCGTCGTCGTCAGCTTTGTCTGCGGAGCGGCAAGCCGTGGCAAGTTATTATCCGGCGAATCATTAAACGACGCCGTGCGCGCGGTGATCGATCTCGGCGTGGACATCATCGGAGTCAATTGTGTTTCAACTCCGCACGTCAAAACCTGTCTCGATCAACTTCGATCATTCAACGTGCCGTTGATCGCTTACGGCAATATCGGGCACAGTGATGAGCGAGACGGTTGGACGAACACCGATGCGGTTGACCCCGAAGCCTACGCGCGTTATGCGGCAACGTGGGGCGCACAAATTATCGGCGGATGTTGCGGCACTACGCCTGAACACATTCGTCACTTGGAGAAAATGATTCATGCTCGCTAAAGTTGCTCCGTTCTTTTTATTGATCACGTTCACACTCGCTTGCACTTGCAGTTCGCTCACGCCCGCGCTGCCGACTCTTGCGCCGACGCTCAAAGCCGCCACCGCGATCAGTGACGGCAACCGCACCCGCACACAGTCTCCCACTCCCACTCTCGCCCCCACGGCGACTCTCCTTCCGACTCTCCTTCCGACTCTCAAACCGACTCTCACATCCGCACCGACTCTGTTCATCCCACCCGGTTGCGAAAAAGTTGCGCCAGCCACTGTGCTGCCAGCCACAGCCGCCGTCACCGCCACATCCGTTTACGCAACGAATCAACCGGTCAATACGCCAAAACAAATGCGCGTGTTTGAGGCATTGGTGAAAAAAGTTGAGGAGGTGTATGTCTACGAAAACTTTAACGGCAAAGATTGGAAAGCGATTGTGGCAAAGTATCGCGCCAAAGTGAGTGGCGGTTTGACAACAGAAAATTTTTATCAAGAGATGAGGGCGCTGATCAACGATCTGGGTGATGATCATTCGAACTACGAAGCGCCGCAGCAAGTAGCACAGCAGGACGCGCAGATGGCGGGGAGCAATAACTACACCGGCATCGGCGTTTTGATTCAACCAATGGAATCGAAAAGTAAAATTACGGTGCTGATGACTTTCCCCGGCTCGTCGGCAGAGATGGGCGGGCTGAAGCCACACGACAGCATTGTGAAGATTGATGGGCGCGTGGTGATCGAAAGCGGCACCGCTTACACGCAACGTTTGCGTGGACCCGAATGCTCGGCGGTCAACGTGACCGTTGTCTCGCCCAATGGTCAAGCGCGCGATGTATTATTCATCCGCCACAAGATCACATCGTCGCAGCCGATCAATGCTCAACTCGTCGCTACGAGTGACGGCTCGCGGATCGGATACATTTTTTTGCCAACGTTTATAGATGAGACGATCTCTGATCAAGTTGAAAAAGCGTTAAAAGATTTTGGCGCGCTCGACGGATTGATCCTCGACAATCGGATGAACGAGGGCGGTTCCGGCACGGTGTTGGAAAGAGTCTTGTCCTACTTCACTTCGGGTTTGCTTGGTCACTTCAAGAGTCGCAGCAACACACGCTCGTTGATCATCAAAGCACATCCGATCCATAATTCGCAAACGGTGCCGCTGGTCGTTCTCATCGGCAGAGAGTCGGTCAGCTATGGCGAAGTGTTCCCCGGCGTGTTAAAAGATTCGGGGCGCGCCAAACTTGTGGGGGATCGCACGGCGGGCAATGTGGAGACTCTCTACGGTTATGATTTTGAAGATGGCTCGCGGGCTTGGATCGCTCACGAGACGTTTGTGCCGCTCAACTCGAAACAAAATTGGGAAGGCGTGGGCGTGAAGCCCGATGTGGAAGTGATCGCCGATTGGGACACATTTACTTTTGAGACCGACCCGGGGATTGCGGCGGCGTTGAAAATTTTTGGACACAAATAGCGAAGAACAAGGAGGCAGCAATGAGCAAGGAAGATGAAGAACTTGAACGACTCAAAAGACTTCGCGCGCAACAAATCGCGGCGCGCGACCCGACGGTGAAGGAGAAAAAACTTTATCGTCAAATCAGCGAGAACGCGAAAAACAAAGCTAAGTACACGCTCAAAGACGCCATCAACGACATGCCCGCCAAATGGTTCTATATGTTGATCGGAACCATCGTCGGAATTTTCATCGGCATCGCGTTGATGTGGATCATCAACGCTTGGTGGTCGGGCGGAGTTGCGCTCATTGTGACGTTGGTCTGTGCGCTGCTGGGGCGTGTTGTTGGACTGGCGGAAGATTTTAGAAAAGAGTAAATTAGAGATCGTGCGATTCACTCGACGCGGTTTTTTGAAACTCGCCGGACTCGGCGGCGCAACTTTGATCTTAAGATCACGAGTGCCGCCGCCGATTCGCGCGCTGCGGATTCTTGCCCCTAGCCGATCTCTCGCGGCGTTACCAATTCGCGCGTTTGAACTCCAAATGGATGTGAAAATTGTCGTAGAGACGTTGCACGCTTCGCGAACGTCTCTACAAAATAATGTTCCCTTCTCCAATAACGATCTCGCCATTGTCCCATCACATATCCTCACCAATCTAATTCGCAACGATCTCGTGCGCGAACTTCCACCAACCACTAGCAACCAACCACTAACTACTAGCAGCCAGCGCCCTTACGATCTCTACAACACCTTCTCCGCCCTTGCCTCACGCGGCATCATTGGCATTAACGCGCGCGGCATCACCCCACCACTAACATGGAAAGAGTTTTTTGCCCTCGCGCGAACCGTGCCAACGTATTTGCCCGCTTTAGAGACTCTCAACGCCGCCCTCAAATCATTCGGCGAATCAATCAACACACGCAATACTTATCTCCGCGAGAAAGCCCAATCCTTAATCATTAATCTTCAATCTTCCCCTTTGGTTCAATCCCAACTCGCTATCGCCCCGCCGCTTGAAGGTTGGAATTTTATTGCGCCACTCGGAGGGGTAGAGATGTGGGAAGACTCATATTGCATTCCGCGAACATCAACGCACGTTGATCTGGCGCAGAGATTTATTGAGTTTGCAGCAGAGAGGCAGAAGATTGAGGAGGTAGAGGGGGAGATGTTGAGTTATTTTGCGGTCTTTGCTTGACAGTCTTAAGCCTTTAGCGTTACAATCCGCAACGCATACGGGCCTGTAGCACAGTTGGGAGCGCGCCTCAATCGCACTGAGGAGGTCAAGGGTTCAAATCCCTTCAGGTCCACAAGAACGCGCGATTTAAAATCGCGATTACGGGCCCATGGCGCAGTTGGGAGCGCGCTTGCATGGCATGCAAGAGGTCGAGGGTTCGAGCCCCTCTGGGTCCACACGCGATGACGAGGAGTAGTAAGCCATCTCGCAGAGAGCCGATTGAAGTGGTGAAAGATCGGCGGCGCACACGAGAGCGCGTAACATAGGCTGAACTCGCCTCCGAGCATACAACTGAATACCTTGAGTGCTCGCGCTTCGTGCGCGGGAAGCTGGGTGGTACCGCGGAGGATTTCCCTTCGTCCCTGAATCGGATGAAGGGATTTTTGTTTAATCAGAAACCCGCTTTCTTTGAGAAAGCGGGTTTCTAGGAGACTGACATGGCTACGAAAAAGAAAACGGTGACTCGATCACCCAAAGCGAAAATGAAGAAGGCGGCATCCGCGCGAAAGCGAATCGCCAAACCCCAACCGAAGAAGGCGGCGGTTGCCGCCACGCGCAAATCCGCTGGCGGTTACGATCATCTGACCATTGAACCGAAGTGGCAGAAGAAATGGGACGCCAGCAAGTTGTATCGCTCGAAGATCGATCCATCGCGCAAAAAGTTTTACGCGCTGACCATGCTGCCTTACCCTAGCGGCGACTTGCACATCGGGCATTGGTATGCCATGACGCCGAGCGACGCCCGCGCGCGCTTCATGCGGATGAAGGGTTACAACGTGATGTTCCCCATGGGCTTCGATGCGTTTGGGTTGCCCGCCGAGAACGCGGCGATCAAGCGCGGCATCCATCCCAAGAAGTGGACGTATAAAAACATCGCCAATATGCGAAAGCAAATGCGCTCAATGGGTGCGATGTTCGATTGGGAACGCGAAGCGGTGTCGGCGGACCCGGAATACTACAAATGGTCGCAATGGTTCTTCACGCAAATGTTCAAGAACGGGCTGGCGTATAAAAAGATGTCGCCAGTGGATTGGTGCCCCAACTGCAACACGACGTTGGCGCGCGAACAAGTGTGGGGTGAAGATCGTCATTGCGAGCGATGCGGCACGCCGGTGATTAAGAAAAATCTGGATCAGTGGTATTTCAAAATCACAAAATACTGCGACGAGTTGTTGAGCTTTGATTCGATTGACTGGCCTCAACGAGTCAAAGATATGCAAACGAATTGGGTCGGCAAGAGTGAGGGCGCGCATGTGGTTTTTCACTCACAGCAAGAAGACTCGATTGAAGTGTTCACAACTCGTCCCGATACGTTGTGGGGCGCGACGTTCATGGGGTTAGCGCCGGAGCATCCGTTGGTGGCAAAGTTGACTACGCCTGAACGCAAGAAGAACGTTGAAAAATATATTGCCGATGTGACTCGCCGCACCGACATCGAGCGTGAAGCAACAGACAAAGAGAAGACGGGCGCGTTCATTGGGGCTTATGCCACGAATCCAGTTAATGGCGCGAAGATTCAAATTTGGATCGCCGACTATGTATTGATGACCTACGGCACGGGCGCGATCATGGCGGTGCCAGCGCACGACAAACGCGACTTTGAGTTTGCCTTGAAATTCGGTCTGCCGATCATTCCGGTGATTGATCGCAACGATGGTTTAACAAAATCGTTCGCCTTGGGCGGGACGATGAACGACGGTTTCGCCGAAGCGTTGAAAGATGAGGGCATCCCGTTTGAAGAGAAGCAAGGGTCGCAGTACATCACCATCCCGCAACAAAAAGCGGAACGTTACTTGGAGATCGCCCAGAAGTTTGTAAAGGCGGGCAAATGGAACGAAGTGATCGGCACGCGCTGGGCGTTTGTGTTTAGCGATGGCGTGATGAGTTGGGATTCAATCGAAGCCGAGAAAAAGATTATGGCGCGGTGTCATGAGTTGGAACCAAACGTGCGTAGCAAACGCACGATCATGGAGATGGTATGGGCGGTGGAGTTTTATCGTGACGGGCTGTATCACGATGACTACGGCACGATGATTCACTCGGAAGAATTTAACGGAACCAAAGGTGATGTGGCAAAGGGGCAGGTGATCGCTTGGTTAGAGAAAAAGGGAATAGGCAGAGGCGCTATCACCTATCGTTTGCGCGATTGGTTGATCTCGCGTCAGCGTTATTGGGGCACACCCATCCCGATCATCTATTGTCCCGATCATGGTCAAGTGACGGTGCCGGATGATCAATTGCCGGTGACGCTGCCCGATAAAGTGGAGTGGAAGCCGACGGGCGAGAGTCCGTTGAAGTTGCATCCGACGTGGGCGAAAGCCAAATGCCCATTGTGCGGCAAACCCTCCACGCGCGACACCGACACGATGGATACGTTTATGTGTTCGTCGTGGTATCAGTATCGTTATTTGAGTCCCGGCTACGACAAGCATCCGTGGGATCAAAAAGAATACGATTACTGGATGCCGGTAGATGTTTACACCGGTGGCATCGAACACGCGACGATGCACTTGATCTACACGCGCTTCTTCACGAAGGCGCTGCGCGATATGAAGTTGGTGCGCGACGACGAGCCGATGATGATGTTGCGTAATCAAGGCATGGTGTTGGGCGAGGGTTCGGAAAAAATGTCGAAGAGCAAAGGCAACGTGGTTGCGCCCGATGAGTTGGTGGCGAAGCACGGCGCCGATGCGGTGCGCGCTTACTTGATGTTCTTCGCCGAATGGGAACAAGGCGCGCCGTGGAATAGTAGAGGGATTGAGGGGACGGTGAGGTGGTTGAATAGGGTGTGGAACATTGTGACTGAAAAAGTGAACAGTGATCAGTCATCAGTGAACGGTGACGCCGACTCACGTGCGCTGCGTCGGGTGACACATCAAACGATCAAGCGCGTGACGACGAACTTTGAGAATTTTAAATTCAACACGATCATCTCGGCGTTGATGGAGATGACGAATAACTTGCACAAGTATCGTGAGACTGTATACGGCACGCTCGCTTGGGACGAAGCGATCAGTGTGATGCTGCGTTTGATGGCTCCAGTGACTCCGCACGTTGCCGAAGAGTTGTGGGCGAAGCGTAAGATGAAGTATTCGATCCATACCCAACCTTGGCCTGAGTTCGACGCGGGAGCCGCCGCCGAAGAAGAGATCACCTTAGTGCTGCAAGTGAACGGCAAAGTGCGTGACCGCATTATGATGCCCGCCGGAATTAGCAAAGAAGAAGCGGAGAAGGTGGCGATGGAAAGTGAAGTGGTGAAGAAATACTTGGAGGGCAAGACACCGAAGAAGGTGATTTATGTGGAGGGGAAACTAGTTAACGTAGTAGTGTGAGGGTTATGAAGGGGTGAAAGGGTGAAAAGGCGAAGAGGTGAAAACGCGCTGCGGCTGATGAGGTCGTGGCGCGTTTTTGGGTTATTACAAAATGCTATACTTAAAACAATACTCGGTGTTTCAATTCTCGTTTCACCAAACTGAAAGACAGTAGGGAATATGCCATTATCTGGCGGCGCAACTGATAAGTTTGGCAATAGATACGAAGGGCGATGGACGGCACAATGCATGATTGATGTCATGACAGGGCACGCCGATTCGATACGTTTAGAACCGCCTGGCATTGAAGGAGAAGGTATTGAATTTTTCTTAAAAATAAGCGATACGACACATTACCACCAAGTAAAGAGGCAAACTAGTACAGGGCATTGGTCATTAACAGACTTAGCTAATAAAAAGGTTCTCAACAGTTTCTGGAAAAAACTAGTAGATGCAAAAGCACTTTGTTATTTTGTCTCGATGTACGCGGCTAAAGAATTAGATGAGTTGAGCGATAGGGTACGAAGAGCATCTTCATTTGATGAATTCAAAAAAGAATTTTTGAAAGATAAGTCGAGCGCCAGTGCTTTCCATGAATTATGTACTTATTGGGAAAATTGCTCCGAGGCGGATGCATATGAGGCTTTGAAACGTATTCGAATTGTATCCATTGATGAGGAAACTTTACTAAATTCTATTGAACGCGAATTAAGAAATTTAGTAGATGGTAACTCATTGACAGTTATAGACGTTCTCTGCCAGTTAGCTCTTGATAAAGTGCACTATGAGTTAAACGCACAGGATATTTGGCAACATCTAGAGTCTCGTGGTCATCATCGAATTTTATTAACCGCACCCGATCTAAATTTTGAAAATTTATATCCTGTCGCTCAAGATTTTGTTGGTCGCCACGACGCGCTTACAGAATTATCTTCCGCTATTGAGAGGCATAATGTTGTGGTTATAGGCGGCATAGTTGGAATTGGCAAGACTTATTTAGTTTCGCAATTCGTTAGCCTTATAGACGATAAGATACGGTTATTGTGGCTGGACTGTAACAACTACAGACAAATCGAGCACGTCTTAAGTCATATAGCTAATTTGCTCAACTCGAAATTCAAGGATAGCACTCTCAATTATGCATTAAGCTCCTCACCAATAGATGAAAATGCTCGAATTGAAATAGCTGTTGATGCTTTGGACAAAAACAAGTGCCTTATTGTATGGGACAACTTTGATCAAACATTAAACTCATCGTTATTGGTTTTCCTAAAAGTATTTAACCAAACTGCACGTCACAGCAAACTCATAATTACAACACGCGAATGGATTAAAACTGATGATCTGCTCAACGTTGTCTATCATTTCACTTTAAGCCCTTTAAACCAAAGTGAAAGCATTGAACTAATGAAGCAATATGCATCACAGTTAGGTCTAAATAATTTTTCTCATAGTTTGTTATTCCAAGCATTTGAACGAGTAGGGGGACATCCTCACTTTTTGCGTTCGTTAATGGTTTTAGCGGAAATTTTTCCGTTACCCGATCTTTTACAGTCACTGCCCCAATTCATTGAAGCTGCCCATAGTTACATCCAACAACAAATATTCGAACATCTCGATTCGAGAACGAAGGGCCTTCTTGGAAAGTTATGTGTGCTTCGAACGCCTTTCTTGCTTTCAGCCGTTGAACTTTTAGACTCATCAACAGATGCGCCCAGAATCTTTGAGGGGATTATCAGAAAATTCCTCGCCACAAGGTTTAGCAAAAGTAGTTCCTACTACGAAATTCACGATCTGATCCGCGAACATGGCATCGCTCAAATCTCGCCTGACGAAATAAATTTTGCACATAGCCAAGCAATAACTTATTACAACTCATTAGGAGAAGAATCAAAACACCTTGATATTCAGGAGGTGATTTTCCATGCTTTAGAGGTAAATCTGATCGATGATGCAGTTGAAGCAACTAGAAATTTATTAGGTTGGGCTTTATATCATGGTTCCTTTGACTACGTTATTGAATTCTCTTCGGAATTATTAAAAGATCAGCGCCTTCAAAATGAGGGTCAAATTTATTATGCCCAAGGTCGAGCATTAAGATTTAAAAAGCAAACTGAGAAAGCGATTAGAGCTTATAGATTTGCTTTAGATTTTGCGGAAGGCAAAGAATTACAGGAAGCCGCAAAAAACGAGATTGCTAGTGTCTTGATCCTTCAAGCAGATGAGGAGGAATATACCCAAGAGGAGAAAACGGCCTTTAGAGAAGAAGCGAGAAACCATTATCTTGATTTAGCCGAACATAGCGATGATACGGTGAGAAAAGTGTCGGCTTTGTGTGCCCTCGCGATGAGCGATTCGAATGGTCAGATAGCGTTAGAGCGTTTGCAGATTGCTTTGAGTCTTGCCAAAGAAGGAAATCTAGAACGTGAATTGGCAGGAGTGTATCAAGCATTAGGAGATGTCTATATCTCGAACTTTGATGATACTGAGCAAGCCCTAAAAAATTTTGAGACCGCACTTAGAATTAGAGAGGAAAAAAAGATACGGGAGAAATTTGGATGGCAGGAAGTTGAAGCAGAGATTCATCTGTATCAATACTTGACATCGCTTTATGATGAGACAGGTAAATTTGAAGAGGCAATTAAAACAGGAAAAACGTGCGTGTATTTAGCTAAGCAATTGGGCTTAGAGCAAACAATAAGTTATTCCTTATATGTAATTGGACGAAACGAATGTTTTATTAGTAAATATAATCAATCTATAGATACTTTACAGGAAAGTTTGTCAATTATGGAAACCTATGGCGTTTTAAATGATTCAGACAACATCGCAAAAGCCAGCGTTCTTGAATGGTTGGCTTTTGCTTTTTGGTATACCGCAAAATTTGAGAATTCGATTGAGTATATACTTGAATACTCACAGGAGTGCGAAAAGAATCGTTTACCAGCAATGCCTTACGTAGTTGCCCTAGAAAAAAATCTGCGCTCTCCGACACAAATCAATCCCTGCATAGTTCAGATTGGCACTGAAAAGGTTCACTTACTGCTTCTACCTCCCTATTACACTTTGGATCAAATAAATGTGTGGTTAGTAAATGTAGTTGAACGACGCCCTGATTTAGCGGGGGTGAAAAGTATCTTGTCGGCTATTACCGATCCTATGATAGGAATAAATCTCAGATCGAATTAGACGTCCCATTTTTGTTTGTCTACGCCCGACGCTACGTTAGTCCCCGAAGCGAAGCGGAGTAGGGAAGCATCGGGCTGAACCAACGAAGCCCCTACGGGGCTTTGTTCTCCCAAAATTGCTTGTTGAAAAACAAGGCTGAATGAAGTAAGCTTTGCTTTGAACTTGGAGACAGATATGGCACGACAACTCACCCTACCTCGCCGAACGATTAGCGCGACAGAGATGAAGCGCAACTTCAACACGTTGGTACGCCAATTGCGCCGACGACATCAACACGCTTATATTCAAAGCGATGGCATCCCTGTTGCCGTGTTGCTTACGGTAGAAGAGTACGAACGTTTGATACGCTCGGAACGCGTGAAGAGATTTGAAAAGGTAACACGGGAGATCGGGGAAACAATTGAAAAAAGCGGCGTGAGCGAAGAGGTGTTAATGGCGGAGTTAGAAGAAACCAAACGCGAAGTATTCCAAGAACGCTATGGCAAGCTCTGATAAAAATGTTCGCGCCATGACAGACGCGAACATTTTATTTTCGGGAGTTGCCTTTCCACGCTGGCCACGCGAAGTGCTGCGCCATGCTGTTAAGGGCGATTACCAATTGGTGCTTTGCCCTATCGTGATCGAAGAAGCGCGGCGTGTCACCCCTCGGGCTATACTGATCGGGTCGCCCTCGGCAAGCTGATCCGCTCCGCCTCGGCAAGCTGATCCGCTCGCCCTCGGCAAACTGATCCGCTCCACCTCGGCAGACTGATCGCCTTCGCCGTGAGTCTCTCCTAGCGCGGTATCCTTGCGGAAATTTATTCCTGAGGAGATCGCAATGAATATCTGGAGACTCACCACTATGGACTTACAAGAACTGTTACGCCGCTTGCGTGCCGGCGAGACGCGCGCTGCCATTAGTCGTGCGATGAAGATCAGCGTCAACACCGTCAAAGATTATCGCCAGTGGGCCGAAGCCCACTGGCTACTGACTGATGAAGCGTTGCCTGATCTGGCAACGCTCGAAGCATTACGTCAACAGAGGTTTCATCCTCGGCGTCGCCACCCTAATGAATCGAGCATGGAAGGCATGCGCAATCAAATCACCGATCTGGTCAAGCAGGGTTACAAACCGCGCGCTATCTGGCACTTGCTCAACCGACGCTATCCGGGTCTCGCCGGTAGCGAGTCGGCCGTGTGGCGATTAGTTAAATCCCTCCCAGTTGACACGCTGCCGCAAGTGGTACTGCGTATCGAAACTCTGCCGGGCGAAGTGGCACAAGTCGATTTCGGTTACATCGGCTATGTGTTGGACGAAGAACGCCATGTCTTGTGCAAAGCCTGGGCATTCGTTATGACCCTCGGCTGGAGTCGACATGAATATGCTGAAATTGTCTTCGACCAAACTATGACGACTTGGCTGATATGTCACCAGCACGCTTTTGAATTCTTCGGCGCGGTGCCCAAACGAGTCGTCTTGGACAATCTCAAAGCGGCCATCATCCAAGCCTACACTCGTGACGATGAAGCCGAAGTGCAGCAGTCGTATCGCGAATGCGCCGATCACTACGGCTTCTTGATTGACCCCTGCTTACCGCG
>Ga0082335_1006065_pt1 | contig 15986 bp, 14 predicted proteins | sample Subgrocontami58m_FD_72375 | JGI IMG/M metagenome (GOLD analysis project Ga0082335, IMG submission 72375) | Subsurface groundwater microbial communities from S. Glens Falls, New York, USA - GMW37 contaminated, 5.8 m (SPADES assembly) (version 2) ... | reverse complement strand
AACTCTGCGGTTAATGCTCTTATGATTCTGATCGCAACAGATCAATCGTCTCCACCGCGTGACGCAAATGCGGGATGACGATGCTGCCGCCAACCACCAGTGAAACGTTCAGCACGTCAAACAACTCGGCATCTGTGCATCCGGCGTCCACGCATTGGATGAGGTGGTAGTCAATACAGTCGTTACAGCGCAGCACGGCAGAGGCGGCTAAACCGAGCAGCTCTTTCGTTTTGGAATCCAACGCCCCATCCTTGTATGCCATCGTATCCAAATTGAAAAAGCGTTTGATGCCCAGATGATCGATCTCTAAAATACGGTCATTCATCTTCTGCCGATAGGTGCGAAAGTCATCAAGTCGAGTAGTCATCGTTCCTCCATAATTTAGAGCGAGATTAGCGACAAAATAAAACGGGGAACACTTTTGTGATGAACGTTCCGTGTTGTTTCTTTGCCACTTTGTTTCTCCTGATTAATCTAAGGGCAGAGCCGTTGTTGATTTCACTTCGGTGAACACGATACTGGTGTGAATACGCGCCACGCCCGGAATGGGTGTGAGCTTATCTACTGCAAAGCGTTCTAAATCTTTTCGATTCCGCAAAACAACTTTGAGCAAGTAATCGTATTCGCCCGTGATGTGATGACACTCCAACACTTCGGGCATCTTGCGAACTAATTGGCGGAAACGCTCCACTTGCTCGAACTGGTGTGCCTGCATACTGATCTGAATGAAACACAACAGATCGTAGCCAGCCTTCTCGCGATCCACCACGGCGGTGTAACCGCGAATGTAGCCGTCTTTCTCCAAACGCCGCAGTCGGGCGTGTGTGGCAGGCGGCGAAAGCTTCACTCGCTTTGCTAACTCCACATTGCTCAAGCCGCCATCATTTTGCAGCGCGCGCAAGATCGCTTTATCCACATCGTCCAACGCTATCTCTGCTGATTTTTTTATCATCAAATTGCCTCTCAGGTCAATAGATGTTCGGCATTTTAGCAGAAAGTCAAAACGATATTAAGCAAACACCGCCTTAGAAGTCTAATAATTCTAAAAGCGCGGGTCGTAAGAGGCTTTAGCGAAATTAATGAAAGTGTCAGTGATAAGAGTGACAAGTGTTCTTGGGTAGAATGAGCACATCGTGTGAATATAAAAGCTTAGACTTACGTAAGGCAAGATGATTCCATCACGAATGTCACGAATGGGCGAATAACACGAATGTTTTTTTAATTGTTCTATTCGTTAAATTCGTGTATTCGAGTCATTCGTGATTAAGGTGCGTAGGTCATGTCTAAAAACGAATGAAAGGTGAACGGCAATGACAAACACAGACTACGACGTAATCGTGATCGGTTCGGGCGCGGGCGGGTTGGCGGCGGCGCTGCCGTTGGCACAAGCGGGCATGAAAGTGTTGGTGTGCGAGCAACACGAAGTGCCGGGTGGATGGACGCACTCGTTCACGCTGCAAGGGTATCGCTTCAGCCCCGGTGTGCATTACATCGGCGGAGTGCAAGAAGGCGGTCAGATGCGCCGCATCTACGAAGGCTTGGGCGTCTCGCAAGATTTAGCGTTTTGCGAACTCAACCCCAATGGTTACGATCACATCTTCATCGGCAAAGATCGTTTTGATTTTCCAAAAGGCAAAGAGAATCTTGCGGCGTATTTAAAAAACCGCTTCCCTCACGAGGCAAAAGGTATTGACGGTTATCTGCGCGCTGTCTCTCACTTAATGGAGAGCGTAAATTCTTTGGGGCGAGTCAACAATCCCAAACAAGCGGTGCAGGCAGTGGGTCACGCCGGCTCGGTGTTGCGTTGGGCGTTACGTTCTGGTCAGGATTTGATCGATCATCACATAACCGATCCAGTGCTGAAGGGAATCTTCGCCGGTCAATCGGGTGATCACGGGCTGCCGCCATCGCAGGTGTCGGCGTTTGTCCACGCCGGAATCACCGATCACTATTTCGATGGCGGCTATTATCCGATGGGCGGCGGCTTCGCCATCCCCCGCGCTTTTGTGCGAGCGTTGAAACGCGCCGGCGGAGAGCTGCGCTTGAATACAGCGGTTGAAAAAATTTTAGTGGAAGGCAAGCGAGTCGTCGGCGTGCGCTTGGCAGGTGGCGGCGAGATACGAGCGCGCATCGTGATCAGCAACGCCGACCCCGAAGTGACGTTCGGAAAATTGATCGGACGCGAGCATCTTGGCGATAAGCTGCGCCGCAAATTGGACGGCGCAAAATATTCTGTCTCGGCGTTGAGTTTGTTTTTTGCCACCGATATGGATCTGCGCGCGGCAGGTTTAGATTCGGGCAACTATTGGTTTTACGATCACGCCGATGTAGACGGCATCTACAAGTTAGGCTTAACTGATCATGCCTTAACTGCCGAGACTCCTGCCGGAATGTTTCTCACCGTCACCACACTCAAAGACCCGTCGAAGATGCACAGTGGTCATCATACGTGTGAAGCGTTTGTCTTTGTGGGCTACGAACCGTTTGCCAAATGGGCGAGCGAAAAAACTGGCGCGCACAGCGCCGGATACGATTCGTTGAAAGAGGATTTAGCCTGGCGCATGTTCCAAGCGATTGAGAAGCGCGTGCCGGGCATTAGTCAACACATTGTCTTTTGGAATCTCGGCACGCCATTGACCAACGCGCACTACATCAACGCCACGCGCGGCAATTTATACGGCATCGAAAAAAGCCGCACGCAAGTGGGACCGGGTGCGTTCCCGATTCAAACGGAATTCGACGGGCTGTGGATGTGTGGGGCGAGTACCGTATCGCACGGTGTTGCCGGCGTCACCGCCTCGGGCATCGCCGTCGCCCGAAGCATCCTCAACTGCCGCACATCCGATCTACTTAAACAAAATGGTCCTGCGCTCCCGATCTATCCATCCGAAGATGTGACGCAATGGCCCGAGCATTTGCAGCAACGCATCGCGCGCGGCAAACTCGAGGCAGACGATGTGTAATTAAAAGAAAACCTCATGATGGTTTGCCATCATGAGGTTTAAGGTCGGGGCGAAAGGATTTGAACCTTCGACCTCACGGTCCCGAACTATGTTGTCTGATGAGGTCAAGTTCGACCTCACGGAAACCCACTTTAAGGTATCCATGTGGTTAGGCATTTAAACCTATCCATGAGGTCAGCTCTTTGCCATTCTCTTGTTGTCAGGTTCCACTTTTCCCCACTCAATTGAATTCCGAGTACAACAACAGCGATGCTCGGAGTCACATCGCATTAACTTACGCCAGCATCCTACCATATTTTGCAACAGAGATTCAAGTTAAATCTTTTCCAACAGTTCCTGCTAACGATTCGTTGATAACAAAAATATGTTAAACTAATCTCCGAAAGCCAACGCACCCGCGATGGCGACGGGGGTAGCGATACCCACTCCGAGCCGTCCGCAGTTTTGCGCGTGCGGCTCGTTTTGTTTTTATGCCTCGATTAATTTATGCCTACCAACAACTCTGAATTAGAAAAACGTTTATGGGATGCCGCCGATGAGCTGCGCGCCAACTCCAAGCTGAAGTCATCGGAGTATTCGGCGCCGGTGTTGGGCTTGATCTTCTTGCGCTATGCCGATCACAAGTTCGCTGTCGCGCAAAAGGAATTGGAAGGATCAACGCCACAGAGCAAGAGGCGGCGCGCCCTTGGCAAGGCAGATTATCAGGCGCGCGGAGTCTTGTATCTGCCGGAGTCGGCTCGCTTCTCATCATTGATCAATCTGCCGGAGAACGCGAACATCGGCAAGGCGATCAACGAAGCGATGAAGGCGATTGAATTTGAAAATGATGAGTTGAAAGATGTGCTGCCGAAAACGTATCAGGGCTTTGAGAATGCCTTGTTGAAAAATTTGCTCAAGGCGTTTAACGCCATCCCGATGGATATGGAGGGCGACGCCTTCGGAAAAATTTACGAATACTTCTTGGGCGAGTTTGCGATGAGCGAGGGGCAGAAAGGCGGCGAGTTTTTTACGCCGACGGCGTTGGTGAAGTTGATCGTGGAGATCATCGAGCCGTATCACGGATACATTTATGATCCGGCGAGCGGGTCGGGCGGCATGTTTGTGCAGAGCGCGAATTTTGTGAGTCGGCACAAGAAGCGGGCGATGGATGAGATCAGCATCTATGGGCAGGAACGGGTGGCAGAGACGATCCGTTTGTGCAAGATGAATTTGGCGGTGCATGGGCTGGCGGGCGATGTGCGGCAGAGCAACACTTATTATGAAGACATCCACGAGAGCGTGGGCAAGTTTGATTTTGTGATGGCGAATCCGCCGTTCAATGTGGACAAGGTGGATAAGGAGAAGATCAAAACGGATCCGCGCTTTCCGTTTGGGTTGCCCAAAGCAGATAACGCCAACTATTTGTGGATTCAGATTTTTGCTAGCACGTTGAACGCCAAAGGGCGCGCCGGTTTTGTGATGGCGAACTCGGCGAGCGATGCGCGGCAATCGGAGTTAGAGATTCGCAAGCAGTTGATCGAGAGCGGGGCGGTGGATGTGATGATCGCCATTGGTCCCAACTTTTTTTATACGGTGACGCTGCCTTGCACGTTGTGGTTTTTTGATAAAGGGAAGGCGACCCTCACCCCTAACCCATCTTCCAAAGGGAGAGGGGTTAGGGGTGAGGATACGGTGTTGTTCATTGATGCGCGGCACATTTATCGTCAGATTGATCGGGCGCACCGCGATTTCAGTGAGGAGCAGATTGGTTTGATCGCCGGCATTGCCCGTTTGTATCGCGGCGAAGATTTAAATGGATTCAAATTTAATTCGGCTGATTACAATTTGCCCGATGACCAAATTAAAGATCTAAAATCCGCCATCAAGAACAAGAAATATAAAGACATCCCCGGTCTGTGCAAGGTGGCGACGCGTAAGGAAATTGAAGCACAAGGGTGGAGTTTGAACCCGGGTCGTTATGTGGGCGTGGCGGAACGGGCGAAGGACGATTTTGATTTTGCCGAGCGCCTTGAGGAGTTGAACGAAGAATTGGAAGTGTTGAACGTCGAGGCGCGAGTGTTAGAAGAACGCATCGCGGAGAATGTGGAGGGGTTGTTAGATGAGCAATAAGATTTATTGGGAGTAAAGATTCTCATCCACGAAGTTCACGAAGATCACGAAGAGTGAAAATGTTGTTAGTGTTTCTTTGTGTCCTTCGTGAACAAAAAATTATTTCGGAGAATGTGGAGAAGTTGTTAAACAGAAAGCGAGGACCTTATTATGCCTTGGGTAAAAACCGGATCGGTTTATCAATTGAAGATCACGCTGCGCGATACACGCCCGCCGATTTGGCGGCGGGTACTTGTGCCGGGTCATTTTACTTTGGGTGACTTGCATTGGGTTATTCAGTTTGCAATGGGTTGGACGGATAGCCATCTGCATCACTTCAAAGTGGGCGAGACGTATTACAGTTTGCCCACGCCGCATACAGATTGGGAAGATGGAAATGAAAAGGATTCGAGCAACGTGCGGCTGGATACGATTGCCCCGCGCGCCAAAATGAAGTTCATATACGAGTACGATTTTGGCGACAGCTGGGAGCATGAGATTTTGGTGGAGAAAATTTCTCCGCCCGATCCCAAGATGAAATCGCCGCTGTGCCTCAAAGGGGCGCGGGCTTGCCCGCCCGAAGATATAGGCGGCGTGTGGGGCTACGTTGATCTTTTGCAAGCGATTAAAGATCCAAAACACGAACAGCATGAGGAGTTTTTGGAAGTGGTTGGCGACGACTTTGATCCTGAAGCGTTTGATTTAGATGAAACGAATAAGATGTTGAAGAAGATCAAATGATGGAAGATAGACCGACGCGGTCTCAAAGACCGCGTCGGTCTTGATAGAAGAAGTGATGTTAAGACGTAGCGTGCGGCGTGAATATAGAAACCCGATTGAATTAAAGAAGAGTATGAGTAAATTAACTTCGCAAAAATGGAGAAAAATTAAAATCGGCGATGTCTGTGATGTTGGTCGTGGATCATCACCACGTCCAATAATGGATCCTCGCTATTTTGAAGGCGGCACTATCCCTTGGATAAAAATTGCGGACGCAACAAAGTCGGGTAAGTATCTTTATGAAACAAAAGAAAAGGTAAATGAATATGGAGCATCTTTCAGTCGCTTGTTACCCAAAGGCTCTCTCATTGTAGCTGCCAGTGGAACATTAGGCTATACACAGATGCTTGGCATTGATGGTTGCATCCATGATGGATGGCTATATCTGACTAACTTTAAAGAAGCAGACAAAGACTTTTTATTTTACTTATTTAAATATCGTCAAGTATATTTTGCGAATCAGGCTTATGGCGCAGCAATACAGAATGTCAACACAACTATCTTGCGCGACATGGAAGTTTCTCTCCCTCCTTTCCCCACCCAACATCGCATCGCCTCAATTCTCTCTACCTACGACGATCTCATTGAGAACAACACGCGGCGCATCCAAATTTTGGAAGAGATGGCGCAGAGACTCTACCGCGAGTGGTTTGTGTATTTTCGTTTTCCGGGACACGAGAAGGTGAAGATGGTAAGGGGCGTGCCAGAGGGGTGGGAGGTGAAGAGGTTGGGGGATGTAGTGGAAGAGGTGCGACGAAGTGTAGACCCCACAGAAATTGACCCTGATACACCTTATTTTGGGTTAGAGCATTTGCCCCGTAAATCTATAGCTCTTTCTGAATGGGGAAAAGCGAGCGAAGTTCAAAGCTCTAAATTGGAGTTTAAAAAGGGCGAGATTCTTTTCGGGAAGATCAGACCTTACTTTCACAAGGTTGGTGTTGCGCCTATTGATGGCGTATGCTCGTCGGATACTATTGTTATAGCCTCAAAAGCCCCGAAATATTTTTCGGTAGTGCTTGCCTGTATCTCAAGCGAAGAGTTTGTGAATCATGCGACCCAAACTTCTCAAGGCACAAAAATGCCAAGAGCAAATTGGAATGTGCTTGTGAAGTATCCAATTCTGATACCACCTCAGCCGATCTACGGAATGTTCGATGAATTAATGCAAAACGTAGTGGCAGAGATTACCAATTTGCTATTTCGTAATCGTAACCTGCGCCGCACTCGCGATATGTTGCTGCCGAAGTTGGTGAGCGGGGAAGTGGAAGTGGAGAAGATGGCGATTGATATAGAATAGGAGGCAGATATGGCACAACCTAAAATCACCTTACCCAAAGATCAACTCACCGAGTTCTGCCGACGCAACCATATTCGGCAGCTCGAACTTTTCGGTTCGGTCTTGCGTGATGACTTCCGATCCGATAGCGATGTGGATGTGCTGGTAGATTTTGAGCCAAGCGCCACCATAGGTTTTATGGCGCTCGGTCGCATTCAACGCGAACTGTCAGCATTGTTACAACGTCCGGTTGATCTGGTGCCCAAAAACGGTTTGAAGATCCAAATCCGCGATTCGGTTTTAGCTAGCGCACAGGTGATCTATGCGTCCTGAAACACTTTATCTCACCGACATCCTTGGTTCAGATTCTTGATGAACGCCGATTCGGAAGAAGCTCTCGAACACGCCACCATTCAACTCTTCCGCGATATCGGTTGGGACGCCGCCAACTGCTTCGATGAAGTTTTCGGCAACACTCCCGAATCGTTACAGCATCCCCACTTGGGGCGCGAGGCCACAAGCGATGTAGTTCTCATTCCACGTTTGCGTGATGCCCTTGTAAAACTTAATCCCCATCTTTCAACTGAAGCCATCACACTTGCCACTGAAGAACTCAAACGAGATCGCAGTTTACTGAGCGCGGCGCACGCCAACCGCGAACTGTATCGTTTGCTCAAAGAGGGAGTCAAGGTAAACGTGCGCGGCACGGCGAGCGGTGGCGACACCGTAGAGACGGTGCGCGTCATAGATTGGCACACGCCCGCCAATAATAATTTCTTTCTCGCTTCGCAATTATGGATCAGCGGCGAGATGTATAAACGCCGCGCCGATCTCGTCGGCTTCGTCAACGGATTGCCGCTCGTCTTCATCGAACTCAAAACATCGCACCGCCAACTCAGAGCCGCCTACGATGACAACCTGCGCGATTATCGGAACACCATCCCGCAAATTTTCTGGCACAACGCCTTCATCATTCTTTCTAACGGCAGCGAGGGTCTCCTCGGTAGCCTGACCGCGCAGTGGGAACACTTTGCGACGTGGAAGAAGATCAACACCGAAGGCGAAGCCGGGATCATTTCATTAGAGACCATGATTCGCGGAACGTGCCAACCGGATCGTTTAATTGATCTCGTCGAAAATTTTATTTTGTTCAACGAGAGCGAAGGCAAGCTCGCCAAACTCATCGCCAAGAATCATCAGTATCTCGGAGTCAACAACGCCCTCGCCGCCGTGCAGCGTCTCCAAGAAAATCAAGGGCGGCTCGGCGTGTTCTGGCACACACAGGGCAGTGGCAAAAGTTACTCCATGGTCTTCTTCGCCCAAAAGACTTTGCGCCAGTTGATGGGCAATTGGACGTTTCTCGTTGTGACCGACCGGGATGATCTCGATGATCAAATCTACAAAAACTTCGCCAACGTGGGCGCGGTCACCGAACCCGAAGAGCGGGTGCGCGCCGACAGCGGCGACTCGCTCAAACAACTCTTGAGCGAAGATCATCGCTACATCTTCACCCTGATTCAAAAATTCCATACGCGCGGTGGCGGGGCGTATCCCAAACTTTCAGATCGTTCCGACATCATTGTGATCGCCGACGAAGCGCATCGCAGTCAATACGATTCGTTTGCCCTCAACATGCGGAACGCTTTGCCCAACGCCGCCTTCATCGGTTTCACCGGCACGCCGCTCATGGCGGGTGAGGAGAAAACGCGCGAAGTGTTTGGCGAGTACGTCAGCATCTACAACTTCGCCCAATCGGTGGCAGACCGCGCCACCGTGCCGCTCTATTACGAAAATCGCATCCCCGAATTGCAGCTCATCAATCCAGACCTCAACGCCGATATGAGTCGCGTCATTGAAGACGCCGCGTTGGATGAAGAGCAAGAGAAAAAATTGGAGCGCGAGTTCGCCCACGAATATCATCTCATCACCCGCGATGAACGTCTGGAAAAGATCGCCGCCGATTTGGTGGCGCATTTCATGGGGCGCGAACAACGCGGCAAGGCGATGGTCGTCTCGATTGATAAAGCGACGGCAGTGAAGATGTTCGACAAGGTGCGAAAGCATTGGGCGATTCAATTGGTGACTCTGCAAGCGGAGATTGAATCGTGCGCCGACGACTCAGGGCGCGCCGCCTTGCGTGTGCAGCTAGACTACATGCATCAGACCGACATGGCAGTGGTGGTCTCGCAAGCGCAAAACGAAGTGGAAGATTTACAAAAGAAAGGTGTGGACATCACGCCACATCGCAAGCGCTTGGTCACGGAAGATTTAGAAACAAAATTTAAAAACGCCGACGATCCGTTTCGCATCGTCTTTGTGTGCGCCATGTGGATGACCGGCTTTGATGCGCCCGCGTGTTCAACTATTTATCTCGACAAGCCGATGCGTAATCACACACTGATGCAAACCATCGCCCGCGCCAATCGCGTCTTCGGCGACAAAGTGAATGGGCTGATTGTGGATTACATCGGCGTGTTCCGCGATCTGCAAAAGGCGTTAGCCATCTACGGCTCGGCATCGGGTGGCGGCATCACCGAAGGTGATCTGCCCGTCAAAGAAAAAACCGCGCTCATCGGCGAATTGCGAACCGCGATCAACACCGTTCTCGATTTTTATCGCGAACGCGGCGTGGACATCGCCCCCATCCTCAACAGCGAAGGCTTTCAACGTGTGCGTTACGTGGATGATGCCGCGCGGCTGCTAGTGGATGCGGAAGTGAACGAAGCGGTTGAAGACTCCGTCGAGAAGATCATCCTCAACGATGAGATGAAGAAACGCTATCTCTTGCTGGCGAACAACGTCGCCCGACTCTATCAAGCGATCTTGCCTGACCGCCGCGCCAACGAGTTTTACGCGACTCAAAGCGTGATCAAAGTCATCGCCGAAAAGATTCGCTCCTTCAGCGAACCGCCAAACATCTCGCGTGTAATGCAAGCAGTGGATGCCGTGCTGGATAAATCTGTCGCCGCCGAAGGTTACGTCATCAAGGGCGCGACCCAAAATAAAGTGCGCGATGCCGCGCCCAATACCGATTGGGTAGATTTAAGCCAGATTGATTTTGAAGCCCTCAAACGTCGTTTTGCCAAAAGCCGGAAGCGAATCGAGATCGAAAAGCTGCGAGCGGCGATCCAAAGCAAACTCGATTACATGGTGCGCCTCAATCGCACTCGCATGAACTTCTACGAAGAGTTTCAAAAGATGATCGCCGAATACAACGCCGGTGCCACCGACGTGGATACGCAATTTGCCAAGCTCATGGCGTTTATTGACTCGTTGAACGAAGAAGAGAAGCGCCGCATCCCAGAGAACCTTGATGATGAGCAACTGGCGATCTTCGATTTACTCACCCGACCCAATTTGAAATTGACGAAGCGCGAAGAGACGCAAGTGAAAAACGTGGCGCGCGATTTACTTGATGCGCTCAAAGCCGAGCGGTTAGTTTTGGATTGGCGCAAGAAGCAACAGACCCGCGCCGCCGTGCAAATTTGCATCGAGCAGATGCTCGACAAACTGCCCTCGCGTTACGACAAACCACTTTACGAGCAGAAGTGCAGTGCCATCTTCCAACATGTGTATGAGTCGTATTATGGGGCGGGGCGAAGTGCGTATCAAATCGCCTAGATCGGGGTATTGAAAAAAAATCTACGATGCGATTGTGCGCCGCACGTAACAACTGCTGGTGGAACTTAAGCAAGATGAAAACTTCGAGCAACTCACACCGCATCAACAAGGAAAACTCTTCGTTGAAAGCGTGCCTCCGTTGAACATCTATTCTGTCACCCCTTGCCAAAGAGTTATTTGACGTTAGACTCAGGGCGCGATGACAAGTAAATCACGTTCGAAAAAGAAACTTCCCTCTTCCTCCCTCGTCGTTGCTGATCTTATTTCTTTAGCTGATGCGGCTAAACATTATGGCTTTAAGCAAGACTATCTTAGGCATCTTGCTTCGCGGGGAAGGTTGAAAGCTTTTAAGCTCGGTCGCAATTGGTTCACTACCGCCAAGGAAATAGAAACTTATATCAAAAGCCGTAAGCAACGTGGGGTCTTTCGCGATGATATCGAGGCTTGACAATAGTCCGATGTAGGTCTATTATTGCGTACATCTGAGCAGTATCAAATAAGACGCCGCTTATGAGTGGGGAAACACTCGCAAGCGGCTAACTCACCCAACTGGTTTTGGCAGTGGGGAGAGCTGACGTGATTCTACCTCACGGCGGTCATCCCTGTTTGCTGGCAGGGGTGACCGCTTTTTTGTTTGGTATTGCTCTGCTTGGAAACTTTCTTGCGAAAGTAAGTGATACCAGCATGCCCATCAAACTCACCCCCTCACGACTGCGGGACTATCAAACCTGCCCGCTGCAATATCGGCTGAAGCACGTCAATGGACTAGCTTCAACGACTATTGCTCATTCTCCCGCTCTCTCCTTCGGCAACAGCCTGCACGCCGCGTTGCAAACTCTGCATAAAGATGGCTCGGTTCAAATTGAAGCGCACGAAATCCCCATCTTGTTTCGCCAGCACTGGAAGTCAGAGTGGTATGTAACCCGCGAACAAGAAGAAGCGCAGTTCCAACTCGGTATCACCACCATACGAAACTACATCGGCAAGTTTAGCGAAGTCCTCGGCGTCATCGTAGGCACAGAACTCTATCTCTCGCGCCTCATCGCCCACGAAGATCTGCGCTTTGAACTTGCCTGTCGCGCTGACCGGATTGAACTGCATCCCGATGGCACGCTCGAAGTGCTTGATTACAAAACCAACGCTAACGGCGAAGTGCCAACATCAGTCGCACTCGCCGCTGACGGTGTCACCTTCATCTATTATCTGCTCACCCGCATCGTCTATTCCAAATACCCACGCGTCAGCGTCTCGCAGCTCAACCTCATCAGCTTGAATAAAGTCACGGTCGAATACACCGACGCCCAACGCGCCGCCGACAAAGCGACATTGTTAAACATTGTCCGCGCTATCGAAGCCGAAAACTTTGAGGTGCGTCTGGGCGCACACTGCGCGTGGTGTGCCGTGCGCCCTCACTGCCCCGAAGTCAACAAGACGACCGAGCTGAGTTCATTGTGATAATTCCCCGGCACAATTTACTAATCACGACAAGGAGAAACGGTTATGAGTAATTACATCATTCAGGCTGAAGTCGCCATCAACGGTACGCGACCAATGAGAGAAGCGAATCACGAATAGCGGGTAGAGGAAGTATCCCCACCTTTGCCCACTACCTACCCATCACAAGTAACCAACCCCTAAGGAGACTCCAATGACTACCAATATCGGAACACAAATGCAAGAGAACCAACACCGAGCTTTTAAAATGATTGCCTACACACTCGGGCTGCTCGTTTATCTCGGCGGGATTTTGTACGCCGAATCCCGAGCGTATTCGCTCTTCACCAAAACGATTGACGCTGAACTCCTGCCCATTGCCATAGTGGGCATTGTCGCCCTCGGTCTGACCGCCATTGCCGCGCCACTGGCGCATCACTTCGGCACGGCGCCGGGTGTGCAGCGAATTTTTCTCGATGTGTTCTACGCCGCCGACATTCTAGCAATGATCGCCAACGCGATTCTCGACTCGGCACTTCACAGCGAAGGTTCGATGACCAGCATCTTATCTTTCTGGAAACTCTATGTATTGCCTTCCTTGCCACTACTCATGCTGATGGGTTGGGGTATTTTCTTCGCGCTTGACCCCTCTCATCGCAAGCGCGACATGCTGATGTCGGCGCGTGCCGCAACCGAAGAAGTGCTGACCAATCGTGTTATTGAGCAGATGAAAGCCACTGACCTGACGGACATCGTGGACTCGGCAGCGCGCGATGCGGCGCGGGAGATTGTGGGTCAAGCGGTTGGCGGCAACACCTTGCCCACTACTGCTACATCTTCATCATCGCCAACAACATCAACGAGCCAACTGCGGGTCAAACCATCCAAGAACGGGCGCATCCCTGAACCGGTTGAGGACTCTGCTGCCCCAAACGCCTGATCGCCCGACTGCCCACTAGCCAAAGTTTGCCCACTATTCATCAACACCACGTAGTGGATATAAAAGCCGAGAGGCTAGTGGGCAAGAAGGGCTGGCGCGAATATCGACGAACGGGCGGTAACTTACGTTGGGCGATTGACCGCGAGTGGGTGAGAGAGAGTAGTGGGCAATGGCGAAAGCGTGGACATCACCGTCGTGATTTACCACCGCTAACGGAGACGCATTATGAACGATGGAAATCAATTCGAGCCGACGCTCGACACTATGCAAGCAGAGGAAATCGCCCCGCGCTTACGCGAGTACGTGAAGTGGTTATTGAGTGACCCATCCACGCTGGAAGTGTGGGGATTACTTGGTGCGAAGATAGCGCACGTGGAGTGTGTAGCAGATGAAAGCCAATTGCTCGAACTTGATTCGGGCGATTGGCTTTTGGTGCGAGTATCGCGCTTGCCCACTATTCCCGACGAAGTGTCGTCCACTACTGTCCCGAGCGTGAAGGGAATTGTGAGATTCAAAAGGATAGTGGAAATGGAAAGTTGAGAACAAAAGCAGTGGGGGACAGGCGATATCACATTAGCCTCAGCAGTCCAACATGACCCAAGTAACAAGCCCGAGCCAGCTTCGGGCTTGTTTATTTTAACCCTCTATCTCCATTACATATTCCAACTCGATTCTCGTCGAACCGCCAATCACACATAGAACGCCACGCTCATTCCCGAGCAGTCGAAGATACATAGTGGCATCAGAACGAATCTGTCGTCAGAGGCACACATCGCCTTGAACACAAACCCTCTAATAGCAGTGCTTGAACATGCAAGTATTTGAACAAATTCAAGAGATATAAATCACTATGATGATTAGAGAAAGAAATTACGGACATGGTATTCATCGTCATCATCATATTCGAGAACTTTTGGAGACGTTCTTGCGGGAAAACACGTACAAAAAGCGCGCAAGCGGGGGTGTGAGTTTTGCGGAGGATTCACAGGCTTTAAATCGCTAAGATGAATAAAGAAGTTACGGACATGGTATTCATCATCAACATATTCGAGAGATTCTTGAGGCTTTCCTGCGGGAAACGTCTAGAAAACAAGACCAAAAACGCAACTATGAGACATGCAAGTAAGTGAACAGATTGAGGAGATTTAAATCGCTAAGATGAATAAAGAAGTTACGGACGAGGTATTCATCATCAACCATGGTACTCATCATCACACTCATCACTAACTCACTCGGGGGATTGGCCTGTCGCTAGCAAACGCGACAGCCTTCGGCCGGAAGTATCTTAACTAGGAGAGACCTATGACACACATGATCGCAGTAGAACAACCCAGCATTGATATCGAGCGCCAACTGGCACCGAACACACTCCGATACTATAGGACCGATTGGAAACAGTATCTCGCGTGGTGTGCTGCATGTGCGATAGATCCGTACGATGTCACTGATGCTGTTCCTCCAGCATTTATCAAGTTCCTCCGCACTACCTACTACGACGCTAGCACTATCAATCGCAAGCTTTCTGTCGTGAGACAAAAGTACAAGCAGTGGTTGGTTCGGGGCTTGGTGCGACGGGTTCCGCAAATCCCGTCCGTAAAAATAGATCGGAAAGTGGATTGTAAGAGATCGGTACTTGTGCCGCCCGCGCCAACAGGTGACGGAAATTCAGCTATTCGCGTCCGGAACCTGGCCATTCAGGCGCTTGCGTATGAAAAACTCAAGCCGTCCCAGATTCAGAGTTTGAACGTTGCTGACGTTAACCTTGAGGCCGGGATCGTCCATGTTCAATCACGAAAGAGATTGACCCCAATTTATGTTAGCGAGGTTACGTTGAAGTATTCGCAACGGTGGCTAGCTGTTCATAAATTATTGGGAATTACAGACCGTGCTCTGTTCGTTTCGCTCCACTGGACCACAGGGCGTTCAGTACCGCGTACGCGTATGAGTGTGAGAGCGATTCATAATGTACTCATGAATAAAAGTAAAAGCGAACGAAAGGATTAATCTCTATGCTTGTCGGAATGGCCGGGTCGTTCTGTTCAAGTGGGGAGATCTGTGCGACTGGTTGAACAGCTACAGCATCATGCAGCGGAGCGATCAAGACACGCCCAGAGTGTCAGCCGGTACTCAATCCACCTTGGCAGTGCCTATTGAATCTGAGCAGAAGAACAACAGGAAAAAATCTAAGACGACGGCACACGCCAAACCGTTTCGAGCCACACGCAAGCGAAGTTCTCGCGGGATTGTTTAGAGAACAAATTTATTCCTCACTCACATAACGAAACCGCAGTTTTCCAATCGCCCAGCAATCCGCAATAAACCGTCCGCGGTTGCCCAGTTGGCATCTCTACGCACATTCCCCTTGTTTATCATCCGAATTGCTTGGGGCGTTTAATGGCACGGTGGGATTGATCACCACAAAAGCCGTTACCCTAAGCACGAGAACATCTGCAAATTGGGTGCGGGCGGAGGGTGTTCGCGGCAGAACAATCCTGGTGACAAACCCTCTGCGAACATTCTGGTAATTGTAATTTACCGGAACTAATTTGAACGCTTGCGGAGACATGCCGGCAGCGAAGCGATGTGGTGACAAACCTTACCATTGGCAAAAGGCGTTTAGGAAAAAACGGGCGAAGATTGGAAAAGTTCAACGTTGAACAGTGAGTGGGTGGGGTGGGTTTTCTTGGCATGGCAGAGCGATGCTGGCGGCAAGTTCCGCCGTTGGCAAGGGGTTCAGGAAAAAATCGCGCGAGAGATTTGAAAATTACGACGTCGTAAAATGGGTGAGGCAGGGCGTGGTTTGGCGGCAGGGCGGAAATATGCCGCCAGCAAAGCGATGTAGTGACAAACTCTACCATTGGCAAGGCGTTTAGGAAAAAACGGG
>Ga0082335_1006064_pt1 | contig 15989 bp, 20 predicted proteins | sample Subgrocontami58m_FD_72375 | JGI IMG/M metagenome (GOLD analysis project Ga0082335, IMG submission 72375) | Subsurface groundwater microbial communities from S. Glens Falls, New York, USA - GMW37 contaminated, 5.8 m (SPADES assembly) (version 2) ... | reverse complement strand
AGCAGCAAGCCACCCCACCGCCCAGAAAGGGGGGGGAGGGGGGGGGGGGGGGGGCGGGGCTGGGGGGGGGGGCGGGGGGGGGGGGGGGCCGCCGGGGCCCCCGCCGTAGGGTGTGATGCTGGCTCGGCAGCTAGCGAGCCGCGTCCGTGCTCGGCGATGGTCCTGCCCCATTCGCCCACACCGGGCGACCCGCCGACCTGCCGACCAGCCAACCGTCTGGCCAACGGGGCCACCTCCCCCCATGTCATGCTGAGGCGTTCGCCGCCGAAGGGCATCCCTATCTTCGACCTCCGGGTACACCGACATCGGTCACAGGGATGCTTCGCCTCAGAGGCTCAGCATGACATAACGTTAGGGTTTCAGGGTGGCGACGCCGGATGGCATTAGGGGTGGGCGGCGCACGGTCGTTCTAGCGGACGACGGTGATGGGCTTGTCGCCCCAGGCCACCATCTCGCCAACACGGGCGATGGTCTCCACGCCGTGGGCTGCGAGGGCCTGTTCGAGCGCTGTGGCCTTCTCGGGGGCCACTGCGATCAGCAGGCCGCCGGAGGTCTGCGCGTCGCACAGCAGGGTGCGCTGCAGGTCGTCGATGGCCGGGTTCCAGGCCACCTGCGGCTCAATGAAGGTCATGTTGCGGATGGTGCCGCCGGGGATGATGCCGAAGTCGGCCAGTTCGCGGGCGGCGGCGATGATGGGTACCGCCTCGCTATGGAGGACGGCGGTGGCGTGGCTGCCGTGCGCCACCTCCAACAGGTGGCCCAACAGGCCGTAGCCGGTGATGTCGGTGCAGGCGTGCACGCCCACCTCCATCATGGCCTCTGATGCCGCCTTGTTGAGCGTCTTCATAATCCGCACCGCCTCGGCGATGGTCTCGGGTTCGGCGGCCTCGGCCTTGATGGCGGTGGTGATGATGCCGATGCCCAGGGGTTTGGTGAGGTACAGCACGTCGCCCGGTTGCGCTCCCGCGTTGGTCACCTGCTCGCCGGGCTTCACCAGGCCCGTTACCGCCATACCGTACTTCGGCTCCGTGTCCTCGATGGTGTGGCCGCCGGCGATGACGACACCGGCCTGCTTGGCCATATCGGCGCCGCCCCGCAGGATCTCCACCAGCACCTCCTGCGGCAGCGTCTCGCTGGGGAAGCACACCAGGTTGAGGCCGATGAACGGCCGGCCGCCCATGGCGTACACGTCGCTGATGGCGTTGGCCACCGCAATGGCCCCGTAGTCGTAGGGGTCGTCGACCACCGGTGGGAAGAAGTCGACCGTCTGCACCAACGCCAAATCGCCGGTCAGCCTGTAGACTGCGGCGTCGTCTGCGGTGGAGGTCCCAACCAGCAGGTTGGGATCGGTCGGCGGCGGAAGCTGTCGCAGCACCTGCGACAGGGCCTCGGGGGCCAGCTTGCTGGCTCAGCCAGCGCAGCTTGCCAGCGAGGTCAACCGCACCGTACGGCGGTCGCCCATGGCGATTGGTGCTCCTTGCGGTGATGGTAGGCCTGAATCAGGCCCTCTCCAGCGTACCCGATCTTGCTGGGCACTGGCTGCACCAGATCGCTGGGTGCAAGAGCGCAATCTTGCGGGGACCAAGGCTGAGACCTAGCAGCAGGGGTGGTAGCTAAACATTCCCTCTCCCTTGAGGAGAGGGCCACCACCGGCCCTTACCCAGCGGTACCTCGCCGTCGCCGACGGACAGCAAGAAGGGCGCCGGTAACGGCGCCCTTGAGCAAGAACCCTGTCAGGGTTAGTCGTGCACCTTGCGGACCACGACGGCCCACTCTTCGTCGTTGATCGGCTCCACGCCGATGATCTCTTGGCCCTCGTTCTTGAAACTGCGGGGGCAGTTATCGACGGCGGGCAGGTGGTCGAGGATCAGGCGGAGGGTCTGGCCGACCTCCATCTCCTCCAGTGCCAGCTTCGACTTCACGAAGGTGTAGGGGCACACCTCGCCGCGCAGGTCGATGTCTTCGGTGATGTCGGTGCCCGCCGGGATCGGGCGGACGGTCAGGTCGAGTTCAACAGCCATGAGACGCCTCCTCTAGTGATGCCTGGTTAGTTCTCCACCGGGAGGTTGGGGTCGTTGCCCCAATCGCCCCAGGAGCCGGTGTAGTTGCTCACGTTAGTGTAGCCGAGAAGCCGCAGCACGTAATAGCTGTGCGCCGCCCGCACGCCGCCCTGACAGTAGGTGATGACCTGCTTGTCGGGTGTCACACCGGCGGCGGCAAACTGGGCGGCCAGTTCGTCGGCCGATTTGAGCGCCGGGATGTTGAGGCCGGCGAGGGCGGTTTGCCAGTCGCAGTTCTTCGCGCCCGGCACGTGGCCGCCGCGCGCCGCCTGTACCATGGCGCCGGTGTACTCCTCGTGCGACCGCACGTCCAGCAGCGCCACGCCGGGCTTGCCCAGCACGGCCTTCACGTCGTCGCTGCTGGAGAGCCGGTCGGGATGCGGGTGCGGCGTGTAGGTGCTGGCGGTGACCTGGGACGGGTCGCGGGTCACGTGGTGGTTCTCGGCGAGCCAGCGGGCCAGTCCCCCGTCCAGGATGCCCAACTTCTCGTGGCCGTAGTACTCCAGCACCCAGAACAGGCGGGCGGCCATCAGGCCGGGGCCGTCGTCGTAGAGCACGATGGTCTGGCCGTTGGCCAGGCCGGCGTTGCCGAACACCATGGCCATGCGCTCTGGGGGCAGCGGCATCGACCGGATGGGATGCGTCGGGTCGTCGAGCCGGGCGACCGGCAGGTTGGTGGCGCCGGGAATGTGCCCCTCGGCATAGCGGGCGGCGCCACGGGTGTCCACCACTCGCACGTTCGGGTTGCTCAGGTTGGCGGCGAGCCAGTCGGCGGTGACCAGCAGGTCGCTATTGGCGTAGCTTGGCAAATGGGGCTCCTTTGGGGGATCGGGAATCGGGAGGCAGGAATCAGGGAATCAGGGCGATCGATAGCTGCGGCATCGGGACCTGATTCCCGACTCCTACCCGTCCTTCTTCGTCAGCGTCATCTTCCACTCGGGGTCGTCGGTGGTCTGCTCCACCCGGAACTCCCAGCCCAGCCGGTTGCACTGGCTGGGGATGGTGTCCAGCGCCGGCGCGTAGTCGATCCACACCTCGATGATGTCCTGGCTGGTGGCGGCTTTCATGGCCTTCACGGCCTTCATCATCGGCACCGGGCACACGTCGCCGCGAGCGTCGACTTCGATAATATTCTTCGCATCGGGCATAGCGGCCTCCCTCACTGGGCGTCCAGGCTGCGTTCACTCTAGCAATGCGTGGTAAGAGGGTCAATGTGGTGGCAGAAGGTGTAGAGCCGCCGCTTCTACCGCCATCTAGCTTCCCTCCAAGGGGGAAGAATGTCCGATTGCTACCACCAAATCTTGTTGTCGAGGCCTTCCGTGTTCTTGACGTTGGGGTCGGTCCATAGGCCGGTGCTCAGGTACTTCCAACCACCATCGGCCAGCAGGCACACGATGTTGCCGTGCTCCATGCGCTGGGCCTGCCGGATGGCGGCATAGACGACCGACCCAGCGGAGATGCCGGCAAAGATGCACTCCTTGTCCATGAGCGCCGCGGTCATGGCGAATGCCTCTTTGCTGGCCACCATGATCTTTCCGTCGAGCAGCGAGGGGTCCATGACCGGCGGGATGAAGCCGTCGTCGAGGCTGCGGAGCCCCTGCACTAGGTCGCCGGGATGCGGCACTACGGCGATCAGCTTGAGGTTGGGGTTGTGCTCCTTCAGGCGGCGGCCGTTGCCCATGAGCGTGCCGCCCGTGCCCTGCCCGGCCATGAACACGTCCACCTCCGGCAGGTCTTCGATGATCTCGACGGCGGTGGTCTCGTAGTGGGCCCGCGGGTTGGCCTCGTTGCCGTACTGGAAGGGCATATACCAGTCGGGATGCTTGGCCAGGATGTCCTGCGCCATCTTGATGGAGCCGTTGCTGCCCAGGTCGCCCGGCGAGAGGATGACCTCGGCTCCGTAGGCCTCCAGCAGTTGCCGCCGCTCGACGCTGACGCTCTCGGGCATGACCGTCTTGACGGGGTAGCCCTTGTAGTGGCCGATCATCGCCAGTGCGATGCCGGTGTTGCCGCTGGTGGGTTCGAGGATGGTTTGGCCCGGTGTGAGCGCCCCGGACTTCTCGGCGTCCTCGATCATGTACTTGGCGATGCGGTCTTTCACGCTGCCGCTGGGGTTCTGCCCCTCTAGCTTGGCGAAGATGCGCACGCGCGGGTTGGGCGTCAGCTTCGGCAGTTCGACCAACGGCGTGTGCCCGATCGCGTCGAGGATGTTTTTGAAGCGCATGGGTTCCTGTTCTGGGGAGACCGGTCCGGCCGTTAGGCGCCGCCCGCCAGTGCCGGCAGAATGGAGACCACGTCGCCGTCGGCGAGGGCGGTCTTGAGTTGCTCGAGGTACCGGATGTCCTCGTCGTTCTTATAGATGTTCACGAAGCGGTGCATCTGGCCTTCGCTGGCGAGCACCTGCTCCTTGAAGCCGGGATAACTCTTCTCCAGGTTATCCAGCAGGTCTTGCACGGTTGCGCCGGCGCTGCTGATGTTCTTGGCGCCGCCGACCACCCGTTGCAATACCGCGGTGACCCGTACCTCTACCGCCATGTGTCTGTGCCTCCATTGGTGTAGGGGGAGGCGTTGCGCGCTCCCCCTGCGGTGTTCGTTCATTTGGAGGGCAGAAGCTGCACGGCGCCGCCGCTTCTACCCTCCCCTACCCCTCCCTCCAAGGGAGGGGAGGGGTGACTCCGCCGCTCGCCGCTATTCGACCAAGGCGGCCTTGGCGGCGGCGAGCGGCGAGGTGATGCCGTTGCAGAACTCCTCGTAGTCGATGAGGCCGGTCTGGGTCGGGTGATCGCCGCACACCGGGCACTCCGGGTCGCGCCGGATTTTCAGTTTCTGGAACTCCATGCTCAGCGCATCGAACAGCAGCAGTCGGCCCTGCAGCGACTCGCCGAGTCCCAGGATGAGCTTGATGGTCTCGATGGCCTGGATGCAGCCGACGATGCCCGGCAGCACACCCAACACACCGCCCTCGGCGCAACTGGGCACCATGCCCGGAGGCGGGGGGGCCGGGTAGAGGCAGCGGTAGCAGCCCTGGCCCGGCAGATACACCGTGGCCTGCCCCTCGAAGAACAGGATGCTGCCGTCCACCAGCGGCTTCTTTAGGAACACGCAGACGTCGTTCACCAGGTAGCGGGTCGGGAAGTTGTCGCACCCGTTGATGACGATGTCGTAGTCCTTCAGAATGTCGAAGGCGTTCTCGGAGGTGAGCAGCGTCTGGTGCTGCACCACGTTCACCTCGGGGTTCAGGTCGTGGATGCGCTCGGCGCCCGAGACCACTTTGGGGCGGCCCACGTCGTTGGTGTCGTGCAGCAGTTGCCGTTGCAGGTTGCTGATGTCCACCACGTCGGCGTCGATGAGGCCGAGGGTGCCCACGCCCGCCGCCGCCAGGTACATGGCGGTGGGCGAGCCGAGGCCGCCCGCTCCGACCATTGCCACCTTGGCGTTCAGCAGCTTGCGCTGGCCCTTGCCGCCCACCTGCGGCATCACGATGTGGCGGCTGTAGCGGAGTATCTGCTCCTCGGTCCAGGTGGGGGCGCCGCCCGACATGGCGGGCAGTATCGACACCTCATCGCCGTCGACTACCGGCGTCGAATCGCCCTGCAGTGTGCCGATGTCGCGGCTGTTCACGAAGACGGCCACGTGGTCGGCCACCTGGCCCGCGGTGTCGAACACCAGGCCCTTCACGGCTGGGTAGGTGACGCTGAGGTCCCGGAGGACCTCGGCCACGGTGTGGCCTGCCACCTCGACCTTGGCGCGGTTGCCGGTAGCAGACCGGAACGGCCCGGGGATATAGACGTTTACTGCCATGGTGTGCCTCCCTCTTCTCTGAACCCTCTGCTCGTGTAGCTTAGCGAGCCCTGGACGACGCACGTTGGTCGCGTTCGTCGCCCAGCGACACCGTGAGATAGCGTTCGCCGGTGTCGGGCAGTACGGTGACCACTACCTTGCCGGCGCCCAATCGCCGCGCGACCTGAACGGACGCAAACACGTTCGCCCCGGCCGAGATACCCACCAGCAACCCCTCGCGGCGGGTGAGTTGCAGGCTCATCTCCATCGCGTCCTCGTCGGATACGCCGATTACCTCGTCCACTACCTTCATATTGAGCACGCCGGGCACGAAGCTGGCGCCGATGCCCTGGATGCCGTGCAGGCCGGCCGGCCCGCCCTGCAAGACCGGCGCGCGTGACGGCTCGACGGCGATGACCCGGACGCCCGGCACCTCGGCCTTCAGCACCTCGCCCACGCCGGTGATGGTTCCGCCCGTGCCGACCCCCGCCACAAAGGCGTCGATGCGGCCGCCGGTGGCTTCCATGATCTCGCGCGCCGTGGTGCGGCGGTGGATGTCCGGATTGGCGGGGTTCTCGAACTGCTGCGGCATGAAGTAGTCTGGGTGGCGCTCCAGCAATTCCTGGGCCGCCAGTACGGCGCCGGTCATGCCCTCCAGCGCGGGTGTCAGCACCAGCTCGGCCCCAAAGCGGGCCAGCAGGCGGCGGCGCTCGATGCTCATGTCCTCGGGCATCGTGAGGATCAGCCGGTAGCCACGAGCGGCGGACACCATGGCGAGGCCGATGCCGGTGTTGCCGCTGGTGGGCTCCACAATGGTGTCGCCGGGCTTGAGCTTGCCCTCCAGTTCGGCGCGGTCCACCATTGCCAAGGCGATGCGGTCCTTCACGCTACCCGCCGGGTTGGTCTCCTCCAGCTTCACCAGGATGCTGGCTCCACCCTCGGGAGCGAGGCGATTGAGCCGCACCATCGGCGTGTTGCCCACCAACTCGAGAATGCTGTTTGCGATACCGCGCTCTGTCACGTGTGTTCCGCGTCCCGTCAGATGTAATACATCGCCCGTTGCTGCTTCGCCCGGTGACGGCTGAGCAGATCGGCCACCGAGGTGGTGGCCAGCACCTGTTGCGTCGATTCCGTCACGATCTGCCAGATCTCCTGCTGCCCGCAGCGGCCATTGAAGCTGCAGTCCAGCGTCCCGTCCAAACACCCGATGGTCGCCAGCGAGCCTTCGAGCGCGTTGATGACCTCGGCCAGCGAAATCGCTTCCGGTTGGCGGGCCAGGGTGTGACCGCCCTGCGGGCCGCGCCGGCTGTGCACAAACCCCGCCTTGCGCAGCACCGTCAGCAGTTGGTCCAGATACGGCTCTGGAATTTCCTGCCGCTCCGCGATCTCTTTGCTCTGGATCTGCCCCTCGCCGCAGCGCTCAGCCAGGTCGATGAGGGCGCGGATGCCGTAATCGCCCTTCATGGAGAGTTTCATCGACGCTGGTCACGCTTCCTAAAGTTGAGCTTTCCACTCCAGTTTATGGGGATTCGCCTTCCGGCGTCCATACAAGGCCGTGCAGGTAACAACCGCCGTTTGGCGGCGGGCCTCCACCAAGACTGCCGGTAGTGTAGATCGAACCCCGCGGGTTGGGGAGGGTCCGGCAGCCGGCCGTCTAGCAGCCGCCGGCCACCGCCGGCACGATGCTGATCTCGTCGCTGGCCTTGATGGGCGTGGTGACGCCGGTGAGGAAGCGGATGTCCTCGCCGTTGACGTACACGTTGACGAAGCGGCGGATGGCGCCGGATTCGTCGCACAGCCGGTCCCTGAAGCCGGGGTAGCTGCTCTCCAGCGCGTCGATGCAGGCCTGCAGCGTGCCGCCGTCGATCTCCAGTGTGTCCTTGCCGGCCGAGAGTTGGCGGAGCGGGGTGGGAATGCGTACCTTAGCCATAGTGTGCGAACTCCTTCTACTTCTTCCTACTTCTTCCTAAACGTGTAGCGTCGTACGAGATGACAGGGTGGACGTTATGCGCCCTCGGACACTGTGCGGTCCCCCTCACCCAACCTTCTCCTGCCGGGAGAGGGACTGTAGTGCGGACCCTAGCCGGTGATGACGTCGCCCTCCATCAGGTTGACCTGGACGCCGAGGCCGCGGGCGTAGGTGAGCGCCCGCTCGATCTCGTCGTCAGCGCCTTCGATCTCGAGCACTGCCCAGGCGTGATCTTGCTCGATCTGGGCGCGCCTGATGTTGGTAACGACATCGAAGTGCTTGCCGACCAGGTAGATGACCGGCTCCTTGATGGTGTCTTCGCCGAAGGTGAACATATAGCGGAACTTAGGCATGTGCGTTGCTCCGATCAGCGGGCCGTGCCGACGGCGTTTGCCGCGTAGGCCGCTTCGAACGATTCCAGCGTCGGCTGAATGATAGTGGGTTTGTTCACCGCCTCGACCACCGCTTCCACGGTTTTCAGGCCGTTGCCGGTGATGTAGGCCACAATGGTCTCGTCGGCCTGGAAGGTGCCGGCCTGCGCCATCCGCACTAACCCGGCAATGGTCACACCGCCGGCGGTCTCAGCGAAGATGCCCTCGGTCTCGGCCAGCAGCTTCATGCCCTCGACAATCTCGGCGTCGGTCATCGCCACACCGGCGCCGTTCGACTCCTCGATCACCTTCAGGGCGTAATACCCGTCGGCCGGGTTGCCGATGGCCAGCGACTTGGCGATGGTGTTGGCCTTGACCGGGCGCACGTTGAAGCTGCCTTCGTTGTATGCCGTGACGATGGGCGAACAGCCGAGCGCCTGGGTGGCGAGCATGCGGGTGTGGACACTGTCGAGGATGCCAACCTGCACCAGCTCTTTGTACCCCTTGTAGATCTTGGTGAACATGGAGCCGGACGCCAGCGGCGCCACCGCCCAGTCGGGGGCCCGCCAGCCGAGTTGTTCCGCCACTTCGTAGCCCATGGTCTTGGAGCCCTCGGCGTAGTAGGGGCGCACGTTCACGTTCACGAAGGCCCAGTGGTACTTGTCGGCCAACTCGCTGCACAGGCGGTTCACCTGGTCGTAGCTGCCTTCAATGGCGTAGATGTGTGGCCCGTAGATGGCGGCGCCCAGCACCTTGCCCTGTTCCAGGTCGGCAGGAATGAAGATGTTGGCCTGCATGCCGGCCCGTGCTGCCGCCGCTGCCGTCGCTCCCGCCAGGTTGCCGGTGGAGGCGCAGGCCAGGGTGTCGAAGCCGAGTTCGCGGGCCCGCGTCGCCGCCACCGCCACCACCCGGTCCTTGAAGGAGTAGGTGGGGTTCACGCAGTCGTTCTTGATGTAGAGGTTCCGGAGACCCAGCGCCTTGCCCAGGCGGCCGGCCTTCACCAGTGGCGTGAACCCCTGGCTGAAGTCGACCACGTCGTCGCCCAGCACCGGCAGGAAGTCCTTGTAGCGCCACAGGCTATTGGGGCCGCGGGCAATGGACTCGCGACTGACGGCCTTGGCCATCGCCTCATAGTCGTAGGCTACTTCCAGCGGGCCAAAACAGAACTCGCAGAAGTGGATGGGGTCTAGGTTGTAGAGCCGGCCGCATTCGCGGCAGCGCAGAGCGGTTGCAAAAGCCACGGTGGTGTTTCCTCCTCGATCGTCAGCGCACGTTCAGGCAGCAGAGCAGGCCGGGTGGCACATGCATGCCGGCCCGCCCGTGCTGCGGCACAGGGCCAAGATCGCTCGCTGGTACCGCCGGTTACGCATCGCGGCACGTCCGTACGATTACAGGCAACAAAAAAACCTCTTCAATAGCGCAAGAAGAGGTTCGGAAAGGGTACACCATGGGTCACCCACCTCCTCTCATCTTGCAGACGTGTCTGCCGGAATTGGCACCGTACTGGGCTTACGCCGAGCCGGTTGTCGCAGCTTCATCGGGCCGTCCCCTCAGCCGCTCTGGATAAGAGAGTGTGTCGTATTCAGTTGTCGTAGTAGAGAGTATCGCGGAGACGTGGCGCGCATGTCAACAATAACGTGTGCCCGCACCCCGGCTACGTCTGCGGGCGCTCCCGGCGCTCAAGCCCCTTCGCCACGCCGTACCCGCCGCCGAGCGCACCGGCCGCCAGCGTGAACCAGGGGTAGGGCCCCACCCCCGGCAGGCCAAAGGCCACCATCGCAGGCAGCGCCGTTCCCAACACCCCCGTGGTAACACCCACCACGATCGCAGTCCGGCGCCCCAGTGGCACGAGGCTCCCCACGACAGCCCCACCCAGCGCTGCTGATGCCGCGGTGAGCACCAGCCCGTAGAGAATAACGGCCGCAGCGAACGGATAGAACAGCGCCGAATCCTGCTGCAGCCTGAACAGCAGAGCGTATCCAAGAATCACCGGGATGCGTGTCACCACCTGCATGCCCAGGGTGATGCAGGACCCAGCGAACAGCGATGCCACCAGCAAGGTGCTCCGCTGCTCGCCGGAGAAGGGCCGGCGCCTTACAGACCATCGTTCTAGGTTACGCATGTGGCGGTTCCTCACTGGCAGCGGCGGGCAACGCTGGGCGCTTATTGGCCCTGCTGGGCAGAGGCCCAAGGAGTGTGGTGTGGCATCCCGACTCCAAAGTGGCTACACCGAGCATAGGTGCGCCCAGGCGTGGTGTCAAAATGCGTTGGGTTCCCCCAGGGCTATCGAATCTAAATGTGGCGAAAGGACGTCGGAGCGCTCTGGCGGGTAAGTGCAGAGAGGGTGCAACCCTCTTTGCCAGGGGGTTTGGGGGGTGTCCCCCCATTTTTCACTCACTCCGAAGGAGTACCTTGAACCCCCTTGAGGGGGTTTGGGGGTGAAACCGCGGGGACACGCCGGTTTTCAGGGTGCAACACACCAGCAAATAAGATGCGATTGCCCTGTGGGGTTCTCCACATTCGCTGAGGATCGGCTGACCATGGCGTGCCCTCGCTTGACACCCTCGAGCGAGGCTCGGAAAGTAGATTCAGATTCCCGCCGGAGGTGGCCGAGTATGGCGCAGCGCGTATATGTTGCCGTGGGTACCAAGAAGGGTGCGTTCGTCATGGAAAGCACGCCGGCGCGTGACCGCTGGGAGGTGCGCGGCCCCTACCTGCCCGGCCAGAATGTGATGCACATGGCGTTCGACCAGCGCACCGGCACGCTCTTGGCCGCTGCGTGGGACTGGTGGTTCGGCGCCCGTGTCTACCGCAGCACCGATGCCGGGCACACCTGGGATGAGCCGAAGGCCGGTCCGCGCTTCCCGGAGGAGAGTGGGCTGAAGCTTGAGAAGGTGTGGGAGGTGGCGCCGGGCCGCCCCGAAGAACCGGGGGTGCTGTACGCCACGGTCGAACCGGCGGCACTGTTCAAGAGCACCGACGGCGGCGACTCCTGGAACCAAGTGGATGGCCTGCGGGCCGGCGCCTGGATGGAGGCGTGGTTCCCGGCCGCCGGCGGTCTCTGCGCCCACAGCATCATGCTGGACCCCACTGATGTGAACCGGATGTACGTGGGAGTCTCGGCCGGCGGGCTCTATGCCACCAGTGATGGCGGCAAGACATGGGAGCCGCGTAACAAGGGCGTGCGGGCCAACTTCACGCCCGACCAGCCGCCCACCTACCCGGAGTACGGCCAGTGCGTGCACCGCGCCGGCTTGCACCCCAGCAAGCCGCAACGCCTGTACCAGCAGAACCACTGCGGCTTCTACCGCAGCGACGATGGCGGCCAGAACTGGTCGGAGTTCAGCGCCGGCCTGCCCTCGGACTGGGGCCTGCCCATGGTCATCCACGCCCACGATGCCGACACCGTCTACGTCACACCGGCCATCAGCGGCTACCAACACTGGCCACAGGGCGGCAAGTTCGCCGTGTACCGCACCCGCGATGGCGGCAACAGTTGGCAGGCGCTTGCTGAGGGCCTGCCGCAGTCGGACGCCTTCTTGAATGTGCACCGCGAGGGACTGGCGGTCGACCACGAGGACCCCTGCGGCGTGTATGTGGGCGCCAACACCGGACAGTTGTGGACCAGCCGCAACGAGGGCGATACCTGGACACCCGCTCCCGCCATGTTCCCCGGTATCTCCAGCGTCACGGCCTTCTCGCTGTGACGGCGTCCCGCCGCCCAAGGGTGCACTGACCATGCCGTTCGACGTAGGCCTGCCGGAGCTGGCGGTCATCTTTGCGGTGGTGCTCATGGTCATGGGCCCGGAGAAGATACCTGAGGTGGCGCGTACCCTCGGCGGCTTCGTGCGGGAGGCGCGCCGTATGATGAATGACCTGACCAAGGACTTCACCGGCGAGTTGCAGGATACCGCCCGGCCGCAGCGGCCGCTGGCGGTGTGCACCGTGTGTGGCGGCCTGAACCCCATCGGCAACAAATTCTGCGGCCACTGTGGCCGCGACATGGGCTAGCCCTGCTGCCAAGCCTCCGCCAAACCGTGCAGTATGTCGACATAACGCGGCCGATCATGACCGGGATGCCGGTCTATCCCGGCGATCCGGCTGTGAGCGTCATGCCCAGTTCGCCGCCCGGCGCCCCGGCGGTCTCGGCCCTGCATCTGGGCACGCACACCGGAACGCACGTCGACCCTCCGGCGCACCTGTGGCCGGAGCGGGCTGCGGTGGATGCGCTGCCGCTGGACGTGTTGTGCGGTGCGGCGCTGGTGGTGGCGGTGGATGGGGTGAGCGTGGTAACGGCAAAGCGACTGGTTGCGCTGGTGCCGCCGGGCACGGAGCGCCTGTTGCTGCGCACGCACAACGGCGCACTGTGGGCTGGGGGCGGGCTGCGCACGGACTACGCTGCGCTTGACGCAGGAGCTGCCCGCTGGCTGGTGGCGGCGGGCGTGCGGCTGTTGGGGATCGACTACGTGTCGGTGGATGCGGCGGACGCCGTGGACCTACCAGTGCACCACGTGTTGCTGGGGGCCGGCGTTATCATCGTGGAAGGTCTCGACCTCCAAGCCGTGCGCCCCGGCGGGTACGAGCTGGCGTGCTTGCCGTTACGGCTTGCAGGGGGCGACGGCGCGCCGGCCCGGGCGGTGTTGCGATCCGCCGTCGCAAACTGAGAGGGCGGCGCAGCGGCAACCCTTAACCGCCGTGTTGGCCGGTGGGTTTTGCCGCTTCGCTGCCGTCCTGGGTGCTGTCTTCTGGCCGCTCGCACAAACCATCGGGGGGATAGGGCACGTCCCGCCGGTAGTCATAAACCCAGGTGGGGATGCTGGTAAGCGAGAGGCGTACTCGGTATCCGGGCGCCATGGCATCGTCTCCTGTCGCTGCTGTCGCTGCGTGTCGTCCCTGCAGTCTGCCGCCTTGCGACCGCTGTGTCAGTGGCCCAGTTCACATATCAAGAAACATCAAACTATGTGGAATAAATGCAACAATCAGTGAACGTCACTATCGCCGCTCCCGCACCCCGCGCCAACTGCCATGCTTAGGCGTGTAGTGGAGCCCAGCTTCGCCGCTAACCGGTGCGCTTCTTCTGGCGAGAACGCTTCGTAGCGCGACCCCAAGGTGTGGGTGTTGGGGTTGTCCTGCACCAGGCGGGTTGGACGCCGGCTGAGGGCGCCCTTCAGGCCCAGTTGGACGTAGCGCTGACGTGCCCGGGCCATGGTGTTCTTCGTGGTTTCGAGGGCCTCGGCGATGGCGGGGCCGGTCAATGCCGGGCCTTCCCGGCCACGGTCAGCCTTGAGCACGATGCGGGCATAAGCAGTGTACGGGCCGGGGCGGTCCCGGTGGCGATGAGCTTGCGCAGCGTGGTGCGCTCGTCCGATGGGAGGGCCACCGTGAAGTCGTTCACACCCGAGACAACGCGGGCCTCGCGCATCTGTGATATCACATCACGTGGGTCACACCACTAGTTCGCCAAGTCCTGGCCCAGGATGATGCGGATATCGACCGGGTCCGTGTCCTTGGGTGCGGCCGGCGCCTTCTCGGCCTTGACGCGGTCGCGGGGGAGCTTGAGCGCCAACGCCACCAGCCCGGCGGTGTACCCCTTGCCGGAATAATTCATCACCTGAGTCTGCTTATACGGCCCGCCTGGGGCGTCGCCCACCACCACGTTCTCGAACCCCCGGTTCTTGAGCGCACTGGCGGTCTGGGCCGCTAGGCCTGGAGAGCCGGTGCCGTTCAGCACCTCAATGCGGGCTTCGCCCTCCTTGCGGGCGTCGAAGAACACCTCCTCCACCAGTTCGCGGATCTTGTCCCGCACCGGCAGCAACAGCGCAGCGCCGTCTTCAGAGGTGTAGGAGGTGACGTACGGATACTCGAGGGTTTTGCCGACGATGTTCTCGGTGTTGACCTCGCGTGCCACCTTCGCCAGGTTCAACACGTCGCCAAGGCCCATGTCGGTGCGGATCGCATCGTGAAACTGGCCCCACAGTTGCGGCAGCTTGGGCAGCATGTCCAGCCGCAGCAGCCGCTCGCGCACCGCCAGTAGCACCTGCTGCTGGCGCTTCATGCGGCCGAAGTCAGAGTCGGAATGGCGGGAGCGAGCGTACTGCAGCGCCACCTCACCGTCCATGTGCTGGTCGCCGGCGGGAATGACCACTCGTTGGACGCCGTAGTAGTCGGTGGGGTACTCGCTGTCGATAAGGGTTTTCTCGACGTGAATGTCCACGCCGCCGAGGATGTCGATAAGGTTGCGGAAGCCGTCGAAGTCCAGCATCACGTAATAGTTGATGCGGACACCGAAGTTGTACTGCACCGTCTCTTTGGCGAGCGCTGCGCCACCGCCCGGGTACTTGCGCAGCACGCCCACCACGTTGGCGGCGTTCACCCGCTCGTACGTCACCTGGTTGTTGCCCAGGGGAATGGGCACCCACAGGTCACGCGGTATACCCAGCATGCTGGCGGACTTGGTGTACGGGTCGATGGAGATGACCTCCATCACGTCGGTGCGCACCGTGCTGTCCATCGTCTCATCAGGGCGGCGGTCCACGCCCATCACCAGCACGTTCACCCGTTCTCGATTGCTCCAGTCGGGCGTGTCGGCCGAGGCGCCGGAGGAGGGCGTAAGCGTGAACGGCAGCAGCGCCTGGGTGAGGCTGACGGGGTTCAGGTTCTTGGCCCACCCGAACCACTCGGGCATTGCCTGGCCGCCCACCGCCAACCCCGACACGATAAACAGGAACAAGCCCGCCCACGCCAGCATCTTGGGAATGCGAGCACGAACTGGCGGGGTCTCGGGTGGGGGGGCCTTAGGATCAAACTGCATAGACGGTTGCTCTGACATTATACCATCCGTGACGCCTGTTTCATTGTGTATCGCGCCACCACATAGCGCGATACACAATGTTGGGCTAGAGTAGAGACAGCACTATGCAAGAGAACGCGCCCCTCGACGCTCCCGTAACAGCCGAGCAGTCAGCAGCCACCCCTCCCGCCTACGAGCGCCCTGTTCCCCGGCGGCCCTTTGTGCCCCGTTGGGGTGACATCGAGCAGGGTTTCATCCCGCCCGGCCACCCTGTGCCCGGAGAGGAATCGGCCGCAGCGGAGCCCGAGCCCGAAGCCGCCAAGCGCTCAGGCCGCAGCCTTCTCAAGGACATCGCCGAGACGCTGGTGCTGGCGCTCATCATCTACGGCGCTGTGCGGGCCGGCATCCAGAACTTCAAGGTCGAGGGCACCAGCATGGAGCCCAGCCTGCACAACGGGCAGTACCTGCTGGTCAACAAGCTTTCGTTCGCCGCCATCGGTCTCGACGGCATTGCAGGCATGGTGCCCGGCATGGACAGCCTAAAGGGTTCACTGCTCTTCCCCTTCGGGCAGCCGCAGCGGGGCGATGTGGTGGTCTTCCGCTTTCCCCGCGACCCTAGCCGGGACTTCATCAAGCGGGTGGTGGCGCTGCCGGGCGAGACCGTGGAGGTGAAGTCCGGCACCGTCTACATCAACGGCAAGAAGCTGGACGAGCCATACATCCTCGACAGCCCCACCTACAGCAAAGAGCCCACCGTCGTCCCTCACAGCGAGTACTACGTGCTGGGCGACAACCGCAACAACAGTAGCGACTCCCACGTCTGGGGGGCTGTGCCCATCGACGAGATGATCGGCAAGGCATGGGTCACCTACTGGCCCATGAAAGACTGGGGCTTCATCCCTCACAAGGCGGTCAACGCCGGCTAGCGGCGGCGGCTTCCGATCCCCTCGCCCCTCCCCGGGAGAGGGCTAGGGGGAGGGGGCGCCCCCACCCTCCCGCGACCACCGCCCCGGCCCCTC
>Ga0082335_1006061_pt1 | contig 15993 bp, 20 predicted proteins | sample Subgrocontami58m_FD_72375 | JGI IMG/M metagenome (GOLD analysis project Ga0082335, IMG submission 72375) | Subsurface groundwater microbial communities from S. Glens Falls, New York, USA - GMW37 contaminated, 5.8 m (SPADES assembly) (version 2) ... | reverse complement strand
GCGCCCCCTGCCCCCAGGCCGAGTCCTCCAGCCGCGAGGCGAAGAAGTCCCCCCGCCGCGCCGTGCCGTTGCCGAAGACGACATCGACCTCGCCGAAGTCGTGCTGCGAGAACTCCCCCGGCAGCCCCTCGAAGCGCACCAGCGGCGGCACCGGCTCGCGCGGCCGGATCGCCGCAATCAGCTCATAGAGCGCGCTCTTGCCCCCGGTGTAGCCCACCAGGCGCGCGCGGCGCAACAGCTCCACCGCCAGCACCCCGGGTTGCTGAGCCAGTTCGGCGGCCAGCCGGTCACGCAAGGCCTCGACCTTGGAGGGCCGGCCGACCCCGCGGCGTACCCGTTCACCGGCCGTGTCCAGCGTCCTCACGCCCGGCTCAGCCGCGACGCGCTGCACGCTGCTTGGCGAGACCCCGGCGAGCCGTCCGACCTCCTCCAGGCTGTGGCCGGCGCGGCGCAGCACCTGGATCTCGTGTCGCTTGAGCATGTCGATCATCCTTTCCCCCGCCAGTCGAAGCGCTGGCGGATGTTCTACCCGGGGCCTCGGCCGGGTCGCCGAGGTGGTCAGAATTTCCGGAAAAGATGTGGTCAGAATTTATGGAACCCGCAGCGCTCAAGCGCAGCTGCGCACGCCAAGCGATATCGCAGACGGCCTTGGGCAATCCGGTTTGTCGGGTGGCGATGATGCGTGTGACCCGTGCTGGATGGCGATAGGCCCAGGCGGCTTCAATCATCGCGCGCCGTGCGTAGGCGTTGCCGGCCTTGGTGATCGAGCCTTGGCGCCGGCGCTCACCGGTGGAGTCCTCCCGCGGCACCAAGCCCAGATAGCCCATGAGCTGACGCGCCGAGTGAAAGCGGGTGAGATCCCCGAGTTCGGCGACGAGGGTCACGGCATGCACGAACTGGATGCCGCGCATGGCCTGCAGCCCCGCCACCACCGGGGCAAAGCGCCAGGTCGCGACCTCGGATTCGATCGCCCGGATGAGCCGCAGGATGCGCTCAGTGGCCAGCGTAATGGCGTCGATGTATTCCTCAAAGGCAATCTGCTGCGCGCCCTGAGGCAGCTTTAACTCTGACAGCCAGCGGCGGTGGGCAGCGGTCCAGGAGGTCTTGCCCACGTAGCGAATGTCGTTCCTGAGTAACAACGCCTTCAACTGCTGGCGCGCCCTTCTTTGGCTAATCAGTGCATCGTCGCGGGCGCGCACCAGATCACGGATCGCCTCGTCCCGGATATCGGGCACGTGGATCGGCTCCAATTCCCCGGCGCGCGCCAGGCTCGCCAGCCGCTCGCTGTCGCGCCGGTCGGTTTTCACATGATCGCCCGCCCGCCGGGGAATGAGCGAGGGCGACACCACCATGCAGCCTAGACCGAGCGAGCTGATCTCGCGGTAAATCCAGAACCCGCATGGGCCGGCCTCGTACACGAACACCAGCTCCTGCCCCCTCGAGCGCAGTTTCCGCACCGTTTTCAGCAGCGACACCCGATCCCCGCCAATGGCGCCCAAGCGGCGCACCTCGCCGCCCACCTCGGCCAACGTGATATCGATCGACTCCTTGTGCACATCCATGCCGACAAACACAGTGCTAGACTTTCCCATGGCCTGCCTCCTCGAAGTTGATAGCTGCACGACAACTTTGTGGCTCTGCGTGCGCGCCCTCACAGACACACACGTAACCCACGTTACAACGGAGGCAGGCCGCCTCGCTCTAATACAAAGCCATTCTGTCTAGGCGCTTAGCCACAATGTCCCGCGATTTGCCAGAATCAGACTGGAAGGCGTTCCGCAAGCTGCGAGAGATTGCACTTGAGCGCTTCTGCGAGCGCGTCCTTGGAGAGGTTGGAACTATTGCGTCAAACGGCACGACTTCCTACCATGACCGGTACTTGAAGATCTATAGGCTCATCGATGATCGAGATGACGAGCTTGCGTATGCGTTCAACGACCCGCGACGTTCACGGGCGATTGTGCAGCTTGCCGCCATCAATTCATATGGCCTTCTGAGCGAAGACGATCTGCTGTCCTTCACCGCGGAGACTCGAGAGGCTGTGGGATTGCTGTCCAAAGCTGCAAAGGGCACACGTGGACGCAAGCGCGCCTAACTATAGCTGGTGCGGACGGGCCGGAATCGCCGTACCATCTTTCATCGCCGTGCGGGCCCGCCGCACAGCATGACGTTAGACCTCACAAACAACCGACGTGGCGAGGGAAATCATGACGTACTGGAGGATGCAACTTCATCCCAGCGAATCAGAGGGCGCTATTCGGCACACCGTTGAAAGCCTTGTCGCGGGGTACATTGGCCTCGATTTCGCCACCGACGTACCGGATATGCTCACGATCACTCAGGATGCGCTTCCCGCAAACCAGCGCAACTATTGGGGCTTCGCTCACGAAATGGAAGTGGGCGACAGAGTTCTTCTCTTTGCCCATCATTACCCGTTTGCGCTTGCCCGTGTGTCCGGCCCCTACAACTACATTCGAGCTCGCGCCCCCGAGATAGGCGTTTGGTTTACGCACTTTCGCGCTGTCGATGACGTGCGCTACTACGGCGATTTCGTCACCAATCCCCGTGAATGGGAGAACCTCGTAATGACCGCAACGATCACGCCGCTTCGCGAAACTAGCTCCGCGTCTTATCAATTGATCCAAAGGTGGCTGGGTGAGGTCTAACTTCAGGTGCTGCGGACGGGCCACCAGCATCGTGCGGGTCACAGGCATGGTGGCGGCCCGCCGCAGACCAAAACGTTAGCTGGCATGGGAACCACCTTCCGTCATTCGGCAGCCTTCGGCAAGCGGATTGAATACTACGTTGTAGGCCTGATGCTTAAGGAGGGTCTCGATGTGTACTTGCCGCTGGTGGACGACGACGCGATTGACGCAGTTATTAAGCGCCCCGATGGTGGGTTCATCGAGGTCCAAATCAAGGCCAGATCGAACACGGTGAAATTTGGCGATGGAGCGCTGTTCGCGGCCATTTCTCATGAGCCCCGGTCCAACTACTGGTTCGTGTTCTACGCCGAGCGTCTGCAAACCACCTTCGTCATGACATCAGCGGAATTCATTGCGGAGGCAGTCCAGAACAAGACCGGCGCGAACGCCGGAAAGAGAAGCATCTGGTTCAATGGAACGCGCAAGAATCCGACGACCCAGGAACGCGAGGAGTATGTGAAGGACCGGTACTTGAAGTACGTCTCCAAAGACTTCTCGCGGCTGCTTAGCGCAAATGCCAGCTAACCCCCCAGCGCACGCGGACGCGCGTGAAGCGCCGTACTACTTGCCGCCACCACGGTCGCGCGCCGGTGGCTGGGAACGTTAAGCGGCACAAAACGACCATGCATCAACTTGACAAGGCCGACCTACTGGCCCTGCTCGCGAAGGTGATCGATGAAGAGCACTGGTGCCTCGACGCGCATCAGAGCCGAGTGCATTTCTACACTTCCTTTATTTCCGCGATCATCGTAGCCACCATTGCGGGTACACTGAACGCAAAGGAAGCACACCACTATCTATTGCTCTTGATTGGCCCTCTCTTGATATGGGCGGTCGCTCAGATCGCAGAGGACGGTACATATCGACTGTATCAACGGTTTTTGGAAGCTGTGACGATGCGCGCAAAACTCGAGCAGGTGCTCGGCCTAACAAACCCTTTCCCGTCATTACCTCCTGGGGCATATTGGGGTACCGAACCGCTGATACCAGATAGGTATTTGCGTTCACGCCAAGAGGCGCAGTCCTCAGCGGATTTGATTTCCACCTCACGTGGCAAGGGCTCTGATGCGGCAACTCTAAGGCTTCTCCTCGTAGTGCGTGCCATTGCGCTGACGTTGTTTGGGGCCCTATGCGTCATATCGATCGTAGTCTGGCTTAGGTGAGCGATGTGCCGCTTAACTATCGGCTGCAGGTCGACGCGCCGCGAGCGGCGCGCGCCTGAGCCGAAGCGTTAGGCTACTCGTTCGCCGACCTTGGAGGGGGATGAGCACAATGACAAATCTAGAAAAGAATCAAGTTGTCGAAGATGCCATGCTGGAAGTCCCTTATGAGCGTTACGGTCTATCCAGCAGGTTCGTCAGCGTACGATACGTTGATTTGAAGGACGATGGCTCCTGGAAGATTGCGTTCTGGTTGAAGGGCAGTATAGGGAAAGAGCTTTTGATTCCTGTATCGCAGACTGCAACAGAAGAAACGCTGAAACGGGAAATCATTTCAGCGATCGAATCAAGTCTTCCAGCGTGGCGCAAGGCTCTGATGGAGTGAGTCGAATGAATTGGCAAAGTACAACGTTGATAATTGTCGGCGTATTTGCACTCCTCTTTGCTTGGCTAGGGCGTTATGAAATCGTCTCGATCTCTATGGGCGGAGAGGGCGGGTCTGGTTACGCATATCGCCTTGACCGATGGACAGGAGAAGTCCTCATGTTGCATGCGGAAACGGCTTACCCCGTTAAACCCAATTGAGAAAGACATGTCCTCCGGCTTTCAATATTGTGACTGTGTAAGGTGTCGCCTAACTCTAGGTCGAGCGGACGGGCCGGAAGCGCCGCGCCGCTTACGCTGTCCGTAGCGGCCCGCCGCTCACCAAAGCGTTAGGCGTCATCGTCGCCGTGACTGTGAGGCAAGGGAGTCAAGTTTGCGATGGGACCAAGTAATCACACCTCGGCGACCGAAATTCTGATAGCTGAGGCACGCACAATTGCGGAAACGAGTCTGTATTACGCAGAGGTCTATTACGCCGCAGAAACGCCTTGGTTCTATTTGCGCTATTGGTTCGGGATACCTTCGACAATCTTGGCCACTGCGGCGGGCGCGATAGCATTCTTGAAATTCCCTGGAAATGAGGTTATTGCAGGCAGCTCTTCATTCCTGGTTGCCGCGTTATCTGCCCTTTACGTGGCTCTTGACCCAATGGCGAAGGGAAGTGCTTTTCACGACCTGGCCACAGCATACGAGGTTCTTTATCACGACATCGGGTTTTTCTTGCGCTTTCACGCGGCCTATGAAAAAACTCCGCACGCGGAGCTGCGCCTGCGCGTGCAAGCTCTTCACGATCGCCTCACGGCTCTCCAGACCATCCGGCTTCCTGTTTCAGCTCGTGCATATCGAATTGCAGATGAGATTCTGGCAGGAAGGCGAAATGGGGAAGTCAAACGTGATTCCAAATCTCTCAAGCAGGACGGAGGCAATGACGCCTAACTCCCCAGCGCACCCGGACGCCAAAGTTCCCCCGAATTAGTTGACACCCGGGGCTAACAGCTCGGAGGTGTCAAATGGCAAGGCCTGGTCCTCGCAAGGTGGCGAGGTACGGCGAGCATTTCAAGGCGACCGCGGTGAAGCTGAGCAGCCTGTCTGGAGTGTTGATTCAGGATGTGGCTGCGGCACTGGACATTCACCCGTTCATGCTGTCACTGTGGCGCAAGCAGGTTCGTGACGGGGTGATCGTGGCCAAGGGTGCGAAGCTGGATGTGCAGACAAAGGCCGAGCTCAAGCGCCTGCGCGTGCTCGAGCGGCGCTACAAGGTGCTCCAGGAGGAGCACGAACTGCTAAAAAAAGCCATCCGGTTTGCTTCGGATCGAAAGCGGAAGTCTTCGAGTTCATCGAAGCAAACCGGGGGCAGCACAAAGTCGCGCTGATGTGCCGGCTCTACGGGGTGACGCGAGCGGGGTATTACGCCTGGCGCTCGCGCGAGCGTAGCGAACGGGAGCGCCAGAACGCGAGGCTCGCCCAGCGGATCAGGGTCGTGCATCGCGGAAGCCGTGGCACCTACGGCAGCCCGCGGGTATATCAGGCCTTGCGCAAGCAAGGGTGCGGTGCAAGCGAGAACCGGGTTGCCCGAGTGATGCGCGCCCACGGCATCAAGGCGCGAGTGGCCACGATCCGCTACACCAACCCCACACTGCGACGTTTTTTTGCCGGTGGGAGAAACGAACAGCTCAATGTGGATCTGAAGGCTCGGGACCAAGTTTGGGTGGGCGACATCACATACCTGAAGGTGGGCTCGATCTACCGTTACCTCGCGGTGGTGATGGACAAGTACTCGCGGCGGGTGCTGGGCTGGGCCTACGGCAAGCGAAAGGATGTGGCCCTCACGCTGCGTGCCCTTGACCGTGCGGTACGCGCCCGCAAGCCTGCCAGGGGCCTGATCTTCCACACCGACCGGGGAATCGAATACGCTGCTGGGGCCTTCAAGGCGCGGTTGGCCGAGCTGGGTATCACCCAAAGCATGAACCGACCGGGAAAGGTCACTGACAACATCTACATCGAGTCGTTCTTCCACTCCATGAAGGCTGACATCGTGCACGGCCTGACCTTCACCGAGGACCGCCAGATGGAATCGGCGGTACGTGGCTATATTCCCTTCTACAATGGCACTCGGCTACACTCTTCGTTGAACTACGTGCCGCCAGCGACGTATGAACGGCTGACATGACAAACCCGGTGTCAACAAAATCGGGGGAAGATTCCGCGCCGGAAGGGCCGCGCCTCTGTTTAGCGCCGTGCTCGGCGCGCCGCACACCTCCACGTTGGGCCTATTTCGCAGCAGTGTTTATCCACGCAGCACCATCAAGGGAGAAATGGTCATGAATGAAGAAGCAGTGCCAGCTGAGCAAACCTTCGTCGAAAATCCATTTGGCACGGTCACGAGCAAGCGAGTTGTTTACTTTCGAGCCAAGGGCTGGTTTAGCGGCGGCTCAAGAGAAGATATTCCGCTTCAGCACGTAACGTCTGTGCGCCTCGACATTTCACGCAGCATCGTGGGGGGCATTTTGTTGTTGCTCATCGGGCTTGGTGCTCTCGCGGCCGGTAACGGGGCTGTAATCGTTGGCATACTTTTCATCGTGGTTGCCGCCATCCTCTTGTGGGGCTCACCGGCGGTCGTCGTCAATACCGCAGGTCGTGACTTGAATGCAGCGAAAGGATTTCCCTGGCAGCGCGGCGAGGCTGATGCGTTCGTTGAAGCTCTCCGGAAGCAATTGTTCAAGCCATAGGCCCAACAAGGCGCTCCAGCCGACGTCCCGCTCGCTACGCTCGCGGGCCGCGGCTGAGCTTGAACGTTGGGCGTCACACTCCACAGGTCACGCTTCAAGTTACGCTTCGGAAAAGGGAATCATTCAGTGAAGCCCATTGTCGCGATCTTGTCCCTTCTCACTATTGGAAGTATCGCTGTCGCGGCCACGTTGACTTGGAGGACACTTCAACCGACTTGGCAAGTTGAATCCGATGTGCGGAATCGGCTTAAAGATCCCGACTCAGCCAAATTCTCGGAGGTCACATTCAATAAGGTGAAGGGCGCCGGATGCGGTTACGTCAATGCGAAGAACAGCATGGGCGGGTATACGGGTGCGTCGCATTTCATTCTTCTTAAGGACGGCGCGTTGCACTTTGCACCAAGCGGCAGCAGTACTGAAGGAACGCTTGAGCAGCGCATCGAATACCTCAAGAAAGAGATTACCTATCTTCAGTTGGTCGAAGACTACTGCGGCAAAAAATGAGGCGCGGTTTGGCATGGTGACGCCCAACAAGCCGTTGCACCCGATCCTCGGGAGCGGCGCTCCGCGCCGTCCCTCGGCCGGGTGAACGGCGACTATAAGGACTTCCCCGGAACTGCAAGGCTGATTTCAAAAGGCCTGACTGCGTCACTATAACCGGCCTGTTTGTGAGCATTTGAGTGCTCTGGCCCTGATGAAAGCCGCGCGCCCGGTTCCCATACGTTAGTCGGCATCGTGGTGCTGCCGCCGAGTTCATCGGAGTGTCCGGGCGTCGGTCTGACCTGTTCGTCATCAACGATTGCAGTCGTCTCTGGAAGTGCTCCTTCTAAAAGCTAATCAAGCCGTGCGCAGCGTCTGATCTTTGCTCAGCAGCGCCCAGGCGATGCGTGCATTCTTGGCGGCAATGCCCACCAGAGCCTTATGCATACCGCGGCGCGCCTGAAGCGACAGCGCCCAGAGCGACAGACGATCGGTATGCCGTGCGGCGGTGTTGAGTACCGAGCGGGCACCCTGTACGAGCAACATGCGCAGGTACGCGTCTCCACGCCGGCTGATGTGGCCCAGGCGTGATTTGCCGCCCGAGGAGTTCTGGCGCGGCACCAGGCCGAGCCAAGCGGCGAATTGTCTGCCGCTCGCAAAGTCGCGTGCACTGCCCACCGTGGCCACGATCGCGACAGCCGTGAGCGGACCGATGCCGCGGATCTGCATCAGGCGCGTGGCCGCTTCGCTTTGCCGAGCTTGTTGTTCGAGCTGCCGGTCGTAGCCGCCGATGCGCTCATCGAGCTGCGCCAAGTGAGCGCGTAGGTCTTCCACCGCCTGGCGGGCGAGCACTGGTAGCGGCTGAGCGACGGCGACCGCGTCGCGACGCACCCACTGCGTGCGATTGGGCAGCACCACGCCGAACTCGGTCAACACCGCACGCAACCGGTTGATCAGCGCCGTACGCTCCTCGATGAAGCCCTGGCGCACCCGGTGCAGGGCAAGCAATGCCTGCTGCTCGGCACTCTTCACCGGCACAAAGCGCATGCTCGGCCTACTCACTGCCTCGCAGATCGCTTCGGCGTCGTTGCCGTCGTTCTTGCCGCTCTTGCGGTACGGCGCGACGAACACCGGGGCCATCAGCCGCACCGAGTGCCCGAAATTTTGAAAGCGCCGCGCCCATTCGTGCGATCCAGAGCAGGCCTCCATGCCGACCAGACAGGGCGGGAGTTTGGCCACCGTCTCCACGAACTGCTCACGGCGCACCGTCTTCCTCAGCACTACCCGGCCCGAGGCGTCTACCCCATGTAGCGCGAATACCCGTTTTGCCAAATCAATGCCCACCGTAGTAACCTTGTCCATGACTTCCCCTCTCCTTTCAGATTGATCATGCGAAACTCAATCTTGGCACTCCGATGCCGTGCGGGCCAACACCCGCTCGGAGTAGGGGAAGTCCCTTTCATTCGTTAGGTGTGTTCGGTGGACATCGGAGCAAAGGAAATTCTGCTTGTCCTGCTCGGGTTTGTGCTCGCGCACCTTCCCAAGTGGTTTGATCGTAAGCGCAATCTGAAAGCGCATTGGTGCGCGATTCGCGCTGAAATGGAACTGTGCAAAGAAATCGCAGAAGGCATGCGGACCGAGCCCCGACAAACGCCTTTGTATCGTCTACCAGTTACTGCCTTTGACACAGCCTTCCCCATTCTCCTAGCCGAAGCGACGGTCACCGAAGCCGAATCACAGACGCTTAGCCGATTCTCCGGGCATGTGCACGATATCAACCGCGGTCTCGATAATGCTGCTGAAATGTACAAAGCCAGTGAGTCAGGGAAACTCGAAGAGGAATTCAATCGCAACTTGCTCAAGGCGAAACACCTCGTGGAGGGATACGGGAGCATTTACCATGCAGCGAAGGGTATTGTGGACGCAAAGATTTCTCGTCGTGGGTGGTGGTACTGAACACACCTAACTCTAGTTCTAGTATATGGACCAAAGTTCCCCCGAATTAGTTGACACCCGGGGCTAACAGCTCGGAGGTGTCAAATGGCAAGGCCTGGTCCTCGCAAGGTGGCGAGGTACGGCGAGCATTTCAAGGCGACCGCGGTGAAGCTGAGCAGCCTGTCTGGAGTGTTGATTCAGGATGTGGCTGCGGCACTGGACATTCACCCGTTCATGCTGTCACTGTGGCGCAAGCAGGTTCGTGACGGGGTGATCGTGGCCAAGGGTGCGAAGCTGGATGTGCAGACAAAGGCCGAGCTCAAGCGCCTGCGCGTGCTCGAGCGGCGCTACAAGGTGCTCCAGGAGGAGCACGAACTGCTAAAAAAAGCCATCCGGTTTGCTTCGGATCGAAAGCGGAAGTCTTCGAGTTCATCGAAGCAAACCGGGGGCAGCACAAAGTCGCGCTGATGTGCCGGCTCTACGGGGTGACGCGAGCGGGGTATTACGCCTGGCGCTCGCGCGAGCGTAGCGAACGGGAGCGCCAGAACGCGAGGCTCGCCCAGCGGATCAGGGTCGTGCATCGCGGAAGCCGTGGCACCTACGGCAGCCCGCGGGTATATCAGGCCTTGCGCAAGCAAGGGTGCGGTGCAAGCGAGAACCGGGTTGCCCGAGTGATGCGCGCCCACGGCATCAAGGCGCGAGTGGCCACGATCCGCTACACCAACCCCACACTGCGACGTTTTTTTGCCGGTGGGAGAAACGAACAGCTCAATGTGGATCTGAAGGCTCGGGACCAAGTTTGGGTGGGCGACATCACATACCTGAAGGTGGGCTCGATCTACCGTTACCTCGCGGTGGTGATGGACAAGTACTCGCGGCGGGTGCTGGGCTGGGCCTACGGCAAGCGAAAGGATGTGGCCCTCACGCTGCGTGCCCTTGACCGTGCGGTACGCGCCCGCAAGCCTGCCAGGGGCCTGATCTTCCACACCGACCGGGGAATCGAATACGCTGCTGGGGCCTTCAAGGCGCGGTTGGCCGAGCTGGGTATCACCCAAAGCATGAACCGACCGGGAAAGGTCACTGACAACATCTACATCGAGTCGTTCTTCCACTCCATGAAGGCTGACATCGTGCACGGCCTGACCTTCACCGAGGACCGCCAGATGGAATCGGCGGTACGTGGCTATATTCCCTTCTACAATGGCACTCGGCTACACTCTTCGTTGAACTACGTGCCGCCAGCGACGTATGAACGGCTGACATGACAAACCCGGTGTCAACAAAATCGGGGGAAGATTCGACTCCCCCCGAGAAACAAGGGACGGATCGGTAGTTGCGGCAAAGAGGGGCGAGCCTGCAGTCGTATATCCGGCATCTGATGTGGGCTCTGAACGGCCCGTGCCGACATGGAATCTGCGCACCGAGCGCCAAACGCTGCGAGCGGCAGGCGTGAAGCTGCCGTAAAAGTTATCGGCGTCAATCGGTGTGGGGGCAACCCGGTTTGCCATGATGGGCGATCGGTCTCTTGGCAAGGCTCAGGAAAGGTCTTTCGGCATCGAAGCGGTCTCAGGCGGCGATCTCGAAACTGGAGCGCTCGATTTTCTTGTTCGGCCGGCGTACGGGCTCGCCATAAGGTTGCGCGTCGCGCAGCGTGGCGTAGCAGATGCGCGCGAGCTTGTTGGCAAGCGCGCAGACGGCTTTGTTGTAATTGGCGCGTGCCTGCACGGTGAGGGCCCAGTGGCGCAGCGCATCGACGTTTTTCCCGATTTGCACGGCGCGGCCGGCCGCACTCAGCACCGAGCGCGCGCCATGGGTGAGGAGCATGCGCAGGTAGCGATCGCCCCGTTTGGAGATGCGTCCCAGATGGCGCACCTCACCCGAGGAACGCTCCTTGGGCGTCAAGCCGAACCAGGAGGCGAAGTGTCGAGCGTCGCGAAAGTGCTGCACGCTGCCGCTGGTGGCAGCCACCATGGCCGTCGCGGTGAGAAGCCCGACGCCGGGGATGGTGAGCAGCCGCGTGCAGGCGCCCGAGGCGCGTGCGACGACGGTGAGTTCGCGCTCCAGTTGCGCGACGCGCGCCTCCAGCAGCCGGATCTCCTCGATGAGCAGCTTCATGGTGCCGCGGATGAGCTCGGGCACCGCCGAGTGCGGGTCGGCGAGCACCCGCGCGATGCGCTCCACGCCCAGGCGAGCCCCCTGCGCGATGACAATGCCGAACTCACGACAGAACCCGCGCAGCGCGTTGATACGCGAGGTGCGCGTGCCCATCCACAGCGAGCGCGTGCGGTGCAAGCCTTGCAGGGCCTGCTGCTCGATCGATTTAACCTTAACCGGGACAATGTCGGCGCAGCGCGCGGCCTGCAGCAGCGCACAGGCATCGGCCGCGTCGGTCTTGTTGCGCTTCACGTAGGCGCGCACATACAGTGCGGGCAGCAGCCTCACCTCGATACCGAGGGCATTGAGCCAGCGTCCCCAGTGGTGCGCCGAGCCGCAGGCTTCCATCACGACCAGGCCGACCGAGCGGTTGACAAACCAGCGTTCCATCTGCGTGCGCGTCAGGCGGTGCTCCTCGGTCACGCGCCAGGCGCCATCGGCCACGGCAAGCTGGAACACCGAATTGGCGACATCGATTCCCACGACGGGCAAAGCAGCGGTAGCATTCATCTTGGACTCCCCTTTGGTTGAGTGCTGACACCCCACACCACATGAGGCCAGCTGGCACGATGATGCCGACAAAGACCGGGGGGAGTCCATCCCATCACCCCACGCGGACGCGCGGGAAGCATCGCACCTTGGGCGACCATCACAGCCGCGCGCCGGCGGGCTCAACCGCTAGGAGAGCCCGATGTCGTACGACGAAGGCCTTGCCGAGAGATTGAGGGAGGCTCTCCAATCTCAGCGAGGTATCTCCGAAAAGAAGATGTTCGGTGGGCTCGCATTCATGTCTCGCGACTACATGTTCATCGGGATCACAGGCGACATTTTGATGGCGAGGGTTGGCCCTGAGTACTACGAACAGGCGCTGTCTCGCCCCCACGTTCGGGTGATGGATTTCACCGGGAAGCCAATGAAAGGCTATGTCTTTGTGGATCCTCCGGGGTTCGAGAGCGATTCGGATCTATCGGATTGGATCCAGCGGTGCCATCGCTTCGTGCAATCGCTTCCGGCAAAGAGACCCAAGTGAGATCCCGGTGCAGGTCTCCTGACTTGAAGGGGAACGGACGGAGGAAGATCACTGGACAACAGCCGCGCTTGGCTTGCTTTTGCGCGAGGGTGGCTTCCGGTTCTACTTCTTCTCGCGGGAGGAACCGCGTGCTCACGTGCACGTGTACTGCGGTGACGGGGAGGCCAAGTTCTGGCTTGAGCCGGCAATAGAACCGGCGCAGAATTACGGTCTGGACGGTCCGCAGCTTCGTTTGGCTGAGGAAGTGATTCGAACCCACCAGGAGGTTATACGTGCTGCCTGGCACAAGCACTTTGGAAGTTGAAGTTACCAACGTCTCGAAGCACGGTTTTTGGCTATTGCTTGGAGACGAGGAGCTGTTCGTGCCATTCTCGGAGTTTCCGTGGTTCAAGGACGCTCCGATCGCGAAGCTCCTGAACGTGGAACACCCACACGAGCACCATCTCTATTGGCCCGACCTAGATGTCGACCTGGCCGTTGAATCCATTCGCCACCCTGAGGGGTATCCGCTGGTGGCGCGCCCAAGCACCTGACTTATCGCCCCACGCGGACGCGCGGGAAGCGGCGCACCCCGGCGAGCCGTCGCAGCCGCGCGCCGGCGGGCTCGGACGTTATACGCCTGAACCGAAAGTTGCAAGGTCACCTCCGAACAGGAGATCGCATCGTTATTTGACCAGTGGAATCAGTCCTTGCAGACGGGCGATCCGCATAAAATCGTTGCCCACTATGCGGAGCGTTCCATTCTGTTGCCTACCCTTTCCAACAAACCACGCTTGACGCCGGCGGAAAATGAAGACTACTTTCATCATTTCGTAGAGAATCGCCCTTCCGGAAAGACTGATCTGCGCATCGTGGAGATTGGCTGCAACACGGCCGTTGATGCCGGCCTCTACACGTTTGCGTTCGCCAAGACAGGCGCAGCGGTCAGCGGCCGCTATAGCTATACCTATCGCTGGGATGGTTCGAAGTGGCTCATCACGAGCCATCACTCCTCCGCTATGCCGGAGAAGAAGTAGTGGCAGAGGTATGCCCATCGTTCCGGAGGTCTGCCAAGAGCTTCGCTTTTGTCATCCGCTGAACTCAAACCATAAGGACTCCCCGGTTTCGTCAGGCACCACGACTCCCCATCCAATGTTCGCAACAGGGTACCCACGATGAGCGTTCATCTCGATCACGTTATCGTTCCAGCCCGGGACGGAAGAGCCGCGGCGGAGTTGCTCGCCGCCATCCTTGGCGTGCCCTGGGCAGAGTCCGGAGCGGGTCCGTTCCGCCCTGTCTATGTGAACGAAGGCTTGACCCTCGACTTCGACCAGGCCGACGGCCCCTTTCCCGTACGACACTATTGCTTTCGAGTGAGCGAGCTCGAGTTCGACGGCATCGTGACGAGAATCAGGGCCAGGGGAATCGAGTACAGAAGTACCCCACACGGTCCGGTAGACATGCAGGTCAACACGCGACACGGCGGCCGCATCGTGTACTGGAGCGAGCCTGATGGACACGTATGGGAAGCGTTGACGGTGAGCTACGCCCGGCAGCCGCAGAAAGCGACGAAAGGTGACGCCTGACCCTTCCATCGAGAGGGCGTGTTCCGGGGAGCCGGGCGGCGCCTCTCGTGTCAAACGTCGGTCAGCCCGGTCCCGGTTTCCGCCTGTTTCAGACGACTGAGGAATCTCGGGAGCAGGACATGGTCTGCTAAACTCTTGAAGCGGAGATAGGACATGCCCAGGTTGCGCTTCAAGATCTCGATGTCGCTCGACGGCTTCGTGGCCGGTCCCAGCCAGAGTGTCGAGAACCCGCTCGGAATCGGCGGCGGGCGCCTTCACGAGTGGGCTTTCCGGCTCGCGGCGTTCCGTGCGCTGCTCGGCTTCGAAGGCGGTGAGGTCAGCGAAAGCACCCCGGTGGTCGAGGAATCACTCGCCAACATCGGAGCCACGGTGATGGGGCGCAACATGTTTGGCGGGCACCCGGGCCCGTGGGATGCGGGGAAACCATGGAACGGCTGGTGGGGAGCCGATCCGCCGTTCCATCACCCGGTGTTCGTGCTCACGCACCATGCACGCGAACCGCTCGCACTCGAAGGAGGGACGGCCTTCACATTCATCACCGACGGGATAGAGGCGGCGCTCCATCAGGCGCGCAAAGCCGCCGGCGGCAAGGATGTGTCGCTCGCCGGCGGCGCGCACGCGGCCCGGCAGTATCTCGCAGCGGGACTCGTGGACGAGATGGAAATCAATCTCGTGCCGACGCTCCTCGGCAGCGGTGAGCGGTTGTTCGACGGGGTCGGCGACAACCTGCACGGCCTCGAGCTGGTGCGAACGGTCGCCGCGCCGAAGGTGACTCACCTGAAGTTCGCGAAACGCTGAGAACGGTTGATGCCTGCGAGGCCGCCGAACAACCGGTTGCAGCGGACGGAGCGACGTGCCACAATCCCTGTCCGTCACGGCCCGCCGCCCGCCGGAAAGTCGGACCTGTCGAGCGTGGCACGGATACACAGTTTCGAGCCGATCGAGGACCGTAACGCGGAGATCCTCATCCTCGGCAGCATGCCGGGACGCGCATCCCTGATGGCGGGTCAGTACTACGCGCATGCCCGGAACGCCTTCTGGCGGATCATCGCAGAGCTTCTGCGGTTCGATGCGACGGCTCCCTACGGAATCAGACTTCGGGCACTGAAGTCGGCTCGAATCGCCCTCTGGGACGTGCTCCACTCGTGCACACGGGAAGGGAGCCTGGATTCCAGGATCGAGCGCGATAGTCAGACTGCAAACGACTTCCGGACGTTTTTCCGCACCCACCGGAGGATCTCGCGGGTGTTCTTCAACGGCGCGAAGGCGGAGGATTGCTACAAGCGGTACGTACTGCGGGAAATCGACGGCAGTTCCGTGAGCTATGCGCGCCTTCCGTCCACGAGTCCCGCAAATGCCTCCATGTCGTTTGCCGAAAAGCTCGGCGCATGGCGGGTCATACTGAAGCCCCCCATGCGGGGGACCGTTCAACCTCGCCGCTCGACAAGGCGCTAAGAACCGGTTTCAAAATGACGATCGCCAAGCGTGTCATTCCGAGCGTAGCGAGGAATCTGCTGTTGCATCAGGCTATAAGCAGATTCCTCGGCCGTCGGCCTCGGAATGACAGCTCATTTCGCAATCGATTCTCTCGGCAGCCATCAGGAACATACCGCCCCAGGAGCGATAGGGCGCGAAGCCGTCCGGCGGCGTTATACTCGCTGGCACCATTCGACGAGGGTGGCTCATGGATGCGGCCGGAACGGTGCGCGAGCTTCGAACCTCGGTGGCCGAGCTCGACGGCGTACTGGCCGAGACGGCTTTCCTCAAGCCCTACCACTTCAAGGTCTGGTCGTGCGCGCCGGGGGAGTGCGTATTGAAGGTGCCCTTCCATGCCGAGTTGGAGCGCCCCGG
>Ga0082335_1006060_pt1 | contig 15995 bp, 11 predicted proteins | sample Subgrocontami58m_FD_72375 | JGI IMG/M metagenome (GOLD analysis project Ga0082335, IMG submission 72375) | Subsurface groundwater microbial communities from S. Glens Falls, New York, USA - GMW37 contaminated, 5.8 m (SPADES assembly) (version 2) ... | reverse complement strand
CGATCCTGTCCACGGCGAGCGGCGCGCTGCTCGCGCCGACCGCCATCTGCACGGAGAACGTCCTGCGGCCGTTCTACCCGCACATGAGCGACCGGCAGTTCCTGCTGCTGCTGCGAACGGTACTGGTGGCCTTCGCCCTCGCCGCGCTCCTGTTCGCCCTCAATTCCAGGAGCACCATGTACGAGATGGTGCAGAACGCCTACAAGGTGACGCTGGTCTCCTGCATCGTGCCGCTCGCCTTCGGCCTGTACTGGAAGCGCGCCAACGTCCAGGGCGCGGTGCTCTCGGTGGTGCTCGGCCTGGGTTCCTGGGCGGGGATGGAAATGCTCTCGCCGGAGGCGGCCGTTCCGCCCCAACTGGTCGGGCTCGCGTTTTCCACCTTCGGCATGCTGTTCGGCTCGATTGCGATGCGCGCACCGGGCCATCCGCATGCTGCGCACCAGGACACGCAGCACCACGCGGACACCCACCGATAGAGCGGCGCGGGCAGCCCCAACGCCGAGGCGATGCGCCGCATCCGGATCGAGATCAAGGTGCGCTAGGCGCTATGCCGAGAGCCTGAACCGCCCGACGGCCTCCTTCATCCGCGCAGCCGTGGCGGCAACCGATTCGGCGGTTCCGTCGACCTGCCTGATGGTCGAGCTGTTTTCCTCGGTCAGCGTGGCGAGCTTTTCCATGGTGCGCGTCACGTCCTCGGTCGCCGAGGACTGCTCCTTGACGGCGACCGCGATCTGTTCGGCCATCTTGGACAGCCCGTCGCCGGCCGCGACGATCTTCTGCAGCGTCTGGTCGGTGGCCTGGCTGAGCGACGCGCCCGCCTCCACTTCGTTGCGTATCAGTCCGATCGAACTCACGGCTTCCTCGACGACGGAGCGGATCCCCTCGACGGTCGCGGTGATGTCGCTCGTGCTCTTCGCCGTGCGCTCGGCGAGCTTCCTCACCTCGTCGGATACCACGGCGAAGCCGCGGCCATGCTCGCCGGCCCTCGCGGCCTCGATCGCCGCGTTCAGCGCCAGCAGATTGGTCTGCTCCGCGATCTCCTTGATGATGCCGGTGCTCTGGCCGACCCGGTCGACCGACTCGCTCACCTTGGCGATCGTGGTGCTCGCCCTGGACACCGCATCGACGATCTTCTGGCCCGCGGACAGGCTCCGGGCCATGTTCGACTTGCATTGGACGGCGATGCTGCTCGCCTCGCTGGCGGCCTCGGCCACCGCGCCGGCGTTCTGGGAGACCTCGGTGATGGCGACGGCGTTCTGCTCCATGTTGGCGCTCACCCGGGTGATGCCGTCCGCCTGGCCGGCGGCGCGTTCCGAGGCGATGCTCGCCTCGCCCAGCAGCTTCGCCGCATGCTCGTTCAATTCGTCGGCTGATCCCTGCACCTGGCCGACGAGCTCCCTCAAGCGCAGCACCGTCGAATGCAGCAACTCTTCGATCTGGCCGAATTCGTCGCGCTGCCCGCTCTCCTGCATGTCGTACAGCTCGCCCTGCTGGACCCGCTCCAGCGCCGACTTGACCGTCGCAAGGCCGTGATTGATCCGCCCTGTGGTGAGCACCGCGAGCACCGTGACGACGAGCAATCCGAGCAGCGCCAGCGCGGCCTGGACTTGCATCAGGCGCGCGCCCGTTTCCACGCTCGCGTCATAGGTTTCCTTGACCGCACGCTCCTTCATCGGCAGCAGCAGCGACAACGGCTTGACCAGGCGCAGCATGACTTGCGGCCAGTCGTCCTCGAGCAGCGCTGCGAGCGCCTTCTCGTCGTTCTTCGCGTAGGCCGCCTCGACCTTGTCGAGGAAGGGCGGAAGAAGCTCGGCCAGGCTCTTGTCGATCTTGGCGACGAGTTCCGCCTCCTCGGTGCCGGCTTGGCGGCGCTCGGACCCTTTCTTGAACAGCGACCACTGTTCGGCGATCGTGCGCCTCACGTCCTTCAGGTGCTGGATGGAGCCCACCGTGGGAAGCTGGTTGAGCAGGACGCCGGCGATCCTGAAGCGGACGTCCTTCAGGTCCGAATCGAGGTGGCTGAGGGCGGAGGCAGGCAGCACCTGATTCTCGTATACCGATTCGAGCGCCGCCAGTTGATGGCGCATGGAGTAGAAGCTTGCGACAGCCATCCCCAGGACGGCCGCGGCGCTCGCGGCGACAAGGAGCAGCAGGCGCCTGCGGATGCTGAAGTTTCCGAACATGTCTTCACCTGTTGAATAACACGCCCCGCGTACCCGCCCGGAGCGGGCGAGTTGCGGGCGGAATGCATTGCCTCTCCTGCCGCCGTTCCGTCGCGGCGCGGCCTCACACCTCAGTTTCGGCGGAGCGTTGCAAAACATTAGCCTTGAAACAGCATTCCGCCGCGCGCAGACGGGGCCCGGCCGGCGCGAATAATCGGCGTCCACTCAATGAGTTGGCGTACAGGTGCCCAGGACGGGCACAGCCTGCGCCGGGGTGCAGGCACACCCCGGGCGCGGGCTGAAGACCGGCGCGTCAGTAATGCGGGTCGTACATGTGCGACTTCACGAAAGCGAGCACGCTCTTCGGCCGGCGGGTTGCCGCGAGGCCCCGCGCGTAGGCCACCTCGGCCACCGCGGCCGCGATGTGCGCGGACACCTCGCGAATGCGGGTGAGCGCGGGATAGATGCTGCCTTGAGCGAGGTCGGCAGCCGTCACCTGGCCGGCGAGCGTCTGCGCCGCCGCCGCGAACATCTCGTCCGTGATGTGGCGCGCCTTGCTCGCGATCGCCCCCAGCCCGAGCCCGGGAAAGATATACGAGTTGTTGCCCTGGCGCGGGACGAAGGTCTTTCCGTTCAGGGTGACCGGATCGAACGGGCTGCCGCAGGCGAATATGGCGCGTCCGCCGGTCCAGCGGTAGGCCTGCTCGGCGGTGCATTCCGCCTTCGAGGTCGGGTTGGAAAGCGCGAACACGATCGGGCGCTCGTTGGTGCGCGCCATCGATTCGAGCACCTCCCGCGTGAACATTCCCCCAACCGCTGCGACGCCGACGATCGCGGTGGGCTTGAGCGCTTCGACGGCCGACAGGAAGTCGGGCAGCGCAGAATGCTCGTGCGCGTAGGGCAGTTTGTGCTTGGCGAGATCGCTGCGGCCCTTGACCACGAGGCCGCGCGAATCGACGAGCCAGCAGCGCTTGCGGGCCTCGTTCGCCGGCAATCCCTGACCCGCCATCGCCGAGCTCAGCAGGTCGCAGATGCCGGTCGCCGCCTCGCCAGCCCCCAGGAACAGGAACTTCTGGCCCGCGAGCTTCGCGCCGTTGATACGCAGGGCCGAATAGACGCCGGCGAGCGCGACGCCGGCCGTGCCCTGGATATCGTCGTTGAAGGTGCAGATGCGGTCACGGTACTTCTTGAGCAGGCGAAACGCATGCTGGGTGGCGAAGTCCTCGAACTGGACCACCGCGCCCGGAAAGACCTTCTGCACCGCGGTCAGGAACTCGTCCACGAAGTTGTCGTACGCCCGGCCGCGCAGCCGTTTCTGCTTGATCCCGATATAGAACGGGTCGTTCAGCATCGACTCGTTGTCGGTGCCCACGTCGAGCATTACCGGGAGGCACAGGTCCGGGTGCACCCCGGCGCACGCCGTATAGAGCGCGAGCTTGCCGACCGGAATCCCCATGCCGTCGGCGCCGAGGTCGCCCAGACCGAGGATGCGCTCGCCGTCGGTGACGACGATGATCCCCACCGGGCGGTGCGGCCAGTTGCGCAATACGCTCTCGATCCGACCGCGGTCGCGGGCGGAGATGAACATGCCGCGCGGCCGCTGGAATATCTGCCCGTAGTTCTGGCAGGCGAGTCCCACGACGGGCGTGTAGATGATGGGCATCATCTCGTCCGGGTTGTCCGAGATCAGGCGGAAGAACAGCGCCTCGTTGCGATCGTGCAGCGAGTTGAGGTTGACGAACTTTTCGAGGTCGTTCGACAGGCGCCTGAATTGGGCGTGCACGCGCTTGACCTGCTCGTCCTGCGTGTGGACGCGCGGCGGCAGCAGGCCCCGCAGTCCCAGGGCGTCGCGCTGCGATTCGGTGAATCCGGTTCCCCTGTTCAGCGTCGGATCGCGGAGCAGCGCGATGCCCTTCGGGCCCCCGCGCTTCACCGATCCCTTCTTCTTCATCGACCGTTTGGTTGCCATGTTCTTTCCTCCGCTTCGAATCGCTGCCCCTGCCGCGCCCGCCGTGCTATGGCCCGAGGGCGACCGGACGCAAGGGGGTGAAGCCGCGTTATTTTCCCGCCTGCATGGAAAGGCCTGATCGATGCCTGGGTGATCTCTCGAACCTTCAGGTGGAGAATGCTGTGGCAGGATCCCCCTTCAAGCATTGATCGCTGTCAAATCAGGCGCTGATTCACCCTGCAGCGGACCGGATTCCGTACCCGTTGGCGGTCTTGCATGACGATCGCCCGGCGGGCGCCATCGGGCGCAGCACACGGCCGGCGACCCGCACGGGGAAGGGTGCCGGTTCCGGGGACGCCGGACCGGGGGCCTCAGCCGTGGATGTAGTGCTCGAGCTGCTCGATGATGAATTGCTGCTCGGAGAGCATTTCCTTGACCGCGTCGCCGATGGAGACGACGCCGATCACCTTGCCGTCCTGCAGAACCGGCAGATGGCGCACGTGCTTCTCGGTCATGAGCGCCATGCATTCCTCAACCGTTTGGCTCGGCTCCACCCAGAGCACCTTGCTGGTCATGAATTCGCGTACCAGGGTTTCCCTGGAAGTCTTGCCGTGGTCCATGTTCTTGCGCGCGTAATCGCGCTCGCTGAACACCCCCACCAGCCGTTCACCCTCGAGCACGAGAACCGCGCCCACCTGCTTCTCGCCCATGACCTTGAGTGCGTCGTGAACGGTGGCGTCGGGCGAGACAGACGCCACTCCGCGCCACTTGCCCTGCAGGATCTGCCGAAGAGTCTTCATCTATTTCCCCTATCTGATCGCGGTCTTGCGCCGCCTTGAATCGCTTCGCGGCAGTTTAGCAGCTTGGCCGATTTTGGGCAGCCACCCGGTCGCCCCGGCGTTGCGGCGCCCCAACGACGCATCGCGGCCCGCCCCTTCGCGCTAGAATGTCCCGGACGCAATCGACGGAGCGACGCAGCGATGAGCGACGCATTGAATTACCTGGTCAAGGTGCGCGGCGACGCCCTCGGCCACTACTTCAAGTTCCTCAAGGAGTCGGGCAAGCACCTCGATCCCAAGACGCGGGCGCTGATCTCGGTGATCACCAAGGTGCACTCCCAGACCGCGACCGGCTTCCGGCAATACCTCATGCGGGCGCTGCACGCGGGCGCGACGCCGATGGAGGTGCTCGACGCGCTGCTCATGGCGTTCCCCGCGCTCGGGCTGGCGAAGATCGTCTGGGCGGTGGACATCCTGCTCGAGATGGACATCCCGGAGTTCCGGCCCGACATGATATCTGCCGAGGGGCGCTGGCACGACGTCGCCCCCGCGAAGCAATTCCGCGCCGGGGAGACCGAGCGACTGGGCTGCGATGGGCGCGAGTTGTTCGTCCACCGCGAGGGCAGCGACTTTCGCGTCTACGACAGCCGCTGCCCGCATCAGGTCACCAACATTCCGCACCTCGCGCTGCAGGGAAACACGCTCACCTGCCCCAAGCACAAGTGGCAGTTCGACATCACCTCCGGGGCATGCGTCAAGAAGGGGAATCAGCCGCTCAAGCGCTTCGAGAGCAAGGTCGAGAAAGGCCGCCTGCTCGCCTTCTGGTAGGCCCAAGCCGGAACCTACCGGGCTACTCTTGCCTTCATCAATCTCGCTATTTCGTGCAGTTGCAACTTCGCAACTGCACGAAATAGCGAGACGTGAGAAAAGCCCAAGTCCTCGCCAGACTCGTCAACACTTGGGTCATGAGTGACTAAATCGCCGTTCCGGCGAACTGCCCGGGCGGCAGTCCGTCGGCGAGCAATTGCTCGCGCACCTCCTGCACGAACCCGCCGGGCCCAGCGACGTAGGCGTCGAAATCCGCGAGCGTGCCGCAGTCCTCGAGCACGCGCCTCGCGAGCGCGTCCGCGCCGCCCTCGGCGCTGGAGAGCGCGGTGTAGTGGAAATTGTCCAGCGCGTCGGCCCAGGAGCGGCACAGGTTGGCGAGGTAGTGCCCGCCCGGCCGGTTCGAGTGCCAATACAGCCTCAACGTCTCCGCGTGATCGAGCGCCATGGCATGTTCGATCAGGCTCTTGATCGGCGCGAACCCCTGCTCGCCCGCGATGAACAGGAGCGAGCGCGGCGACTCCTCGCGCAGCACGAAATCGCCCCAGGGACCCCAGAGCGTGACGCTCTCGCCTGCGGCCAGGCCCGCGAACACGCGCTCGGCGAAGGCGTTCTCCCGGTCGCGCACGACGTGAAACTGGATGTTGCGGTCGTCGCAGGGACAGCTCGCGATGAGCATTTCCGCATTGCTCGCGCCGGCGACCCCGAGTGTCACCCCCTGCCCGGCGAAAAACCGCAGCCTGGCCGATCTCGGGGTCTGCAGGTGCAGCAGGCGCACGTCCTCGCCCAGCGGCGTCACCGACTTCACGCGCGCGGTGATCTGCTGCTGCGGGATGTCGGCGGGGCCGGTGGCGACCAGCGCCTCGACCACGAGGTCGGTCACCGCCGTGTGGCAGCACAGCAGCGCATGTCCCTGCAAGCGCTCGGCCTCGGACAGCACGTAGTCGTGGTGGCGCACTTTCCTGATCTGGCCCGAGACGACGCGCGCCTTGCACAAGCCGCAATTGCCGTTGCTGCAGCCGTAATTGACGGACAGTCCGGCACGCAGCGCAGCCTCCAGGATCGTATCCGCGCCCTCCACGAAGAACTCCCGGCGGCTGGGCTGCACGACGACGTGGGCGGACATGAGGCGCAGCATATCATCCATGACGGCGAGCGAATCCGTCGCGGTGCTCTGGCCGAGCACGCGTTCCAGCTCTTGCTCCAGCCAGGCGTCGAACTCCGCGAGCACGGCAGCGCTCGCGCCGCGCTCGCGCGCCGCCTGGATGCGCGCCTGCATGCCCACCACCAGGCTGTGGTAGCGCTGCAGATGCGCGCGCACGTCGGCCAGCTCCCGGCTCTGCTCGAACAGGCGCTCGGCGAGGACGCGCTGGTCGGGGAGGATGCGCTCGCCCACGCGCCTGCCGTAGGCCTCCTCCTTGATCCTGGTCACGCGCTCGAAGACCGCGTCCTCCTCGAAGCGCAGGCCGGGAAACGCGCGCAACAGGTCCTCGGTAGACACCATGCCGTCCTGCGAGTCGAGCTCGCCGTCCTTGATCCTTTTCTGCAGCGCGCCGCGCGTGGTCCCGATCAGCCGGGCGGCGCGCGACAGGGTGAGGAGCTGCGGCATGACCTGCTTAGTCTCTCATCACTAGGATGCTGACAGCATTGGCAAGGCATTTTGGGTTGTCAATGTCTCGCCATTTTGGGAAGTTGCAACTTCGCAACTTCCCAAAATGGCGAGATGAATGGGTTCCAGAAAGAGGCAAGCTGTTGGGTTCCGGCCTGTCCGGTATAGGAGGGCCCGCTCAAAGCGTGAACGCGGCTTGCTCGCCCGCGATGCGATCGTCGAGCCCGACCTCCCCGGAGCAGGCGTGGATCTCGATCAGGCGGCGTCCCGCGGCCCCCCAATGCGCGCGCCCCGAGCGCACGGCTGCGGCCAGCGCCGACACCTCGCGGCTCTCCCGCCATTGCCGGTAGCCCCGCTCCAGCAGGGGAAAGAGCGCGCGGCGCATGCCCTCGAAGTTGGCGAAATAGAAGTGAATCGAGGCATCGGCCCCGGATTCGATGAGCGCGGGCAGCGTCGATGCGCAATCGGCGAGATTGTCGCGCACCGCGCGCGCCACGAGCTCCGCGCGGCGGCTCGTCAGTGCGGCGATCATCTCGCGCCATCGTGCACCGAGCAGGCCGTCGGCCAAGCCTTCGCCCAGCTCGTGCAGGATGATGGCTTCGGTTTCGGCCGCCGCCATGCGCTCGAGCGCGCGCGATGCGTCGCTCTCGAAGCCGTAGCCCTCGAGCGCAGCGGCGAGCGCGCCTTCGGTCCTGCGGGCTCCCCAGAGCTCGACCTTCTCCCTCAGCCAGCGCATGATCGACTCCTGTCGCAGGTAGACCGTGCCGTCGTGCAGCACCGCGGGCGGGGCCGAGAGGTCGCGCGCGTACTCGCATCCGGCGACGAGCACGGTGAGCCCTTCGCGCCGCTCGGTCCGGTCCAGGCGCGCCAGGAAGAAGTGCGGACGGTGAAACCGGCCGTAGCCGCCGCCGTAGACGTACCCCTGGGGAACGAGCCTCGCGTTGACCGCCTCGGCGTCGAAGGCATCCAGGCTGACTTCGTCAACCGGCAGCGCGCCGAAGGGCTCGTTCTCGAGGCCGGACCACAGGGCCTCGCGCTCGGTGAGCCAGGCGCCCAGCTCGTCCTTGGGCGGCTGCACCTGCGGAGGCAGTTCGTTCTCCCAGCGATAGTATTCGCGCATCTCCAGGAGATAGGTGCACAGCGTCACGTCGCGCGCGTGACGCGCGTCGGCGACGTGGCAGTTGCGCTGTACTGCATCGATCAGCCGGTTGAGATGCTGCATGGGGTCCTCAGCGACGCGGCCGTGCCCGGATGGCCGACACCGATTTCACGATAGCGGAAAAGCGCGGCGCCCGCAGCCCTCCGGACTTCCATCGCGCCCGCTCGACATTGCTGGGGAACCGCGTATAATGCGCGCTCGCGCGATGCAGGCGCCTGCCTATTATGCCTCGATCCGCCGGGCGTACCCGCGGTTCCGCCGGCGCAGGACCTGCATCCCGAAGTCTCATCGTACCTGACCTCTTCCCGGGCCCTTCCTTTCCGATCGGCGTTGGCGGCAGTTCGGCGCCGATGATCGTTTCGATCCGCTCCCGGTCCCGAATGCGGGGCCGAGCGGGGCCCGCGCTTGCGAACGAGGAAGGACATGGCTTTCAGCAAACTTGCACTGCATCCCGAGGTTCTCAAGGCCGTCGTTGCGGCCGGCTACCCCAATCCCACGCCCGTGCAGGCACAGGCAATTCCCGCCGCGCTCGCCGGCGGCGACCTGCTGGTCTCCTCGCAGACCGGCAGCGGCAAGACCGCCGCCTTCATGCTGCCCTGCCTTTCGCGGCTGGCGGCGTCCGCGCCTTCGCGCCGTCCCAGGGTCCTGGTGCTCACGCCCACGCGCGAGCTCGCCGCCCAGGTGACGCGCGCGGCCGACACCTACGGCAGGTTTCTGCGCCAACTGCGTTACGCCAGCATCGTCGGGGGCACGCCCATGCACCTCGAGACGCGCATGCTGCGCCAGAGCGTCGACGTCGTGGTGGCCACGCCGGGGCGGCTGCTCGACCACCTGAAGCGCCGCAGCATCGATCTCTCGTGCGTGGAGATGCTCGTGCTCGACGAAGCCGACCGCATGCTCGACATGGGTTTCATCGAGGACATCGAGGCGATCGTCGGCCACACGCCGGCCAGGCGCCAGACGATGCTTTTCTCGGCCACGCTCGACGGCATCGTGGGCAAGCTCGCGCAGCGCGTGACGCGCGACGCAAAGCGCATACAGATCGCCGCCTCGCCCGAGCAGCAGCCGAAGATCGAACAGCACCTGATGTTTGCGGACGACATGCGCCACAAGGCCCGGTTGCTCGACGCCGTGCTGCGGGATATCTCGCTCAAGCAGGCGCTGGTGTTCACCTCGACCAAGCGCGCGGCGGACGAGCTTACGTACAGCCTGCGCGAGCAGGGTTTCGCGGCGATGGCGCTGCACGGCGACATGAACCAGGGCGCTCGCAATCGCACGCTCCAGGCGATGCGCCAGGGCCGCGTGCGCGTCCTGGTGGCGACCGACGTCGCCGCGCGCGGCCTGGATGTCCCGGGCATCAGCCATGTGATCAACTTCGATCTGCCGCGCCAGGCCGAGGACTACGTGCACCGCATCGGCCGCACCGGGCGCGCCGGGCGCGAGGGCACGGCAATCAGCTTCGCCACGCACCAGGAGCATTGGCTGGTGCGCAATATCGAGCGCTACACCACGCAGCCGATCCTCGTGGGCGTCATCCCCGGGCTGGAACCCAAGGGGCGCCCTGTCGCGCCGAAGGGCGCCCGCCGTGTCCAAGGCCGCCGGACAGCGCCGGCCCCAGCTTCGGGTGAGCTGCGTACAAAGCCACGTAATCCGCATCGCGCCGCCCGCCCTTGGCCCGTATGACGCGGACCAGGGCGCTCTTTTCGGCGCCCGTCCAGCGCGATATCCCCGGCAGCGAAACGACGAGCGGTCCCCAGCGCAACCAGGCGCGGCGCTCGTCGGCGTTGAACCCCCGCAAGGACCGCAGCCCCGCGAGCCGCATCGCCTCGCCGCCGCACTCGCGCAGACCGCGCTCGCGGTCGGCGCCCGAGCGCGCCGCGAGGACCCCGGCGACGCGCAGTCCGAGCTCGCTTTCGTCGACCTGGCCGGCCGGGCGCGAGCGGTCCACGTCGAAGAACACGTGCCACGCCGCAAGCCGGCGCAGCGTCGCCCGGTCCGAGCGGTGGTGCGCGTCAGCTTCCATGCGCGCCAGCTCCTGCGCGAGAATGCGCCGCGGCTCGGCCGCCTGCGGCCGGAATCCGAGCTTGTAGTAGAACCACCACGCCCCCGAGGCGATGCCTTCGGCGTTCTTGTGGCCGAGCTGGTAGGGCTCGAGGCTGAAGTACGTTGACCCGAACAGGTGGTGCGCCATCGCGAGGAGGCGCGCGAAAGTCCACGCCGCTTCGCCGCCGCGGAAGCTCTCGAAGGTGTTGAACGCGATCGCCACGGTCCGGCCGACGAGGTCCAGTTGTCCGTATCCGATCGGGACCCCGTTGTGCAGCGTCAGGAAGCCGTAGCTGCCGGCGACCAGCGCGCGGCGCTCGGGCACGACGCCGTTGACCATGAACCCGAGTCCCCCGCCGTCATCGACGATGCGCACGTCGCGCGGGTCGCCGTACGCGAATGCATCCAGGTCGCGTGCGTGGGTCACCATCACAGAGCGCGCGAGATCGATGAGGCGCTCGCCCTCGCGGCGGGACATTTCGCGCACGGCGCGCGGCGCAAGCGCGATCTGCTCGGCCAGATCGGGCCGGCTGCGGTGCAGGGGCCGTTTCTGGAACGCCGCGGGCGCCGCGGCGTGGCGCGCGTGCGTGCGCGAGGGCGTGTCCGGGCCGGGCTTCAACTGGTAGGCCGCGTCGATCGCGTCGGAAAACGCCTCGCGCGTGAAATCGTCGCCCGGCATCGCGGCGATGCGCCGCGCGAGAAACACCGCATCGGTCTCCCCCGGCGCGCGGAAGCGGTCGAGCGCCGCGAACGCGGAAACGCCGGACGCCTTCAGCCACGCGCGTTCCGCCTCGGTCACGAGCAGCGGCAGCGCCGCGCGGACTCTCTCCAGCGGCTCCTTGTCGGTTCGGTCGAGCGCCAGGTGCTGCGGCCACCGCCGCGCCAGCCACTGCAGCGTGGGCCAGAAGAATCGGTAGTGGATTGCGGTCCCGGCGATGCCGCTGTCGGCGAGCGCCGCGCGGTGCCGCCTCAGGTCCGCGCGCCGGTGAAAGCCCTCGAGCAGCCGCTCGGCCTGCGCGAGCACCCACGCGTCGTCGGGGTAGGCGCGCAGGAAGCAGAGAATCCCGTGCAGTCGCGCAACGGCGCGCGCGCTTCGCAGGCGGGCGCGCTCGAGATCACCGAGCAGCGCAAGCTTGGCTTCGGCGCAGCCTTCGCCGTACCGGTTCTTCGCCTGCTCGAGTTCGGTGAGTGCGCTGGCCACGGTCGATCCGGGAAGCGGACGCAAAGGATCGTAGCACTTTCACACCGCTGCGCCCCGGGTATCGCCCGCGATGACGCACTCCGAGGCCTGTTCCCGGAACTAGAAACGCTCGAACTCCGCCTCGACCGTCGCAGGTTCCGGACGGCCCGCCAGTTTCGCGAGCTTCCCGCCCTGCGTGCCCGACCGGCGGGCCTTGGCCGGCACTGCTGCGACCGATGTGCCCTCGAGCTTGAAGAAGCCCATCAATTGCTGCAATTGCTCGGCCTGGCCGTTCATCTCCTCTGCGGTCGCAGCCAGCTCCTCCGAGGCGGAGGCATTCTGCTGCGTCGCCTGGCTGAGCTGGCCGATCGCCCCGTTGACCATGTTCACCCCGCCCGCCTGCTCCTCGGAGGCTGCGGCGATCTCCTGCACGAGGTCCGAGGTCTTGCTGATCGAAGGCAGCATGGTCTCCAGCAGCTTTCCGGCGCGCTCTGCCATCTGGACACTCGATCCGGCCAGTTGTCCGATTTCCTGCGAAGCGACCTGGCTGCGCTCGGCGAGCTTCCTCACCTCCGCCGCCACCACCGCGAAGCCCTTGCCGTGCTCGCCCGCGCGCGCCGCCTCGATGGCGGCGTTGAGCGCGAGCAGGTTGGTCTGGTAGGCGATGTCGTCGATGATGCCGATCTTGCCGGCGATGGACTTCATCGCTTCCACGGTATGCAGCACCGCCTGGCCGCCCTCGGCCGCCTCCTTGGCCGCCTGGCTCGCCATGCCGTCGGTGAGCTTGGCGTTTTGAGCGTTCTGCGCAATCGACGCGCCCATCTGCTCGACCGAGGCGCTGGTCTCCTCGACGCTCGCGGCCTGCTCGGAGGCGGCCTGGCTGATCGACTGCGCCGTGGCGCTCACCTGTTCCGAGGCACCCGCGAGCGAATCGGCCGAGCCGCGCACTTCGGCGATGGTCTGCGACAGTTTGTCCACCATGGCCCTGATCGCCTCGAGCAGTTGGCCCGTCTCGTCTCGGGTGCTCGCCTCGATCCTCACTGTCAGATCGCCCTTCGCCACGCTCTCGGCCGCCGACAGCGCCTCGCGCAGCGGCCGCGTGATCAGGCCGGTGACGAAGAGTCCGATCGCGAACAGGACCGCTCCGGCGAACAGCGCGGCGATCGGCATGGAATATTCCGCGAATTCGACGGTCTTGTCTCCCGCGGCCCGCGTCTGTTTCGAGCTTTCCTCGATGAAGCTGCTCAACACCCCCAGTTCCTTTTCCAGATTCTCGAAAGCAGCCCTGACCTCGGGGAGTTTCGCTTCGGCGGCAAGATTGTCGGTGAACGCCAGGTCAGCCACCGTTGCGGTGGTCTTCAGATAGATATCCATCGCGGGGCGCACCTTGGCCAGCGCGTGCTTGATATCGCTGTTGAGCTGCGCCGCCTCGAGGTTCTTGATGGCTTCGCGAAAATTGTCCTGATGCTCTTTCAGCGACTTCCTCACGACCGCTTCTTCGCTCTTGTCCTTTTTCGAACCTGCGATATACGCGGCCAGGACGTCTCCGCGCAAAGCATCGTGAGCCATATCGGCGCGTAGCTGGCTCGCGAGGGCCTCGCCGTTGATCGCGATTTCGTCCATCGCCGCGTCCAGGAGCAGGGTGGACCGATAACCGATCGCACCGACGATGAGTATGAACACGAAGCCGGCCAGGCTGAGGCCCAGCAGCTTGTGCTTCACTGAGAAATTCAAGTTCATGATTGGAGCTCCAGTTTCTTGTTGAATCGAATCGCGGGCCCGGTCTGCTATTTGCCTAACGCAAACTCGAAGCGCACCCCCAGCACCGTCGCGTCCTTGATCCGCGGGTCGGTGCCCGGATTGATGATGCGGTGAATGACCGGCTGCAGCGTGAGCCACGGCGCGAGCGGCGCGCGGTAGGTGATCTCGAGGGCCGTTTCGCTTTGATCGGCCGGCTCTCCCGCGGCGCGGGCGGCGGCGAGGAACTTGCCTCCGTTGGCTGCCATGCTGAACGAGAGGCCGAGCTGGTCGGCGGGGCGGCCGGGGAAAGGCCCCGTGTAGACCACACCGGCCTGGAAGTGGCGGGCGTACGGGTTGACGTCCGGGTCGGCGACGCCCATGCGCAGGAATCCGGCCATGCGATCGCCGAACGCGCGTTCTGCGATCCCGTAGAAGCCGCGATTTCCCTTGCGCCGCACCGGGTCCCCGGCTGCGTCCACGTCGGCCAGATCGTCGAAGCGCGAGGTGTACGACCACACGCCGAGCGCGAGCTTGGCGAGCGGCGCCTTCGCGCTGTCGCCTTCCGCGCTGCCGGGCGCATAGCCGATCTCGGCCACGCGCAGCGCGCCGTCGCCGCGGTCGAACTGGATGTGCGTGCCGCGGGGGTTGTCGGGATCGCCGGGAACGCCGTCCAGCACCACGCCCTGCACGTAGATCGACGGCAGGAGCTGGAACTTCGCGCGCAGCGCCACCGAGCTGACCGGGAAGATCGACGGGCCGTTGCGGCCGGTCTGGGCGAGTTCGGAGCCGATGCCCGGCGCGGGGTGCAGGAACAGGCCCGAGGACTGGGTGCTGTAGAACTCCGAGTTGAGATCGTAGAGGCCCAGCAGGACGGAGAGCCGGTCACCGAAAAACTGCTGCTGGACCCAGGCCTGGAAGATTTTCGCGGTGTTGGTGTCGACCTCGATATTGTCGATGCCCTGGCCGCTGCCGACGTACTTGGCGTTGGGCTTGCCGCCATGGCTGGCGATCGCGTGCACGAAGGCCGAGCCGCCGTTCCAGCCCAAGGCCTTTTCCAGGTCGGCACTCAGCTTGAGGTCGAGGTTGCCCAACAGCGCGGTTTTGCGCTGCAGGCCGCCGGACGCGTTGGCGACGACATCCGCCCGGTAGAGGACCTCCCATGCGAGGGCGCCCTCGTCCGCCTTCGCGTCGGCCGGTGCATCGGCAGCGGCCGTGGCCGCCGCGAAACAAAGCGTCGCCAGCGATGCTGTGATGTATTTTGCGATCAACGTCATTCTTTTTGATGTGCCTTTTGATGCGGGCCCGGATGCGTGGAAAGCGCAGGTCATCGCAAAGCCGAACAACGGCCCATTGCGCGGCGCAGGTTGCATCCCTGTTTCCGTAGGACCCGACTGGGATGTCTGTGATATCGGCAACGCGGGCTGCAGCCGCAGCGAAACCGGGGGGCACGTGACGCAGATCACAAATCATGAACATGTTCACGTAATTATCGATCATGTTCATGTAATTGCTGATCATGTTCAGCTAATGGCGGGGCGCCGTCCCGGGGCGCCGTCCCAATGGGATGCCCGGGGCGCCGGGCCGCGGGCGGCGCGTCGCTAGCTGCCGGAATCCCCGTGGCGGCCCGCGCCCCGGGCAAAGCGCGCCGCGCCGGCCAACGTCTCCCCGCTTTGGATCGTCGCCATGCCCCTGTGAAACTCGTTGGCGAGCGCCTGCTCGAGCGGCAGGTCCCACTGCTCGTAGGCGCTGAGCCGGTCGCTCCTCAGGCAGGCCTGCGGGAAGCGCGCGATCTCGGCGGCGAGCGCCTCGGCCGCGGCGCGCGACTCGCCCTTCGCGACCAGGCGGTTCGCTAAGCCGATCGCGTGCGCCTCATTGGCATCGACGGGCCGGCCGGTGAGGATGAGATCGAGCGCGCGGCTCATGCCGATGAGCCGCGGCAGGCGCACCGTGCCTCCGTCGATGAGCGGCACGCCCCAGCGCCGGCAGAAAATCCCGAAGCTGGCGTCTTCCTCCACCACTCGAAGATCGCACCAGAGCGCGAGCTCCATGCCGCCGGCGACCGCATAGCCCGAGACCGCGGCGATCACGGGCTTGGAAAGCAGCCGCCGCGACGGGCCCATGGGCGCCGTTGCCGCCATGTCCGGGTCGAGCGGGTTCGATTCCCCTTCCAGGCCGCGCGCGATGGCCTTCAAATCGGCGCCGGAGCAAAAGGTTCCGTTCGCGCCCCACAGGACGGCGACGTCGGCGTCGGGATCGGCATCGAACCCGCGAAACGCCTCGGCGAGCGCGCGGGCGGCAGGGCCGTCCACGGCGTTTCGAGCCTCGGGCCGGTCTATGATCACGGTCAGGACGCGCCCGTTTCGCTCGATGCGGATGCTCATGGCTTCGCTTTCGGCCCCAGGAAGAACTCCACCGTCTGGTCGGCCACCTCGTCCAGCGACAACTTGCCGTCGCGCTTGTACCACGTCGCCATGTAGTTGATCGCCCCGAGCACGAGCAGCCGCGCGAGCCGCGAATCGGTGTGCAGCAGGCCCGCCGCCTTCAGCTCGC
>Ga0082335_1006059_pt1 | contig 15998 bp, 15 predicted proteins | sample Subgrocontami58m_FD_72375 | JGI IMG/M metagenome (GOLD analysis project Ga0082335, IMG submission 72375) | Subsurface groundwater microbial communities from S. Glens Falls, New York, USA - GMW37 contaminated, 5.8 m (SPADES assembly) (version 2) ... | reverse complement strand
GTGCTCGCTTCGGTGTCCGTATCTGACGAAGCAGAATATTCGATGCCCTGGTCGGTCCTCATGCCAAGAGGACATCATAGGCCGGACCCTACAGGCAATGTGGGGCGCTCGCGACGCTTACGAAGAAGCGCTTTCAAGGCTACTAGGTTATCGCCCTGAACAATTAAATTGCCCGCGTCCGCGTCTCCGGCGGATTTCACTTTATCGCAGTAAAGCAGTCGATAGGGAACTTCTCTGTGGTGATTCACCACAGCCTTCTTTCCGATCCAATCTAAAACAGGCATGGGTTTGACCTTGGGAGCTGCATACTATCCAGCCTTGACGTTTGAGAAGTTTAGGGCGCGGTAGAGCGTCGAGCGCCCCACTTTCAGCGACTGGGCAACCGCTGACGGGCTTTCGCCGCGTTCGATCAGCAGCCGTGCGTGGCTAATCTGGGAAGAGTTCAGAGCTGGTTTGCGGCCGACATCTACGCCCCGCGCCTTCGCGGCCTTCATGCCGGCTCTCGTGCGCTCGATGATCAGCGCGCGCTCGAATTCGGCAAGAGCGCCCATCATATGGAACACGAGGCGACCGCCGGCCGTGGTCGTGTCAATGCTTTCGGTCAATGAGCGGAATCCCGCGCCCTTCTCGCCGATCAGGCGGATGGTTTCGATCAGGTGGGGCAGCGAGCGGCCGAGGCGATCAAGCCGCCAGACCACGAGGACATCACCGACTCCGAGACACGCAAGCGCCCGATCCAGTCCGGGCCGCCGCGTGACGGTGCCTGAAATCTGGTCCTCGAAGACCTGTTCGCAGCCAGCAGCCGTCAGCGCCGCGCGTTGCAGATCGGGCGTTTGCTCTCCTGTTGAAACTCTGGTGTAGCCCACATTCATGCCTGGATTCTGGAACGCCCTTTTGGGACGCGCAACCCACTGAAATCATTTACCCACAGGTATCGTCCCACAAGGGAACCTTTGTGGGACACTTGGCCTTCAATCCGGTGACGAGAGCCGGACGACGGCTCGGTTTTCGTGATGGCGGGGGCGAGGAATAAAGGAACGCCCTTGCCCGTTCACGTCTATCTTCGCGGCGGGATAGACCACGTGGGCCTACCGCAGGGCTTCCATGAAGACCACCCGGAATTTCCACAGCCGGTCGTAATCAGGCCCGAACTGAGTTTTCAGAATCGGCCACGGGATGAACTGGCGGAGGCGGACGGGCTGATCGTCGAGGGTTTACAAGAAAACACCTAAAATGTAACTATTCCTTTACCGATATTTTATTCATCACCCCCGCAGGGGGAGAAATGACCATGCTTGGCCGTCCAGAACCGCACTCGTCCCCCCATGTCGGAGGAACAGCGCCGGAAGCTTTCCGATGCGCAGAAAACCTATGTCGCCACTGATCCTCGTTGGGCGGCGCATCGGCAGAAGCTGGCGGATGCTCAAACCGCCCGGCGCATGACCCTCTTATCTGACGAGTTCGAGGCGGTGGTGCAGATGCGGGCCAAAGGCCGGACCTTCTCCTACATCCAGGAGGAAATCGGCGTCTGCCATGACGTGATCCGGCGCGAACTGGCTGCGCGGGGCTACTCCACCGCGCCTATCAGGCCAGAACGGCGGGCCAAGCGCGGCTCTGGCCCATGGCGTTCCTTCGATCCGCCGTGAGATTCATCATCCCGGCCTGCCCGCATGTGGTTGGCTATCAAGCTTGCTTGCCGGCAGGAATCGTGTAAGAGTGTATGCACGTATTCAACCATCCACGTATGACTGTATTCATGAAAACACTTGCCATCATCAGCCAGAAAGGCGGCGTAGGGAAAACCACCCTCGCTACAGCCCTTGCCGTTGCTGCCGAGAAGGCCGGCAAGGTGGCTGCTGTCTTTGACCTTGATCCACAGGCTTCGGCGGCTTTTTGGAAGGACACGCGTGAGTCCGAAACACCGGTCGTCATCGTGACCCCCCCTGCCCGCCTTCAACACGTTTTGAAGGCTGCCGCCGAGACAGGCTGTGACCTGGCTGTCATCGATGCGCCGCCCTTTGCCAAAGATATCGCCTACGAGGCAGCACAGCAGGCTGATTTCATCCTAATCCCGACCCGACCCGCCGTGCTCGATGTCATGGCGATGACCAAGACCCTTGAGCTTGTCCAGCATTACGGCAAGCCGGCGGCCGTTGTGCTGACCTTCTGTCCCATCCAGGGGCGGGAGATCGCCGACACTGAGGCAGCCATACAGCAGCTTGGTGCTTCCTTGGCACCCGTGCGCATCCACAACAGGGTCGCCTATTCCCGTGCGCAGCAAACCGGGCTGACTGCTCAGGAATTCGAAGAGGACGGCAAGGCCGCCGAGGAAATCAAACAACTATACGAGTATATGTGTATACACCTATTCACCAACGAGGCCCCTCATGTCCGCCCCCCGAAGCTCGCTGCAAGCCGTTCTTGAGCGGCAAGCCCGCGTTGAATCTCCTTTGCCGGATGCGCCACCCACGCCGATGCCCGATCCTATTCCGGGCATGAGGGGTGGTAAATTCTATCGGCCTTCCCGCGACGGCCGCCGGCTGGTTGCCGGTCACTTCGACCCCAAGGTGGCCAAGCAGCTCAAGCTCTTGGCGGCCGAGGAGGAAACAACCGTTCAGGCCCTTCTCGAAGAGGCCCTTGAGCTTTTGTTCCTGAAAAAGGGGAAGGGGAGAATCTCCAGTGTTTAGGCGCAAGCGAGTATGAGTGTATACACTTAGAGCGGCTTTGATTCCTGCCGGTTGCCGTAGAGCAGAGGCAAAGCGTCGGAGCCTGCTCTCTATGGCCGCCCATGGTTCTCGAAATATCGAGCGCACCACTTCGCAAACGCGGCGTCGGGGACGCGGGGCAAGGGCTTTTGTCCCTTGTGCATCCATGCCTTCCATTGGCTTTCCAGGCCGTACACGTCCCAGCCCGGCGCAGCGCGGCGGGCTGCCGCATAGCCGTCTTCGGAGATCCTCACCTTGTCGTAGGTGGCTACGCCTGCCCCGCCGTCCGGTAACAACCGGCGCGGCCATACAGTCAGCACATCATCCGCGAAGGACACCGCATAATCTGGGATGTGCCCATGCGCACGGTCCTGCTCGACGATCTCGGTCACGAGCCGTCGAAATTCGCGCAGCGTGGAGTTGGACCCGCATTTCTTTTGCAGCAATTCCAATGATATCCGCCACTCACTCTGCCGCCCGCAATGCTTCCGGGCAAGCTCGTAAATTCGCCGTTCCAGGGGCTTTCGCAGGCGGAAATAGTCCCGGTGCAGTGTCAGCACCTCGTTCGATTGGATGGCATTGAACACCCAATCCGAAAGCGTAACCTCGACATCAAGCATTCGCCCATCACGCGTCTCGCGTACGATCCGCACGCGATCGACCAGGCTGAAAATGTCGATGGTCTCGACGCCGCCGGTAATGATGTTGGTCTCGATCTGCGTGCCTTGCAGCCGTCTGAAGGCAGCCTTCAGCTGCTCATAGCCGCGACCATCGACGCCACGGTTTGTGGCAATCAGCAGGTCATACGCTTTGAAGCGCAGTACCTTCGACACGGGGCGGTTATCGTTGAGCGCAGCCATGACCTGGCTGATGCAGAAGATTAGCACATCTCGATCGTGGACGGTCGCAAGCCCCATCTCCGAGGGGCTGATTTGGACGTAATGCCCGTTATGCTCGTACCGCCGTGAGCGCTTGTCCGGCTTTGTGGCAAGGCTGAACACCGGGTGTTCCATCGACGCCATGTCGCCCTTGGGCGCGGCGTCGAAGAGGTCGCACACGAAGAAATCCGGCACGGCATGCCGGAGAGGCAGGAGCGGCGAGCGCTGATGATTCGTGCTTTCACCCACGGCTCAATTGTGTTGTGCTTTCACCCACGCAGCAAGCATTTTCGTGCTTTTACCCACAAGTCGATTCCTATCGTGTTATCACCCACGTAACTTCGTGCTTTTACCCACATGTTTTCGTGTTATCACCCACGGCATAGGCTGAGAACGGCGATTTTTTTATGTAGTATCAGCAACTTGTCAGGTCTTGAGAATCCCGTAACAGATTCTCTAACACAATATAACACACAGAGCCTTGTGGATAACTTTCGCCCTTCGCCTGCATCAAGCGTGGCGTCGGCCAGCCTGCCGCATCAAATTCAGCCTACGGAGCGTCAGGGCCGCGTCTGTCGCAGGGCATGAAGAATGCCCCGCGTCATCCGCAACCCGGCCACTCTCGGCCAAATGTGACCCGTCAGACCGTCCGCCACCGTGATGGATTGCAGGGACGGGACGAGGAACAGGGCTTTTTACGGTCCGAACAAGGAACAGCTGCTTAGGAAAAGGAGGGGATGCACCGTGGGCGGTCGATCATCCCCTTGTCTGCAAGGAGTGGTAGGGTCGGATCTTATGACAACTATGTCCCTGCGCAGCAGCGTCATTGACGGAATGCCCAATAAAAAGGCAAAATGAGTCATTGGGATCAACTAGAATGAACGACGACCAGAGATTAATTTTCTACATAGACGCCTATTCGCCAAAGACTATCCCTATGGCGAAGCTGGCGGAGTATATGGCTGATTTTGCCTCTCTGTTGGGGAAGGAAAACGCTGTCCATTTTGCCGGGCTCGAGGATGGCAGCACGAAGATAGCGGCCCTTGTCGAATTTGAAGATACACCAAAGGTGACAGCCCGGCTGAATGACATCCGACGCGGCAACCCGTCGAAAGATGCAGCTAAGGCTTTTGAACAGATCGACAATCGGCTTGCCAACGACAACGCGGTCGGCAGGATTCTTGTGGAAGGGGAAGCTGGAGTCGCCGCCGAGTTGCTCAGCTTTCCCGGTCGGAATCGGCCGAAAGCTCAAAGCTACGGCCCTTTCACGCAGGAGGGCCATCTTGACGGGGTGTTGATCGCGGTTGGCGGCAAAGACGAGACGATTAGTATTCGTTTACAGAACGGCGATACGACCTACAGCAACTGTGATACCAATCGTTCCATTGCTCGAGAGCTCGGTAAATATCTCTTCGAGCCCATTCGTATACATGGCAGTGGCCGGTGGCTCCGCGAAGCAAACGGAGCATGGACTTTAATTCGGTTCCGTGTTCATCGCTTCGAAGTGCTAGGAACAGCCAGCCTGCGGGAGACAGTCATCGCTCTACGTGGCGTTCGCGGAAATGGATGGAAGGATATAGAGGACCCACTATCCGAGTTGGACGATCTCCGACGCGATAAAGACGAGATGCATTGATGGTTGTTTTTGATGCATCTATTATGTTGTTCGTGCTTGATGAAAATACTCCATCCTCGATCCCGAGAGCTAAAGAGAGGGTTGAATATTTAATCGACCGCCTCACAGGCGCAGGTGAGAAAATCATCCTCCCGACACCGGCTTTGAGCGAATGTCTGGTGCACGCAGGCCCAGCAGGCCCCGATTATCTCACCATCATCAGCAAGCAGTCTTGTTTTCGGATCGCCAGCTTTGACGAGCGAGCCGCAGTGGAAGCTGCGGTAAGGACCTACCAGGCGCGGGAGCGCGGCCAGCGGAAAGGGGGTAACCCCGACGCGGCGAAAACCAAGATCAAGTTTGACAGGCAGATTGTCGCCATTGCCTCCGTCGAGGCAGCGACGGCCATTTATTCCGACGACAAAGACGTGATCGACTACGCTCATGAGGCAGGCTTGGAGGGGTATCGGCTCGCTGATCTTCCGCTTCCGCCAGAGAACCCGCAAAGAGCTTTGCCATTCAGTCCTCCCGACGAGGACGAGCAGTAACTGTAGAACCCCGCAATCATGGCGGCTCGCTTCCTAAAAGCGAAAACGGCCAGCCCCCGAAGGACTGACCGTCAATTTCACGCCACGGGCACCGATCCCTCGGCCCCGCGGCGACATTCTATCCGATCCGTTGAAAACATTCACCAATTTTATGCCCCTTATCCTCGGGGGTTCGGGGGCAGACAGCCCCCGAGGGGGAAACACACACACACAGCGACGCCGTCTCATTTTTGACAATCAGGGCGATAATATGTTATATATGCGGAATGACATACGAGTGTTGGACGGCATTTTTTAATTCCTTGGCCGCTCCATACTCGGCGGCAACCGCTGCCATTGCCCCGCTTCCTTCCGATTGGGCACGAGCGCTTGGGGAGCAACACGGTCGCATGGATAAGATCGCACGCACCATGAACGGGTTGCCAGAGCCGACAGGCTCGGGCCTGGCAAGGAGCGCAGCCGAAGCGCGAACATCGAACCAGGTATGGATTGCGCCCCCGCGCGCGGGGGTGGATTTCGCCTAGGAAAGCGGTTGCCATCGGGCAGCACGGGTCAGTTATCCAGAGGGATTTCCTTCAGGCCATGACGGGACATATGGTCCAACATCTGTTGTGCCCGTTGAACGAGGATCAGGTTTTGGGGAGCTGTCTGCTCCTCAAACTTCTTGCGCACGTTGCTGCTTGCTATTGCCACGCCAATCACCACGCCGCCGAATAAGAGAAGGACGCTTGGGACGTAGTCGAACTCGAACCTTATGAAGAAAGGCAGTGCTACGGCAACTATAGCTCCCACAAGCACGAAAGCCCACAAAACGCCATACATTCGGTCACGTGCCTTTTCAGCCTCAGCAACTATTGCCAAGGCGCGGAAATAATTGTCGCGGGCGACCCTGATTTCCGGAGGAATAGAGTTTGTTGACATCGCGGGGGCAGACGTGGGTTGCGGGGCGGGCAGGAAATACGGGGCTAGGGCAAGGTTGAACACGCTGCCGTCTGGCCGGAAGACGATCATGGAACGGGCAACTTTATCTCCTGGCCCTTTACCCGTGAGGGCGGCGATCTCGTCCGGCGCGACGCGAGGTTTTCCCACGACGGTCATGGCGTGGTTGTAGTCCCGCATGGCGTTGGCGTCCGCCGCCGCGTGAACCCGTTGCTCTTCCTCTACCGTCTGTCGAGCGTATGCTTGGCGGGACAAATTCTCTGAATAGTTAATATTCCTCAGCGCATCGACACCCATGCCAATTGTTGAAACGAGCGCGCCGAGCTTCTGGTGCGGGATCGTTGGGGTGGGGCGCGGCTGCATGACGGGCGAGAAAGCGATATCCCGCAGGCTGGAAGACAGGGGCGGCGTAGTTTGTGTCGGGGGAAGCATCCCGACATCCGCCGCTGTCATCGGGCCGATTCGGCCTGAAACGTAGTCAAGGGCGGGTTTATCCTGACCGATCCCGAAGAAAATCATGGCATCCGAGTTGGAAATGAAGGTGTCGGCCCCGTCCGGGCCGTAGAGGTCGGGCAGTTGCTTTAGGTTTTGCAGAATCGGCCAGAGATGAACCCCGTTCTTGCGCATCAATCCGGCCACTTTTTGCAAATATGCAATTTTGCCCAGGCTGAAAAACTCGTCGAGGATGAAGAGGCATTCCCGCCCGTTATCGCTGCCCTTCGTCATGGCGCTGATTGCCGTCCGCACGAACAGTCGTAAGAATCTGGCGTGAACGTCCATGTAATCGGGGTCGATGACCAGGTAGATGGTGCAGGGCTTGCTTTTGAGGTGCGATAATTCGCAGGTGGAAGCGCCGAGAGTTTCCCGCATTGACGTGTAGTCAAGCCATTTGGTGTTCTCTTGAGCGTTTTGGATCAATCCCCCGTCGGTATCTTTCAGGTCGGCGAGGGCGGTCGCTGCGGCGGCGCGGCAGAGGGCCGGCCGATTATCAGCGGCCAGTCCCTCGAACATGGCTTTGAGATTGTCCGGGGACTGGATCAGCAGCTTCCGCACTTCGGGAAGCGTGGCGTAATCGCGATATTGCGGGTCCGTCGTAACGAAGTCGATTAGCCCGGCGATGATATTAGCAGCGCCGTTGTCCCATCGGGCGTGCCGCTCTTCGTGGCGCATGACGAGACCGTCAGCAATGCCGTCAACGTCCTCCCCATAGGTGCGACTTGACGGGTCCAGGTTGGCGATTGGGTTGAAGGCTTTTAGGAGTCGCGCCGGGATGCCGTCGTGATTTTTGTCGCGTTCGAGAGAAACGCGGACTGGATCGATCACATGAACCTCTTGGCCCATCGCTTCGCGGGCCTGCCATGTAGCACGAACGTTACCCCCGCCGGGGTCGATGACGAGTGAATTATGCGGCCATCTCAACAGATTAGGTATTATTAGACTTGCGCCCTTGCCTGCGCCGGACCCACAAACGGCGAGAAAATGCCGTTCTGACTGGATGCCGATTTCCCGGCCCGTGTCGGAGTGGCCAAGGAACAGAGAGCCCTGTTGATAGGGGGACGCATCCGCGTTGGCGAACTGGAAGGGCATCGGCGGCTCCAGAGTGAGGGGAGAGGGAGCGTTTAAACGGTCTCGGCGGCGGCTCCAGCTTCGGCCTGCTCTTCGATTTCATCAGACGGGGAATCGACCGTCAGGACGTCATGTCGGGGGCAGAGCGGGGGGCCGATTTCGGCAACCCATTTCGCGGTGATACGAACCGTGTAACCACAGCCGGGGGCAGTGCAGACGGCTTTGAGCAATCGGGTCCCTTGCTTTTTGGGACGATCCGCGGGGCCTTTGTCTGTTGCACCGCGTTCAATGTTCAACCGGGCATGAGGGAGAGGACCGAGGGTTTCAGCGATATCCGCCAGTTTGGCCTTGAGCAGAGCGCCGGGCATTGCATGGCGCATTTTGCCTTCCAGACCGATCTTCAGGGCAGCATCTTTGTAGGGTTTTCCGTGCCCCGCCTCGATGGGAAGGACAGCGTGGACGAGCTCATGCACGAGGACTCCCAACACATCAGCGGGTTCAGAAATATCGGCTCGGATGAACAGTTCATAGCTACCATCGGCGGACGTTGAGGCGTGCCAGAGTTCACCCACGCGCTTTCCTTTGCGACCTGTTGAAGGAAAGGCAATGGCGAAACGCATGTTATTGGGAAGGTCATAGCCACAATCAGCGAAGTGCGGTCGCAACAATTGCGCTGCATTTTTGAGCCAGCTTTCCCGGCTTTCATGTTTGTTAGCGGACTTCATAGCCTTTCTTTCGCATTGTCGGAGGCGTTTAAACGTCGTCTTCCCGACAGTTTGTGCCCCGTAATTCTGGGGAACAATTGGAAAGAGCCCTTTAAATTTGGGAGCGGATGATATATCCGAAAAGGAGAGGAGTGAACAATCTTTTTGCTATGCAAAAATGTTCAATCGGTGAGCGTTCCGCCGCCCCCCGACACCCCCTACAAGTTGCGGTGATACGATGTGAAGGGACGCGATGCCGAAACCGAGTGGCCGTCCAAGATTGGCACCCGACGAGCGCAAGGTCGCGCAGATTCCGCCCGTGCGCTGCACTGATGCGGAATTGCATTTCGTGGAGGCGCAGGCGGCGGCGGCGGGTCTTTCGTTATCAGACTATGCCCGCCGTCGATTGCTGGGGCAGGTCGTCGCGCCCGCCGTTTCCGTCGCGGATGACCGATTGCTGATGGAGCTCAACGCCATCGGCAATCTGTTGAACCAGATTGCCCGCGCTTTGCACACCGACCGACCGGAGCGGGCGGACCTCTCCGTCGCGATCAATGATTTTCGGCGCATCACTTCGGCACTGGCTGCGCGGGTATGAACTTCCAGCTTGCCGGGCCCGGGCACAGCTTCAAAGGCGCGTTTGCGTATTACCTGCACGACAAACGGCCAGACCCGACAGGCCCGCATCCCGGAACAGCCGAGCGTGTGGCGTGGATGGAAGTTCTAAACCTCGCCCATGACGATCCGGCCTATGTGCAGGGCGTCATGATCGCCACGGCGCGAAACGCCGAGCAGATCAAACGCCAAGCCGGAATCAAGGCGACCGGACGAAAGGCGACGGGCGGGGCCGTGTTTGCCTATTCGATCCAGTGGCACCCCGAGAACGAAACCATTCCCGACCGTGCGGGGATGCTCGAAATCGCCCGCGAGACGTTGAAGATTTTGGGGGCGGAAGATCGACAGGTTGCGTTTATCGCTCACACCGACACGCCGCACCCTCATGTGCATATCGTCATCAACCGGGTTGATCCGGCGACCGGGCGAGTGCTGGTCCTGCATAAAAACGCGGACAAGCTGGACGAATGGGCCGCGAAATACGAGCGCGACCGGGGCGAGATCGTCAGCCCGAACCGGGATGCAAAGCACGAGGCCCGCAAACGTCGCCCGCAGCCCGCTTTCACGGCCGCCGCGAAACCTGCACCGGCAGCACCGGAGCCGGTTAAGTTGGCACCTGCCAACCAGCCAGCACGGCCGCCGGCGCCAATCGCGTCGGCATCGATGCCAGCGCAGGCACTCCGCCCGAAGACCAGCGCCGCGCTGTTGTTTGAACGGCAGGAGGAGCTAAAGGCCCAGCACAAAAAGGAATGGGCCGATCTTTCCGCCGCCAACAAGGAGCGCCGGTCAGCGGTCTATGGTGAGCGCATCGATTTTAAGGCCATTGCCGCCGATCACAGAGCGCAGGTGCGCCCGCGATGGTCCGAACTTGGCAAGATGCAGGCGGCCGAGCGGCGCGGATTCCTTGCCCGGGAAAAGCGGCTTTTCGGCATCGTGCGGAACGCCATCGATGTTGTGCGCAACCAGCAGATTCGCGGCGTGGGGGATGACCGTGGCTTTCTCACCATGGCGTTCGCCTACACGGTCAACAAACAGGCCCGCCGGTCCGCGTTTGATGCTCGTCAGCAGGATACGAAAAACCAGCTTGCGGCGAGCCTGGATACCGCGTTGCAGGACAGATTCACGGCCGCAAAGGCCGCGCAGGCGCAAAAGCTGGCAGAGGTCCGCGCCGTCTATAACCGCGACCGCGCCGCGCTCATCACCCGGCAGGATCTCGAAAAGGCGCGGGTGCGGGACGAGTGGAAACGCATCTATGCCGAACGCGCGGTGTTGCAGCAGGCGGCAGAGCGCAGCCGCGACCGCATGACCCGTCAGAACGGACAAAACTATCGCTACGGCCGTCGCCTCGATCGGGCGACCACGCCGCCGATCGACAGCCAGGAAAAGGCACCTGGTCAAACGTCACCAGCCCCGCAGCAGGAGAAAGAGCCCGTGAAACCGGATTTCTTGCGTGCCTCAGAGTTGCCAGTTGCCAACCAACCGCCCGTGCCGACGATCAACGTATCCTTGTCCGTGCCGACCCTGGCACCGTCCCCGACCGGGGATTTACCGGCCATCAACAAGCGCGTGCACAGCGTGCCGGACGTGGACCGGTCAGCGCAGAGTGCAAAGCCATCGCCCGACACCATCCGGCAACCGGCGCAGAAGGCTTTCACGCAGCAGGAGCCGCAGGCCGCGCCATCACGCGAATTCTGGAAGAAGCCAGCCCCCGCGAACTCGTCGACGCCGGAAAAGGCCGCGCCACCGCGAGAATTCTGGAAGCAGGCCGCGGCAGCCGGCCCGGAGAAGTTGGCACCTGCCAAGGATGCAACACCGGCGCGGGATTTCTGGAAGGAAAACGCCGCCGAAATCACCGGGCCGAGCAGATCAAACGCGCGGCCGGATGACCACCATAAGCCGCGCCCAAGACGGTAGGACGAACGATCATGGGCCTTCCGCCCCGATTAGGGCAGGGGGCTAACCCCGTATCACTCGATCAATCGCGGTGTAGTTTTTGTTTTCGACCCAAGCGAAAAGGCAGGTCCCGCCAGACCTATCCGCCCAGAGATCACCGATGGTCCGTTTCTGTTGCTCTTCCGGATCGGCCGCCATTTTCTCGCCCTTGTATTCAACGACGAGCGTTCGGCCGTCATTCAGGGTGCCCACAAAATCCGGATAGAATTTGTTGGGCGAACTTTGCAGCCAGAATGAATTCGGCTGCCTGACCGTGTTGCGCGCCCACACCCTGACCTCGGGCAGCCGGTCGATATGAACCGCGCAGTCATATTCCTCGCCTTTGGATTCGAGATCGCCGATCACCCGCGCGAAATGCTTCTTGAACTGCGTCGGCCCCTTGTAGGGCTGGCTGTAGGAATATCGGGTTTCGTCGAACAGAACGGCATGATCGGCGCTTGTCTCGAATTCCAGCCCGCTTTGCGGGAACATCACCGCTTGCTCGAAGGCGGTTTTCTCGCGCACGTCGCGGTGTCCCGCGATCACCCTCACAAGGGCATCCACCAGCCGGAATTTTGCCCGCGCCAGGGCTTCGAGGCTCATCCCCTCGCGCGTCATGATCGCATCGAGCGCCTTGCCGATGAACAGCGTCGAAGAGGTGCGCGTTACATCGAGGCGCGCATTGCGCGGCAAGGCCCGGTCGATCCAGTTCACGAGCGCCGGTTTCGTCCAGTGATGCTCTTCCATCGCAAGCGAAAGCTGCTCATGCAGATCGCTGACAAAGGAAACCACGGCCTTGCCCTGCGCCGTCACGTCGAGGTGCGCTTCGTCAGCCACCTTGGAGGGAGGGGCGAAGAAGGACAGCACCGGCAGCGGATCGCACCCTTCCAACGGCCAGGGAATGTCGAGGAAATGCGTCCGGTCGAACAGCTCAAGCGCGCCGTTTCGCCGCACCGCCAGGCGCGGCACGCTAAACGAGCGGTTGCCTGCCTCTTCGCTCCGCACCGTCAGCCGTGCACCGCGCGTTTGGTGAACATATGCTTCCGCCCACACGCGGGCCGCCTCCTTGCCGCCCGCCAGCTCGACCGCCAGAAGCAGCGAGGTTTTGTCCACTTCCGACAATGCGCCGCGTGCTTGGATGCGGCCGGAGGTGGGATCGATTTGCACCCGCCCGCCCATCGCAGGCTCAATGACATCGCGGATCGCCGCGAAATCTATCCCGGCCGGCAGCATGTCTTCATGAACGAACGCGGAGCCGCCCGGCTCAAGACCGCGCAGGTTTTCCGCGTCGGTGCGCACCAGGGCTTCCGCCTCGACCTTCTCGAAGCCGTTGGCAACCAAACCGTCCTTCAACGTCGAAGCGGCCGTCTGGAAACTGGTTGTGGTGGCGAAGGCATAGGCCCGGTTCAGATCCTCGCGTTTTTTCCAGCTAGCGGAGGGCAGGCGCAATATCCGTCCCAGGACTTGCTCGACGGCCGTCGCCGATTTTTGTTCCGCGACCGAACACAGCACATAGGCGAAGGAGCAATCCCACCCTTCCCGCAGCTTCGATTGCGTGATGATGAAGCGGATTTTGCAGTCACGCGCGAACAGGTTGACGCCTGCAATTTCGTCGGTCTCGCCTGTCGCCAGGGCGATATGCTCTTTTGGTTGCCGGAAATTGTCGATCAGCATCCGCTTCACCTCTTCGGCGTGAAGCGTTTTTTCCGTCTTCGACTTCCGTTCAGCCTGGAGCAGCATAATCGGCCGGATGAATTCCCCGGTCTCCGCTTCCTCCGCAGCCGCCGTCTTTGCCAGCTCATCGAGCCAGCCGATTGCATCGGCGATTGTGTCGTTCGGGTCCGTGCGGCCGCGCAGGATGATCGGCAGCTTGATCATTTCCGCTGTCTTCAGTTCGGCCGCCGAGACCTGGTGCAGGATGTTCGAGGGGATCACGCCCTTCGCCGTGTCCGCTTTGTCGGGCGTGACCGGGGTTGCCGTGAACTCGACGATCAGCGACGGCGACAGGCGCGCCAGCACATCGAAAGACAGTGCCGTCCGGGCATTGTGCGCCTCATCCACGATCACGATGGGCCGCCGCAGCTTCAGCACGTTGGCAAGAGACGGTACAGGATCACCGCCCGGCCCCTTGTCCAGCAGCGCGCGCAACGGGTTCGGTAGACCCGAAAAATGGTCCATCAGTTCGCCGTTGGCCTCGTAGACCTTCAGCCCTTCCGTCTCTTCGCGGCGGAACGCCTGCAATGTGCATACGATGACGCAGGCCCCGCCGTCATAATCGGCGCGCTTCGCATACAGCGCCTCGCCGACGGTCATCACGCGGAGGTTTTCGCCGAACCGACCGGCGAGCGCGCGCCGGTTGGGATGCGCCCGATCCTGGAGCGAGGCAAGCGTCTGGTCCCGGATAGTCTGGGACGGCACCAGCCACACTACGCAAGGGTTATCCGCTTTGAGAAAGGCATCGGCAGCGACCGAGACGGCATGAGCCGCCAGGACCGTCTTACCTCCGCCTGTCGGAACCCGCAGGCAGATATAAGGCAAGCCCGGCAGGGCCGGAGCTTCCTGGTAAGGCCGCCGCGTGAACTTATAGAATGCCGTGTCGGCATCGCCCGTGCTGGCGACCTCTTCAAGGTAGACCCGAAGCGCCTTCAGGCAATCGAGTTGATATGGCTTCAGGGTGAAGGGAGCAGCCATTTTCAGATGCCCTCGATTTGATAGGGCACTTGGCGGAAGGTGACTCCGGCAGCGGCAAGCCTGTCATCCGGCACGGTGCAGCCTTCCCCGTACACGACCCGCGCTCCGGAGAAGTTCGAACCAGGTGAAGGCAACGCCTTCAGCACGGCCGCCGTAAGGACGTTGCCAGCCTTGGCGCTTGGGACACCCATCGAGGCGGGCGTGAACAGCAGATAGATCGCCCGACCTTGGAATATGCCGATCAGAGAGCTTGAATCCTTCGCCCGCTTTGGAATCGGCGATCCTGTATCGCAGAAAAAAACATGGGCCGCGAGATCAGAAAAAGTAACCACTTCGTTGACATTGCCATGCTCATCAAACAGGGCGCTGCCTAACTGGCAGAATCGAAAGCCCCCGCCTTCCTTCCAGTTTACCTCTTTGGTAATTCCATTCGGGTCTCTACCTGCGATAATTTTTTCAAGCCGGGCCGCAACGTGTGTAGTTGCGTGGTCGCCCATCTCAACCGCGATCCAACGTAGGCCCATCTTATGGGCGACAGCGGGCGTTGTTCCAGATCCTGCAAAGGAATCCATCACTAAATCCCCACGGCGAGCCGCCAGCTCCAGGCAGCGTTTGATTAGAGCTTCTGGCTTTTTTCCTTTGGGGAACTCAACATCACCCTCTTTGTGAATATTGTTCGAAAGAATGTCATCCCACAGCGTAGTCAAAGGCTCCCCCGAAACGGGAACGCCGTCAATTATTTTGATCTTGTCGGAATAGAACAATATTCTCATGCCGTTTCTTAAATAAATATCGCTATACCCATCGCGCGTGACGCGATAAATCTTTTCGGGGTTCGCCTCCGAAAGATCAATGGCTTCGCGGGTTTCCTGCCCGACCGCATCGTAATCAGGCCGAGCGGGCTGAATGACAGACGCAGCGTTGTCGAGGACAAACTGGTCAAGGCGCTGCGGTTCCTCGTTAGCGATTTTCCGTGCTTCACGCACAGACATCCCCAAAAATGTGGCGAAGGCCTGCGCTAAAGTCGTGAAGCGCCAGCTACTGAAGCCATCGCTCCGATTTATAATGAACTGGCTATATCTCTTATCTCTCTCACGCCCTGTGAAGACCTTGTTTGGTTTCCATGCATCACGGTCCTTGGAATATATGAGGATGTGGTTGGTGATATTGACACATCCAGGATTTATAGATTTGTGGCCAGTAGCCGATGCCTGCTTGAAAGTGACGACGAAACAGCGGCTTTTGCGGCCGAAAATTTCGTCGCAAAGGGCGATGGAGCTGGAAAGTTCATTGTCATCTATGTGAAAAAATAGGGTGCCTTCGGCTGATAAAAACTCTTTCAGTAGACAAAGGCGGGGATACATCATGCATAGCCATTTGTCATGGCGTGATAGGTCTTCTGCCTCTTTTCCAACTGCCTTACCAAGCCACTCCCGGATTTCGGGGGAGTTGACGTTATCGTTGTAAATCCAGTCCTCGCTGCCTGTGTTGAAGGGTGGATCGATGTAAATGCATTTTACCTTTCCCGCGTAATATGGAAGAAGCGTAAGCGTCGCGCTGCGACCACATTGCGTGTGCGATCCGCCCTGTGATCCCCTTGGGTCAGGATGCAGGACATCAGATCAAGAGCGAGGCGTGCGTTGTCACGGGCATGTGCCCGACGTAGCGGGGTGCGCGACAACTCGCTCGCCCTACGCGGTGCTGGCCGCTTCGGCGGCCTTTTCCGCAGTCCAGTTCCACGGCAACAGGGTATCGAGCTCGCGTCGTTTGGTCCGCCCCGAGACGATACGTTCGAGCACATCAGTGAG
>Ga0082335_1006058_pt1 | contig 15998 bp, 15 predicted proteins | sample Subgrocontami58m_FD_72375 | JGI IMG/M metagenome (GOLD analysis project Ga0082335, IMG submission 72375) | Subsurface groundwater microbial communities from S. Glens Falls, New York, USA - GMW37 contaminated, 5.8 m (SPADES assembly) (version 2) ... | reverse complement strand
GGGGTTTGGAGAAAAGTCTAGGGGGAAAATCGCGCCATATTATTGCCGAGGTGAAGCGGGCTTCTCCTTCCCAGGGGCTCATTCGAAAGGAGTTCGATGCTGTAAAGATTGCGCAGGACTTTTTTTTGAATGGGGCAAGCGCCCTGTCGGTTCTGACCGAAGAGCGCTTTTTTCAAGGAAGTCTTTCTTATTTGGAGCGAATCAAGAAGGAGGTCTCCCTGCCCCTTCTGCGCAAGGATTTCATCTTAGATGGATATCAACTGCTCGAGGCGAAGAGTTTCGGCGCCGACGCGGTTCTGTTGATCGCGGCCCTGCTTGATCCCCTCCTTCTTCAAGAGCTTAGAGATCAGGCCCGCAGTCTCTCCCTGGATGCCCTGGTGGAGGTCCACACGGAGGCCGAGTTGGAATGCGCCCTGAAAGCCGGTGCTAGTTTGATCGGGATCAACAATCGCGACTTGCGAACTTTCGAGGTGAGGGTAGAGACGACGGAGCGGTTACTGCCGCGGATCCCAACCGGGACTCTGGTGGTTTGTGAGAGCGGGATCGAGAGCCTGGAACAGATAAAAAAGCTGGAAACCATGGGGGTTCATATCTTTTTAGTGGGCGAGGCGCTGATGCGGGCCCCGGATCCGGGAGCGAAACTGAGGGAACTCTTAGGTAGCTAAAAAGCTGTCAGCCCTCAGCACTCAGTTTTGGAAGCTGAAAGCTGAACACTGATAGCTGAGTGCTAAATGTCATGGTTAAGGTTAAGGTCTGCGGGATAACGAATTTGGAGGATGCTCTTAAGGCAATAGAGTTCGGCGCCGATTTGCTGGGTTTTAACTTTTATCCTCCTAGTCCGCGTTATATCACCCCCGAAAAGGCCCGGGGGATTCTCGCAGATCTTCCTGAAGCGGTCGGAAACGTAGCCCTCTTTGTCAATGAGCCGAGGGAGAAGGTCCGGGGGGTTATCGGGTATGGCCTTCTTCCTGAGGGGAGGCAGAGCTTTTACGGCCTTCAGTTCCATGGGGAAGAGAGCCAGGACTACTGTCGCGGGTGGGAATTAAAAGTGATCAAGGCGTTCCGGGTCAAGAATCGGGAGTCGTTGATCGGTATTAACGAATTTCCCGCGGATTTTTATCTCTTGGATTCCTGGGCTCCCGGCTATGGCGGCTCAGGTTCTCCTTTTCCCTGGAGTTGGCTCGAAGGATTGAGAGCCGACAGGTTAGTGCTTGCGGGAGGGCTGGGTCCTGAAAATGTTCAGGAGGTTATTCGGCGTGTTCGACCTTACGGGGTGGATGTTTGCACCGGGGTTGAGGCAAGGCCGGGAATCAAAGATCATGAAAAACTTAAAGCGTTCATCCTTGCTGCTAAGAATGCCTGATAAGCAGGGCCGCTTCGGGGTTTACGGAGGCCGGTACGTTTCAGAAACGCTCATGCCGGCCCTGATTGAACTGGAAAAGGCCTATGGACGGGTTCGACGCGATCCCTCCTTCCGGCGCGAGTTTCGTCATTATCTCCACGAATATGCCGGCAGGGAGACCCCGCTCTATTTTGCCGAGCGTCTGACGCGGAAGCTCCGTGGCGCCAAGATCTATCTCAAACGGGAGGATCTCTGCCATACCGGCGCCCATAAGATCAACAACACCCTGGGGCAGGTTTTACTTGCGCTCAGAATGGAAAAAAGAAGGATCATCGCGGAGACCGGGGCGGGCCAGCATGGGGTGGCCACGGCGACCGTGGCCGCCAAGTTTGGTTTGGAGTGTGAGATCTTCATGGGAAAGGAAGATGTGGAACGGCAATCGTTGAATGTCTTGCGCATGAAACTCCTTGGCGCCAAGGTCAGGGTCGTGGAGTCCGGCAGCCAGACCCTCAAAGATGCGATGAACGAGGCGCTCCGAGATTGGGTCACTTACGTCCGCAATACCTACTATATGATCGGTTCCGTGGCCGGCCCCCACCCCTATCCTATGATGGTGCGCGACTTTCAATCCGTCATCGGGCAGGAGGCGAGAAAGCAGCATCTGGCGCTCACGGGAAGGCTCCCCGATTATTTGGTTGCCTGTGTCGGGGGGGGAAGCAACTCTATGGGCCTCTTTTATCCCTTTCTCAAAGATAGCAGCGTCAAGATGGTGGGAGTGGAGGCGGCGGGATTGGGGCTAAAGAGCGGTCGTCACGCGGCATCCGTCCTTGGCGGCAAGGTTGGAGTGCTGCACGGGAGCAAGAGTTACCTCCTGCAAGACGACATGGGGCAAATCCGCCATACCCATTCCATCGCGGCCGGCCTGGACTATCCAGGAGTGGGACCAGAGCTGAGTTTCCTCCGTGACCAGGGCAGGGTTCATTTTGTCTCCGCCACCGACAGGGAAGCGGCCCATGCCCTCCAACTGCTCGCGGAGGTGGAGGGGATTATTCCGGCATTGGAGAGCGCCCATGCCGTTGCCGAAGCGATCCGGCTTGCGCCTCGTTTGAGAAAAAACCGGACGATCGTCGTTAACCTTTCAGGCAGGGGAGATAAGGATATGGACACGGTAGCTGAATACTTGGAGGCAAATAGCAAATAGCAAGACGACCAGGCTATTCACGATGTAAATGAACCGCATTGACGAAAAATTTTCTGCGCTAAAGAGTCGGGGAAGAACGGCCTTGATTACTTTTATCACCGCTGGAGATCCGGATCTGGAGACGACCGCCAAGATCTTACGTGTGCTGGAGCGGAGCGGCGCAGACCTGGTCGAACTGGGAGTTCCATTCTCAGACCCTATGGCGGATGGACCCACCATTCAGCGGGCGTCGGAGCGCGCCTTGCAAAAGGGGACTTCGCTCCCGCGCATCTTACGGATGGTACGCGAGTTTCGCCGCGACTCTGAGATTCCCTTGATCCTTTTTGGCTATTACAACCCCTTTTTCCGCTATGGGCTCAAGCGGTTTACCCGGGAGGCTAGTAGAGCAGGCGTCGATGGCATCCTTTGTGTCGATCTTCCACCGGAAGAGAGCGGAGAATTGAAGCGGTGGACGGATGCCCGGGGGCTGGATACGATATTTCTTCTGGCACCGACGAGTGATGCCGGGCGCATCAGGCTGGTTGCGCAGCAGGGCAGAGGTTTCGTCTATTATGTCTCGGTGACAGGGGTGACGGGCGCGCGCAGGCGCTTTGAGGATCACCTCCGTACCCAAGTGGCGCGTGTTCGCCGCTACACGTCGCTTCCTGTCGGCGTCGGTTTTGGCATCTCAACGCCTGAGCAGGCAGCCTGGATCGCTTCATTTGCCGATGCGGCGGTTGTGGGCAGCGCCTTGATTGAGGTGATGGAAAAGGCGGATCAAAACCAAGAAAAGGTAAAACGGGCGGGGCTGTTTGTTGGTCGTTTGAAGCGGGCGATGGATCGGATTTCAAAGACGAGCTAACAGCTTTCAGCAATCAGCCGTCAGTTTCGGGCTGAAAGCTGACCGCTGAGGGCTGACACGCTAAGATGCTATCTTATTCCGAGACGCTAGACTATATTTTCAATCTGCGCGGGGGAGAGATCGACCTCCGGCTGCACCGCGTAGAGAGAGTCTTGTCTCTTTTCGGCCATCCGGAGCGCCGTTACCCCGCCTTCCATATCGCCGGCACCAATGGAAAAGGTTCTGTTGCGGCAATGCTGCACCGCATCCTCGCCGCAGAAGGTTACCGCGTTGCCCTTTACACCTCTCCCCACGTTGTCTCTTTCACCGAGCGCATCCGGGTGGGAGATCAGGAGATCTCTCAGGAAGAAGTGGTGGAACTGGCGGAGGAAATTAAGCGCCGGTCGGCAAAAGAGGGTGTTGGACTTACCTTCTTTGAATTTGTGACAGTCATGGCCCTGGTCTATTTTGCCCGGCGCAAAGTTGAAGTGGCTGTGGTGGAGGTGGGGTTGGGGGGAAGGCTCGATGCAACCAATCTCGTTTTGCCTTCCGTTTCAATTATCACGACCATCTCTAAGGATCACGAGGCTTATCTTGGGAGCGATCTCCTTTCTATTGCTCGGGAGAAAGGGGGCATTATCAAGGAAGGCGTGCCGGTAGTCTGTGGCTCTCTACCGCCGGAGGTTGCAGAGTTCCTAAGAAAGATGGCCGGAATCAAAGGTTCAGCCAGTTATTTCTTGGGATCGGATTTCTCCTTCGCCATAAAAGACGGTGGTCTTTTTGACTATAAAGGGTTAAACTGGAACCTGAAGGATCTTTTTCTGGCGCTTCAGGGGCGATACCAGCGGGGTAATGCTGCGCTCGTTCTCAAAGCATTAGAAGTTGGGAAGAAGGACTTTCCCGTAAAAGAGGGGGCCTTACGCGAGGGGCTGAGAACGGTCTTCTGGCCGGGACGTTTTGAGGTCGTCCGGCGCCATCCGATGGTAATCCTGGATGGGGCACACAACGGGGAAGGGGTTAAGGTCCTGGTTGACGAGATCCGGAATTTTCTGGGAGTGAAGAAGGTCAAGCTTCTCTTCGCTGTGATGGAAGATAAGGATTGGGCCTATATGTTAGGAGAACTTGCGGAGGTCGCCAGCGAAGCGGTTCTGAGCCGTGTGCCCATGCAGCGGGGTGCGGACCCCTGGAGAGTTCGCGAGGTTATAGGTGAAAAGATCCCCGCGATAGTCCTGGAGGAGCCTGCCAAGGCTCTCCGTTTCGTGCTGGAGCGGGCCGGCCCTGAGGATGTTGTTTTGGTCACTGGTTCGCTTTATCTTTTGGCGGAGGTAAGGCCCGTGCTTGTCGAAGAGGCGCTTGGGCAATCGTCCGAGGGGCAGTTTGCGGACGTTCGACTTGAAAGAAATGTTGTCTAACTCAAATATCGCCTTTTGCACGATGCTGGCCGTTTTTTTGTCGCAGGCTGCTCCGTTGCTTGGGCAGACCAGGCAGCAGTCAGCCCAGAAAACCGGGGAGGAAATTAACCTCACCGCAGACTCGCTCAAGGTTGAAGAAAAAGGCAGCCGGATCGAGGCCAAAGGGAATGTGGAGCTCAAGCGTCAAGAGATGATATTGAAGGCCGATGAAGTTCGGTTCAACCGGGAGACCCAGCAAGCAGAGGCAAAGGGCAAGGTCTCGGTCGACGACCCGTTGTGGAAGATGAAGGCCGAAGCGGCTGAGTTCAATCTGGAGCAAGAGACCGGCACGATCAACCAGGGTGAGATTTTTCTCGAAACCGGCCACCTCAGCATGAGCGGGAAACGGCTGGAGAAATTTTCCGGGCAGGCCTATCATATCGATGAAGGATTTTTTACCACCTGTCTCTGTGAGTCCGGCCCGCCCACGTGGAAGGTGTCGGCCGACCAAATCGATCTGCGCCGCGAAGGTGAAGCGATTATCAGAGGCGGGACCTTCTATCTCATGGATGTCCCCGTGTTTTACCTGCCCTACGCCTATTTCCCTCTGAGAACCGAGAGGCAAACCGGTTTTCTTTTTCCCAAGTTCGGCTCTTCGAGCCGGGAGGGCTTCAAGTTCGAGCAGCCGTTTTTCTGGGCCATCTCCAAGAGCGCCGATGCTACCGTCGGCATTGACGTGGAAAGCCGCGCGCGGGTTGGGCTCTTCGGGGAACTGCGTACTATTCTGAGCCGGGATGCGCGGGGGGAAATCGCTCTTTCCTATTTTAACGAGGGACTGCGCAAGAACGAGGACCGGAGTGTTGGAGATCGCACCATCGCCGATCAGGATATTCCCAAGAACCGCTGGAGCGTGTTTGCCACCCATCGCCAGAGCAGCCCCTTGGGATGGAAGACTTACAGCGACATTGCCGCATTCAGCGATGACCTGTACCTCAAAGATATCGATACCTTTGTCTTGGATTCACCGCGCGAGCGGGAGCTCAGGAGCAGCCGGTATGCCAGCTCCCGCTTCGGGGTTCTCCGGGACTTTAACGATATGCGCCTCCAGGGGGAATGGGCCTTTTATCAAGATTTTATCCAGCCGGACAAACACACCTTGCAAAAGACGCCGCAGATCCTTTTCAGGGGACGTCGCGTCCTGGGAGAGACGCCTCTGGAGTTTCGCTGGCGGGCGGAAGGGGTGAACTATCTGCGCAAGGAAGGGACGGATGGGCTTCGTCTAGATCTCCGGCCTGAGATGCTTCTGCCTTTTCAGCTCTTTCCCTACTTTCTGGGCTCCTTCAATCTCGCCCTGCGCGAGACCGCCTATCATCTTTACCAGGACGAAGGTTCTTTTGATCGTAACCGCTCACGACAGCTTGTAGAGGTCAGAGGCAATGTGGGTACATCTGTGGGGCGGGTTTATGATTTGGGTACCTCTTATCTCCGTAGGATGAAGCATGTCGTCGAGCCTGAGATGAGCTATCTCTTTATCCCCCGCGTCCAGGACCGCGATATTCCTATCTTTGACGGGACGGACCGCATCAATCGAAGAAATCTGTTGACGTTTGCTCTTACCAACCGCCTCTGGGGTAAATTTGCCCAGGAGACGGTAGCGGTACCGGAAGATCGAGATGTGGAGCTTGTGAGCTCTGCCAACGTCGGCGACGTCAGAGAGATGGGGCGATTAAGGCTGGCCTTGAGCTATGATATTGACCGGGAGAGGAAGGGGGGCGATAGCCTGTCTGATTTGGATATGAACTTTCGGCTTACCCCTCTCGATTATTTGGCGCTCGGATTGGACACCGGTCTTAATCCCGGCCCTTGGCAGGTGAGTCAGGCCGCGGCCGTTTTTTCCGTTCTGGATCCTCGCCCCTTGACCCATCGCGTTCTGGACCGCGACTTTATGCGACCCAACCAACTGGATTTGAGCTACCGTTTCATTCGACGCGACTCTCTGGCCGAGCTGGCGGATAACGCCAACCTCGCCACGCTCTCAGACGAAAGGCTGCTACAACGAGATATTGTTGGGGCATTGGGTATCAACACTCTCTTTCACCTGACAGACCGAGTGCTCCTACTTTATAATACAACTTATAATGCGCGTGACGGTCGGTTTACCAGCAACCGGGGGGGAATCAAGCTCCTCTCACAGTGTGAGTGCTGGACTTTGAGTTTTACTCTCAAACGAAGTACGAATCCGGATAAGACCAGCTTCAAGTTTAGTTTCGACCTTCTCGGTTTAAGCTCACAGAATAAAGAGCTATTCAAGTAAGCTACGGCCCGCGATGGTTTGGCCAGGAGGGTTTGGCAGTGAAGAGCTATCATCCAGCCCGAGTCGATAAACCCTGGGGCTACGAGTTGATCTGGGCCCATACGGACAGGTATGTCGGCAAGGTCCTCCATATCAACCGGGGTGAATCTCTCAGCTATCAGTACCACGAGGTGAAGGATGAAACGATTCATCTCCTTCGCGGGTCAATGGAATTGGAGATTGAGGCGGAGGGTGAAAAGAAAACCCTGAACTTAAAACCGGGTGAATGTTTTCATATCAGCCCAATGGTGAAACATCGGATGAGGGCGGTTGAAGAGTGTGATGTCTTAGAGGTCTCGACACCCGAGCTCGACGATGTGGTGCGGCTGGAAGATTGGTACGGCAGAGTCAAGGGTTAAAGCGTTGAAGCGTTGAAGGGTTGAAGGGACAGATGGGAAGCTATCTTACACTGCAAGAGCGATTGGTAGAGCGCGGGATCATCTCCGCGGAGGAGAGTGAGCGGATCCTTAAACTCCAGCAGGAACAGCACGCTTCGTTGACCCGCCTGGTTGTGGAGCTGGGATTCGTCTCCGAAGATGACCTGCTGCCGCTCCTCAGCGATCATCTCGGGATCCCTTTGGTCTCTTTGAAGGACTTTCCGTTGAATCCTCTCCCTGTTGAGGCTCTCTTGGACGCCGTTGAGTTTCTCAAGTTCACAAAAATGGTGCCCGTGAAGGTCGAGGGGCAGGAGCTACTTGTGGCCACGACTGATCCTACGGATCTGGCCCACCTCCATGCGCTGGAGCTGGCGACTGCGCTCAAGGTAAGGCCGCTCCTGGCCAAAGAGAAAGAAATCACGGCAAGAATCGAAGCCCTTTTTGGCAACGGCTATTCCACGGAGTCATTGACGGGGCCGTCTGCCGCGCGGGAGGTGGAGGGGACGGTGGATGAGGAAGAAGTGGAGCATTTGCGCGATCTGGCTTCGGAGGTGCCGGTGATTCGCCTGGTAAACCAGATGCTCAGCCGGGCCCTCGAGAGCCGCACCTCGGACATCCATATCGAGCCTTTTGAGAATCAGCTCAAGGTCCGGTATCGGATCGACGGCATTCTGCACGAAGTCGATCCTCCACCGCGCCAGCTTAAGGCCGCAATCATCTCTCGCATAAAGATCCTTGCCCAGCTCAACATTGCCGAGAGGCGTCTTCCCCAGGACGGCAGGATCAAGGTGAAGATTGCAGGAAAAGATGTGGATCTTCGCATAGCAACTATTCCCACCCTCTACGGCGAGAGCGTTGTGATTCGTTTGCTAGAACGCTCGCAGATTTTTGCCGATCTTGAGTCCCTCGGCTTTCCCCCGGCTATTCTCCAGCACTTCTACGAAATGATTTCCAAGCCTCATGGGATGGTCCTGGTCACCGGACCTACCGGGAGCGGCAAGACCACGACGCTCTACGGCGCCTTGCAGAAAATCAACGATCCGGGAAAGAAAATCATCACTATCGAGGATCCTGTCGAGTACCAGCTGGGCGGCGTCAACCAGATCCAGGTAAAACCTCAGATCGGGCTCACCTTTGCCAACGGCTTGCGCTCCATTGTGCGCCAGGATCCCGATATCATCATGGTGGGGGAAATCCGCGACTTCGAGACCGCAGAGATCGCGGTCCAGGCTGCGCTCACCGGCCATCTTGTCTTCTCCACCCTGCACACCAACGATGCCGCCGGAGCGATCTCACGCCTGTTGGAGATGGGGGTGCAAGATTATCTCCTCGGCTCATCGGTTCTGGGGGTTCTGGCACAGAGGTTGGTGCGCCGGCTTTGCCCGGAGTGTCGCAAAGAAGTCAAGTTTCAGGGTTCAAGAGTTGAAGGGTTTAATGGAGATCCTCCTGCAACCATCTGGGAACCAGGCGGTTGTGATGCGTGCAGCGGGACCGGCTACCTGGGACGAATCGGCATCTTTGAGCTTCTGCCGGCCACCTCCGAAATCTGCAAGCTTATTGTGCAAAAGGCAGACGCCAACTCCATTCGCAACCTGGCTATTACTCAAGGCATGGAACTCCTAAGAGGAGACGGATGGCAGAAGGTCCGCGAGGGGATTACTACCCTTGCGGAGGTGCTCAGGGTCACGAGAGAAGAAGGATAAAGGAAGCAAGGCAAAAGTAGGCAAAATTTTTTACTTTTAACTTTTTTCTTTTTACTTGAAAAATAATGGCGTTTTTCCAATACCGCGCCGCGGATCATGCGGGCAAGATCATCGAAGGGGTCATGGAGGCTGAAGCTGAGCGCGGGGTAGTCTCCCGTCTGCATGAATTGGGTTTTGTCCCTCTAAGGATCGCTGCTCCGGGCGAGATAACTAGGACTAAGCTCCAGATCCCTTGGGCGCTTTCTTTTCGGAAAAAGGTCACCCAGCAACAGATCCTCCATTTTACCCAGGAGCTAAACGCCCTGCTTGGAGCAGGGCTCCCTCTGGACCGCAGTCTATCCATCTTGGCCAACCTGGCTGAAAAGGATTTCCAGCAGGTCCTGCGACTGCTCTTAGAAGGCGTTCGTGCGGGGAAATCGCTCGCTGCGTGTATGGCTGAGCATCCCGAGGGTTTTCCCAAGCTCTACGTAAACATGGTCCGCGCAGGGGAATCCGGCGGCATCCTCGAGGGGGTCTTACGCCATCTTGTGGAATATATGGAGCGTTCCTTACAGCTCAAAGAAGATGTCCAGTCCGCCTTGACCTACCCTGTGCTTCTTGTCGCGGCATCCGGGCTCTCCCTGACGATTCTTTTCATTTATGTCATCCCAAAATTTTCCCTCATCTTTAAGGATGTCAACCAGGCCCTACCATGGATGGCCAAGATTCTCATCGATTTCAGTTACGGGCTGTCTCGATATGGCTGGATCGCCCTGCTTTTGCTCATCGGCGGATTCTTTGGCGGCGCCTTTTATCTCCGCAACCCGGAGGCTAGATTGCAATGGGACAGCTGGCGACTTAACCTGTGGGTGCTAGGGGATCTGTTGCGCAAGCTTGAGGCGGCGCGATTCGCCCGGACCTTGGCCGCGCTGCTCAAAGGCGGGGTGCCCTTATTAGAAGCCCTGGGGACGGTTCAGGGAGTGGTTGGCAACCGCCAGGTGGCGCGGGCCATAGGTCAGGTCCAAAGCCGGGTGAGAGAAGGGAAGGGCATGGTAGGACCGCTGGCGGAAAGCGGTGTGTTTCCTGATCTCGCCTTGCAAATGATCGCGGTGGGCGAGGAGACCGGCAGGCTTGAAGGAATGCTGGCCAATGTGGCGGATTATTATGACCAGGAGGTCAAGCGTGCCACCAAGCGGCTCATGTCACTTTTAGAGCCGGCTTTAATTCTGGGGATGGGGCTGGTGGTTGGGGTGGTTGTCATCTCTATGCTTACGGCGATATTCAGCATCAATGACTTGCCGTTCTAGTGAGACAGTGAGGGGTGAGGCAGTGAGCAGATTAGGGAAGAGTGAAAAGGGAAAGGTGAAAAGTTCCTCTCCTGGGTTCTTCCGCCCTCACGGCTCACTGCTCACTACTCACTCAAAGGGTTTTACCCTGGTTGAGCTGCTCGTCGTGATGGTGATTATCGGCTTGCTCGCTGCTCTGGTGGTCCCTCGCTTCATACGCCAAGAAGAAAAAGCCAAGGTGAAGGCGACTCAGGCGCAGATTGAGCTCCTGGGCACCGCCCTGGATACCTTGCGTCTCGATGTGGGACGCTATCCTACAACCCAGGAAGGTCTGAATGCGCTTAGGCGTCAACCCGGCGACGCGCAAAAGTGGGATGGTCCATATCTGAAGAAGGAAGTCCCGTTAGATCCCTGGGGAAGAGCCTATATTTATCGCAGCCCTGGAGAGCATGGTCCCTACGACCTTTTCTCTTACGGCGCCGACGGGGTTCCAGGAGGGGAAGGGGATAATCGCGATGTCACCAGTTGGGAGGGATAGGAGGGGTTTTTCCCTGCTGGAGCTTCTGGTGGTTCTTCTGCTTATCAGTTTGGTCAGCATGATTGTCCTACCCGCCGTAGATCGAGGTCTCCGAGAGCGGGAGATAAAGCAAGCCGCCTTGGGACTCGCTGCCGTAGCTCGTGAGCTAAGAAGCAAGGCAGTTCACGAGAACAGCCTCCAGCGCCTGATTTTCAACCCGCAGGAGAACAGTTATGAATCGTGGCGCGGGAGGAAAATCTTTTTGCCGCCGGACGTTATGATCGCAGATATCGAGGGTGGGGAGCCGGTAGAAGAAGGGCTCAGGCAGTTTCTCTTTTTCCCGAACGGCAGTCTTTTTGGCGGGGGGGTGGGGATTTCAGGCCGGGAAGGATCTCGGGCATATTTCGTTCGCTTCGACCCGCTCACGGGAAGGGTTGCGGTGCTGCAAGGCGATAAACAATGAGATTTCGAAATTCGAAATTCGAAATTCAAAATGGATTTACACTCCTCGAAGTGGTGGTGGCTATGTCTATCGTCGCCCTGGGAGTGGTGACGCTTTTCGAGATTTTTTCCTTGGGTCTTCGCTTGGGAGCGCGGAGTTTCGAGCGCACCGAGGCCACAGCCTACGGCCGGGAAGCCATCGACGAGTTCTTGGTTCGTGGGGGAGCGAGCGGGGGCGGAGAGAGCGGATCCTTCGGTGAGAGGTATCACTGGAAGATCCAAGTGAAAACGCTCCCGGAGAATGGCCAGTTTTCCTCGACCGTCTGGGATTTAAAGGAGGTTACGCTTCAGATGCAATACCGGGAGGGAGCGCGCGAGAAAGAGCTGGAGCTGAGAACCCTACGTTTGGGGAAGAAAAAAAGCCCGTGAAATCTAAAATCTCAAATTTCAAATCTCAAATCGGCTTTACCCTCATCGAGGTTACTATTGCGATCACCCTTTTAGCGCTCATCGCTATGACTCTTTATGGGGCTTTCTATCTGGGCCATAGGGCAGTGGAAAAATCTGAGGCCCGTTCGGATGAGAGTCAGAAAATACGCTCCAGAGAAGATCTGTTAGCGGGCTATATCCGCTCTGCTTATCCGTATCGTTCCTCCCTGAAAGATCCTTCTATTCTCTTTTCCGGGGAGGAAAACCACCTTACCTTCGTCTCCGCGCTTTCGTCCGGATTGGGTGGGAGGGGGATGTCTGAGGTTACTATCTCGTGGGAGGGTGAAGGGGATGGGGCTGGTCTTTTGAGCCTTACAGAGAACATCCCTGTGCGTTTAGAAGGGCAAGGAGGCGGTGGGGGCTACAGGAACAGCGTGGTTCTGGGCCAGGGGGTGAAGGGATTTCGTATAGACTATCTCGACCTTCAAGGCGGGGAGGAGAACTGGGTCGATCAGTGGAACGGCAAAGAGCGCAAGGCGCTGCCACGGGCGGTTCGTCTGAGCCATCAAGGAGAAAAGGGAGAGGAAGTCCAGCAAGTGTTCCCTATAATGATGAGTGTCTTGACGCCATGAAAGAGCGAATAGCTAATGGCGAATGGCGAATGGCAAATAGTTGGAGTGGTGAACTATTCGCTATTTGCAATTCACGATTTGCAATTAACGAGCGCGGCGTAGCGTTACTCTTGGTGCTGTGGATATTTATCTTCCTTTTTGTCGTGGCTTTTGAGTTTACCTCTTCGGTGCGGGAAGAGGGGGCTGCGGCGCGCCGTTATGCCGAGGAGACCGAAGGCTATTATCTGGCGCTGGCGGGTTTTCAGCAGGGGCTTTACGACCTTCTTACGCAGTCGTCTCAACCGAGGCAGGGTGCGGCAGCGCCGGCGGATCTCTTCGATGGAGATTGGCGCGAGGGAACTTTAGGCCAAGGTCTCTATCATGTGCGCCTGGTGGACGAGGCGGGAAAGATCAACCTCAATCGCGTTGGCGAGGATATTCTGGCGCGCATCTTTACCAATCTGGGAGTGGAAGAGCCGGGCAGGAGTATTGTGGTCGATTCCATTCTGGATTGGCGCGACGGGGATGATCTCCATCGCGCCAACGGCGCGGAAAGTGATTACTACCTTTCCCTCTCGCCACCCTATACGGCCAGGAATGGGCCTTTTGATACGGTCGAGGATCTCCTTTGGGTGCGGGGGGTGACCCCGGAGCTCTTCTACGGTCTGGAGGGGGGAGTGGGGCTGAAAGAAATATTTTCCGTCGACAGCCCGATGGATCGGGTCAACCTGCGCACCGCCTCGGCTGAGGTGTGCTCAGCGCTTCTGGGACTTCCACTGGAGAAGTGTCGGGCGTTTATTGAGGAGAGGAAAAAACTCTCCGAGAAAACCCTGGCAGATATGCTGAGGCTGTTGGGAATCGCGGCCGGGGATGCGGTGTTGCGTCAGTTTATCTTCACGCAACCCTCCGTGATTACGATCGAGGCTAAAGGACAACAAGCGGAGTCGAGCGCCCAGCGGCAGGTAAGAGGGGTGGTGCGGGTAGTAGGAGGGCAGCGGGGGGTTGAGCTTCTCCGCTGGGTGGATCGGGACGTCGCTTACGGATCAAGGGATCAAGGGATAAAGGGACCGATAAGCGAATAGCAAATAGCGAATGGCGGATACCAGTTGAGGGACCAGCGGGGGCCGGGTGGACGTTTGACTATTGACCATTGACGATTGACTATAGATTTATGACGTACCCTCACTGGTTTCAGGCTTTGTCGCGCGCCGATTTCCTCAAAAGCGTCGGCCTCTACGTGATGCCGGACCGTCTCTTTCTCGTGCGCATGCGCAAGGACTTCTTTCGGGTTTCTTTGGTCGAGGAGGAGACGAGAGAAATCCCGCTTGCGGAGGATCCCGCCTCCCGTCGGCAGGCTCTGGAAGAAGCGATCCGCTCACTGCTGCCCCACTTCGATCCGGCCCGGGACCCGTTTTATCTCTGCCTTTCGCCGGAGCAGGTGATCGGCATCGAGCTCTCTTTGCCCCAGGCTGCCAAAGATAATCTGTCGCAGGTCCTGGAGTATGAAATCCAGAGGCACATTCCTTTTCGCCTCGAAGACATCTATTACGACTTTTTACCCATGGAAAAAAAGGGGGATAAAATAGGGATATTTCTGTTGGCTGTTCCTAAAAAGAGCCTGGATGAGATTCTCGATACCCTCTCCCCCTTTGGCATCAGGCCCAAGGGGGTTGAGGCCACAACGAGCGCGCTATCCAATTATCTCCTCTTTTGCGCCGGAGCGCTCTCAGGTCCGGCTTTGGTTTTGGGCGGCCAGAACCAAGCGTGGGAAATCGTCGGGCTGGATGCCGGGGGCAACGGTTGGAGGAAAGAGCCGGAGATTCTTTTTAGCCATCGGCTGCCCCAGACTGAATGGATTCAAGGCCCCGGGCGGGCGATTTTTCATAGTTGCTTGAACGCTGCTACAAAGCTCTTCAGTTGGGGATATATTGCGGATCTCCTTCTCTGGTCGGGGGTGGAGTCGATTCAGGCCGAAGACCTCCTCGCCTTAAGCAAGGAGAGATTCGGTAGACAAAGAGAGATCAGTCACCCTTTTTCCCTTCCTGCAGTTGGCGCTGCGCTTCGTGGTCTCAAAGAGAGCACTTTTAGGCTCAATCTGCTTCCCGGCGACGGAGAGGAGGTCCAGGGCAAACGATTTTCCTTGATCAATACCTGGCTTACGGTATTACTTCTGCTTGGGCTGGTTTTTTGGGGAGGAAGCTATCCTGTGAGGGACGAGATTCGTCTGCGCCAGCTGCAAAAGGAAGTCCAAAAGCTTGGCCCTTCTGTCGAGGCGCTGCGCAAAGAAGAAGACGAGCTTAACAAACTGCGCAAGGAGATTTCCTTCCTCTCCGGCCTCAAGGGGCGCAAGGGGGAGATTTTTCTCGTGCTGGACGAGCTTTCGCGTATCGTCCCAAACAACGCTTATCTCTCCAACCTGCGCTATCGGGAGGGAACGGTGGAGCTCCAGGGAAGCGCCGAGAGCGCCTCTAACCTGGTGCCGCTCTTGGAGCGCTCCCCTGTCTTTAAAAACGTGGGCTTCACCGCGCCTTCCAATCGGGGCCGGGACAACAGGGAGACCTTCTCCTTGAAAGCGGAACTGGAGCACCCGGAAGAAAAGGGGGCCAAGCCGTGAAGCGCCTCTGGGAGCGGCTCTCCAAACGGGAGAAAGGCCTCGTCGTCTTAACTCTTCTTATTCTCCTTTCCGTCATCGCCCGTTATTTTTTGGTATCCCCGTTTTTGGAGCGCAGGGAGTGGGTCAAGAGCCAGCTCGAGATCCGGCCCCAACTGCTGGAGAAAAATCTCCGCTATATCGGTTTAAAAGCGGAGATCCAGGCAGGCTTGGAAAGGGCGCGGGGCGAGCTTAAGGCCATGGAGCCTTCTCTGCTTTCAGGAGATACCCCGTCTGTCAGCGCCTCGGATCTTCAGCAAACCGTGCAGGCTCTGGCTACCAAAGAGGGGACTCAGGTCCTTTCGACGAGAGTCTTGAATCCGGAGGCGATGGGCACGTTTACCAAGATTCCTATTCAGATGGAGGTCAGCGGGAAGATCGAGCAGGTAGCGAATCTGATCAAAGGGATCGAATCGGCGGAAAAGCTTCTGGTGGTAGGCGAGTTGAATATCCGTTCGCTTTTTACGCCGGTCGCGGTAGCACGGCCGCAAACCCCGGCTCAAATCCCGGCGCAAAATTTGCGCGTTAGCCTCACCATTTCAGGTCTTGTTCGCAGTCAGCCCGCCACGCCTTCAAAGAGCGCGCCTGCCTCTACCAAGAGCAAATCAGAGGAAAATAAAACAGCCACCAAGGGTGCTGCGCGACAATAAGCTTTAGGCCCGGGCTCGAATCCCTATTTCTGGCCGGCGAGTATGCTGTCGATGGCCGCGATCCACGAGAGAGGAGCAAAAATGAAAGTTGTAACCAAAGGACAAGCATCGCGGGGGGAACTTGACCCCAAACTGTTATTGCGCGTCTTGACGGCGGTTAAAAAAGGGGACTTTTCGGCGCGCATGCCACTGGCCTGGACCGGCATCGACGGCAAGATCGCCGACACGCTCAACGACATCATTGAGCT
>Ga0082335_1006056_pt1 | contig 15999 bp, 23 predicted proteins | sample Subgrocontami58m_FD_72375 | JGI IMG/M metagenome (GOLD analysis project Ga0082335, IMG submission 72375) | Subsurface groundwater microbial communities from S. Glens Falls, New York, USA - GMW37 contaminated, 5.8 m (SPADES assembly) (version 2) ... | reverse complement strand
TGGCGCTGCTGTGGCTACCGTCAATGTCCTTGTTGCAGAGGTGACTGAGTTGTTCAGGTCATCCCAGCAGGTGACTGCCCAGGTGTGGGCGCCGTCTGCAAATGCAGAAGTGGAAGTGTTGGTGTAGGCTGTGTTGTTGGTGACCACAAGGTTTGAGCGGTTGACTGCGCCGTCAACTGTGAAGTTGCAGGTGAGGGTGGTTCTTAGCACATCGGTTGCTGTCCAGTTGAATGTTGGGTTGTTGTTGGACGTCTGCAGTGCATCTGCAGGGGCGTTGAGGGTGAGTGAGGGGGCCGTGGTGTCAACTGTGAAATTACTTGTAGCTGATGTGGCGGAATTGTTTGCCATATCCCAGCAGGTGACTGCCCAGGTGTGGGCGCCGTCTGCAAATGCAGAAGTGGAAGTGTTGGTGTAGGCTGTGTTGTTGGTGACAATGAGGTTGGAGCGGTTGACTGCGCCGTCAATTGTGAAGTTGCACTGTATTGAAGTCAGCACATCGGTTGCTGTCCAGTTGAATGTTAGGTTGGTGCTGGTGGTGTTTGTCAGGTTGGCAGGGGAGTTTATGGTGATGGATGGCGCTGCCGTGTCTACAGTGAAATTCCTTGTTGCAGAGGCAACTGAGTTGTTCAGGTCATCCCAGCATGTGACTGCCCAGGTGTGGTTACCTTGCGCAAATGCAGAAGTGGAAGTGTTGGTGTAGGCTGTGTTGTTGGTGACAATGAGGTTGGAGCGGTTGACTGCGCCGTCAATTGTGAAGTTGCAGGTGAGGGTGCTTCGCAGCACATCGGTTGCAGTCCAGTTGAAGGTTGGGCTGGTGCTTGAGGTGTTGGTGAGGTTGGCGGGGGAGTTGATGGTGAGCGAGGGCGCTGTGGTGTCAACTGTGAATGTCCTTGCCGCAGAGCCTCCTGTGTTTGCAGCCCCGTCAGTGCAGCTCACGTTCCAGGTGTGCACGCCGTTTGCAATGCCTGAGGCTGTCAGGGTGGTGGCGGTGTTGTTGGAAACTGATGAGTTGGTCTGGTTGATTGCCCCGTTTATGTAAAGCGAGCAGTTGAGGGTGGAGAACAGCACGTCAACTCCGGTGAAGTCGAAAGTGATGGAGGTGTTGGTGGTGTTGGTGAGGTTGGGCGGATAATTGAGGGTGACTGTTGGCGCTGTGGTGTCAATCGTCAATGTCCTTGTGGCGGATGTGGTGGAACTGTTTGCGCCGTCCCAGCATGTTACTGCCCATGTGTGGGCGCCGTCTGCAAATGCAGTGGTGGATGTGTTGGTGTAGGCTGTGTTGTTGGTGGCTACAAGGTTGGAGCGGTTGACTGCGCCGTTAATTGTGAGGTTGCAGGTGAAGGTGGAGAACACGCCTGTTGCGGTCCAGTTGAATGTGGGGCTGGTGCTTGTGGTGTTGGTAAGGTTGGCAGGTGAGTTTATGGTGAGGGTGGGCGGAGCGGTGGCTACTGTGAGTGTCCTTGTTGCAGAGGTGGCTGAGTTGTTCAGGTCATCCCAGCATGTTACTGCCCATGTGTGGGCGCCGTCTGCAAATGCAGAAGTTGCGGTATTGTTATAGGCAGTGTTGTTGGTGACCACAAGGTTGGAGCGGTTCAGTGCTCCGTCAACTGTGAGGTTGCAGGTGATAGTGCTTCTAAGCACGTCTGCTGCGGTCCAGTTGAATGTTGGGTTGTTACTGGTGGTGTTTGTCAGGTTGACAGGGGCGTTGAGGGTGATGGCTGGGGCGGCGGTGTCAACCGTGAAGTTCCTTGTGGCCGATGTGGCGGAATTGTTTGCCCTATCCCAGCAGGTAACTGCCCATGTGTGGGCGCCGTCTGCAAATGCTGAAGTGGAAGTGTTGGTGTAGGCTGTGTTGTTGGTGACAATGAGGTTGGAGCGGTTGACTGCGCCGTCAATTGTGAGGTTGCACTGTATTGAGGTCAGCACATCGGTTGCAGTCCAGTTGAATGTTGGGTTGGTGCTTGTTGTGTTGGTAAGGTTGGCAGGTGAGTTGAGGGTGAGGGTGGGGGCGGTTGTGTCTACAGTGAAGGTCTGGATTGCCGAAGTAGTTGGGTTGTTCAGGTCATCGTTGCAGACAACCTGCCAGGTGTGCGTTCCTTGCGAGAATGCCGAGGTTGCGGTGGTGGTGTAGGCGGTTCCGTTTGTGACTGACAAGCCGGTCTTATTCAGCTGGTCATCAACATAGAGCTCACAGGTGATGACGCTTCTAAGCACATCGGTTGCTGTCCAGTTGAATGTGGGGTTGTTGTTGGAAGTATTGGTGAGGTTGGCAGGGGAGTTTAGGGTGATGGCCGGGCCTGTGGTGTCAATAAGCAGAGTCCTTGCCGCAGAGCCGCTGCCGGTGTTGCTGGCTGCATCAGTGCAGCTTACGTTCCAGGTGTGCACGCCGTTTGCAATGCCTGAGGCTGTCAGGGTGGTGGCGGTGTTGTTGGAAACTGATGCGTTTGTTTGGTTGATTGCCCCGTTTATGTACAATGAGCAGTTGAGGGTGGAGAACAGCACGTCAACTCCGGTGAAGTTGAAGGTGTTGGAGGTGTTGGAGGTGTTGGTCTGGTTGGCAGGGGAATTGAGTGTGACTGTCGGGGCTGTGGTGTCAATCGTCAATGTCCTTGTAGCTGAGGTAGCTGAATTATTTGCCCTATCCCAGCAGGTTACTGCCCATGTGTGGGCGCCGTCTGCAAATGCAGTGGTTGTGTTATTGGCGTAAGCTGTGTTGTTGGTAACTGAAAGGCTTGAGCGGTTGATTGCGCCATCAATTGTGAGGTTGCACAATATTGAAGTCAGCACATCGGTTGCTGTCCAGTTGAAGGTTGGGTTGTTGCTGGAAGTGTTGGTAAGATTGGCGGGGGAGTTGATGGTGATGGATGGGGCGGTTGTATCTACAGTATAGCTTGCCGTGGTTGAATTGCTGTTGCCTGCAACGCCACCGTAATCAACCACGGTCACGTTGACAGTATAGGCGCCTGCTGAATGTGCCACCACAATCTGGCAGGTGACATTCTCGCTTCCGGCAGAGATTTGGGTGCAGTTTGCAGTATTGGTTATGTTGCTGTAGTTGTAAGCCCCAATTCCGCTGATATTTATAGTAAGCGAGCTTATTTCGGTGCCTGTGCCGTTCGCGGACACGTTTATGGTGACTGCGGTGTTGCTGGTGTTGAAATTGGCTATAGGCTGGAGTATGCTGATTGTAGGTGTAACATTGTCGCTGATATTATAGCCTGAGAAGCCTGCGACAGTTATGCTCAGGTTTCCGACTGTTGTATTGAACGATGAGTTGTATGGCCCCTGCGACCAGACAAGGACAATACCGCCTGTGCCGCCGGTGTCATTGACGACGACAGGAGTGGAACCGAAAGGCAGGTCGTAGAGGGTAATAGTTGTATTTGTATTGAGTGCGGCAAGTGCCGTGCTGTTTACATATATTCTTGATGTGCCGAAAGAGCGCGGCGGGGCTATCTGTATGCGGATATTCTGGCCCGGTGCGCTCATCACCGCCGATGCCTGCTCCTGCGTGCTGATGTTCACGGAGCTGAAGTTGAATTTGCCCATTGACTTGAAGGTGTCGCCCCAGGGCAATGACCGGTTGATGCCAGTGAAGTTTAAGGCGCATGCGGCGCTGCCATTCAGCATCATCGCCTGCACGAGGTTGACTGCGTTGAAGTTGCTGATGCGCGAGAGGTTGGTGGTTTCCGGGGATTCCCTCATGCAATTCTGGAATTGCGCGGGCGGGCCCTGGAAGTCGCCGAGGCGGTGCACGAGGGCGGAAACATTGAAGCCCTGATCGTTTGAATTCCTGCTGTTGAGCGCCAAGTCTACGGCAACCACATTTACGCCGTACCCGCTCACGGGCTGGTTGTTCGTAAGGTTGGTTGTGAGGTTGGTGATATTGAACGATGCCCACCAGAAAGTGACGTTGTTTGTCATGTTCGCAGTCATGATGACGCTGCCGCTTGTGTTCATAAGGCGGACGCTGACATTGAGCAGGCTGCTTCCTGTTCCATTCACCGTGACATTGACATTGATTATTTCCTGCCCTGCCCAGTCAGAGTAGAATATGTCCGGCTCAAGAAACGCAATTTGAGTGACGTTAGGGGCGATAGTGTCGATTGTGAAGTTAACTGAAGTTGTATTGGTAGCCGTGCCGTTTGAAGCCGTGATGTTAAGCACATACGTTGCATTTGTTGCGGCCGACCAGTTGATTACGCAGTTGTACCACCACAGGCCGGGCCCGTTTCCGGTCATTTGCGCAGGGCTTGCGCCATTGCAAACCGAGGCTGGGAAGGAAGCATTAACCCCCGTGATGTTGCCGCCAAGGGTGTCATTGGCTATTACTGTTATGTTGGTGTTGTTCATGCTGAAGCTCAGGAATTGCGGGCTTGCGCTAGCGCTTGCAAGCGAGATTTCGGCGGATGCAAAAGGAGAGATGGCAAGAGCCACTGCTGCAACAAGAAGAACAAGCCCCAAAAACCGCATTATACGCACCCCGCATGAACCATTAAGACAGAATTCAGAAGAAAAGCTTAAATATATACCGATGGGCTTTGACGCTATCAAAATGCATGCATGGGAAAAATATTTGGGCCGGCAAAAGGCAAGCTTTAATTAATGGGGGGGCAATAATCCAGTCCCGCGCGCATTTGTGGGAGAAATTCATCGCGCGGATTGCAGGATGGTAAGATGACACCTGATGCCAAGCTTGACGACTCGACGCTCGTTTCAATGTGGGAGGAATTTGTCGACAGATACGCACGGGCAGCGCTGTCCGAGCTTGCGTCAAGCTACCCCACCAAAAGAAGCCTTCTTCTTGATTATGAGGAACTGCAGAAATTCTCCCCGGATTTGGCGGAAATGCTGCTTGACAAGCCCGATGTTGTGTTGGCTGCGGCGGAAAAGGCGGTGTGGAGCATGCGCGCGGGAATGCCCGGCACGGTTTTCGAGCCGCACGTTAGGATAACCAACATCCCGGACAACAATTTGCTAATTATGAGCGTGTCTTCAACGCATATTGACAAACTGATTTCGCTAAAGGGAGTGATAACAAAGAGGGCGGATGTTTTGCACAAGGTGAAAGTGGCGCTTTACAAGTGCCTGATGTGCGCGCATGTGCTGCGCGTGCCCATGACAAAGAAAACAGTGGTGCCGGAAGTGTGCCCGGAATGCAAAAGAAGGGCGCTGAAATTGGATGAGGAAGGGAGCTATTTTGTCGACATCCAGAGGGCGGAAATGCAGGAGCTGCTTGAGAGGATGAAGGGCGGCACGCCAGCATCGCACCTTGAGCTTTTGATGGAGGACGACCTTGTGAACGTGCTCACGCCGGGGGAAACCATTATCATGACAGGCATATTGCGCCTGCGCCCGCCGCTGAAATACAAGAAGAAAAACGAGGAAATGGGCATTTACACGCGCTACCTTGACGTGTTGGCCGTGCGCACGGACAAGATGGATTTTGAGGAAATTGAAATTTCCGAGGAGGAGGAAAAGGAAATCATCGGGCTGTCGAAGGACCCCAAGCTTTACGAGAGGATTTTCAAAACAATTGCGCCGGCAATTTACGGGCACGACATGGTGAAGGAGGCCGTTGCGCTGCAGATATTCGGAGGGACAAAAGAGAAAACTCTTGTTGCAGGAGGGCGCATCCGCGACGACATACATATACTGTTAGTAGGCGACCCTGGCGCTGCCAAAACAAGGTTTTTGCAGCACATAAAAGAATTGGCGCCAAAATCAATTTATGTTTCTGGCAAATCCGTGACGGGCGTTGGCTTGACCGCATCGGCTGAGAAAGATGAACTTGGAGAGGGAGGCTGGACGCTGAAGGCCGGCGCTCTTGTGCTGGCATCCGGCGGCATAGCATCGGTTGACGAATTTGACAAGATTGACGAGGAGGACCGTGCAGCCATGCATGAAGTGATGGAATCGCAGACTGTTTCTGTTGCGAAAGCGGGCATTGTGGCGCAATTCAAGGCAAAAACGGCGATACTTGCTGCGGCAAACCCCAAATTCGGCAGGTTTGACCGCAACAGGCTGCCTGCGGAACAATTTGAAATTCCCCCCACTTTGTTGTCGAGGTTTGATTTGATTTTTGTTATTTTTGATGTTTTGGACGAGGTGCGCGACACCGAATTGGCTGAAAAAATACTTACTTCGCACCGTGAGGGCACGCTTGCTGAGAAAACGGTCATTGAAGGGTTGATTGAACGGAATTTATTCACAAAATACGTGGCTTATTCGCGCAAGCACTGCAAGCCAGTGCTGTCGATGGAGGCATCCGACCTCATCAAGGCGTATTATGTGAATTTGAGGAAAAGGGGGGCGCAGCAGGGGGCGGTGCCAATTACGCCGAGGCAGATTGAAGGGCTTGTTCGGCTTGCGGAAGCGTCTGCAAAAATCAGGCTTTCGCCTAAAGTTGAAATTGAGGATGCGAACCGAGCGCTGAAACTCTCGGACTTCGTGCTGAATGAAATCATGCGTGATAAGGAAACAGGAAGAATAGATATTGACATTATCCAGACCGGCAAGCCAAAGTCGCAGGTTGATAAAATCAATACGATATTGGGCATTACGCGGGAACTGCAGAAGGAGTTCGACCTTGTGGAAATCAACAAGATTGTGGAGAAATGCGGCGAGTATAACATAGACGAAATTGTCGCGCGGCGCATAATCGACGAGCTTGTTTACAAGGGGGATTTGTACAAGGCGAAGCACGGGTTTGTGAAGACTGTGGAGCAGTATGAATAGGGCTACTGATCAGATTTCAGCTTGCCATACATTTTCATGTCCTCATCAAAGCCATCCAAGTCGCCGAGCCTTTCTCGTGCAAGAGCCCGGAAATAGTAGGAGTCCGCATATTTTGGGTCGAGTTTTAAGGATTTGCCATAGTCGACGATAGCACCTTTGTAGTCGCCTAATTCGAATTTGACAAAGCCGCGATTAAAGAAGGCGGCATAATGTTCTGGATTCAGGCGGATGGCTTCATCATAGTCAGCGATTGCACCTTTGTGGTTGCCTAAATCCAATTTAGAGCTGGCACGGTTGTAATAGGCATCCGAATCATCTGGATTCCGGCGGATGGCTTCGTTAAAATCTGCGATTGAGTCTTCAAAGTCGCCCAATTCATTTTTGGAACAGCCTAGGTTGCTATAATCCCTAGCACAGGCAGGATTCAGGCGGATTGATTTGTTAAAATCATCTATGGCGCCTTTGTAGTCGCCTAGAATATGTTTTGCCACACCCCGGGTTGAGTAAGTAATTGATTGCATTTTTACAATATCCGAAGTCGACATGTAAATTACGGGATAATGCATTTTTAGGTCGTTAATCGGAAATATGCAGTCTTCTGGAGAGCCAAATGTCGTTTCAAAACCGTATTTTTCTGTCCTAATAAAAGAGTGGCCAGGAACGTCCACAATTTCAAGGCCGCAAATTTCCAGCCTTCTTCCGACATCAAAGACAATGAAGGCAGACGTATCGCAATCAAGCCCAGCATCTTTTGTATCAATCTTATCGAAGAAATCGTATATAAACGCACGCCCCAAGTGTTTCAGATTTAAAGTTGAATAAAGGATGCTGCTTGTTTCAATTATGAATTTTTTCTCGTCATTCTGGCCGATTCCCAAGTCTTTGAGAATGCCATATATCGTATCGCACAATTCCCGGTATTTTTTCACGTAGCTTTCAATCACTTCCTTCGGCTTGCCCTCCAGTTCTATCCGAAGCCTTGTTTCCCCTGCCGCGTATTTGTACTCTTCTGCCTGCGAGGTTTTGCTTGGCTTCATTGAAAGCAATGGGTTTGGCTCTTCAAATGGCAGAACGGATGACAATTGGAAGACTATGCCGCCCATGCGATTATTCTGATAGATAAGGTTTTTATTGCCAAGAGCGCATATGCAGCATATGGACCTTGCAGGCGTAAAACGTATGATTGCCATGCACAAGAAAGAGCTTTACGGCAAGTTTTCGATAAAGGAAATAAGGATTTTCGGCTCTTTTGCAAGAGGGGAGCAGAAAAAAGGCAGCGACGTGGACTTATTGGTTGATTTTGAGATTGTCCCGGGCCTTTTTACCATTGTCAGGGCCGAGGAATTCATCGGCAATCTTCTTGGGCGAAAAGTCGATTTGGTCACATTCAAGAGCCTGAAGCCGCTTATTGCAAAGCAGGCGCTAAAAGAAGCGGTAGTGGCATGGGCATAACTATTTCAGATGCCGCTCCAAATCCAGAATATCGATGCACTTGACCGGCTTCCCCTCAAATTCGGTTATTTTCCTGGAAAATGATTTTGCGAATATTGCAAACGACTCCTCGCGCCTGCCTTCATGCCAACCAACATACCGCGCTTTGTCAATCAGGGCGGCGGCAATGGATACGGCATTGGCATTTTCCTGCCACTTGCACTCGCCAAAAAGAATGCGGCTGGTTTTCCCCTCAATTGCAACAACGTCTATTTCGTATTGGTCCTTGCCGGCTTCGGGGCTGAAATTGGCAGGTATCCTGCCCCACTGCCTTCCGAATTTTTCCTGGGCAAAGCCAATCAGGGAAGCAAAAGAGGAGTCCGCAAAAAGCTCCCGAACAACATGCTCGAATGCAAAGCCCAGGTATTTGTTGAATGCCCCGCCGTCAATGCGGTAATTCTTTACACCGAGTTCATGCCCGAATGGATAGATGAAATTGAACCAGAAGCGGATGAACCAATCCTTGATGTAGTATCTTGAATCCCGCTTGAGCGCAAATAGCGGCGTTTCCGTGCCCAAAAGGTCCACATATTTCAGGTTTGAAATGTATGGGGTAATATCGGTTTCCTTGAAATGCCCGTGGTCTTTTATCTCGCCGAAAGTGTTCTTTCCAAACGCCACAGCCTCAAGAATGGAGAAATAGGACTTTTCCTTCTTGAATTCGCTTTTTATCAGGAATTCGACCTCGTCCTGCAGCAGGGAATCCTCCCTTGCAAGCTCGTCATTGAGCCATTTTTCAAACGGGAAACCCACCATTCTTGCATATTGCGGCACGCCCCCTGAAAACGCATACGCCTTTATGATGTCCTCCAGCCTGGCTTTCGGGTAGAATCCGCGGAAATCCGGAAAAGCTATCGGGCGAAGCTTAAGCTGCGCGGTTTTTCTCCCATATAGGGGCGCGTTGTAATCCAGTATGCTTTCCTTGAGAACGGAAATGATGGAGCCGCATAGAATCAGCTTCGTCTTGCTGCCGGCGTAGGAGTGGTCGATTGCCTTCTGAAGCTCTGCGCCGATGCCCGGTTCCTCTTCCAGCATGTAGGGGAATTCGTCCAAGACAATAATTTTATCCTTCAATGCGGAAAAAACCACGCCCCAGTCGTCCGCCAGATGCTGCAGATTTGCAGCCTGCTTGAATTTGCCCAGGTTGTTGTTTTTCACCCCGCAGTAGAAAATTGCCCCCTTTCCTTTGAGCGCCTCGGACAGGAGGACGGTTTTGCCCACCCTGCGCCTGCCATACAGCACGACAAGCTCGAATTTGTTGGAAGAGAGCCTTGCTTTCAATGCCGCAAGCTCGCTTTTCCGGTCAATGAACATCTAAATCACCTTATTTGGATTATTATAATTGAAATAAGGCATATTTAATGCTATGGGCTCGGAATGCACGGATTTGTGAAAACGGTGGAACAGTACGAATAGGGCATTACTTTTTCTGCTCTTTTTCCAATTTTTCGTACATTTCCATGTCGGCGTCATGGCCTTCTTCGTCCCCCAATTTTCTTCTGGCCAGAGCCCGGTTATAGTAGGCGTTTGCGTATTTCGAGTTGAGTTTTATGGCTTCGTCATGGTCGGCTATCGCTCCTTTGAAATCGCCCAAATCATCGTTGGCATTGCCGCGGCTGTAATATGCCTCTGCCTCTTTTGGGTTTAGCTCTATGGCTTTGGTGTAGTCATCAATTGCATCCTTGAAGTCTCCGAGTTTCTTTTTGGCAAGGCCGCGGTTGTAGATTGCATCCGCATATTTTGAGTTCAGTCTTATAGCTTCATCATAGTCAGCTATTGCGCCTTTGTAATCTTTCAAATCATATTTGGCAGCGCCGCGAACCATGAATGAAATACAATGGATTTTATCCAGATCCCCGCTTGAAAAGAAGATAACTGGATAACGCTCGTTTAATTTAGATATTGGGAAAACGCAATCGCCTGGAGAACCTTCGGTGGTTTCAATTGCCCAGTGAGCGGTTCGGATAAAAACATGGTCAGGGACAGAAACAATTTCAAGTCCCTTTATGCCAAGCCTGCTGCCGATGTCAAATGCAAGGAAGGCGGAAATGTCGCAGTCAAGCTCCGGGTTTTCGGAGCCGAGAGTGTCAAGAAACTGGTAAAGGGAGTCGGTTGATTTGTGTTTCATATTCATGTTCGAATAAAGTACGCTGCAAAATTCGATGGCGAATTTCTTCTCATCCTTTGATGCAACGCCCGCATCAATCAGGGCATAATAAATTGAATCGCACAAATCGCGGTATTTTTTTATGTAGCCCTCGACCACATTGGGCGGCCGGTCATCAAGTTCAATCCGAAGCCTTCTTTCGCCCGCGGCATATGAATAGGTTTCATCCTTGCCGGTTTTCTTTGGAGTTGAATGAAGCAAGCCTGAATTTTCATCCTCGAATTGGAAAACGGCGGGCTTTTTCAGCAATAGGGCGCACATATGGCAGTTTTAGGGCAAACCCACATTTTTAAGCATTGTATTGCTAGCATAAACCGAAGGTGTTGCAATGGAATCCTCTGCTCCGATTCATGGGACTTTTTCAGTAAAATCAGGGCTTGCCCAGATGCTAAAGGGCGGCGTGATAATGGATGTCACGAATGCCGAGCAGGCGCGCATTGCGCAGGAGGCAGGCGCAGTTGCAGTAATGGCACTTGAACGAGTGCCTGCAGACATCCGGGCGGAGGGGGGAGTGGCAAGGATGGCGGACCCGAAAATTGTGAAAGAGATTAAGGCTGCCGTTTCGATTCCGGTGATGGCAAAATGCAGGATTGGGCATTTTGTGGAGGCGCAGGTGCTGCAAAGCCTGAAAGTGGATTTCATTGACGAATCCGAAGTGCTCACGCCGGCGGATTCGGAAAAGCACGTGGACAAGTGGGCTTTCAAGGTGCCGTTTGTGTGCGGGGCGCGGGATTTGGGCGAGGCATTGCGGCGGATTAAGGAAGGGGCGGCGATGATTAGGACAAAAGGGGAAGCAGGCACAGGAGACATAGTGGAGGCAGTGAAGCACATAAGGGCGATTGAAAATGGCATTGTCGAATTGAAGGGGGCGGGAAAGGGAGCAATAGCAGCCGAAGCGAAGAAAATGAATGTGAATGTTGATTTGCTTGCCAAGACAGTGGAGGCAGGAAGGCTGCCTGTGGTTAATTTTGCAGCAGGAGGAATAGCCACGCCAGCCGATGCTGCGCTTTGCATGCAATTGGGCTGCGACGGGGTGTTCGTTGGAAGCGGAATATTCAAGTCATCAAACCCGCAGGCAAGGGCGCGCGCGATTGTGCAGGCGGTGGCGCATTATCAGAATCCCGAAACAATTGCATATGCATCCGAGGGGCTCGGGGATGCCATGAGGGGAACGGATGTGCAAATACTCAAGGACGGGGAAAGATTGGCGGGAAGAGGGACGGACTAGGGCGTGAGTGAGAAGATAGGATGACAGGAAGGGGAGAATGAAGGACTGGAAGGAAAGCCGATTTTTATGATCAAACCCGAGGAATTGAAGGAAAAATACTTGCTGCGCCAGGGCGAAATACTCAGAAGGCTGCAGGAGTTCGAGGAAAAGGGAAAAGGCACGGATGCGGAATTGCTTGCGGAAATGGCATTCTGCATTAGCGCGGCAAACTCATCTGCCGAGGCGGCTTTTCGGGCGCAGCAGGAATTGGCGGAAACAGGCTTCTTGTTTTCGGACGACGCGGATGCAATTTCAGCCATACTTCTGAAAAGCAAGGTTAGGTTCCACAAGAAAAAGGCGGAATACCTGATAATGACGCGCAAGAAGCTGTTTGATTCGGGCGAATTGAAACGGAAACTTTCGGAAGAGGAGGACGCGCACAAATTGCGCTTCTACCTTGTGAAAGAGGCGAAAGGAATAGGCTACAAGGAAGCGGCGCATTATTTGAGAAACATAGGCAGGGGGCATGACTTCGCGATTTTGGACAGGCACATTTTCAGGAATTTAGGCTCGCTTGGAGTTTTGAAAAGGAAGCCCAAGAGCCTTACCCCGAAAAAATACCTGGCAATTGAGAAAAGGCTTCGGAAGTTTTCAAAAGAGGCGGGGATTCCGATGTCCCATCTTGACCTGCTTTTCTGGTCGGAAGAAACAGGGCGGATATTCAAGTGACTGAAATGAGTGGGGGATTGCGATAGGCAGGCGGTTGATTCGATGCTAATTATAGGTGTTTTGGCGTTGCAGGGCGGGTTTGCGGAGCACATGGCGGCATTGCGGGAAACGGGATGATTTTATGTTGACTGTCGGGGTTTTGGCGTTGCAGGGCGGGGTTGCGGAGCACATGGCGGCACTGCAGGGCGCGGCGCGAAAGTCGAAAATGGAAGTCAGGGTGAAACCCGTCCGGACTGCAGCTGAATTGGGCGGGCTGGACGCCATTGTGCTGCCAGGGGGGGAAAGCACCACGATTTCAAAGCTTCTTGTGCACAACGGCATGATGGAAAAAATGCGCACGATTCCGGCAATGTTCGGGACATGCGCCGGGCTTATCCTGATGGCAAAGGAGGCGGACGGGGCGGAGAAGGGGCAGCAGCTTATCGGCGTGATGGATGTGAAGGTTTCGCGCAATGCCTATGGCTCGCAGGCGCACTCGTTCGAGCACAACATAGGAACAGCTGAATTCGGAAAGTTGCACGTGATTTTCATCCGCGCACCGAAAATTGTGTCCACAGGCGCAGGTGTGGATGTGCTGGCAAGCGTGGATGGAGAGCCTGCCATAGTTGTGCAGAAATCCTCGTCGCAATTTTTGATGGGGGCGACTTTCCATCCTGAACTTACTACGACTAAAGTGCACGAGTATTTCCTGAAAGAAGCGGGAAAACTGATTTATTGCAGTCCGCGAAAGTAACGCGTCCTGCAACCTAGCAAACCACGACTGGCGAACTACGGAAAAGTGTCGAAACAACCGGCGCAAAGCGCCGGTGTCCTGCCGGCTCTGCAGGCAGGAAACTTTCGTGGTTTGCTATAATCTGCGGAAAGCCTACTTTAATTTGCCGAATGCGGAAAGCCGCCACCTTGTGCCGATGCGCCGCGAAATAGCGGCGTGCGCCCCTTTTTCCGCATACACGCCGCGCTTGAGTTTGAGCGAAACCACGCCGCCCTTCAGTTTCACTATTACGCCGATTGCCGTTGCGGTGCCGACCGATACCACAAGAGGCTCTGCCTGCTTGAATGCCGGATTTTCAAGGCCTTCCCTCTTAATCAGCGTGTATTCGATGTCAAGGGTGTCAAGCACCGGGCCAAGGGCATCAGGAGCCCCGACGATATTCCCGACAAGGGTGTCGCCCTTGGTAAGCGCGGAGTCAAGAAGCGTGCCCACTCCGATAAGCCCGCCGGGCTTTGCCTCGGATAGCGGGCCGTCCATTGTCATTACCGAAGTCACTTCGAATGTGATTGGCGTGGATGCTTCCTTGTCCTTTGTCTTGCGCATTATGCCGGGCTTGATTTGAAGTTTGTCCCCGGGCTTGATTGTGCCGCAGATGAGCGAGCCCCCAAGAACTCCTCCCTTGAGCTTGGAGATGTCGGCACCGGGCTTGTTTACGTCAAATGAGCGGGCGATGTAAAGCTTTGGCGGTGCAGCCAGGTTGCGCTGCGGCGTCGGGATTGCGGATTCGATGGCTTCGATAAGCGCATCGATGTTTGCATTGTAGTTGGCGGAAATCGGGATTATGGGCGCGTTTTCACATGTGGTGCCTTTGAGGAAAGCCCTTATCTGCCTGTAATTTTCCATTGCCTTTTCAGCCTTGACCAGGTCGATTTTGTTCTGCACAATGACGACGTTTTTTATGCCCAGCATATCGAGCACCATGAGGTGCTCTGCGGTTTGCGCCTGGGGGCAGGTTTCGTTTGCCGCAATGACGAGCATGGCGCCATCCACGATGTTTGCCGCCGCTATCATTGTTGTCATTAAAGTTTCGTGCCCGGGGGCGTCAAGGAACGACACCCTGCGCGTGATTTTTGCATCGGTGCCGCACGATGCGCACTTTGCCGCGATGCCAAAAAGAGCGCATTTGCCGCACTTGTAAAAAGTGGTGTCGGCGTAGCCGATTTTTATGGTGATGCCCCTTTTTAGCTCCTCGGAATGCGTGTCGGTCCATTTCCCGGTGAGGGCGCGCGTGAGGCTCGTCTTGCCGTGGTCGACGTGACCGAACATGCCTATGTTCACTTCAGCCTGCAAAATAAAACACCCGTAAATTCAAGAAAGTTGCTATCTCCTGTCCTCTTTCTTTTTGCCCTCTGTCTTTGGCATAAGCTCGGCAAGGGGCTTTTCCCCCGCAGTTAAGACGATTGTATTTATCTGCATGGTTTCGTCGGAAAGCATGTTGCCCCTCACGGTTTTTGCCCGCCTCATGCCCTTGGCATCGGAATTCATGCCGGTGCCCCCCGAGAGCAGCGAATTCTGCCTCTTGGGGCCTGAAACGTCATGGCGCATCGGGAAGCCGGCAAAATCGCTGCCTCCCGTTATTTTGAGCGTGTAGCCTGAGGCGCCGACAATTCCGCCGTCAATTTCCGTGCCGATAAGCTTGCCGATAAGCGAGCCTTCCTTTTCCTTTGGCACTTCCGCCTGGTAGCTCTTACCGTCTTTGGGGTTGGATACAACAATCTTCATGAAATCTCCTCCGTATAAAGAGAATAATCAGTTATCGCCTGAAGGGTTTAAATAGGTGCTTGAGGGCCCGGTTAGGCCGTGCGGTTGCGCCTGATGCGCCCGATAGAGCTTATTCTGCCGCCGCCTTCCCCAGACTCTGCGCCGCCGTTTTTCCCCCCTTCCAAACCCGGGGGAGGTCCGATGTCTTCCGGGAATTCGGTGTTCTTCTCCTTGCCCTTGTCCTCTGGCTTGAATTTTTCCCGCTCTTTTGGGGGCGCTGGTTTTTCAGATGGGATGGGGTTTTTCTTTTCCGGAACAGTGCCTGTGCCGATTTTCGGCTCGTTCTCTTCCGGCTTTTCCTCTTTCTTTTCAGGCAGTTTTTCAGGCTCAGTATCCAAGTCAGCAAGGGCGCGCCGATAAATCTCATTGCGGATGTCAAGGTAAGGCCAATAGGTGCGCTTGTTGGATTTGCGCACATCGTCTACATTGGTGTCGGTTTCATCGATGTGGTGCTGAAGGCGTTCCCGCATTTTTTCCATACTGTAATCGGGATTGTCGGAAATTTCATGCACTATGCCGTAGGCGTTGTATGCTTCCTTGAGCGCCGGGTCATCGCGCGTTGGCGCGTCCCCAAGATAAAGACCGCCTCTTTTGGTCAGGGGGGCGCCGTTTTGGGCCAGGGAATACCGTTCGTTCTGCAATTCAGGGTAAGCGTTTTTTACGCTGTTGATGGATTTGCCGTTTTCACCTTCAACCATTATTCCGCCGCCGGATACTTCGGACAGCCTGGTTTTCAGGCGGCTTGCAATGGCTGCCCTGCTGCCTTTGTTGCCAGATAGGATTTCGGCTATCACGCCATCTGCAAAATCTATGGCTTTTTGCCTTTCAGTGGCTATCCTTCCAGGCTCCTCAACTGCATCGAAACCTGGCGTGCGCATTCGGAACATGTGTATTGGAATAATGGCCGGATTTATTAATTCTTTCTACAGCGATGCAAAACAGCCGCAGCAATGCAAATTAGTTGCAGCGGTGCAGTTCAAATTATTGCAGTCCGCGAAAGTGTCGCGTCCTGCAACCTAGCAAACCACGACTGGCGAACTACGGAAAAGTGTCGAAACAACCGGCGCAAAGCGCCGGTGTCCTGCCGGCTCTGCAGGCAGGAAACTTTCGTGGTTTGCTATAGAACTTTGCATT
>Ga0082335_1006055_pt1 | contig 16000 bp, 9 predicted proteins | sample Subgrocontami58m_FD_72375 | JGI IMG/M metagenome (GOLD analysis project Ga0082335, IMG submission 72375) | Subsurface groundwater microbial communities from S. Glens Falls, New York, USA - GMW37 contaminated, 5.8 m (SPADES assembly) (version 2) ... | reverse complement strand
GCGATGCCCGTTGGTGAGGCCGGGTCTCCGACCCGGCCTGAATTCCAGGCTTCGCGTGCCCCCGGTGCCGACCGCCCAGGCCGGCTCGGAGTGCCGGCCCCACCCTCCAGCCGCAGCGACCAGCTCGGCCTGGTCGTTTCCGCCGTCGAGGCGTACAACGAATTCATCACGCGCGAGGTGAACCGCGCGCGCCGCGACGCGGCGTACGCCACCGAGTTACACGCGCGCTGGTCGGCCGCCCACGCCGCGATCGAGACGACGGTTTCGCCAACGGGCACACCGCTGCCGCGACTGGCGCTGCCGCAGACCGACGAACCCGGCGCGATTGCCGAGTACCTGCTCAGCCAGGGACTGCCGGGCGAGTTTCCGTTCGCGAATGCCGGGTACCGCGAGATGTACCTCGACAAACAAACCGGCGGCGAAGAGCCGATGCGGTTGTTCGCCGGGCTCGGGCTCGCGGACGATACCAACGCACGTTTCAAGTACCTCGCGCGGCACCAGCCGAGTACGCGGCTCTCGACGGCCTTCGACGGGCCGACGCTCTACGGGCTCGACAGCGATCACGAAGGCGTGCTCGGCAAGGTGGGCGAAGGCGGCGTCGCGATCGACACGGTCGATGACATGCAACGGCTGTTCGCCGGTTTCGATCTCGTCGCGCCGAACGCCTCCGTGTCGATGACGATGAACGCGCCCGCGCCGATCATCCTCGCCATGTACATCGCCGCGGCGAAGCGGCGGTTCGGCGCCGGCTGTGTGGGCCAGCTCCGCGGCACGATCCAGGCCGATATGCTGAAAGAGGTGCAGGCGCAGAACGAGGTGATTTTCCCGGTCGACGCGTCGCTGCGCTTCCTCGGCGACATGGCCGAGTGGTGCACGGCGCACATGCCGCGCTGGTATCCGATCAGCATCAGCGGGTACCACATCGCGGAAGCCGGGGCGACGCCCGTGCAGCAGGCGGCGTTCACGCTCAGCAATGGTTTCGCCTACGTGGAGATGTTTCGCGCACGCGGGATGGATGTGAATCGATTCGGGCCGCGGCTGTCGTTCTTCCTCGATTGCGGACTCGACGTGGAATACCTCGTGCTCGGCCGCGTGTGCCGGCGAATCTGGGCGGTCGGGATGCGCGATGTCTTCGGCGCGGGCGCGAAAGCCCAGCTGCTAAAGCTGCACACCCAGACGAGCGGACGTTCCCTCATCGCCGCCGAATTCAAGAACAACCTCACGCGAACCGCCGTGGAGCTGCTGATGGCCTATCTGAACTACACCAACTCGTGCCACAGCAACAGCGCAGACGAGCCGTTCACGACGCCGACGGAGGAGTATGTGCGGCTCGCTTCGCACGCACAGTCGATCCTCCTCGAGGAAAGCGGTGTCTTCAAACACACGATGAATCTGCTCGGCGGCTCGCCCGGCCTGCTCGCGCTCGAGCGCGCGGTCGAACGCGGCATTCTCGACGTGATGCGCGAAATCGACCGCCTCGGCGGGGTGCGGGCCGCGATGGAGCAGCGTTACCAGCGCAGCAAAATCCAGGAATCTGCCCATCGGTACGAACAACAGATCAATCGCGGCGAACGGCCGGTGATCGGGTTGAACCGCTACGCGAGCAACGAGAAGATGCCGCCGGTCTCGCTGGCGCGGACGCCGCCGCGCCAGCAGCGGTTGCAGGTCGAACGGCTGCGCGCTTTCAAAAAGAAAAACGCCCGTCGTGCGCCCGAGGCGCTGCAGCGGCTCGAGCACGTCGCCCGCGCGCGCGGCAACGTTTTCGCCGAACTGCTCGGCACGGTCGAGGTCTGCTCGCTCGGCCAAATCACCGCGTGCCTCACCGGCGTCGTGGGGAAATTCCGGCCGATGGTGTGAACGCGGCTTCGCCTCGGATCAAGGAACCAGAGACCAGTGACAACGACTCCGGACGCTTGCGAAAGACATCACTTGCACGCAACGAATGTGAGCGTTCAAGCAACATGGTCGTGAAGCCCTCGTCGCCCCAACCGCACGCCTCCGCCGCCGCCAATTCCTTGCTGGAACATTGCCGCGCGCTCGCGGCGGAAGAGGCGAAACTTCGCGCAGGCGGCGGACCTGCCGGGCTCGAGCGGCAGCACAAGCACGGCCGGCTTACCGCACGCGAGCGGATCGCGGGGCTGCTCGACGGGCCAGAGGATTTTCTCGAACTCGGGCTTTGGGCGGCCCACGGCATGTACCGCGACTGGGGGACGTTCACTGCGGCGGGCGTCGTCACCGGCATCGGCCGCGTCGCCGAGCGGCCGGTGATGATCATCGCGAACGACGCCACGGTGAAGGCGGGCGCGTTCGTTCCGATGACGTGCAAAAAAATCCTGCGCGCCCAGCGCATCGCCTTCGAGTGCGGGCTGCCGCTGGTCTACCTGGTGGACTCCTCCGGCGTGTTCCTGCCGATGCAGGACGAGGTGTTTCCGGACGAGGACGACTTCGGCCGGATTTTCCGCAACAACGCGGTGCTTTCCGCCGCCGGCGTGCCGCAATTCGCCGCCATCATGGGCAACTGCGTCGCCGGCGGCGCGTACCTGCCCGTGCTGTGCGACAAAATCCTGATGACCGAGGGCAGCGGACTTTACCTCGCCGGCCCGTCGCTGGTGAAAGCCGCCATCGGCCAGGAAGTGGACAGCGAATCGCTCGGCGGCGCCGCGATGCATGCCGAGCTCAGCGGCACGGTGGATTTCAAGGAGAAGGACGACCCCGCCTGCTTGAGACGGCTGCGATCGTTGGTTGCGCTCCTGCCGGCGGAAAACTCCAAACTCCAACTGCCCAACGCCCAAAAATCCGAACCCAACACCCAGGACTCAAAACCCGAAACGGCGCGGCCGGCCGCCGATGTCTACGAACTCGTCTCGCTCGATGGCCGCGCCGAGTACGATGCCCGTGATCTGCTCGCCTGCGTGGTCGACGCGAATTCGCTCGAGGAATACAAGGCCGACTACGGCAAGACGCTCGTCTGCGCCTACGCGCGGATCGGCGGCCAGCCCATCGGCGTCGTCGCGAACCAGCGCATGCGCGTGCAATCGAGGGAGACGGGCTTGCAGATGCCGGGGGTGATTTACGCCGACAGCGCGGAAAAGGCCGCGCGGTTCGTCATGGACTGCAACCAGACGCGGCTGCCGCTCGTGTTTTTCCAGGACGTGTCCGGATTCATGGTGGGGAAGGACGCCGAGCAGAGCGGCATCATTCGCGCCGGCGCGCAGCTCGTGAACGCGGTGAGCAACTCGACGGTGCCGAAGCTCACCGTGGTGGTCGGCGGCGGTTACGGCGCCGGCAATTACGCGCTCTGCGGCAAGGCGTTTGATCCGCGATTCATCTTCGCCTGGCCGAATGCGCGCTACGCCGTGATGGGCGCGGCGCAGGCGAGCGATGTCGTCTTCAACATCCTGGCGCGCGGCGCCCGGGATCGCCCCGCAGATCCGTCGGCCGCCGGCGCGGCGAAGGCGGAGGAACTCGCCGCGTTGCGCGAAAAAGTGAAACGCGACTACCTCGAGCAGACCGATATCCGCTACGGCGCGGCGCGCGGCTGGGTCGATGCGATCATTCAGCCGCACGAAACCCGCGCGGTACTGAGCCAGGCCCTGACCTATGCGACACGCCCCGCGCCCAAGGCGAATTTCCACACGGGCGTGATTCAGGTTTGACGAAAGAACTGCGTTCCGGATGAGACTCCGATGTGCATCGTAGCGAGGAGCGCCAGCGAGTCGAAATCCGTGCGCCTCCACTCGCTGGCGCTCGCGGCTACGACCGGATCCGATCTTGCGCATGCGCATGCCGTTTCTCGGCTCTTCGCGCTCTCTGTGGATAGAAAATGCTCATGAAAATCGCCAACGCCGCCGCCTTCTGGGGCGACCAGCCCGACGCCGCCACGCGACTGCTCGCGGCGGCGCCCGAACTCGACTTTCTCACGCTGGACTATCTCGCCGAGGTTTCGCTTTCGATCATGGCGATCGTTCGCGCCCAGGATCCGCAAGCGGGCTATGCCCGCGACTTCGTCGACGTTGTCCGCTCACTCGTGCCGTTCTACCAGCGCGGCGGCAAGACGCGGATTGTCACCAACGCCGGCGGCCTCGACCCCGAGGCGTGCGGCCGCGCAGTTCGCGGAGCGCTGTCAGCCGCCGGTCTCCGCAACCTGAAGGTGGCAATCGTCTCCGGCGACGACGTACTTCCGCGACTTGTAGCCGGGCTCGCTGAGCCCGGTCCGGGGTCGGCGACCCCCGCTGCAGCGTTCGCCAACCTCGAGACGGGCGAGTCGCTCGCGACCATCGCCGACCGGCTCATGACCGCGAATGCCTATCTCGGCGCGCAGCCCATCGCCGAGGCGTTGCGCGGCGGCGCGGACATCGTGATCACCGGCCGCGTCGCGGATCCCTCGCTCACCGTCGGCCCCTGCCTCGCGCACTTCGGCTGGCCCGCGGATGCGTTCGACCGCATCGCCGGCGCGACCGTGGCCGGTCACCTCCTCGAATGCGGCACGCAGGCCTGCGGCGGTTTTTCCACCGACTGGCTCGAATTGCCCAACGCGGCGGACATCGGTTTTCCGATCGCCGAAGTGGCCGAGGATGGCTCGTGCGTGATCACGAAGGCGCCGGGCACCGGCGGCGCCGTCACGCTCCAGACCGTGAAAGAGCAACTCTTGTACGAGATCGGCGATCCGGCGACGTATCTTTCGCCGGACGCCACGGTCTCGTTCCTGACGCTGAGGCTCGAACAACTCGGTGCCGATCGCGTGCGCGTCTCGGGCGCGAGCGGCGGGCCGCCGCCGCCGACGTACAAAGTGTCCGCGACGTATCGCGACGGCTACAAGGCGCACGGACAGCTCACGCTTTTCGGCCACGACGCGGTGAAGAAGGCGCGTCACGCCGGCCAGGCGATGCTCGAGCGGCTCGCGGCGCACGGCTGCGTCTTCCGCGAGACGCTGGTCGAGTGCCTCGGCACCGGGGCGAGCGTCCGCGGCATCGCCAGCCGGATGAGCGACACGCACCTCGTCGAGACCGTGCTGCGCGTGAGCGTGGCCGCGGACGCCCGGGAGCCGGTCGAGCGGTTCACGAGGGAAATCGCGCCGCTGGTCACGTGCGGCCCGCAGGGCGTCACCGGCTACGCGACCGGCCGGCCGAAGGTGTTGCCGATTTTCGGATACTGGCCGTGCCTCATCGCGCGCGCCGCCGTCCAGCCGGCGTGGAGGATGCTCGGATGATCCCGCTCCGCGAAATCGCCTGCGCCCGCAGCGGCGACAAAGGCAACTCGGCCAACGTCGCGGTGTTCGGCCGCACGCCCGCCGCCTATGCGTGGCTGCGCGAACACCTCACGGCGAAGATCGTGGAGGAATACTTCCGGCCGCTCGGCGTGGGCACCGTCGTGCGTTACGACGTGCCAAATCTCGAGGCGTTGAACTTTGTGCTGCCGCACGTGCTCGGTGGCGGGGGCAGCCGGTCGCTGCGGATCGATGCGCAAGGCAAGACACTGGGGATGGCGCTGCTCGAAATGCCGGTCGACGCCGACGTTCGCGCGAAGACTTGAAGATCCCGTGTGGTGAGGCTGGCTCTCCGAGCCGGCCTGGGTTCCGGAATGCGGGCGCTGGCTTCAGGATTCGGCGATCGGAACCCAGGCCGCTTCGGAAAAGCGGCCCCACCCATGGGCCCGCCTTTACGCAGTTCATGATTAGGACTACCCGTTTTCCCATGCCCCCGATCCTCACTGCCCGCGAAGGCGCGATTACCACCGTCACGTTGAATCGTCCGGACAAGCGCAACGCGCTGAACGTCGAGTTGCTGCAGGCGCTCGGTGCGGCCGTGGCCGCCACGGAGGCCGACGCCACGCAGCGCATCCTCGTCTTGCGCGGCGCCGGCACCGTGTTTTGCTCCGGGCTCGACTTGGCCGAAGCGACACAGCCGGAGCGCGCCCGCGCGTCGGCCGACCTCATTGGCGAGGGGCTGCGCACGTTGAGCATGACGCGGCTGATCACGATCGCCGCGGTGCAGGGTGCCGCCATCGCCGGCGGCGCGGGGTTGATGAGCGCGTGCGATTTTGCAATCGCGACGCGCGACGCGAAGTTTGGCTACCCCGAACTGCGGCGCGGGCTGGTCCCCGCGCTGATCATGACGTTCGTGCGCCGGCAGCTGCGGGAGCGTGACGCCCGCGAATTGCTGCTGCTGGGCAAACTCTTCGACGCGACGCACGCGCACGCGATCGGCCTGATCAACCGCGTCGTCGCGAACGAGGCCGCGCTCGACACGGAAGTGAGCACGATCGTCAGCTCGTTGCTGCAAGCCGCACCCGGCGCACTGGCCGACACGAAGAAACTCCTCGCTGAGCTCTGGCCGTCGCCCGTGACGCGCGATCTCGAGGCGGCGCACGGGTACCACGTGAAGGCACGCCATTCCGCGGAGGCAAAGGAGGGGGTCGCGGCGTTTCTGGAGAAGCGCGCGCCGAAATGGACGTTGCGGGTCGGCTGATGGCGCAAGCCGTAGCGCGGTCAATCTGGCCGCGCATTTCGGCCGAAATGCCGGTTGGGGGACGCGCGGTCAAGTTGACCGCGCTACGCGAGAACCTGACGCGCATCTTCCCCAACGTAACTTCAGCGAGCTCCTCAGCCTCAACCAGTTGGCCGCCATAGGTTCGCCACTATGCATGTCCTGCCTTTGTTTGCGCACGGACTGTTCGAGAGCGCCGGGAGACTTGCCCCCTGACCGGCCGGTCCTACGGTGGGCCGCTCGATGTTGCTGGAACTCACTGATCGCTCCTGGCTCTGGGCCGCCGCCGGCCTTTACCTGGCTGGCTTCCTCTGGGGCACCGCCGCCCTGATCAAGCAAGGCCGACCGGCCGGCACCGCGATCTACGCGGTCATTTCGAGTGGCTACATTCTGCAACTGATCGGGCTTGGCATCCGTGGTCGCGCGGTCGCGGGCTGCCCGCTGGGCAACCAGTTCGAGATTTTTCAGTTCACCGCGTGGTCGGCAATCACGCTGTACCTCGTGGTCGGCGTGACGTTCCGGAACAGCCTGCTGGGCTACTTCACCTCGTGCCTCGCGACCGCGATGACGCTGCTGTCGCTCGCCATTCCCGGCTGGGATGCCACGCAGCGCGTGCACATTTTCGGCTCGAACCCGTGGATCGAACTCCACGCCGCGCTCGCGGTGTTCAGCTACGGCGTGTTCGGGCTGCTCGCGCTCACGTCGATCATGTTTCTGCTGCGCAACCATTCGTTGAAGGCGAAGAATCTGCGCGGCTGGTTCTCGTTCCTGCCGTCGATTCTCGACCTCGATCAAATCGGGGTGCGGCTGCTCGGCACGGGCGTGGCGATTCTCACGGTGTCGCTGAGCATCATTTCGGTGTTCTGGTTGCGCGACCCATCGTCGGCGAGCACGTCGAAAGTCCTCTTTGCCGTCGTGGTCTGGGCGGTCTCGGTCGGCGCGCTCACGTTGCGGCTGCGCGGGGTGCTGCTGGCCCAGCGTTTCGCCTGGGCCTGCGTGGGGCTGTTTGTCGGCGCGATGCTGTCGCTCGTCGTGGTGGACAAGAGCCGGCATCCGGCCGCACCGAAAGCCGCGGCGCACGCCGGCCGCGCGCCCCAAACCCTTTTCGTCGCATGAGCTCCCCCGCCCTTTTCGTGATCGGCGCGACGCACCATCGCGCACCGCTCGCCGTCCGCGAAAAACTTTCGCTCAAGGCCGACGCGGCCGACGCGCTGCAGGCGGCGTTTGCACGGATCGCCGGGCTGCGGGAGTTCGCCGTGCTGAACACGTGCAACCGCGTGGAGTTCTACGGCGTGACGGCCGACGGCAACGCGGTGGCGCAGGTCAGCGCGGCGTTTTGCGCGCGGCAGCAGTTCGACTCCGCCGAATTCGAGAAGATCCGGCTCGATTTGCGCGGCCGCGACGCCGTGCAGCACCTGCTGGAGGTTTCGGCCGGTCTCGATTCGCAGATGCTCGGTGAGACGGAAATCTTCGGCCAGGTGAAGGAGGCGTACGCGGCGGCGCAGGCGAAGGGCTCGACCGGTCCGGTGCTGAATCGCGTTTTCCAGAAGGGCTTCCAGGCGGCGAAGCACGTCCGGACCCAGACGGCGATCTCCGAGGGCCAGGTCAGCGTGGCGAATGTCGCGGTCGATCTCGCGGTCAACATCTTCGGCCACCTGAAGAGCGCGCGAATTCTGCTGCTCGGTGCGGGCGAAATCGGCGAGAAGACCGCGAAGGCGTTCCAGAGCCGCGGGGCCGGGGCGCTGACCGTGGCGAGCCGGCGGTTCGAACGCGCGATGGAGCTGGCGACGGCCCTGGGCGCGAGCGCGATGCCATTCGAGCAGCGCGAGGCGCGGCTGGCGGAATTCGACGTCGTGGTGTGCGCGACCTCCGCGCCGGACATCGTCGTGACGCTGCCGGCGGTCAAAGCCGCGCTGCACAAGCGGCCCGCGCGCCCGCTGTTCCTGATCGACCAGGCGTTGCCGCGCGACGTCGATCCGGCGGTGGCGGAGATCCAAAACGTATTTCTCTACAACCTGGATGACCTCGCGAAAATCGCGGAGGACAACCGCACCGCGCGCGAGGCCGAGATCGGCAAGTGCCGGGCGATCGTCGCCGAAAAAGCCGACGCGCTCTGGCGGCACGTCGCGGGCCAGGTGGAAGCGCTCGCGGCCAACACTCACGCCGCGGCGGAGTCGTCGCCGCCGGCGGGCCCGGCCGCGCCGGCCTCGGTGCGCAACGCGCCGTCGTAGGCGCGACTCGAGTTCTCGCGGGGCGCGGTCAATTTGACCGCGTCTCAATGACCAGGAAAATTACCCGACACGCGCGGTCAAGTTGACCGCGCCACGGCTCGCGCCGCTTTGCCGTATTCCTCGATCACCGGCTCCGCAGCGCTTCCTTCGCCCGGTCGAGGGCCGTCGCGAGCTCCTCGGTCTTGATGGGCTTGCTGATGTAGTCGTCCATCCCGGCGGCCAGGCACGCCTCGCGATCGCCCTGCATGGCATTCGCGGTGAGCGCGATGATCCACGGCCGGTCTTTTCGGTCGGGCCAGCGCTCGTAGATTTTTCGCGCCGCCTCCAGGCCATCCATCTCCGGCATTTGCACGTCCATCAGCACGATGTCGTAATGCTGCCGCTGGACCGCCTCGAGCGCTTCGTGGCCGTCGGCCGCCACATCCGCGCGGAAGCCGAGTTTGCTCAGCATCAGCAGCGCGACCTTCTGGTTCACCGCGTTGTCCTCGGCGAGCAGCACGTGCTCCGCCTCGGTAGGCGCGCTGGCGCCACGACCCACGAAAGGATGCACCGAGGTCGGCCGCTGGAGCGCCGGGTCCAATTTGAAAAAGGACGCCAGCGTCTCCAGCAGTTGCGCGGGTTTCGCCGGCTTGGTCAGGAACGCCGCGAACAACGACGGATCGGCGACCTCCTCGCGCGCGCCGAGCGAGGACAGCAGGACCAGTGGCATGACTTCGGCGGTGCGCAGCTGGCGAATCTCGCGGGCGAGCATCGCGCCATCCATCTCCGGCATGTGCATGTCGAGCACGGCGACATCGTAGAGCTGTCCGGCGCGGAGCAACGCGAGCGCCGCCGGCCCCGACACCACCGCCTCGACCGTCATGCCCCACCCGCGCGCGAGGTCCGAAAGGATGCGTCGGTTGGTCGCGTTGTCGTCCACCACGAGCAGCGACCGGCCCGCCAGATTCGCCGCCGCCGGCACCACCCACGGCCGCGGCCGGCTCGCGAGCGGCTCAACGATGATCGAGAAGGAAAACGTCGAGCCCTGACCGTCCTCGCTCTCCACCGACAGACGCCCGCCCATCAGCTCGGCCAGCCGCTGGCTGATCACCAACCCGAGCCCCGTGCCGCCAAATCGCCGCGTGGTTGACGTGTCGATCTGGGTGAAGGACCGGAAGAGCCGCGAAATCGAGTCGCGCGGAATGCCGATGCCCGTGTCGCGCACGGCGAACCAAAGCTCGACCCGGCCCTCCGGCCGCGGCTCGGCGCGGACGGACAGGACCACCTCTCCGCGCTCGGTGAATTTCGCCGCGTTGCCGAGCAGGTTGACGAGGATTTGCCGGAGCCGCGTCGGATCGCCGCGCACCGCCCCGGGCACGCCGTCGCCGATCTCGTACAACAAATCGAGGCCCTTCTCGGTGAACTTCGGCGCAAGCAGATCGAGCGCACCCTCCACGCACTCACGCACGCCGAACTCGACGTTTTCCAGCTCCAGCCGGCCGGACTCGATCTTCGAGAAATCGAGGATGTCGTTGATCACCGTCAGCAGCGCATCGCCGCTCGCGCGGATCGTCTCGACGTAATCGCGCTGCTCCCGCGTGAGATTCGAATCGAGCAGCAGCGAGGTCATGCCGATCACGCCGTTCATCGGCGTGCGGATCTCGTGGCTCATCATCGCGAGGAACTGGCTCTTCGCCAGGTTCGCCGATTCCGCCGCTTCCTTGGCGGCGTTGAGCTCGGCGGTCTGCCGCTTCAGTTCGGTGATGTCGACCAGCGACGCGATCTGGTGCTTCTCACCGGTGACCGGGTCGTTCACCAGCTGCACATTGAGCACGACCCACACCACTTTGCCGTCGGGGTGAAAGTAGCGTTTCTCGAGGGTGAAGCCGTCGGCTTCGCCGCGCTGCATCCGCTCGGTCAATTCCTGCTGGCGCGCCGCGTCGTCCGGATGCGTGGCGAGCGCATACAGTTCGATCTCGTGACTGCGTGCGATCGGCACGCCGGTGATCCGCGCATGGGCGGTGTTGACGATGTGCGTCTCGCTCTGCCGGCCGACGACAAACCAGGAGAGTCCAATCGGCACGAGTTCGAAGATCGACCGGAACCGCGCCTGCTCCTGCGCGAGCTTTTGCTCGGCGCGTTTCCGCTCGGTGATGTCCACGAGGGTGGACAGTTCCTCGAAAGCGCCGTCCGGGTAATTGCGCCGCTGCTGGGTGAGTTCCACCCAGACGACGGCGCCGCTGCGCTGCCGGTAGCGCTTCTCGATCGAGAAGCTGTTGATTTCCCCCGTCGAGAGCTTCGCATACAGCGCCTGCTGCTGCTCGTACTCCTCCGGAAAACTGATCCGCCGGAACGTGCCGGGCACGGAAAGCTCCGCGCGGGTGTAGCCACAGATCCGCACGTGGGCGTCGTTCAACAGCCGGTCCGTCACCGTGCCGTCGGCTTCGACCCGGCGCCACGACACGCCGATCGGCGCGGCCTCGAAAATGAAACGGAACCGCGCTTCCTTCGCCGTGATTTCCTGCTGCGCTCGTTGCAGCGGCGTGACGTCCACGAGCGTCGACACCTCCTGGTAGCCGCCGCGCGGATCACGAAACCGATGAAAAGTGAGCTCGACGCACACGTTGCTGCCATCCAGCCGCTGGTAGCGCTTCGTGATCGAAAAATGATCGGTCTCGCCGCGTTCGAGCTTCTGATACAGCGCCTGCTGCGCCGCCCAATCCTCGGGATGCGTGATCCGCCGGAAGATGTTCGGGTCGCTCATCTGCTCCGCGGTCAGCCCGATGATTTTCAGGTGCGCCTGGTTCGTCAGCCGCCGGCGCGAACCATCGGCTCCGACCCACAGCCATGACAGCCCGATCGGCGCCGACTCGAAGATGAACCGGAACTCGGCCTCCTTCTGTGCAATCTCCAGCTGGATTCGCTTGCGCTCCGTGATGTCGAGCTCGAGCGCCATGAAGCCCGTGGTTTTCCCGGCCTCGTCTTTCAGCGGCTGGACCTCGATTTCGACCCAGCGCGTCTGCCGGTCCTTCGTGTAATTCAACACCTCGCCCTTGAACGGCTCGCCGCGCCCGGTCGTGGCATCCAATTTCGCCAGAGTGGCCCTGTCGGTCGCGGGTCCCGTCAAGATGTCGCCGGGCCGCTGCCCTTTGATCTCCGCGAGGCGATAGCCGTAAAACCGCTCGAAACTTTCGTTGACCCATTCGACCCGCCAGTCCGCATCGGTCAGCAGGACGAAGCTCGCGGTGCGGCTCGCGACCAGCGCCAGTCGCCGCGCCTCGGCTTCCGCCCGGCGCAGGTTCACGGTCATGTCCGCGGCCAGCTTTTCCGCCGCGCGCCGCTTGTGCACGAGCGCCCAGGTGAAACCCGAACCGAAGAAACTCAGGAGCACGCCGCCGGTGAGGATGAACCACGCGAGCTGCCGGTTGCCGCGCTCGTCGAACGCCGAGTTCGTGCGCAGCCGCAGCAGCCACGTGCGGCCGTAGACCGGGCGGGCAACGGAAACCGCAAACCCGTCGACCACCCGCGCCATCGCGTCGGCCCAGCGCGTGCGGTCGAACTCGATCCGGTTGTCGGAATCGAACAGCAGCGTCGCGGGATTGGCGTCGTCGCCATCGAAGGCCTCGAAGTCGAGCTGCCCGTCCGCGGCGGCGGCCACGCCTTGCAGCAGCAGATCCACCCGCAGCGAAGTGTAGACCCACCCCTGCAGCGCGCGCTCGCGATCGATGACGTTGGTGAAGGGTGCGCCCGGCTCGTACACCGGCAGGAGAAGCAGGCAGCCCGGCACGCGGCGCTCCCCTTCGACGATATTGATCCGCCCGGTGAGGGTCGGGGCACCGGTCCGCATCGACTGTTCGGCGGCCGCGCGCCGCGCCGGATCGGCGCCGATATCCTGGCCGAGCGCGAGGGCATGGCGGGCGAGCGGCTCGATATGGGTGACGAGAAAAACGTCAGGCTGATCGCCCTCGCGTTTCGCCGCGAAACCGGGTCGGCCCTGCGCGCGCATCCGCGTTTCCAGCAGGGGGAGCTCCGCGCGCGGGACCCGCTGCACATAACCGAGCCCGATCACGCCGCGATCGAAAAAGGGCCACACGGAATTCACGTACCGCGCCCACTGGAGATGCGAGACGTCGCCGGTCGACTCCACCAGCGCCCGGCCACCGTACAACGCCTGCTCCGCCGCCTGAAACCGGGCGTCGATCGCCTCGAGCACCCGCTCCCGCAACCGCTCGAAACGCGCGCCGTCCTGGCGCTGCATCTCGACCCGCACCGTCGCCCAGATCGTCGCCGACAGGATCAGGCCCGCCCCGAGCGCGAGCCAGGGCAAAGCGCGGCTCTTTAACGGGCGAGCTGGGGTGGGACGGGCTGGGCCAGCCATCGCGCGCGAAACAAGCAGAATCGCGCCCGTTGGCGAATTCTAAGTAAGCGCGTGGCGCGGCCAGCCTGACCGCGCCTCCACCGGACCGGAAATTTTTCGCCCGCAAATGCGCGGCCAGGCTGGTGCGCCTTTGGCGTATTGACCGCGCTACAGGGCCGCGCAAGACCCTGCGCCGTGCCGCGAGTTCAGGCCACGTGCCCCGCCAGCCACTCGCCGGCCGTGCCCCGGCCGCCCACCGCCAGGAGCGCGCGCAACCGGCGCGACTGTTCCGTCGTGCGCTGCTGCCGCGCCGGCTCCTGGACGCAGGCGCGCAGCTCCGCGGCGAGCGCGGCCGGCGTCGCCGCATTCTGGATATACTCCGGATACATGGGTTCGCCGAGCAGGAGATTGGCAATGCCGAGGTACTCGACCTGCACGAGCATTCGCCCCAGCACGTACGTGAGCGAGTTTGCGCGATACGCAATCGCCCCGGGAATCCCCGCGAGCGCGCAATGCATCGACATCGTTCCGCTCGAGGTGAGCACGGCCGAGGCGGCCACCGCCGGCCCGTGCGCGGCCGCTTCGCCCACCTCCACGCAGCGTACGTTCGGCGGCGGCGCCAGCGTGCGCAACACCTCGAGAATCTCCTGGCTCGGATAAAGCACCACCGCCTCGCGTTGCCCAAACGCGCGAAAGCCCGCGAGCAACCCGGGAAAGATGCGCGCGACGGCCTGCCGGCGGCTGCCCGGCAGCAACAGCACCGGGCCCTGCGGATCATGGCGCACCGGCGAAACGTAATCGGGCGCGACGAACGGGTGGCCGACGAACTCGACCGGCAGCGTCGTGTCGGCGTAGCACTTCGGTTCGAACGGAAAGATCACCGCCATCGCGTCGAGGTCGCGCGCCATCGTGAAACGCCGTTTCGCCTTCCAGGCCCAGATCTGCGGCGAGATGTAGAACAACGCCTGGATCGTCCCACCGCCTTTCACCGAGAGGCCGCGCTCGCGCAGCGCGGCCGCCAGCCGGAGGTTGAACCCCGGATAATCGATGAAGCAAACCGCCCGCGGCCGGTGGGTTTCGATCCAGCGCAGCGTCTCGGCGAAAAGCGCCTGGAAGTACGAGTAGTGCCGCAGCACTTCGACGAGCCCGACGACCGACGCCGCCGTCAGGTCGTGCAGCAACTGCGCCCCGGCCGCGGCGAGCTTCGGACCGCCGAGCGCGGCGACGACGGCGCCGGGCCTTTGGCCGCGAAACTCGCGGACCATCCGCGCGGCATGTTCGTCGCCGGAGTGCTCGCCCGCGATGATCAACACGTCGACGTGGCCGTGCGTGGGCGGGGGAAAATCAAATAACGCCGGGGCCATCATCGTTCACCGCGCAATTTCTTCGCGACCTTCGCGACCTTCTGTTCCAAACCGATTGAACAGAAGAGCGCGAAGGCCGCAAAGAAGATGCTGCACCACCGCCATCAACTTCGTTTCCTTCGTTGCCTTCTGTTCCAAGGATCGGACCTCGGCAGCGGCGTCGCCGGGCTGAATCGGCATAGTTCAAACGGTTTTCGCTCCCGCGCGGATTTGCTCGGTGATGGTGATCGCCACCTCGAGCGCGCTCTTGCCGAGGGCCGCACCCACCTTCGGTTGCCTGGCCTTGGCCACGCTGTCCACAAAATGCGCGAGCTCCAGCGCGAGCGGCTCGCCCTTCTCGATCGGGATCTCGCGCACCGGGATGGCGCTGAGGTCACCGGGCTTCACCAGGCCGATCTTCATCTTGAGACCGTACGCGATGATGTCGCTCTTCTTCACCAGGTGCCCGGCCTGGTTCATGAAATCGAGCGAGAGGTACGCGTCGCCCTGGAAAATCCGGATCTCGCGCGCCTTCTTCGTGCTCATCCGGCTCGCGCTGAGATTCGCGACGCAGCCGTTCTGGAACTGGATGCGCGCGTTCGCGATGTCTTCGCTCTTCGAGAGCACCGTCACGCCGACGCTGTCGATCTTCGCGATCGGCGACTTCACCAGCGCCAGCACGATGCCGATGTCGTGGATCATCAGGTCGAGCACGACGCCGACCTCGGTGCCGCGCGGCTGGTAAGGCGCCAGCCGCTCCGCGGTGATGTAGCGGGGCTCGTCGATCTCCTTTTCCAGGAAACTCATCACCGGATTGAAGTGCTCGATGTGGCCCACCTGCACGATGCGGCCGGCGGTGCGCGCCGCGGTGAGCACGCGTTCCGCTTCCTCCAGCGAGGCGCAAAGCGGTTTCTCGATCAGCAGATGCGCGCCCTGCGCGAGCAGCGGCAGCGCGACCTCGGCGTGTTTGTCCGTCGGCACGACGACCGACACGGCGTCGCACGCGCGGCCCAGTTCCTCCAGGCTCGTGAACCGCCGGCAGTGGTGCTTCGCGCAGATTTCCGCCGCGCGCGCCTCGCTGGTCTCGTAGATGCCGACCAGTTCCGCCGCGGGCAGCGACGCGTACACGCGGGCATGATGCTGGCCGAGCGAGCCGACGCCCACCACGCCACAGCGGATCCTGGTTGAAGCCATGAACCGGAGTGTGGATACGCCTGTCCCGCCCGCAACCACGGAGCGCCGCCCCGAGAGTTCCCACGCTGCGGCTTCGCGGCTGCCTTCCTTCCGCGCGTCGTCAACTCACTGGCGCCGGCCAAACCAGGCGCCCCGGCGTGGCGCTAGCCCGCGAATCACGCAAATTGACGCGAATTTGAGAGTGGACGGACGGGATATGGTTTGCGGGGTGTGCTTTCACCTTTCAGGGGGCGAGCTCTCTCGATGATCTCATACGCGATTATTCGCGCCCATTCCCGGGCTACTGCATCAACCCGGCTCAGGGCAACGGCGTGGGCGGCCCCGGCCATTGTCAGAACAGGGGTTCGTTGTTTTTCGGATCGGCGAGCAAGGCTTGGAAGCGCGGATCGTCGCGCAGGGGGTTCCACGCGC
>Ga0082335_1006054_pt1 | contig 16001 bp, 16 predicted proteins | sample Subgrocontami58m_FD_72375 | JGI IMG/M metagenome (GOLD analysis project Ga0082335, IMG submission 72375) | Subsurface groundwater microbial communities from S. Glens Falls, New York, USA - GMW37 contaminated, 5.8 m (SPADES assembly) (version 2) ... | reverse complement strand
CCGGGGGTACCGGCGGAACCGCGGGCGGCCGCCGAAGCAGCGCCCGGGGCGCCCCGCGAGCCGCGGCGGGAACGGGCGCCGCGCGAGCGCCGTCCCGAACGTGAACGTGCCCCCCGCGAGCCTCGTGCCGAGCGTTCGGCGCAGCCGCCCCGCGAACGTCGCCCCGAGCGGCGGCGCGATCGCGACGACGGCGGTCCCGCGCCCGTGGGCCTCGGCGATCACGTGCCGGCTTTCCTCGCGCGGCCGATGCGCTAGAATAACTGCCGATGCAGACGATCTTCATCATGGTGAAGTGCGAGCTCGGCAAGGCCTACGAGGTCGCCGACGAAGCCGTCGCGATCGATCAGGTGTCGGAGGTCTATTCCACCTCCGGCCAATATGACCTGCTGATGAAGTGCTATCTCGACGACAAGACCGACATCGGCCACTTCGTCACCAGCAGGCTCCAGACGCTGGCCGGCGTGAAGGACACCTTCACCCTCATCACCTTCAAGGCGTTTTCCTGAGCACGGCCGTGCCGCGCAGGCACCTCCCGCAAGGGGAGGATTTCCTGCTCCTGCCGCCGTCGATCCAGCCCTACGCTTATCGCATCGTCGACCAGCTGTTCGCTCATCGTGTGATCCGTCGCGGTCCTGGTGTTCGCGGGCTGCCGCGCGGAGAAGAGATCGCGCCCCGCTATGTGGTCGATGGCCGCGAACACGACGTCGCCTCGTTCATGGACCGCAACGTCATCGCGGGTCTGCTGGTGATCCGCCACGGCAAGGTGGTGCTGGAACGCTACGGTCTCGGCCTGCAGGAAGACGACCGCTGGTCGACCATGTCGACCGTCAAGTCGATGACGGCGATGCTGGTCGGCACCGCAGTCCGGGACGGCGTCATTGCCTCGATCGACGATCCGCTCACCCGCTACCTCCCGGCCTTGCGCGGGTCGGCCTACGAGGGCGTGACGCTGCGCCATGTCATGACCATGTCGTCCGGCGTGCAGTGGAACGAGGACTACACGGACCGCAATTCCGACGTGAACCGCTACAGCAAGTCGCTGGCCGACAAGGTGCCGGGTGGCGTGTTGCGTCTGATGGCGTCCCTGCCGCGCGCCCATCCGCCCGGCAGCATCTTCCTCTACAACTCCGGCGATACCTATCTCTTGGGCGCCGCGCTCACCCAGGCGATCGGCAAGCCGCTGGCCGACTACATGTCCGAAAAAATCTGGCGGCCCGCCGGCATGGAATGCGACGCCTTCTATACGCTCGAGAGCGAGGGCGGGCAGGAGATCGGCGGCAGTCGCGCTGGCATGGTCCTGCGCGACTTCGGCCGCTTCGGCCTGTTCGTCCTGAACGACGGCGTGGTCGACGGCACACGTGTGCTGCCCGAGGGCTGGGTCGAGGCGGCGTCGACGCCGGCCTTCGCGCTCGCCACGCCGCCGGTCGTCGACATCACTCATTATGGCTACAGCTGGTGGCTGGGCGACGGCGTGATGGCGGCTCTCGGTCACGCTGGCCAGCGCATCGACATCTTCCGGGGCGAAGGCCTGGTCGTGGTGACGCTCGGGGCCTTCCCGCAGCCGCTCTATGCACCGCCCACCGATCACAACCGCCGCAACGAGGTGGTTGCCTTCACCAACGCGGTGCGGGCGACATGAGCGGCGGCCAGGCGGCCCTGACGCTGTGGGTCGATATCGATCCGGCCGACGACACGCTCTTCGAGCACTGGCACAGCCGCGAGCATGTGCAGGAGCGCGTCGGCTGTCCCGGCTGGCTGCGCGGCAGCCGCTTCAAGGGCATCGACACGCCGGGCCGCTACTTCCTGTTCTACGATGCCGAAGCGGCGTCGGCCTTCGAGGGCGCCGAATACCATGCGCGCCTCGGCAATCCCTCGGAGATGAGCCGCGCCATCTTCCCGAAATTCCGCGACACCTGGCGCACCGTCTGCACGGTCGAACAGCGCTGGGGCGACGGCATCGGCGCCGCCGTGTTGACTCTGCGCATGACCGCCGCCAACACCGCGCCCTTCGACGCGCTGGCGGCGCTGGAGACGGTGCGCGTCGATCTGCTGGTGGGCCAGGCCGGCGTCGGACAGGCCCACACGGCGGAGAAGGAGCTGCGCGCCGCCCCCGACCGTCAGGTCGAACGGGCGCTGGTCGCCTTCTTCTGGTCGGTCGAGGCAGCGCTCGCGGCGCGTGCCCGGCACGCGCCCGAGGGCGAGGTCTTCGCTCTCCGCCACACGGTGTCGAGGAGCGATCTGGTCAGTTGATCAGCCCGTAAAACTTCCCGGCGTTGGTGCAGGTGATCATCTTGACCTGCTCGGCCGGGACGTCGGCGAACTGTTCCTTGATATACTTGTCGGACTGCGGCCACACGCCGTCGCCGTGCGGGTAGTCGGAGCCCCACATCAGGCTCTCGGCGCCGATGTCGTCGATCAGCTTCAGTCCGATGCGGTCGAACTGGAAGGTGGCCTTGCACTGCCGCCGCCAGTAGTCTGAGGGCTTCATCTTCAGGCCGAGGTCGGTGAAGCGGTCCTCCCACTCGTAGTCCATGCGGTCGAGCGCGTAGGGGATCCAGCCGCAGCCGCTCTCGCCGAAGGCGATGCGGATGTTGGGGTAACGCTCCAGCACGTTGGCCGACATGATGGCCGCCAGGATGTTCACCAGGTTCATCTGGAAGCCCGAGACGATGGTGAAGAACACCGAGCGGCCGACCCGGCCGGGATACTTGCCGATCATGTCGGGCGGCACGTTGGGGAAGGTGTGGAAGTGCAGCGGCAGCTGGACCTCGTTCACCGCCTTCCACAGCGGCTCCCACATCGGGTGCCACATCGGCTCCATGTCCCACGAGCAGGACAGCTCGAGGCCGCGCAGGCCCATCTTGGCGACCCGATGGATCTCCTTCACCGCGGCATCGATGTCGCCGTAGGGCAGGCAGGCCAGCCCGATGTGCCGGTCGGGATAGTGGCTGCAGAACTCCTTCAGCCAGTCGTTGTAGATCCGCAGCATCTCGTTGGCGGCCTCGGCGTCGTTGAGGCGGCCGGCGGCGCCCAGGATGCCGTAGATCACCTCGGCGTCGACGTTGTCGCGGTCGAGATCCTTTATGCGCAGGTGCGGATCGGAGACGCGGCGGATGTCCTTGGCGCCATCGGCATAGAGGCCGGTCTCGGCCATGACGTCGACCCGGTGGTGCTTGCCGGGAACGAACTTCGAGCCGGCCGGGCCGACGCCGTTCTTGAAGCCGAACGAGGCGCCGTTCTTGGCCGTCCATTTCGGCCCCTCGTCGGTGTCGACCACGAACGGCATGCGATCCTTGAGCTCGCGCGGCGCCATCGATGTGAACAGATCGGGCGGCATCCAGGGCATGTCGAGATGGCAGTCGGCCGAAATGCGCTTGTACTGCATGCGTCGCTCCCTTTGATGTATTGAGTAAATTATGCGCGCCGTCCGACGGCCTCGGCAATGCCCCCATTGCCCATCGGGCTGTTTCGCGGGTCGGCTTGTGTGCTACGGGTCGGGTGATGACTGGAGATTTCGACTACATCGTCGTCGGGGCCGGCTCGGCCGGTTGCGTGCTGGCCAACCGGCTGTCGGCCGATCCGAAGACCCGTGTGCTGCTGCTCGAGGCGGGCGGCCGCGACAACTGGATCTGGTTCCACATCCCGGTCGGCTATCTCTTCGCCATGGGCAACCCGCGCGCCGACTGGATGTTCCAGACCGAGAAGGAGCCGGGGCTGAACGGCCGCGCGCTCAACTATCCGCGCGGCAAGGTGATCGGCGGCTGCTCGGCCATCAACGGCATGATCTCCATGCGCGGCCAGGCCGGCGACTACGACCATTGGCGCCAGCTCGGTCTCACCGGGTGGGGCTGGGACGACGTGCTGCCGGTGTTCAAGCGTCTCGACGGGCACTTCCTCGGCAACACCGAGCACCATGGCGGCAAGGGCGAGTGGCGCGTCGAGCAGATGCGCGTGAAGTGGGACGTGCTCGATGCCGTGGCCAGGGCCGCGACCGAGATGGGCGTGCCGCCGACGCAGAACTTCAACACCGGCGACAACGAGGGCGTGGGCTACTTCCACGTCAACCAGAAGCGCGGGCTGCGCGTGTCGACGGCCAAGGCGTTCCTGAAGCCGGTGCTCGACCGGCCGAACCTGCGCCTCGAGACCGGCGTGCTGGTCGAGAAGGTGCTGTTCGACGGCCGACGCGCGACAGGCGTGCGCTTCCGCCAGAACGGGCAGGTCGTCGAGGCGCGGGCCCGGGGCGAGGTGATCCTGTCGGCGGGTGCCGTGGGCTCGCCGCAGATCCTGCAGCTCTCCGGCGTCGGCCCGGCCGAGTGGCTGGGCGCGCACGGCATCGCAACCGTGCTCGACCGCCAGGGTGTCGGCCGCAACCTGCAGGACCACCTGCAGCAGCGCGCCATCTTCAAGGTGCAGGGCGTCAAGACCCTGAACACGACCTATCATTCGCTGCTGGGCCGCGCCCTGATGGGCCTGGAATACGCCCTGTTCCGGAGCGGCCCGCTCACCATGGCGCCCTCGCAGCTCGGCATCTTCACCATGTCGTCGCCCGACCATGAGCGGGCCAACATAGAGTTCCACGTCCAGCCCCTTTCGCTCGACAAATTCGGCGAGCCGCTGCATCGCTTTCCGGCCATCACGGTGAGCGCCTGCAACCTGCGGCCGACGTCGCGCGGCACCATCCGGCTGCGCTCGGCCGATCCCGCCGCCAAGCCGGTGATCGCGCCCAACTACCTTTCCACGCCCGAGGACCGGCGGGTGGCGGCCGACGCGATCCGCGTCACGCGCCGCCTGATGAAGCAGCCGGCGCTGGCGCCCTTCCGGCCCGAGGAATACCTGCCGGGGCCGGGCGTGGGCGACGACGAGGCCTCTCTCGCCAAGGCCGCCGGCGACATCGGCACGACCATCTTCCACCCGATCGGCACCGCCAAGATGGGGCTGCCTTCCGATCCGACGGCGGTGGTCGACGAGCGGCTCCGCGTCATCGGCCTCGACGGACTGCGCGTGGTCGACGCGTCGGTGATGCCCACCATCACCTCGGGCAACACCAACACGCCCACCATCATGATCGCCGACAAGGCGGCGCAGATGGTGATCGAGGACGGCCGCGGCCGCTAACCGCCGGCGCCGAGCGGCGCAGGAATGCGGCAGCCGTCGACCCAGGTCGGTTCGGGATCGGCCTCGGTGCGGCCGTTCGGCACCATCAGGGCATAGCTGCCGGGCGGCACCTCGAACACCGACACCATGATCCACGATTGCCCGGCCGGCAGGATCGCGCCCTCGTCCGGCGTCCGTTCATCGGTCTGGATGCCGCCGACGCCGGCCTTTTCGTGCGTCACCTGGCCCGCTGCATCGGTCACGGTGAGCCGGCGCGGCGTCACGACGATGTCGGTGTCGCTGCGGTTGGCGATCTCGTAGTCGACCATGACCAGACCCCGGCCGCGCGCCGGCGCGAGCCGGCGGCCGTCGGGGAATTCGTAGAAGTCGAACCAGGCGGCGTCGCGCACCAGGGTCGTGGCGCGGCCGTTCTGCACGCCGTGGCTCATGCTGGAGCAGGGCGGCGCCCGCTCGTAGGCCGCCCGCGCATCGCGCTCGAGCTTGTCCACGCCGAACAGGGTGTTCATGGCATAGTTGGTGCCGGCCGACGTCGCCACCGACGCGGCGATGCCGAGCGGTGTCACCACCGCGCAGCCGCCGCAGTGCATCGCGGCAAGCGCGAAGCCCAGCCAGGGGACCGTTCGCACCATGAGCCCATCGTCAGGTGCGAATGTGAAGATTCCGCGGCGGGTTAGTTGCGCGCCTTGAAGGCGAACTCGGCGCCCGAGCGGATGCCGGTCGGCCAACGCGCGGTGATGGTCTTGAGCTTGGTGTAGAAGCGCACGCCTTCCATGCCGTAGATGCCGTGGTCGCCGAAGATGGATGCCTTCCAGCCGCCGAAGCTGTGGTAGGCCACCGGCACCGGGATCGGCACGTTGATGCCGACCATGCCGACCTTCACGTTGCTGGCGAAGGCGCGCGCGGCGTCGCCGTCGCGGGTGAAGATCGCCGTGCCGTTGCCGTAGGCATGGTCGTTCACCATGCCGATGGCCTGGTCGAAGTCCTTGGCCCGCACCACCGACAGCACCGGCCCGAAGATCTCGTCCTTGTAGATCGTCATGTCCGTCGTCACGTTGTCGAACAGGCAGCCGCCCATGAAGTTGCCGTGCTCGTAGCCCTGCAGCTTGAGCCCACGGCCGTCGACCACCAGCTTGGCGCCTTCCTTCACGCCCGTGTCGACGTAGCCCATCACCTTGTCGCGATGCTGGCGGGTCACCAGCGGGCCCATCTCCGACTGGGGATCGAGTCCCGGTCCGACTTTGAGCGCGGCAACTCGGGGAGCGAGCTTCTCCATCAGCCGGTCGCCGACGTCGCCCACCGCGACCGCGACCGAGATCGCCATGCAGCGCTCGCCGGCGGCGCCGTAGCCCGCGCCGATCAGCGCGTCGGTCACCTGGTCGAGGTCGGCGTCGGGCATGATCACCATGTGATTCTTGGCGCCGCACAGCGCCTGCACGCGCTTATTCTGCCGCGTGCCGGTGTGATAGACGTACTGGCCGATCGCGGTCGAGCCCACGAAGGAGATCGCCGGCACGTCGGGATGCGCCAGCAGCGCGTCGACCGCCACCTTGTCGCCGTTCAGCACCTGGAATATGCCGGCCGGCGCGCCCGCCTCGGCGAACAGCTCGGCCAGCAGCATCGGCGCGCTCGGGTCCTTCTCCGACGGCTTCAGCAGGAAGGCGTTGCCGCAGGCCACCGCCATGGCGCCCATCCAGCACGGGATCATGATCGGGAAGTTGAACGGCGTGATGCCCGCCACCACGCCCAGCGGCTGGCGGATCGACCACGAATCCATGTCGGAGGCGACCTGCTCGGTGAAGTCGCCCTTCATGTGATGGGCGATGCCGCAGGAGAACTCCACGACCTCGAGGCCGCGCCCGACTTCGCCTTTCGCGTCGTCGAAGGTCTTGCCGTGCTCGAGCGACATCAGGCGGGCGAGATCGTCGGTGCGCTTCTCGATCAGGCCTTTCAGGTTGAACATAACGCGCTGGCGGCGGAGCGGCGGCGTCGCCGCCCAGGCCGCCTGCGCCTTCCTGGCGATCTGCACCGCGTCGTCGACCTCGGCCCCGGAGGCGAAGGCCACCATGGCCGTCACCTCGCCGGTCGCCGGATTGGTGACGTCGCCCTGCCGGCCGCTCATGCCCGCCACCAGTTTGTTGCCGACGAAATGCCCAATTCTCGCGACCATGAAGTCCTCCGCTCTTTGTCGCCTTCTAGCACGGCAACGCGACATTTTCCCGTACGCTAAGGCGCGACGGCGATGTCGCAGCCCGACGGGTCGAAGTCGTTGGCGACATTCGTGAATTCGTCGTCCTGCGGCAGAGCTTCCTGTCGCGGAGAACGGGACATTTCGGAAATGCGCCGCGCGACCTCCTTCTCGACCACCTTCTCGACTTCGGCGGCGACGCGCGCCTCGAAATCGGCTTCCGCATCGCGGCGTTGCTTCTCCCGTTGTTCCTCGCGCATCGCCGCGGCGTCGGCCTGTTTCAGGAGATAGAGATCGAGCGCCCGGTCGCGCCTGGTGATCTCGCCGATCTTCCTGCCGCGGTAAAACACCGGCCGGACCTCGACATGGTCGGCGGCGAGCACGACGCTCTCGACGGCCTGCCGGCGCCTTGCCTCGACGATGTCGCGGCACTTCCGGTCGAAGAGGGGGCATGCCTTGCGCCAGCGCTGGACCGTGCGCCGGTCGACGCCGGTGCGGGCCGCCGCCTCGAGGATGGTGCGGCAGCGCGCGAAATGGACGAGGAACGCCGCCTGGCGGCGTCGCGGCGTCGACAGGCGCTCCGGCTTGAGGACGGCGCGGTGGGCCAGGGTCGTGGGCTCTTCCGGCAACGGCTCGACGGGGGAAGGGGCGGCCTCGTCCCCGGCGTCCGCCCCGGCCTTCTTCTTCTCGGCGATGCCCAGCCAGTTGGTCTGCTTCAGCCGCTGTTGCGCCCAGGCCGTCAGCGCCGCCTCGCTGCGTTCCGTGCCGCTCATCCGGGCGCATTCCTGCACCAGCCTTTCCAGCTGGGGCCGGGGCATCTCGGCATAAAGCTGCGGCACGCCCATGCCGCCGTGGTTTTCGAGGTGATAGAGTGCTTCGTCGGGTTTCATGGGACCTCCGTGAGAGGAATAGGAGTAGTATATTTAATACTATCCTATCCTTTCGTCAAGAGGCGAGCCCGATCACACCGCTGGCCTATACACGCATCCATTCCTGACGCAGGGCGTCGTCGGTCACGTATTCCTCGCGGCGGGACCCGTCCGTCGCCCGCAGGACCCACACCGGCTCGCAGCCGGCCTCGTTGCGGCGCGCCACGACCTCATAGACCGCCCGCAAGGCATCGACGCGCTTGACGTAGCGCCAGCCTGGCATCATCGCGATGTCCTCCCCGTGGCAGGCCGCCGCTCACACCACGGCATCGCCCGCGATCTGCGTGCGTTGCAGGCGGCGATGGAAGGGGCCTGCGTCGTGCACGGCGAGATGCTTGGTGCAGCGGTTGTCCCAGAAGGCGATCGAGCCCGTCTGCCAGCGGAAGCGGCAGGTGAATTCCGGCCGGTGGCCGTGTTCCAGCAGGAAGTCGAGCAGCGGTGCGCTCTCGCGCTCGGTCATGCCGTCGAAGCGGCAGGCGTAGGAGCGATTGACGAACAGGCACTTGCGGCCGGTCTCGGGATGGGTGCGCACCACCGGATGCACGCTTTCGGTTGCCCGCCAGTTGGCGTCCTCGCGGATCTTGCTGGAGCGTCGGGCATTGAGGTTGTTGTGCGGGCCCGCCACCTTGATGTCGCTGTGCACTGCCTTGAGGTTCGCCAGCATCGCCTTCATGCCGTCCGACAGGGTCTCCCAGGCGAGGTACTGGTTGGCGAACAGCGTGTCGCCGCCCCAGGGCGGCACTTCCTGCGCATAGAGGATGGCGCCCATCGGAGGCTCGGGCATCATGGTGGTGTCGGCATGCCACTCCTCGCCGATGATGCGCTCGTCCCCGGGTTTGCGGACCACGCGCACGATCTCGGGGTCGCCCTCGCCGGTGTCGAAGTTGGGATGGACGAAGATCCGGCCGAAGCGGCGCGTGAATTCCTTGTGGCTCGCATCGTCGAGCCGCTGGTCGCGGAAGAAGACGACGAGATGATCGAGCAGGGCGCGGCGGATCTCGGCGACCGTGGCGTCGTCGACACCGGCAGCGATGTCGACGCCGCCGATCTCCGCCCCCAGCGCACCGGCGATCGGCGAAACGGTGATGCGTTCGTAGTCAGCCATGACGGGGAGAGTAGGGCCAAGTCGCGCGCCCGTCCAAGCGCCGTCCGGACGCCCTCTCCGACCGTGCCCGCCCGGAACGGCAGGATCGCCGCCCTAGTCCAGCCCGTAGACGGTGAAGAGCTGGTCGACCTCGGGATTGAGGATCCGCGCGGCGGCCTTGTCGCCTTCGCCGCCCTTGATGTCGCCGGTCCTGATCTTCGCCAGGCCGCGGCCGAACAGCGCCGTCGGGCGGTTGGGATCATTCACGAGGGCGGTGTTGTACTCGTTGAGCGCGAGCGCGGGATCGCCCAGCTTCAGGTAGATGAAGCCGCGCGTGTCGCGGACGTCGAGATTTACCGGCATGAGCCGCAGCGCCACGTCGCAATCGGCGAGCGCCTGCGGGAGGTCCTTGCCGATGATCGCGCGTGTCAGGCAGCGGTTATTGTAGGCGAGGCCGAAGTTCTCGTCGATGCCGATGGCAGCGGTGTAGTCGGCGATCGCCTTCTGGTATTCCGCCTGCACGAAGCGGGCGTAGCCGCGGTTGAAGAAGGCGTTGGGATTGTGTTTTTCGATGGCGATCGCCGAATCGAGGTCGCGAATCGCGAGATCGAGCTTGCCTTCGATCGAGTAGATCGCCGCGCGGCTCGTCAGTGCATCGGCATTGCGCGGGCTGCGTTCGATGGCCGCATCGTAGTCGTCGAGGGCGGCCTGCAATTCGTTGCGCCGGCTGTGGATCAGGCCGCGGTAGAAATAGGCCTGCGTGCTGCTGGGGGCGAGCGCAACGGCGCGGTCGAGGTCGGCCAGGCCGCGCCCGGTTTCGCCGAGCTCGCCGAAGGCCGCGCCGCGGCGGATCAGGGCCAGCACATTGGCCGGCTCGAGCACGAGGACCTTGTCGAAATCCTCGATGGCCCGCTCGTAGGCGCGCTTGCGGGTCGCCAGCAGGACGCCGCGTCCGAGGAAGGCCAGCGCCGCCCGGGGATCGAGACGGAGGGCCTGGCTGTAGTCGTCCAGCGCCTTCTCGGTGTCGCCCAGAGCATCCGCCGCGACGGCGCGGCGGAACAGGTTCAACGCTTCGGGATTCTTCGAGTTGATCAGGCTGTCGTAGCGCCTCAGCGCGTCGCCGTAGTCGTCGGCGGCCATGACCTTGTCGCCGAGCGCCGTGCGGGCGGTGCCGCGGATCAGCCGCGCCAGCGCCAGGTCTTCGGGCGAGAGTTCGCGGGTCTGGATCGCCCGGGAACAATCGGCGTTGCGCTGCCTGGCGTTCTCCGGCGTGGGGAAGCCGCCCTGCACGCATCTGTCGAACAGGGTCTTGGTCGACACTGGCGCGGGCGTTCCTGCCGCCGGGGCCGGCGCCGGAAGGGGCGCCGACGGAGGCGCGGGAGCGGGGGGATCGACGGCGCCCTGCGGCGGAGGTTTGTAGGCGGCGTACGCATAAAGCGCCGCAGCCGCGCAAACGACGACGACCGTGCCGATCAGAACCCTGGTGGTGTTCATGACATTGCCCCGACGATACTATAATGGGTCGGTCCCTGCGGTCACGGTGCCAATGTCAGGCCGCCAGCACCTCCGGCAGGATCGGCGCCGCCGCGTCGTGGCGCCGGCCGGCCTTGGTATTGTCAGGCCCAAGCCAGAGACGACTCGCCGATCATGAGGGCTGCGCTGAAGCGACTCCGCGTCTACGAAAGATCGCGGCGGATGACCGAGGTCATGCACCGATTGCCGCCGGCAAACATGGAATGGGCTTTCATCGGCACCGGAACCGGTGTGATGCCGCGCCTGCTCAATTCGTCATTCAGGCGGGGTGTTTCCCTCGGCATGACAATGGTCTTGGGGTTGATCATCGTGCCGCATGGCCCCGTGGCCAGAGCCTCCTCGCGAGTTGTCCAGATGATTTCCCAATCCTTCATCGGCGCGGGAACACCGTTCGGAAAACTCTCCGGATACGCGATCGCAGTTCGAGGGCCGGCCAGGCACATAACCGCGAACAGATGGTGGATGCCGACGTCCGGCAGATCGACAATATGAGGCGTGTAGCCGTCCAATCTAAGGATGCGCGCGATCCAGTCCGCACCCCTGCGATTGGTGGAGGAGTGGCCGGTGGCGACGATCACGTTGCCGTCGCCGAGGTTCAGGACGTCACCACCCTCATAGTCGTAATCAAGGGTGTCCGGATTGGTCGTCGGCGCGTTGAAGTAGAGAATGTTGGGGTCGGCGTCGATGTATGGCTGGTGATGATCGCGTACCGCCATGACTTGCGAGCGGGACAAGCCATGGGGCCACTGGTTCTCGAACACCATTCTCCCAACCACCCACAGCGGTTCGGCAGCAAACGCCTGGAAGCGCCCGCCAGTCCCCCAATTCAGCAGTTCTTCGCCTTCGGTCGCCAATCGCAGGCGACGAACTTCGACGCCGTGGTTCTCGTATGCCTTGATGAGTTCCTCCGTTTCCTCGAACAGGTCGTCGTAGATCTTCGGCAAGAGGTCCTTGAGGAAACGCTTGTCGCCTCTCTTTTCCAGCATTTCGAGCACGGTCGGATGGAGCACGTGCCGGAGTTTCGCTATCAACAGCTCGGTGTTGTCGGGCATCATTGCCCCCTCCGGCGTGCCCACCGCGACTTCACGCAACGTGCCCCACAGATTGTACTCACCGTAGCCGCCTTTTGCCCTCAAGGGTACGTACGTTCCCTCGGCAAATTTTTCCATGGCGTTCGCTCCTTTCGCATCCGCAAGTTGCGGTTCACTCGCTCCCATTTGCCCCGAGGAGCGTGCTGTATGGTTCAGCAGTCCCATGAATGCGCCCGACTGCACCTGGTTCGTTTGGCTCCTCTCGTTGAGCGGGTGCAGTTGCCGATCATTGACTTTTCGGTCGCATCCGCAAACGTCGTGAACGGTGGAGCTACCGGCAGGGTGCCGATAGTTGGCGGACGACCATCGCCACGGCAATTTGGGCGAAAGTCGAAGAACCGGTCGCCTTTTTGCAAATCCTCGAACACAGCGCGCGGCGCATGCACGGCCTCCACCGTCTTCACCGCCTGATGCAGCAGGTGATAATTGTCACATGCCTGTATTATCGTGACGCCGCGGCTGGACACGATCTCCGTGCAGCGCCAGCCCAACGGGAGCGTTCGGGAGGACCGAGCGAAGCCTGTCTTCCCCCTGCGGAGACGAATCGCCAGAATCGAAAGCGCCATGATGCCTTCAATGAACCAATTCGATGAACTCTGGTAGAGTACTATCATAATGCTAAATAGAGGTAAAAAGATACCATCGACGAGGAACGTTCAGCTCGGCGACGCCTCGGGCACCGCCCCTGTGCCGATCGTCGAGGCCGTCCGCAAACGTCAGGCCGGCCTTACTGCGTCGGAGCGAGTGATCGCCAACTATCTGCTGGCGCATCTTCGCGAGCTTCCCTTCCTGACCGGAACGGCGATCGCCCAGGCCGTCGGCGTAAGCCAGATGACGGTCAGTCGGTTCCTGCGCTCGCTGGGCTATGGCGGCTTGGTCGCGGTCAAGCAGGAGCTGCGCAAATCCTTGCGTCGAGCTCCCCTGCCGGCCAGCGGCAAGGATCAGCGTCCGGTGGGTTCGAGTGATGGCAGGGAATGGCTTGCGCGTTGCCTCGACACCGAGATCAAGGCGCTGGTCGCCGCCTACGAGCTTGCCGGCACCGACGAATTCAGACGTACCGCGGAAGTGATTGCGCAATCCACGACCGTTTTCGTGTCCGCCTTCCAGAGCGTCAGGGGTGTTGCGCTGGACTTCGTTCAGCGCCTCGAAATCGCGCGCGACAAGGTGCGGTTTCTGGGCGGCGAAAACGGCACCTATCTCGAACTGTTCGCCACAGACGACCAGTCACGGGTTCTGATCGTGATCGATATCCAGCGCTATTCCAAGCAGGCTCGCCTACTGGCCGAAGGCGCCAAGAAAGCAGGGATTCCGCTGGTGATTGTCGCCGACAAAACCTGCGGCTGGGCGCTGCGCTGCACCGACTTCTCTTTCCTCGTCGAAACCAATGTCGGAACCTTCTGGGAGAGCAACGCGCCACTGACCAGCTTCCTGAACTTGTTGACGGATGCGGCCATAGAGCAGCTCGGCGGCACTGTCGGCGCGCGCGTCTCCCGATTGCACGACCTGCAGGCGCGCTTCGATGCGTTTCGCGACTAGGGTCACCCGAGACAAGGGGCCCGCGATCCATATGACCTAAGCGGCCAGCACCTCCGGCAGGATCGGCGCCGCCGCGTCGTGGCGCCGGCCGGCCTTGAGGCAGAACAGCGGCGTCAGCATGCGGTCGGCGATCACTTCCGTGCCCTCGTTGTCGCCCAGCCTGAAGCGGCCGCGGTCGTCGGCCAGCACCGAGACATCGGCGACGGCACCGGGCTTCAACGTGCCGATTTCGTCCTGCATCCCGAGCATGGACGCCGCGTTCGTCGTCACCATGGGCACGATCTGCCGAAGCGTCAGGCCGAGCGTTAGCAGTTCGGTCATGGCGTAGGACAGGCTGAAGCGGGCGGCGCCGGCAAAGGGATGGGATTCTTCCGCGTCGGGATGCCGGGCCGGCGTGCCGGGCGGCGGCGTCATGCGTGTGTTGTATCCGTGCATGTCGGCGCCCAGCGTGTCGGGCAGCACGCCCGCCTCGAGCGCGAGGCGGGCCATGCGGAAGGAGAAGTGGCTGCCGTGGCCGACATCGACCTTGAGGCCGCGCTCGAGCGCGGTGGCGACGACGGGGTGCAGCCTGCCGTGCCTGTCGACGAAACCGCCGGGGTGGCGGGTGAAGGGATGGGCGAGGATGTCACCCGGCCGCATCAGTTCGACGACGGCGGGCAGGATGCCGTCGGGGTCGACGCCGTCGCTTCCCTCGGGGAGCGCCCACATCTGGCCGAAATGCATATAGACCGGCAGGTCGGCTTCGCGGCCGATCTCGGCCGCCTTGCGCAGAACCTCGAAGCCCCAGCGCGTGATGCCGCCCACCTCGGCATGCACCTTGATGCCGCGGATCAGGTCGGGGTTGGCGCGCGCCGTCTTCACCGTGGCGGCGACGTCGACGCTCTCCGGCCCGTAGAGGCTGGGATAGAAGTGGCCTTCGAGGCCACCCACGACATAGGCCGAGAGGAACGAGAGCACGCGGCTCCTGGCCGGTTCGGCGATGAACTTGCGGAAACCCGGGAAGGTCATGCACGAGGCGCCGCCCTGGTCGACGAGGGTGGTGACGCCGCTTTCGACGCCCACCATGTCGGCCGGCAGGCCGAAGCGGCCCGAGACGTAGGTGTAGATATGGGCGTGGGTGTCGATCATGCCTGGCAACACGAGGCGGCCCCGCACGTCGATGGTTTCGCGCGCCGGGCCCGGCAGCTCTTTCTGGACCGCCGCGACTCGGCCGTCCCTGATCGCGAGATCGGCGATGCCGTCGAGACCCGAGGCGGGATCGACGACATGGCCGCCGCGCAGCAGCAGGTCGTAGGGGGCTTCAGTCACGACGCTGTCTCCTTTGGGGCCGTGGAGACAGCTGAGGCGCAAGGTCCGTGCCAATCGCGCCGGTCGGCCGCGTCAGCGGCAGATGAAGGCCTTGAAGGTGATGATGTCACAGGGCGAGCCGGTGCGCTCGCAATAGGCGACGAATTCCTCCGGCGTGACCTTGACCATCTGGATGGTGTGCCGCCGCGCCCGCCACTCTGCCATCCGCGCGCTCTCCTTCAGGTGCCAGTCGGCGTAGGAGGCGGCCGGGTAGTGCTTCACGAGCTTCTGCAGCCTTTCGTGGTCGGTCGCGGTGACCTTGGCGAAGTATTGTACGGCCATGCCGATGGTATCCTTGCTGTTGGAGCCGCTTTTAGCCGCCCCGGGAGGCCTTCGGCAATGCACCGCTTTCGCGCCCTGATTCTGGCCGTCCTGCTGGCCGTCGCGGCGCTGCCGGCGCGGGTCGGTACCGTGGACGACATCGAGGCGGTCTGGCGCCTGGATGACCAGGAACGGCCGCGCCACCGGCGGCCTCGCGGTGATGCACGGCGGTCGCCTGGTGCACGAGGCGGCGATGCGGCGCGAGGCGCCCGGCGCATCGGTGCCGCTCGCCACCTATCTGCGCAACGCCACCGCGACCAGGCCATCTTTCGACGAGCAGATGAAGTGGGTGCTGCGAAGGCGGCTGCCGGACGCGCCGGGCGAGCGCTACGCCTACACCAAAGCCGCCTACCTGATGCTGGGCGCCGTCGTCGAGGAGGCGAGCGGCGAGCCGTACGCGAGCCATTGCCGGAACACGACCCTGGCGCCGCTCGGCGCGCGGCGCGATGCTAGATTCGGCGAGGCGGGCTCTGCGCGCAACGACCTCGACCGCGCCCTGGGGGAGGCCGCGCGCAAGGTTACGCGCTGGCCTTAGCGCACGGTCAGCGCTTGCAGTCGATGAGGACGGAAAAGGCGCGGGCCTTTTCGCCGATGTCGGCGACGCTGAGGTCGCGGCCGCCGCCGGATGTCTCGATGGGCACGCCGGAGGCTTCTAGGAAAGTCCGGGCAACATCGGCCTTGAGCGCGAAATTGACGTTCTGTGGCACATCGCGGGTGCGCGAGCCGAGCGACGCCGTGATGACGCCCACGACGTTGCCGGCAGTGTCGAGCAGCGGGCCGCCGCTGTTGCCGCCCTGGATCGGCGCGGAAATCTGCAGATAGCGCGAGTCGTCGCGGAAGCCGGACAGGGCGCTGATGCT
>Ga0082335_1006053_pt1 | contig 16003 bp, 17 predicted proteins | sample Subgrocontami58m_FD_72375 | JGI IMG/M metagenome (GOLD analysis project Ga0082335, IMG submission 72375) | Subsurface groundwater microbial communities from S. Glens Falls, New York, USA - GMW37 contaminated, 5.8 m (SPADES assembly) (version 2) ... | reverse complement strand
CGGCGGGTCTGCCGAACATGTAGGATGTGGCTGGAGACGTCCTGCCCACCCAGCACGACCGTACCCCAGCCTGCCTGGCCCCCAACCGCTTGCACAAAATTCTGACGGCACTCACCCTCTTGAGCCTGCTTGCGGGAAAGTCCCAGAGCCGCTACAATGGGATTGTGACGTCATGGTGTCAACAGCATTGGAGAGGAGCGCGATGTCTGATGTCTAGAGTAACGGTTCGGTTGCCAGACAGTCTACACCAGCGCCTTCGTGTCATCTCTCAGCGTTCTGGGGTGTCCCTAAACCAACTAATAACGCGTAGCCTTGACGAAGCTGTTGCCAGCCAGGAAGAAGCGTCCGCGGACGAAAGTCCCCTCTTGGAGCAAGTGCGGCACATCCGCACCGCCCTGGGTGCCCTGGCGATGGAACTGGATACCAATGGTTTGCCGCCTCATCTCCGCCCAGGGGAAGATCTGCCGGGCGTTGCAGCTTTCATGAGATCGCTACCCAAGCTCGAACCACCCCTGTCGGCCACCATCGCCGATGACCGGGAAGACCGCGTCTAAGGGAAACTAGTCCTGATGCCGCTCACCTACCTGGACAGCAGTGCGCTGGTCAAGAGGTATATGGACGAAGCGGGGTCCGCGTGGGTCACGCGCCTGTGCGCGTCCGAGCCTGTTGCTATCTCCATCATCACATTGCCCGAGATTGCGTCCGCCCTGGGTCGAAGGACCCGTGAGGGAGCGCTTGCAGCGGGGCAGGGACATACGCTGTTCAGACTGTTCTTGAAAGATGCGCCAACGTTCCTGATAATTGGTCTTAATCAGGCCGTTGCCCTCCGATCGGCGGCCATGCTGCTGACCGCGGCTCCACCTGTACGTCTTCGCTCGCTGGATGCGGTGCACCTCGCCTCGGCCCAATGGACGTTCGCCCTTGCCCGCCGACGGGGCGTCGCCACGGGTGCTTTTGTTACCGCTGATCGCGCTTTGGTCCAGGCCGCGCTCTGGGCCGGCCTGGCGACAATGAATCCCGAGGACCACCTTCACTGAACTTCGAACCATTTTTCAAAGCTGCGTCCGTTTGCCCATGACGCCCCATTCCAAGGTGCAAGAGAACGTTCTCCGGGAGGAGATCACGCGCAAGCTGCAATCCGAGTCAACAAGGGCCTAGGTGGCCTGGAAGATGGAGTAACATCATGTCCTCAAGATCTTTCTGGCATGAAATCGAGGGCGCACCCTCCCAACAAGTAGCGCGGACCCAGGAGGAGAAGCTCCAGAAGCAAATGGAGTACCTCTGGGCACGCTCCCCCTTCTATCAACGCAAGCTTAGCCAGGCAGGGATAAGGCCGGGCCAGATCAAGACCCTCTCGGACCTTCACAAGGTCCCCTTTACCCTGAAGCAGGAGTTGAGGGACAGCATCAAGGACTGCCCGCCCCTGGGCCTCCATCTGGCGGCCCCCAGGCACGAGGTTGTCCAGGTCCAGGCCTCTTCGGGCACCACCGGCAGCCCATCTTACGTGGGTGTCACCAGGCGGGACCTGTGGGTCTGGTGCGAGATGGGAGCCAGAGTCTTCTACGCCAACGGCTTCCGCCCCGGCGACTTCTGCCTCCATGCCTTCTCCATGAGTAAGGGCTTTGTGGGTGGCGTTCCTATCCTCCAGATTCTCCAGTATATGGGGGTGTGCGACCTGCCCGTGGGAGTGGATGCCGGCACCGAACGGCTGCTGCGGGTGCTGGCCGACCAGCGACCGGAAGCCATTGGGGCCACCCCCTACTTCGCCATCTACCTGGGTGAGCAGGCCCAGCACGTCTTGGGGGTACCGGCCAGGGAGCTATCGGTGCGCAAGATATCCGTGGGAGGCGAGCCCGGAGGCGGAGTCCCATCGGTCAGGGCCAAGATGGAGGAGATCTGGGGAGCCGATGTCCGGGAGATGATGGGGGGAACGGACCTGGGATGCACCTACTGGGGGGAATGTGAGGACAAGTCCGGCATGCACTTCTGCGCCCAGGAGTTCATCATCCCGGAGATCATCGATCCCGAGTCGGGAGAGGTTTTGGAGCCCAGGGATGGGACCACGGGCGAACTGGTCTACACCGCTATAGACCGGGAGGCCTCAGCACTCCTGCGCTTTCGCACCGGGGATCACGTAGTAGTGACGGGGACGGATTGCCGGTGCGGCCGGACCGGCTACAAGATCCGCTGCTTCGGCCGCACCGATGACATGCTAATCGTGAAAGGGATCAATGTCTTCCCCTCGGCTGTCAAGGATATCGTGACCGGCTTTGAGCCCCGCACCACCGGACTGATGAAGATTATGGCGGACTTCCCCGGCCACACTACCCAGAAGCCTCTCAGGATCAAGATCGAGTACGGGCCTGGCGTTGGGCCTGGGGAAGTCCTGCAACTGAGCGAAGACCTATCCCACAAGATTCAGTCTCTGCTGGTCTTCCGCCCGGATCTCGAGATGGTGCCCCCGGATACCCTGGAGAAGCCTGGGGTACAGAAGGTCGCGCTGATCGAGAGGGTATAGGGTCCAGGGTTGAGTGTCAGGAGGTTGGGTCGCTGTCGCTAGCCCTTCTTGATGAAGGTCCCATTTCGGTACTCTTCGAAGGCGATCCTCAACTCCTCCTGAGTGTTCATGACTATGGGTCCATACCAGGCTACCGGTTCCCCGATGGGTCTGCCCGATATCAAAAGAAACCTCGCGGAACGGTCCTCGGTCGTGACGACGACTTCGTCACCTTGACCAAACAGCACCAGGCTCTCCGATCCCAACAACCCGCCTGCCTCAGCTTCAGTCTTGCCGCTGCCCTTTCGTTCAGTCCCATGCGGCTCCCGTGTATCATCAAAAGCGGCGGCACCTTCCATAATGTACGCGAATACCGTGTCACCGCTCTTGACCGCACGCCTGAATCGGGAATTCGGCGGAACGGTGATATCCAGGTATTCGGGTTCGATCACAATGTCCCTGACCGGCCCGCACACTCCATCCAGTTCTCCGCAAATGATCTTGACGCGCGCGCCTGCATCGGTGGTGACTTCGGGGATATCTTGGCTTCCCACGTCTCTGTAACGCGGCGGCATCATCTTGTTTGACCGTGGGAGGTTCGCCCAAAGTTGAAAACCCCACATCAAGCCATCTTGCTGGCCCTGAGGCATCTCCTGGTGAACGATGCCACTCCCGGCGGTCATCCATTGTATGTCGCCGGCGGAAATGACACCCCGGTTGCCCATGCTATCCCCATGCTCGACCCGGCCGTTCAGCATATAAGTAATCGTCTCTATCCCCCGATGGGGATGCCATGGAAAACCCCGGACGTAGTCATCAGGTCTACTTGAATGGAAATCGTCCAGCAGCAGGAAGGGATCAAGCATCGGCGCCTGGATATTTCCAAAAGCCCGTTTCAAATGAACACCCGCTCCTTCTATGGTGGGCTGGCTCTTGAGCAGGTTGCTGACTCTTCTCACGTTGCTCATGGTGCTGCTCCTCCATTTGCGTTCGCCGGAAAATGTGATCGAATATGCTCCCCGTGTTTCGGATAGGCACCGGCGTTGTCCAAATTGCTGGCCGCCGGTCTCTACCAGGTGCCCGACAAGATTTCGCGGAAGTCGCCGGCAATGTGGTGCCGGGGGCTTGTCCCCCGCCGGGGCCGGGAGCAGGGGACAAGCCAGGACAAGCCCCCGCACTGCGCCTGCTCTCCCTCAGCGCGAAACTCTGACACCCACCCGTCTCTACCTGCGAGCATCGGCCAACGGCTATCCAATTGAGTATAGCAGAAGTCGCCACTTGTTCGAACTCTGCTGGAGACGACAGTGACTGTCCGGACACCCTCGCAATGCCTCCGAGTCGAGATTGGCGTCCCACGGATGAGTCAGTATGCGGAAACGTCCATGGTAAGGATCAGGACTAAAGCCAGCCAAGTGCGCTATAATCAATTACAAAGTAGATCCTGGTATTGAGGAGAGTCTAAGAGATGGCCAGGGACCCTTTCTGCGCCGAATGCAGCGTACAAGCCTGTATGAAGCACACCGTACCGGACGAGGCGCCGGCCTACTGCCCGAGCCTTGCGTTCGATGGAGTGGTGGCCAGGACCCGCGCGGAGCTCCGGGATGACGTTGAGCTGCACAACCTGGCGACGGCGGCGGCGCGCACCGAGGCTACGGGCTATCTGAGGTGGACTCGGGTGGAGGAGATCGTTTATTTTGCCCGCCAGATTGGGGCACGGAAGCTGGGCATTGCCACCTGCGTGGGACTGATCCACGAGTCACGCCTGGCGAGTAGGATCTTTCGCAAGCAGGGATTCAAGGTAGTAAGCGTGTGTTGCAAGGTTGGCTCGGTAGACAAGTCTGAGATCGGCCTGGGGCCGGAGGAACGCATCCACAAGGGTGAATTCGAGGCGATCTGCATGCCGCTGGCCCAGGCGGAGATCCTGAACGAGCGCAAGACGCAGTTGAACGTCCTGGTCGGCCTGTGCGTCGGCCATGACTCGCTCTTCTTCAAGCGGTCAGAGGCGCCCGTGACGGTGCTGGTGGTGAAGGACCGTGTGACCGGCCATAACCCCGTGGCGGCGCTCTACGGGTGCCATTTTTACTACAAGCGGTTGCTGCAACCGCCGCCGTGAATATCTGCCACGCCATCAAGCACTCGCCTTCACGACGCCGGTAAGTCCGACCGAAGTCTTTCCAGTCCCATTGACATCCGACCAGGTTAAGGGTAGCCTTTGTACCGGCCGCCACAAGCGGCGAATCGAGGAGAGGCGGCCATAAGTGGAAGCAAGGAATATAATCGGAATTCTAACTGGCGGTGGAGATTGCGCTGGACTGAACGCGGCAATCCGGGCCGCTACAAAAACAGCCTTCTATTCCGGCTACGAAGTTGTCGGCATTCGGGATGGATGGGAAGGCCTGCTTCATAAGACGACTGAGATTCTGGATCCGGCAAAGACCTCAGGCATTATAGACCGGGGTGGGACGATCTTAGGGGCATCAAGGACCGGCCCTTTTCAAGTAGAGGATGGGCCCAAACGAATTCTTAGCACCTCCGAAGAGCTAGGATTACAAGCGCTGGTAGTGTTGGGGGGCGATGGCACCTTGAGCGCAGCCAGCAAGCTATTTGAGATGGGCCTGCCGGTAGTTGGCATCCCCAAGACCATAGACAACGACGTGGAAGAGACCGATTACGCGATAGGGTTTCAGACTGCTGTCCAGATTGCTACCGATGCCCTGGACAGGCTCCGTTCCACTGCCGCAAGCCACCACCGGGTAATGATCCTCGAAGTAATGGGCCGCCATGCAGGATGGATCGCCACTTATGCTGGGATGAGTGGCGGGGCAGATGCCATCCTCATACCCGAGATTCCTATGGATGGGGACAAAATCGATCTGCTGTGCCAAATGCTCAAGAAACGGAGCGTAATCATGAACTTCAGCGTTGTGGTAGTGGCGGAGGGGACGATCTTGGAAGGCAAAGTTGTAACGAAGTCGAGATTTGACACGGAAAGCGAGAACCACCATCCAAAACTCGGGGGAATAGGGCAGGTTCTGGCAGAGCTCATAGAGACGGCAACGGACCTGGAGACCAGGGTATCGTCGCTAGGCTACATTCAGAGAGGCGGAACCCCCGTAGCCTATGACCGGAGCCTGGCCACAGCTTTTGGCGTAAAGGCCATCGAGCTTGTCAAACAGAGAAGGTGCGGACAGATGACGGCCCTCAGAGGAAACAAGATCACCAGCGTTCCACTGGCAAGAGTGGCAGGGCGTATAAAGACGGTCGATCTAGCTGTGTACAGAACAGCAGAAAGATTCTTTGGCTAAGGGAAGAAAGATGGAAAACAAACTGGAACAGCCGTTGCAGAGAATAATGCCGCAGGGAAAGGCACTGATCCTGGCATACGACCAGGGCTTTGAGCACGGACCGAGGGATTTTCTTGATAACCCGGAAAGCAGCAGGTTCGAATATATCCTGGATATTGCTCGGAGAGGGAAGTTCACGGGATTGGTCGTCCATGCCGGCCTGGCCGAAAAGTACCAATCGGAGATCAAGAGTTCGGGAATTCCGCTTATCCTGAAACTAAACGGCTCGTCGGAGCTTAACCCTGAAGAAGACCCCTATTCGCCCCAGCTTTGTTCGGTAGAGGATGCTGTTGCTCTGGGCGCCACGGCAGTGGGATATACTGTCTATGCCGGGTCAAGATATGAAGGCCAGATGAACAGAGAATTCGCGGCCATAGCGAGAGAGGCTCACAAGAGAGGGATTCCGGTCATAGGATGGATGTATCCCCGCGGGAAATCTCTATCTGATAGAAAATCAGCCTCCAAGACTCTCACAATAGCTCTCGAGGAGCAGGACAATAGCGGTCAGGCTATAGATGAGACGGCTGCAATTGTAGCCTATGGGGCAAGGTTAGGAATGGAGTTGGGCGCAGATATCGTGAAGGTCAAATACACGGGTTCGTCCGACTCTTTCCGGTGGGTCGTACGCTGTGCCTTCCCAGCAAACGTGGTCATGGCTGGTGGCCTGACTACCAAGACTGATGAGGAATTTCTTTCCAAAGTTGAGGATGTGCTGGCAGCCGGGGCGGCAGGGATAGCCGTTGGTCGGAATGTCTGGCAACGCCAGGACCCGCTGGCTATCAGTGAAAAAGTGCATAAGCTGATCTTTGGTTAGCCACACCGAAGTCAAAGGGTCTATCTAATCCTGTGCACTTTTAGGAAGTTCGTAGGGCCCCGGACGGTCAACGGAGTAGACCCTACGACAATGACATCGTCGCCAGGCATCGCCAGGCCTTCCCGAAGTAACGCCGCTTCCATGCGGCTGAGAGCATCCTCAGTGCTAACTGGGAAGTCCATTACCATCGGAATGATTCCCCACCATAAGGCCAACTGGCGCGCAATGTCCGCCCGATCAGTAAAGACGATGACCGGTGCCAGAGGCCTTCGCTTCGAAACCGAGTGGGCGGTCATCCCTGATCGCGTCAGGACGGCCAAGGCCCGGCTCCGGAGGTCTCTCGCCAGCACGCAGGCAGCATGCGCTACAGCGCCAGCGCTGCTCAGTCGCTCGCCGTCTCCCAGCTCGTCAGGGCAATAGATGGCCTCCGCTTTCTCGATTATGCGAGCCATCAGGGCCACAGACTCCGTAGGATAGGAACCTACCGCTGTCTCACCGCTAAGCATGACCGCATCGGCTCCTTCAAGAACGGCATTAGCCACGTCCGAGACCTCCGCGCGCGTGGCTCGGGAACTCCCGATCATGGACTCAAGCATTTGAGTGGCTACGATGCTCACCTTGCCCATGGTCCGCGCCTGCCTAATCAGGGTCTTCTGCCATACGGGGACCTCCTCGGGCGGAAGCTCTATTCCAAGATCGCCGCGTGCTACCATTATGCCATCGAAAGCCCGCAGGATATCATCCAGGTTTCTCAGGGCCTCCGGCCGTTCTATCTTGGCCAGAATTGGCACGCGGACACCGCGTTTTTCCACGGCCTCCCGTAACTGCCTGACATCCCCCCCTTGACGCACAAAGCTTAGGGCAATCCAGTCCACCCCAAGGCCCAGCCCGAAATCAACATCGGCCTTGTCCTTATCTGTGAAGGCAGGAACATCCAGGGGCAACCCAGGCAAATTGACACCCTTGTTAGGTCCCAGAAGGCCACCATTCACTACCTGGCAAAGCACCTTTTGGCCAGCAACGGCGGCTACCCTCACCTCCATGCGCCCGTCGTCAAGGAGGATGCGGTCGCCTGGCGACACCACGCGGTGGAGATGAGGGTAGTTCGTGGAGACCGTTCCAGGCTCTCCAACAACGGGCTGAGCGGAGATGACCAGTTCCTCACCAGGGACGAGTTCTACCGGGGATCCTTCTTGGACCCCAAGCACCCGAATCTTGGGGCCTTGTAGGTCTTGCAGCACAGCCACGTGCCGGCCCAATTCCCCGGCAATCTGTCGCACTGCAGCAAACAGGCGAGCGTGCTCTTGGCGCGAGCCATGGGAGAAGTTGAGCCGGAGGACGCTCGCCCCGGCCTGGATCAAGTCCTTGATACGTTCCGGCGTGCGTGTGGCCGGACCCAGGGTGGCTACTATCTTTACCTGTCGCGATGGACTCATGAAGCCGTTAGACGCAAGTACCGCGGGTCACCAGCCCTGTTCTGAACTTCGACAGTAAACGTAGCGCGGGGGCTTGTCCTGGCATCACCCCCCGCACTACGTGCCCCGTCGTGGCCTCAAGATTCCAGTGCAACGATCAGTAGGTCGAATGAGCAGGCTCGCGCCCAACACGCAGAAGGACAAAACCGCTCTCCTCATCTTTGACGCGGGCCGCGCCGGCATCAAGAATCTCGTAAAGGATGACCTCGCCAACAAGCCACGTGCTCACGCCAGGCCGCAGGCAGCCACTCATCGTCTTGCCGGACCTACCCAGTGCAGCATGGATGTGCAGGATTGGCTTTCCATCTTCGCCAGGCGCCAGTACGCCAACTCCGAGGACCTCATGTGCGCCATCGACCGGCAGGAGCATGGGCTGCGGAGGGCGTTCAGACGAACGCCTGGGGCCCACGACAATTTCACCGCCTCCAATGCCCCCTACCAGGATAGCTTGGCCTGTAAATACGCCGTTTTCCTCCGCAAACCGCTCGATACAAGCAGGCACGATATCGCCGTCCTCCAGGCGCAATATGAAAACCCGGCCAAGTCGTCCTTCACATGCCTTCAAACGAAAACCCCCCGAGCAGTTCTGTGGAAAGCCATCGCATGCCCGCCTGGCCCCACCTATGGGAGCCGGTTAAACCAGAGCAGCGAAAGCGTTCCGGCAACGAGCAAGAACGCCGTGGCGAGGCCCGTAAACCCGGCCGTTAGCTCGGTCTGCTCTGCTTTGAATTCTACGCGGGTGCTCAGGTTCTCATAGACCTGGCGCAAGTCGGTTTCGCTGTCTGCTTTGAAGTAGCTGCCGTCCGTCTCCTCTGCAATGCGTTTGAGAGTCTCCTCGTCCAGCCGCACACGGATCGACCGTCCATCGAAACTCAAGACTGTTCCCTCAGGGTTACCCACGCCAACGGTGTAGACGCGCACGCCACGACTCGATGCTTGTTTGGCTGCTTGCAAGGGAGGAGGCCCCGCATTACTCTGGCCATCGCTCAGCAAGACGACCACCGCCGGGGCATAGGTGCCGCGCGGCATCGGCGTCGCTGCAGGTGTTGGATCGGGGAGCGTGAGCGAATCGCGCGAGAAGGGTGTTGGTTTTGCGCCGGGCTCTTCGAAAATGGCGTCCAGCGACGTGAGGATACCGCTCCCGACGGCGGTGGCGCGCTGCAGAGTCAGGCGATTGATCGCGGCAAGCACTGCTTCACGATCTGTGGTCGGCGCCTGAACCACCGCGGCGTTGTTGCTGAACGAGACGACGCCGATGCGAATATTCCGCGGTTGCTTCTCCACAAACGCCCGCGCCGCGGATTTCGCGGCCTCAATCCGGTTCGGCTTAAGGTCCTCCGCCCGCATACTGCCCGAGACATCCACGGTAAGGATGACCGTGCCTTGTTGGGAAGGCAACATGACGCTCGCGACGGGACGCGCCAGCGCGAAAATCATGGTCGCCAGACTCACGATGAATAGGGCCGGCGGAATGTGGCGGCGAATGCCGGGTCCGCGTCCGAGCGCTTCTTTGATGAGCGAGAGACTGGCATATCTAAGCGCATACTTCTGCCTTCGTCGCTGTACGAGGATATAAGCGATAATGAGCGCAGGCACGGCCACCAACGCCCACAACATCTCAATCCAAAGGAAAGACATACCTCACCCCAATCATATATCCAGCCCGCCCGTTACGCTCCGCTGAGACGAAAGACCACGAAGATGAGAGTTGGCCAAAACTGCCGGGTTTTTTTTCTGCTGCTTGCGAAGCATCGCAAATCGCACCATTTCTTTCGCCAGATCATCTTTGGTGGAAAGGGCCAGCATGTCCACACCCACGCGACCAAAGGTAACTTCCAACTCGTGCTCGCGCCTCCGCGCCGCTTCAACAAATCTTTTTCTAAAGTGTTTGTCGTGTGTGTCAGTGTAAAGCTGTTCGCCCGTCTCGGCGTCCTCCAAAATCAGGGGTCCGATGTCGGGCAATTCCGTCTCGCTAGGGTCGTACAGGCGAATCGCCAGAACCTCGTGTCGCTGGGTCAGCATACCAAGGGGCTTGTCCCAACCCGGCGCACTGATGAAATCGGAGATGATAAAGACCAGCGACCGCCGTCGAAACGTGCGAAGCGCGGCTTCGAGGAGTGTCCTAAGGTCCGTGAGCGGTGCGCGTTTCAGTTGCGGCTGATTCAGCAAGTCGTTAATAAGGCGCAGGACCTGGGGCTTGCCGCTCTGCGCTGGAATCACGCCCTGCACCCTGTCGGTGTACAGAATCGCGCCCACGCGATTGCCGTGCCTCGTGAGCAAACGCGCCAGCACAGCCACAAAGTCAATCAGCAAGTTGCGCTTGAGGGTCTGCACCGTACCGAAATCCAGGGAAGGACTCAGGTCAAGCAGGAACCACGCCGTCACCTCACGGTCTTCCACGTACTGGCGCACGTACGGTGTCTGCATGCGCGCCGTGACATTCCAATCAATGTAGCGAATGTCATCGCTGAATTGATACTCACGCAGGTCAGCCAGCTCAAGACCGAAACCACGGAACAGCGTCCGGTAGTCGCCTTGCAGGAGGCCATCCAGGCGGCGCACCACCGTCCAGTCGAGCCTCTGGAGGATTGTTTCAGGATTCTGCGCCGACACGGGCATAGGTCTGCACTGACTGGGCCGGAGCAGGAATGTGTTCCAGAATCCACCCCAGCACCATGTCGCTGGTGACGCCATCGGACAGGGCTTCGTACGAGAGGACGAGACGGTGCCGCATCACATCCAGCGCCATATCCACGATATCTTGCGGTACCGCGTAGCTGCGCCCGCGCACAAAGGCGAGCGCCCGTGCGCTCAGGATCAAATTGATGGAGGCTCGCGGGCTGGCGCCATACATGATATACCTGGCAACGTCAGGGATACCGAATTTATCTGGGTCGCGCGTTGCAGTCGCCAGGCGCACTGCGTGCTGGATGAGCGATGGGTCAACGTACACCTTTTCCGTTTCGCGTCGAAGGTTAATTAGTTGCTCTATGTCTACCACCGCTTTCACCGGCGTCAGCGTGCCCGTCATTCGCTCCACGATAACGAACTCTTCGCCCTCGCTCGGATAGTCTACGACCACTTTCATCATAAAGCGGTCCACCTGCGCCTCGGGCAAGGGGTAGGTCCCTTCAGTCTCGATGGGGTTCTGTGTAGCCATCACCAGAAACGGTTCGGGCACTTTGTGCGTCTCGACGCCGATGGTGACCTGGCGCTCCTGCATTACTTCCAGGAGCGCACTCTGCACTTTGGCGGGGGCGCGGTTGATTTCATCAGCGAGCAGGAGGTTGGTAAAGACAGGACCGAGGGATGTGCTGAATTCGCCAGTCTTTTGATTATAGATTCGAGTGCCGACCAGGTCAGCAGGTACCAGGTCGGGTGTGAACTGAATGCGCTTAAAGCGTCCGTGAATCGCTTCCGCCAGCGTTTTGACCGTCAATGTTTTCGCCAGGCCCGGCACCCCTTCGACCAGCAGGTGACCCTGCGACAGAATTGCGACCAGCACACGCTCCAGCAGATGGTCTTGGCCGACGATGACCTTTTTGACTTCATACAGGACTTGCTCCATCAGCGGTGCTTCTTCGGGTTTCTTGATAATCTCTTCGATCATTTACCCTCTCCACCCATTGCGGAGTCCAAAACTAATAGGGCGGTGAGCCCAGCGCGCCGGCGGCGGTCTCCATGGGTACGGCAAAACCGATGCCTATGAAAACATCCTGTTCCGTCGGGTTCAAGAGCGCCGTAACAATGCCAACGACTTCGCCGTCGCGATTGAGCAGGGGCCCTCCCGAATTGCCGGGATTGACCGCCGCGTCGAATTGAATCAGGTTTGCCAGTGTTCCGCCGGTCTTCGGCGACGTGTAGAACCGTCCCAAGCCGGAAACAACTCCCGCCGACAGCGAGCTGCTGATTCCAAAGGGATTCCCCACGGCGAAGACATCGTCGCCGACGCGCAGTGTGTCGGAACTGGTCAGCGTGGCCGGCACCAAATCGTCAGGGATTACATTGGGGCGCAAGACCGCAAGGTCGTTTTCCGGTTGCCTCACGACAACCGACGCTTCTGATTCGGTCCCATCCGCAAAGGTGACGCGCACTTCTATAGCGTCCTTGACGATGTGCAAACTGGACAAGATGGTCCCGCTATCATCAATCACGACGCCGGTACCAAGCGCCGCGTCGCTCTTATCCCCGTTTTTCGAGACGAGCGCGTGGACCCGTACCACCGATGGACGGATGATTTCGTACACCTGCGATGCATACGATGGCTTGGGAGTGGCCGATGCCAGGGCACGGGCCACGGCGGCATTGATATCGCGCTGCGTCAGACGTTGTGGCGGCGGTTTGGCCGCATCGTACAGGGTTAACGCCGCCAGCGCGATGAGCAGGCCCGCGCCGATGAAGAAGGCATTACGGAAGCGACTGTAAAACCGGCTGAACCGCTGTCCCAGGACTTCCAGCCTGGACGGTGGAGGCTTGGGTTCCGGCTCCGGTTGCCGGCGGACAGGTGGAAACGGTCTATTCTGTCGCATGGCGTAACACTCGATCTTTGTAGCGTTTCACAAGCCCTCCGTACAAATTGCGGCGCCAGGGCGGAGACAAAGTTCCAGAGCGTCTGCAAGGATAATGAATCTTATTTTCAAGCTTTTTAGCAGTGTTGTCAAATATGCATCCCAGAAGCTCACACCGGAGGCCAGGGGATGTGCCGTTGTAGCTGACCAGGGATGGGGAACCGTCCTTGTTCGATGAGTTCATCAGCGCGCTTCGCCAGTGCACCGACTTCGCGGCCCGTCAGAGAAGACCGAAGGGCCTTTGTCGCCGGATCGGAATCCGACTTGAGTCGATGGCGCAGGGTTCGCAGATCGCGTATCAGATCGGCTGGGACCTTCTCGCCGGCGAACTGCCAGATGACCGTCCGCAGTTTGGGCTCTTCGTGGAAGCAAACGCCGTGATCGATCGCCCAGATGTGACCGTCGTCGTCGCGAAGGCAGTGGCCGGCCTTACGGTCAGCGTTGTTTATCAGAGCGTCGAAGAGCGCCATCCGCTTGAACTGCTCCGGGAATTGCTTGCCCAAGGTGAAGTAGTTCTCTCGCGGATCGGCGTAGATGTAGAGCTGTACCATTCCTGGACCGTGCGGACCATCACGAAAAACGGTGGGAGGGACCAGCATCCAGCCCAAGGCCTCACTGACAACGTGCGCGGCCACCTCGCGGTGCGCAAGTGTACCGTTGGGGAAGTCCCACAGCGGACGTTCACCGCGACAGGGCTTGTACACCGCGGGCGCTTGAAGTTCGGCCCTCTTGATGATGACCAGGAAAGTGTAATTACTGCTCCGGGGCAGCAATCCCTGCGTCTCCATGTCACCGGCAGCAAGCAGTTCCAGGGCGGCTCCAAGGGAGAGCCGTTGACTGCGATCAGGGGCGGCGTCCGCCATGACCTTCGCCCGATTAGAACGCAGCCGGCGTGGGCGGGTGTCCGTTGCGCCTGGGGCAGACGTGGCCTTGGGCGTCGTTTGGCTGACCACACAGCGCACAGATAGGGCGCCCGCCTGCCGCAACCTTCAGCGCGTGATCGGCCATGGCGCGCATTTGCGAACGCGTCGCGTACAGGTGAGCCACCGACGGGACCTCGCTCGACTCTCGATCCTCGACTCTCGACCCTGGATCGGCTTCCGGGTCTTCTGCTACCAGTTCGTGAGCCACCAGCACTACCAGGTCGGTTTCCGGGTCGTAGCCCAGTTCCAGGCGCGCCACGCGGAAATCAGGTTCCAATGGAAAGTTTAGTTCCAGATCGAGGGAACCGGCTGGGGTGGGGTGAGACACAGTCGCGTACTTGTCATCGACTTCAGCCAAGAGCTGATAAATGCCATGCGCCAATAACTGCACCTGCGCTTTCTCGGCAACGAGTGTCACGGTTGCTTCCAGCCTGCGGCCCTGGATGTAGAAGACGCGATGCCCCGGCTCGCCAACGGCGCCGGCGGTGATCGCCGTGACCGGATTCAGCTCGTACACCTTCTCGGTCATATGGTCCCCTTAGCTTTCCGGCCGTCCTTGGACGGCGGCTGGAATGGTCCCGTATCGTTCAGACGCAGCAGCCGTCCGCCGAGCCCTCCTATGCTCAACACAGTTACGGACGCAGGCGCGATCATCAAGCGCTGAAACAAGTCCAGAGGCATACCTATGAAGTGGGCGACGACGGCTCTGATCACGTCCGCATGGGAGAAAACGGCGACCGTGCCCTTGGGATGAGCCACCGCGATGGTTTCAATGGACGCTACCGCCCTGCACTGCATCTCCCGCAGGGATTCGCCATCCGGGAATCGCATGGCGCTGGGAGCAAAACGCACCACCGCCCATTCCTTCTTCTTCTGCAACCGGCTGAGTGACTCGCCCTGCCAGGCACCGTAGTCCACTTCACCCAATTCGCGCGTCGTTTTGACCTCAAGCCCTCGGGCCAGCGCCAGTGGAGCGGCCGTCTCTGTCGTGCGTTCCAGCGGGCTGCTGTAAATCGCGTCGAACGGGACCGGCGCCAGCCGCTCCACCAGGGCTTCAGCGTCCTTCCGTCCTGCCCGGTTGAGGTGCACTTCCGGCATCCAGCCGGCGAGCTTCTTGTCGCTCCAGTCGTTGTGGCCGTGACGAATGAGAAATAATTGCGTCATGTCTTGATTCACTTACCGAAAGTAGTGAACTGGATTCCCCGAAGAGTCCAACACTCGATTAGGGGATGGGGCATCAAATGTTTAGTAACTCCGTGAGACCGACATAAACCTTCATAGGCTCCGCGGGAAGCTCCAACCAAAGCGTATCACCTTTCTAGGAAGAGTTGCAAGCGTGCCGGCTAGCCTACCCTTCTCGACCGGACCACTAGGAATGAGTAGGACGAACGTAATATAATGTTAACAATGGCAAGAACTTGCATAGGAGAACGCAATGTACGTTTCAAGACTGGCATTCCATTCGCTCCCCGGCAGAGCTAATGACGTGGAGCAAGCGCTGAGAAAACTCCGAGACATGGTGGTAGCGACCGGGGGCAACCCACCTCGAATCCTCCGGACCCATTTCGCGTCCTCGGGAGCCCCCGACGTGGTGTTTGAGCACGAGAACCCAGACCTGGCGAGTTTGGAGAACCAACTCAAGCGGGTGAACGAGAACCCCGAATTTCAGGAGTGGCGAAGGCAAATCTCCACCATCCTCTGGCAAGCGCCAAAGCGCGAGATCTACGTTATCGCCGAGTGAAAGCGATGCCAGACCAGGATAGACGTACCACCTCTGGCATCCCCCTGAAGGCCGTCTACACGCCGGAGGACCTTGGGGGCCCGGAGCGCCAAAAGGACGCTCCCCCGCCGGGCCAGTACCCCTATACCCGCGGCCTCTATCCCACCGGATATCGCAAGTACTCCTGGATGAAGCGGGAGCTCAGCGGCTACGGCCTGCCGGAGGAGACCAACCTGCGCCAGAAGCAATTGATGGCCCAGGGCCAGGAGGGCTACGGGGACCAGTTCACGGTCATGATCGCCTTTGACTACCCCACCAACTACGGCTACGACAGCGATCATCCCCTGGCCGTAACCGATGTGGGAAAGGGGGGCGTCCTGGTGGACTCCCTGGCGGACATGGCCCGCCTCTTCGACGGCCTACCCATCGAGACTATGCACTCTGCCCTGGTGGTGGACACCCCGGCCCCCATTATCCTGGCCATGTACATCGCCTACGCCGAAAGCCGGGGAGTGCCCCGCGGCCAGTTGAGAGGCTCCATTACCAACAACCCCGTGAGCTTCAACAACATGCAGGTCTTCAGGCCGCGGGACTCCCTGCGCCTCATGATGGACCAGATGGCCTTCTGCGCCCAGGAGATGCCCCTCTGGAACCACGTGAAC
>Ga0082335_1006050_pt1 | contig 16009 bp, 13 predicted proteins | sample Subgrocontami58m_FD_72375 | JGI IMG/M metagenome (GOLD analysis project Ga0082335, IMG submission 72375) | Subsurface groundwater microbial communities from S. Glens Falls, New York, USA - GMW37 contaminated, 5.8 m (SPADES assembly) (version 2) ... | reverse complement strand
CATGATCTCGGAGAGCCAGACGCGGTACGGGTCCCGCGTCGCCTGCCAGGGAAGGTCGTGGCGGCCGTGGCGCCGCTGCCAGGCGACGAGACGTTGGGCGAATTCGCGCATCGGACGCGGCGGGACGGCCTTACGCGCTTCGCTCATTCGTTGGCGACGCCGAACGGGACATGTCCCGTCGCGACGTGCCGGCTTGCGGACTCGCAGTGGCCGCGCTGGTCGTCGAAGAAGATGTCCGCGCCAAAGGCCTTGAGGAAGCGCCCCTTTTCCAGCCCGCCGAGGAACAGCGCCTCGTCGATGCGGATCTCCCAGGCGCGCAGCGTCCTCACGACGCGCTCGTGCGCGGGCGCGCTGCGCGCGGTGACGAGCGCGGTGCGGATCGGAGAGCTGTCGGGCGGATACTCCGACTGGATGCGATGCAGCGCGGCGAGAAAGCTCTTGAACGGCCCGCCGGAGAGCGGTTCCCTTGCCGCGCTCACCTCGGCCGCGGTGAACGCATCCAGCCCCTCCTTCTTGTAGATGCGCTCGGCCTCGTCGGAAAAGAGCACCGCATCGCCGTCGAAGGCGATGCGCAACTGTCCCGTCTGCGCCATGTTCCGGCCGATGTTCGACGGCAGAATGGTCGCGGCGGCGTGGCCCGCGTCGAGCGCCTTGCGCACGTCGACCGGGTTTGCCGACAGGAACAGGTGCGCGTCGAACGCCGGGACGTAGGGATAGGTGCTCTCGCCGCCGGTGAACGCCGCGCGCGAGATGTCGAGCTGGTAGTGCTCGATCGAGGTCATGATGCGCAGGCCCGTGTCGGCCGTGTTTCTCGACAGCAGTATGACCTCCACGCGCGGCCGCACCGGCGCGAGCGCGTTCAGCGCCAGCAGCTTGTTGACCAGCGCGAACGCGATGCCGGGGGCCAGCACTTCGTCCTCGTGCTCGCGCTGGTACGCGTAGTACGCCTCGACGCCGCGCTCCTCGAACACGCGGTTGCTCTCCTTCAGGTCGAACAGCGCCCGGGAGGAGATCGCGACGACGAGCTTTCCGTCAAACGAGGCGGCCGGCATTCGGGATCACGAGATGACGACGATTCCCCTGGCCGCGTCGAATTCGACGTGGTGCCGGTCGCGCCGCGTTCCGTGCTGCGCGATGCCGAAGTCGAACACGAGCGTCACCTCGTAACCGAAATCGTTCAGGCACGCCAGGAGCGAATCCTTCCGTTCCCGGTACCAGTCGGCCGACCACGCCTCGAACAGGATCGGCGGAAACCGGTTCCGGATGAGCGTATCGAGCGCGCCCCGGATCACGAGCTCCTCCGCGCCTTCGACGTCGATCTTGACCAAGCCGATCTCCGCGAGGTTCAGGCTGTCGAGCGAGGCGTAGCGCACCTTGCGCGTTCTTCGCTCCTGCGACCCGAAGTAGGTCGCCCGCGGAAGATCGTTGTCCCCGAACGAGAGCATCGAAAGCGCACCCGGGTTGATTTCGCGCGAATAGTCGGGGTCGGGAAAGTCGATCAGCTCCGCGGCGGATTGCGGATTGCCGAGGGCGAGGTCGTAGGCGATCAGGTTGTCCAGCCCGTTCAGGAAGGCGTTGCCGCACAGCTGCTGGTGGATGACGCGCTGGGGCTCGAACGCGTGCACCAGGCCGTGCCCCAGGCGGGCGACCGGCACCGCGAACGGGCCGAAGTTTGCGCCGACATCCACGACATTCTTGTACTCGCTCCCCGCCAGGATCCGGGTCGCGAGCTCCACGTTCACCGGCTCCCACTGCCCGTGCTGGAAGAGCTGTTGCGCGATGGCTTCGTGCCCCCAGACCATGAACCTGCCCGACGGCGTCTCAAGCAGATGCGGCAGGGGCAGCATAGGGGGATCTTTCGCGTTTCGGGAGCAGGGGCCACGCTATATCAATTCGGATCCCTGCGCAATCGAGCGGCGCCGGCACGCGGTCACGCCGCGCGGCAGATCATCTCCACCGGCGCGAGCAGGCCGCGCTCGATGTCGCCCATCATGTTGGCGACCTTGCGGCCGGCATCCGGGCCCATGACGATGTGCAGTCCGAGCGCGGCGGGCCTGCCGCCCGCGCCCCGCGCGCGCATCTGCCGGAAGACCTCGAGCGCGAACTCGCGCCGATCGCGCTCGGCCAGGACCTCGAACCCCGCCGCCTCGAGCAGGCGCCGGTAGGTCGCGGCATCGGCGACGAAGCTCGTCTCGGCGAGCGTCGCCCACGGCACGGGATAGGCGAGCTCGCCCGCGCCGGCACGCATCACGTCGTAGATGCCGAACACCCCGGCGGGCAGGAGCACCCTGCGAATCTCCGCGAACAGCCCGGCCTTGTCCCCGATGTTCATGCCGACGTGGAGCAGGTACGCGCCCTCGAAGCTCTCCGGCCCCCAGGGCAGCGCGAGCGCGCTGCCCTGCCGGTACGAGACGAGCTCGCCCAGGCCGGCGCGCCGGGCCAGCTCGCTCGCGACCGCGACATATTCTTCGGTCAGGTCGATGCCGGCGACACGGCAGCCGTGCTCATGCGCGAAATAGCGCGCGGCCCCGCCCAGCCCGCAACCGACGTCCAGCAACCGCATTCCGCTGCGAACGCCGAGCTGCGCGGCAAAAGCGATCGTCGCCGGGCGGCCGCCGATGTGGAATTCGTCGACGGGTGCGGGATCCGCGGGGGCGAGATGCTCCACGTCCTTGCCCGCCGACGCAAGCGCCTCCAAAATCGTGCACTCGAGCGATCCATGGGCATAGTGACGGACAACGCCTTCTTCCACGCTCAACGCCTCGCTCCCATGGACCGGATTCGGACTGACGCCCGCGTTCCCGGCGCTTTACACTATGCCGTAGTGTATCTCGACGGCGCGAAATGACGGACCACTATCTCGAACGCCTGTTCGCCCCGCGCAGCGTCGCGGTGATCGGCGCGAGCGAGCGAGCGGGCTCGCTGGGACGCATCGCGTTCGAGAACCTGCGCGCAGCGGGCTACTCCGGCGAGCTGATCGCGGTCAATCCGAAGTACCGCAGCCTCGCCGGGCTGCCCTGCTACCGATCGATGGCCGACATCGGTCACAGGGTCGACCTGGCCCTGGTCACGACGCCCGCGGTGACGGTGCCGGGCGTGATCGACAACGCGGGCAAGGCGGGCACGCGCAGCGCCGTGGTGCTCTCGGCGGGATTCGGCGAAATCGGGCCCGAGGGCCTCGCGCTGGAACGCAAGGTCCTCGAGGCCGCGCGCCGCCACGGACTCAGGATCATCGGCCCGAACTGCCTCGGGATCATGCGGCCCTCGGTCGGGCTCAACGCGACCTTCGCGCGCAACATGCCGCTGCCCGGATCGGTCGCGCTGGTTTCGCAGTCCGGCGCGGTCGCGGCGGCACTGGTCGACGGTGCGCAGTCCTCCGGGATCGGATTCTCCTCCGTGGTCTCGATGGGCGCCGGCATCGACCTCGATATCGGCGAGATCCTGGACTTCCTGCTGCACGACCCGGACACGCGCAGCATCCTCATCTACATGGAAGGCGTGCGCGACGCGCGGCGCTTCATCTCCAGCCTGCGCGCCGCCGCGCGCAGCAAGCCGGTCATCGTGCTGAAGTCGGGACGCCATGTGTCCGCCTCGAAGGCGGCGATGAGCCACTCCGGTACGCCCTCGGGCGACGACGACACCTTCGACGCGGCGCTGCGCCGCTGCGGCGTCGTACGCGTCAAGACCTACTCCGAGCTGTTCTCGGCCGAGCAGTTGATCGGCTCGGGGCGACTGCCGCAGGGCAACCGTCTGGCGGTCGTCACGAACGGCGGGGGGCCGGGGGTCATGGCCGCCGATCATGCCGCGGTTTCCGGCGTGGAGCTCGCCCAGCTTTCCCAGACGACGCTCGAAGCGCTCGACGCCTGCCTGCCGTCCCACTGGCCGCGCGGCAATCCGGTCGACATCCTCGGCGACGCGACCGCGTCGCGGCTCGCGCAGGCACTCGCGCCTGTCGTAGCCGACAAGGAGGTCGACGCCGTGCTCACGCTGTTCTCGCCGCAGCAGATTCTCCCCTCGGACGAGGCGGCGAACGCGATCATCGCGCGCGCGAAGGACACGAAGAAACCCGTGCTCACGGCGTGGCTGGGCGAGATCGAGGTGAGCGCCGGCCGCAGCGTCGCGGAGAAGGCCGGGCTTCCGGTGTTTCGCTCCCCGGAAAGCGCGGTGGCCGCGTTCGGCACCCTCGCCGAATTCCGCATGGCGCAGAAACTCCTGCTCGAAGTGCCCGCGCCGCTCGCCTCCAGCGTCCAGCCCGATCTCGACACGGCGCGATCGATCGCGCAGGCGGTGGTCCGGTCCGGCCGGACGGCATTGAGCGAAACCGAGGCGACGCGGCTGCTCGGCTGCTTCGGGATTCCGGCTGCGCGCACCGAAATCGCGCGCTCGCGTGACGAGGCCTGCGCCATCGCGCGCGGGATCGGCTTCCCGGTCGTGATCAAGATCCTCACCTACGACATCGAGCACCTTGCCGAGGTGAAGGGCGTGTGCCTGAATCTGCGCGGCGAGGAGAGCCTGCTGCGCGAATACGACGCGCTGCTCGAGCGCGTGCGCACGCTCAGGCCGGAGGCGCGCATCGAGGGCGTGACGGTGCAGCCCATGATCGAGAAGCGCTTCGGGCGCAGGCTCATGATCGCCATCGAGAACGATGCCACCTTCGGGCGCGTGATCCGCTTCGGCGCGGGCGGCATCGCCGCAGAGGTGGTGCACGACATCGCGACCGCCCTGCCGCCGCTCAACCGGCGCCTTGCCCAGGAGCTCGTATCGCGCACGCTCTCGGCGCGCCTGCTGCGGCCTTTCCGTCACATTCCCGGCGCCGATGTCGAACCGATCCTGGACGTGCTGCTGCGCGTCTCGGAGATCGTCTGCGCCCTGCCCTGGGTCGCGGAGCTGGAGATCAATCCACTGCTCGCCGACGAGTCCGGGTGCATCGCAGTCGACGCGCGCGTCGCGATCGACCCGGCGGGGCTGAACGCGGACGAGCGCTACGGCCACATGGCCATCCACCCGTATCCTGCGAAGCTCGAACGCATCGAGCGCCTGCGCGACGGCACGCCGCTCAGGATCCGCCCGATCCGGCCCGAGGACGCGACGCTCGAGATCGATTTCGTCGAGCGCATGTCGGAGCGCTCGCGCTACCTTCGCTTCTTCAGCGCGGCGCGCGGACTCACTCCGCAGATGCTCGCGCGCTTCACCCAGGTCGACTACGATCGCGAGCTCGCCCTCATCGCGCTCCCGGAGCCGGACCCCGGGCGCATCCTGGGCGTCGCCCGGTACAACACGAATCCCGACGGCGATTCGTGCGAGTTCGCCATCGCGATCGCAGACGACTGGAGCGGCCGCGGCCTGGGCACGGTGCTGATGAAAGCGCTGACGAGCGCGGCCCGGGACGCCGGCTACCGCAGCATGACAGGAAGCGTGCTGCGCGAGAACGACGGCATGCTCCGGCTCGCGTCGCGGCTGAACTTCGAACTGCGCCCGGATCCCGAGGATCCCTCGGTCGTGAAGGTGTCGAGAGCGCTCGACTGAAGCCGGCCCGCTGCGGCTCAGCCGGCGGCGTACGCGGCGAACAGCTCGCGGTCGGTGTCCTCGTCGAGCAGGTCTTCCAGCACGGCGAGCAGCGACCCGTCTTCCTTCTGCGCATGCGAGGCCAAGCGCTCGCTCAGCTCCAGCGCCAGGGTCTTCATGCGCTGCCAGTCGGCGGGCTGCATGCCGCCCGCGAGCGACTTGCGCAGCAGCTCGGCGAGCGGTCCGGCCACCTCGCGGATGGTCGTGTGCTCCTCGTTGAGCAGCGCGACGAGGTCGCCGTCGCCCGCTTCCTCGAGCCGCGGAAACAGCTCCCGCTCCTCGAACTCGAAGTGGCGCGCGACCTCGACCTCGAGCGCGCCGATGACCGCGCGCGCGAACGACGCCCAGCTCGAATCGCCCTCGGCGGGCGGATACGCCCCGGCGCGGCCGGAGAACGTCCGCTCGACGCGGTTCAGCAGCTCGATGGTCGCGACGTGTTCCTCGTAGAGCCGGCGGTTGGTCTGGCGCTGGAAATCCATGGCTTCACCTCGCGATAGGAAGACGCCTCCCCGGTGCGTACGATAAACCCACCTGTGCGCACGCTGTCAACCGGGAAATGCGCCGGCCCGGGCGGAGGCGCTGCGCCCGGGCCGGCGCTCGCACTAGTGCGCGTGAGCCGGCGCGGCCTGCTCGTGTTCGTGAGCCTCGCTCGCCGCCGAAGCGTTGTAGATCCGCTCCACCGAATGGATATAGTCGACGTAGGCCTTCACGTATTGCTGGCCGGCCGCGACATCGTTCCTGTCGAAGTCCTTCTTCGCGATCACGTTCTCGAACTTGCCGTGAACGCCTTCCTCGACGGCCCTGGTGAGCACGTACACCACAGGCTCGACCGAGCGCGTCTCGAGCGCCTTGTCGCCTGCGACCACCGCCGGGCCAAGGTCGCGTCCGGCGGGCTTGATGCCCGTGTAGGGCGCGCCTTCGCCGGCGCGGTGCACGCGCACCAGGGTTTCGAAGAAGTACTGGTCGGCCAGCTCGCGCGCGGCGGGGCTGAGCTTCCTCACTTCGAGCGCATGCTGGAACGCGCCCTTGATCTGGGCCTCGTCGTCCTTCTGCACCCAGATCAGGACCAGGTTCGGATTGCCCGCTTCGAGCGCCTGGCGCGCGGCGCCGATGACCGGGCCGTCCTCGCCGTCGCAGTGCGCCGAGGCCGAAGTCGATCCGAGCAGGAGCGCCGCAGAGACGGCCGCAACGGCGGTGAGTTTGCGAAAGATGTTTCGAGATTCCATGTCATTTTCCCTTCGAGGAGTTGTTCCATCGCGGCGGGCACCCTGCCCGCCGCTCTTGTCCTCTTAAACGGGCGACGATCGAATTTGTTCCGGAAATCCGCGCGGGCCGTCACTTTCCGTGCAGCCGCTCTTCGGTGGTGCCTTCCGGCGCCTGCCGGATGAGCAGCTCGGCCAGCGCGCGCCGCTGCCCGCGATCGAGCATTTCGCTCTCGCGCAGCAATTGCTCGATGACGCGCCGCTGCTGCTCGGTCTGCAATTGCGCAATCGTCGCGCGCTCGGCCTCGATGCGGGCGCGATCCGGCCGCTCGGAAAAGACTTCGCGGATCATGATCTCGCGGTGGCTGCGGACGTTGCGCCAGTCGGCGGCGATCTCGCGCAGGAATCCCGACTCCATCTCGTGCCATTTCAGGCGCTGCTCGGCGCTCAGCTTGAGGACATCGGGCAGGCTTGCCTCCTGCGCGCCGCCGCCGAAGACGGCCGGCAACTGTCCGCTCTGGAGAACCCGATAGCCGACCGCGCCGAGCACCCCGAGGTTGAGCAGCACGGACAGGACCAGTGCGAAGATCAGGTGCTCGCGCTTCATGTCAACGCCCCCGCGAATAGCACGACGGGATGCCCACGCATATTCCGCCCGGCGGCACCGCATCGAACGCCGCCATCGCCGCGGGCCGCGAGGCGATGGCCGAACCGGCCGTGAGCAGCGCCCCGGAGTAGATTCCCGTGACGAGCACAGAGGCCGCGGCAAGCCCCGCGGGGGCGAGCCGCCAGCCGCGCCACCACGCGCCGTCGGGCGCCTTGCGCCGCGGTGCGGGGCGCCGCGCCAGGCGCTGCTCGATCCGCGGCGCCAGATCGACGCCGGCCCGCGTGCCGGCCAGCGAATGCAGCAGCGAACGCTGCTCGGTCAGATCGCGCAGCATCGCGCCGCACAGCGGGCAGGACGCGGCGTGGTTCGCGATATCCTCGCGCGGCTCGCGCGCGAGTTCCTCGTCGACCAGCGCCGAGAGCTGTTCGGTGCGCGGACAATCGGGCTGTTGCTCGTGTTTCATGCGTTCTCCCGTTTCCTGTGCGCGAGGAGCGCCTCGCGCGCGCGCGCGAGGCGCGATTTCACCGTGCCTTCGTTGATGCGCAGCGTGGCGCCGATTTCCGCGTACGACATGTCCTCGACGTCGCGCAGCAGCACGACTTCGCGCTGCTCGTGCGGCAGCCGCGCGAGCGCCGACTCGAGCGCGCGCAGTTGCTGCTTGACGCGCAGTTGCGCCTCCGGGCCGGGCGTCTCTGCGGGGACGTCGTAGTCCTCCTCGAGCGGCACGAACTGTACGAGCTTCCTCCGGCGCAGGCTGTCGGTCGCCGCGTTGGACGCGATGCGGAACAGCCAGGTCCGGAACTCCGCCTCGGGCCGCCACTCCGGCAGCGCCTGCCAGGCCTTGATGAACGTATCCTGCGTCAACTCGATCGCCTCGTCATGCGAACCGACCATGCGTAAAATGAAGCGGTAGGTGCGGTCCTGGTAGCGCCGCACCAGCCGGCTGAACGCCCCGTGGTCGCCCTTCCGGCTCAGATCCGCACACTCGCGGTCTGTCGGTTCCGATGCAGTCATGCGCGTATCCGCCGCCAGCAACCCGTTAAACGAACCCGGGCCGGAAATGTTCCATGTCGCTACGATAAACGAGATCGGGCCACCGGGTCCGGCCGCCGGGTCCACTGCTCCCCCTCGTCCGTACGCCGACGTCTGAATGCGCATCGAACCCGCCGAACCGGCCTTTGACGGCGACGGCACGCCGTTTTCGCGCGCCTACGGCGACGTCTATCACAGCGCCGATTCCGGTCCCGGCCAGGCGCGCCACGTGTTCCTGGGAGGCAACGATCTGCCCGCAAGGTGGGCTCGCGCGCGGCTGTTCACGATTTTCGAAACCGGTTTCGGGCTCGGATTGAATTTTCTCGCCACGTGGCACGCGTGGCTCGCCGATCCCGCGCGCCCCGAGCGGCTGCATTTCTTCTCGATCGAGAAGCACCCGTTCGGTCGCGACTCGCTGAAGACGCTGCACGAGCGTTACGCCGAGTTCGCGCCGCTCGCCCGGCAATTGCAGGACGCCTGGCCGCCGCTCGTCTCCGGGCTGCACCGCCTGCACTTCGAGGACGGGCGGGTCACGCTGACGCTCGCCCTCGCGGACGTGGTGGACCTCGCGCCGCGGCTGCAATTCCAGGCCGACGCGATCTACCTCGACGGATTCGCGCCCCAGCGCAACGCGGAAATGTGGTCGCCGCAATTGATGAAGCGTCTGGCGCGCCTCGCTCGCCCCGGCACGACCGTCGCGACCTATTCGGCATCGGGCGCGGTGCGCGAGGCGCTCGAGTCCGCCGGCTTCGGCATCGAGAAGCGCCCCGGCTTCGGACGCAAGCGCGACATGCTGCGCGGAACGTTCGCCCCGCGCTGGTCCCCGCGCAGGGCGGCGAGGGCCGCGGCTGCCTGCGCGGAGCGGCACGCCATCGTGATCGGCGCGAGCCTCGCGGGCGCGGCGGTCTGCGAACGCCTCGCCGCGCGCGGATGGCGGATCGACCTGATCGAGCGGCGCCCCGCGCCCGCCGCGCAAGCGCGGCCGCTCTACGCCGGAGTATTCCATCCCCACGTTTCGCGCGACGACTGCATCCTGTCCAGGGTCGCGCGCTGCGGCTTCCTCTATGCACCTCCCCGCTGGCGGGCGCTCGAGCGCGCGGGCCAACGTCTCGCCTGGTCGCGGTGCGGCGTGTTGCAGCTTGCGGGCACCCCCGGGGACGAGCAGCGGATGGCCGGCGCGGTGAGCCTTGCGGGCTATCCTCCCGACTATGCGCAATACCTCGCGCGCGACGAGGCCGAGACGCATTCGGGATGCCGGCTCCCTGCGGGCGGATGGTGGTTTCCGGGCGGAGGATGGATGCGGCCCGCGAGCCTCGTCGCGGCGCAGCTCGCCGCGGCCGGCGGCCGCGCGGGCCCGATGTTCACGACGCATTTCGGCGCCGCAGTGAACGCGATCTCGCGCGCGGGAGATTCGTGGCAGGCCGTCTCCGCCGACGGCAGCGTGATCGCTGCGGCCCCGGTCCTCGTGCTTGCGAACTCCGGGGACATGACGCGCCTCGCTCCGGTCGCGCAGCCGCTCGCGAACGTTCGCGGGCAGGTCAGCTACCTGCCCGCGGGCGCCGTCGCCGCACCGCGCGTCGTGCTCTCGGGCAACGGCTACCTGCTGCCCGCATTCGAGGGCATCGTCGTCACCGGGAGCACCTACGATTTCGGCAGCGACGATCCCGAGCCGCGCACCGAGGGACACGCGGCCAACCTCGCGCGACTGTCGCGCATGCTTGCCGAGGCTGCGGCGCTGCCCGACCCCGCGGGCCTCGACGGCGCAGTGGGATTCCGCTGCATGGCGCCGGACCACATGCCGCTGGTCGGCGCCGTGCCGGACGTGGCGGCAGCGCGCGAGCAGCAGGTCGGCCTCTCCGGGGCGCAATTGCCCGACCTGCCCCGCCGCCCCGGGCTCTACTGCGCCTCGGGCTACGGTTCGCGCGGCCTCGTCTGGGCGGCGCTCGCAGGCGAGCTGCTTGCGAGCCTGATCGAAGGCGAGCCCCCGCCGCTCGAGGCGGACCTCGCAGATGCGCTGGACCCGGGACGCTTCACGTTGCGGCAGGCGCGCCGCGCGAAGCTCTGACCGCGCGTTGCGCAGCCGGCGCTACTTCTTTCGCGGAACGACCGGCACGAGCAGGTGCGAGTCGTACTTGCCGCCCGTATGGATCACGTGCCGTCCCGCGTTTCTCGTCTCGGGATGCCCGGCGAGCCGGATCCAGGGCCCGTACTTGTAGATGTCGCTGCCCTGCACGACGACGCGCAGCTTCTCGCCCTTCGCGAAGCGCGTTCCCGAGGGCCAGATCTCGATCTCGACGGACACCGGCACGCCGGGCTTGAGCTTCAGCTCCCCCTGATGCAACAGCCACGGCTGCTGCGGCGTGGAGCGCTTGCGGTCCAGTTCCCGGTGCGAAACGCGCAGCCATCCGAGGGCGACGGGCCCGTCCTCCAGCGCGCTGAAGGCCGCGAACGGAACGCTCTCGCCCTTGCGGTCGAATTTCTGGATCGCGATGAACAGATCCATGTCGTCCGCGCCCTTCGCCTCCACCCACAGGCGCAGCTTCATGTGTCCGGTCAGCTCGGTCGGCTCGCTGAACGTGTAATCGAACTGCGCGCGCTCCTCGCGGGTTGCGGCGGGACAGCGCGTTCCGTCCCCCGGCGCGTCGTACCAGACGCTGGCCCTGGTCTTCGTCGGGGTCGGTCTCAAGGATCCCGTCCGGGCGTCGAGGTAGAGCCGCTTGTAGCGCGTTCTCGCGAGCGGCCATTCGTTCTCGTCCCTGAACTTGCCGACGTAGTAGCGCTCGCGCGCCTCGAGCCGCACCCTGGACCAGCGCGGCACGTCGTTGTCGACCCCTTTCAGGAAATGATCGAAGAACCTTCTCTGCCTCTCCACGCTCTCGGGCTGGTAGAAGTATTCCCACTTCTTCCTGCCGTGGATCTCGAGCCACTTCTGCTCCGAGGCGATCGACTTGAACGCCTCCAGCGTCCCGCGCGTGTGCAGGCCCTGGTCGCCCCAGCTCGCCACGACATAGGCCGGCACGGTGATTCTCCCGAGGTCGGCCTGCTTGGTGGCCCAGTAGGCGTCCAGGAACGGGTGGCGCTTCGCCATCTCGAAGATGTTCTCGACGCGGTTCAGCGAATAGCAGATCCCCGTCTGCCACACCGGAAAGAAGAACGTCTCGGGTATGCCGCCGTGATAGGCGAACTCGCGGTACATGTCGCTCACGCCTTCGACGGGGTTGATCGCCGCCAGGTGCGGCGGCCGCGTCGCGGCGACCAGCCACTGCACGATCGCGAGATAGGAGACGCCGGTCATGCCGACCTTGCCGTTGCACCACTCCTGCACGGCCAGCCATTCGATCAGGTCGTGGCCGTCCCTGCCCTCGTCGTTGCTCCAGTAGGTGGCATCCCCCTCGGAGTGCCACAGGCCGCGCGGGTCGCAGTTGACGATCGCATAGCCCCGCGGCACCCAGTAGAGGGGGTCGGGACCCTCGTAGTGCGCGTACTTGGAGAACCACTCCTTCCTGACGCCGCCGTTCTTGTAGAACCGCTCGTACGCGGCCGGCACGTGCTTGCCGTAGGCGCTCCACGAGACCAGCGCCGGGACGCGCGCCGGAACCTCCGGGCGAAGGATGTCGACGTAGATCTTCACGCCGTCGCGCATCGGCACGGCCACGTCGCGCTCGATGATCATGCCTTTCTCGCGCGTGACGCGGTAGCCGAAGCCGGGGTACTTGCGCTCGGTGGGCGGCAGGCCCTGCTGGTAGATCATCTCGAAGGGCGGCTTGGACATGCGAGCGCCCGCTATGGCCGGCTCAGCAGTTGCCGCAGCCTGGGTCCGTGCTCGGGGCTTGCCTTGATGATTCCGCTCCAGCCGGTATCGTTCGCCATCTTCAGATACGCGCGCGTCGTTGCCTCGTCGAAACGGATCACCTGGATGCCCGCTTGCGCCTGGCGGCGCACTTCCTCCTCATTGAGCTTCTTCCAGTCCTCGTTCCACGATTCGAGCACCAGGATCTCCCGTTCGAGAAACGCGCGCTGGGCGGGCGTGAGCCGGTTGAATGCGGTCAGATTCATGATCACCGAGATCTCGCCCTGGTAGAAGCCCGGATCGACGCGGAACTTGGTCTTCTCGGCCCAATTGGGCTCGAAGATGCTGTACAGCGTCCAGCCGTAGCCGTCCACCACGCCGCGCTCGAGCGCGGTGTAGACCTCGCCGGGCGGGATGCTGATCACCGAGGCGCCGAGCGCCTGGAAGAAGTCCCTGTACACCGGCGTGATCCGCATCTTCAGCCCGGTGAGATCGGGCTTGTCGATCTTCTTGTTCAGGAAGATGTGGAACGGCGTGTGCTCGTACATCTTCCCGAGGTAGGCCATGTTGCCCTTCTCCTGCCATATCTTGTTGATGTAGGCGAAGGCGCCGTTCTTCCTCTGCTCGCCGATCGTGATTTCCGCCATCTTCAGCGCGTCGGCCTCGGGAAACAGGTTGGTGTAGAACGCCCCGGTGCAGCTGGCGAGCTCCACGACGCCCGTCTTGACCGCGTTGCCGACCTGGAAGCTCGGGATCGCGCTCGGGCCGCCCATGAAGCGGATCTGCATCACGCCCTTGCCGTCGGCGTTCACTTTCTGGATCCAGCGCACGAACTGCTTGGTCTGCTCGATGCTCTCGGGGAAGCACCCGACTGCGCGCAGCGTGATCTCCTGCGCATGGGCGCACGCGGAGTACATCAGGACGGCGCCGGCGACAGACGCAAGGATGTTGCGGATGTTCATATCCCCCTCCCGAGGTTCGGATGCCACATCCTACGTCCTGGCTCGATGCCACGCGTTTGCGCAGATCACAATCCGTCCGGGTGAGCACCGGCTGCTGCAAAGCAGCATGCGGGGTGAGGTTGACCCGTCCAGTCGGATACCCGATGCTTGCGGAGGAGCGAGCCCACGATGCCCAAGACGCGATGCAAGAGTTTCTGGCCCAGCACGCCCTGTTCGCCGGGTTCCTGAGCCTGCTGCAGGTTGGCCTGCTTCCAGGTCTTCTGCTGGCATTGCGGCGGCCGCAGGTGGGCGGTTGGCTGCTGCTGCCGCTGGGCATCGCGATCAGCCTGGTCGTGAATTTTCAGTTGACGTTCCTGCTGACGCTGCTCGGACTCTATCGGGTCGAGGCGCTCGCGCTGCTGGTCGCCGTGGCGGCCTCTGTCCTGCACGGCAGGAAGCCGCCGCAGGACACCGCGGCGACGTCAGGCGGTCCCGATGCACCGATCCGAAATGCAATCGGACAGCCGCTTGTTCTGGCGGGATCGGGAGCGGCAGGGGCTGCACTGCTGATGCTGTGCTCGCTGCTGTGGACGCATGTCCCGGGCGTGTTCGACTCGTGGGACGCCGTGGTCAGCTGGAATCGATGGGCCGTCGACTGGTTCGGCGGACGGTTGCCCTCGTTCACCTACGGCTACCCCCAACTGGTGCCTGCGGCGTGGGCCGGCACGTATGTGTGGCTCGGCACGGCACGGGTCGAGTTCTTCGCCAAGGGCCTGATGCTCGCGTTTCCGCTGGGCGTGGCCGCGATCCTGGTCGACATGTACGCGCGGTTTCGCCAGCCCGCGGCGCTGTTCGCCGTCGCGTTCTGGTGCTGGGCTCTGCTGCGGGCGTTTCCCGACCTCGTGGACTCGGGCTATGTCGACGTGCCGGTCGCGTTCTTCATCTCGCTGACGGCGTATCTGCTTTTCCTGGGACGGCGACAGGCGCTCGCGCCCTCGGTTGCGTTGTGCCTGGCCGCGGTGAGCGCGGCAGGCGCGGTGCTGACCAAGCAGGCCGGAGCCATGGCGCTTGCAATGCTCGCGTGGGGCCTATGGGCCCGGCGCGGCGACCCGACGCTGCGGGGAGAATGGCGGCGCGACGCGATGCCCGCCGTCATCGCTTTCCTGGTCCTCACGCTGCCGTGGTTCGGCTACACGTACTATCAGATCGCGGCGGGCATCGATACGAGCAACGTGGGCTACGTCACTTCCGACATGTATGCCGGCGAGAGTCTGCCCGCGCGGCTGTGGCGCGCAGTTACCGTCAACACCGCGCAAGGCATTCACAGTCTGGGCCCGACGCCCTGGGTGGCGGTGGCGATGCTGACGCTTGCGGTTGGCGCCCTGAGATCGCCCCTGGGCCGGGCCTGCTGGCTGGGCGTTGTGCTACCCTACTACCTGATCTGGGCGCTGTTCTTCTCGTACGACTTGCGCAACCTCGTGCCCGCGATACCGTTTGCATGCCTGGGTTTGGGCGCGGGTCTCCAGAACTTGTGGCCGGTCGGCGCTGCTCCTCCATCGACTCCGGAAACAGGGCCCGCGAGACGTTCTTCGCGGGGGGCCTGGCGCGCGGTCGCTGCGCTCGTGCTGCTGGGCGCCCTGGCGGCGGCCGCACTGTCGTCCAACGCCTCGCGCGAGCGGATGATCGCGCTGAACGACCTGAAGCGCATGGAGTCAGGCGACCCCGCGCTCAATCGACGGCTGTTGGATTTCGCGCGAACGCCGGGATTTGCGGGCAAGATCCTCACCACCTACGCGCCGGTGGCAAGCATCGACGGCCTTCGAGAGCATTTCTATGCAACACCCGAGAGTCCTTCACCGTCAAAAGCGCTGCTCATGGCGCTGAAAGAGCAACAGCCGCTGTGCCGCATTCTTTCGATGATGCCGCGCCACGAGGAGTTGAGGTACCTGCTCCTGCACACGGGCGTATACCCTGCGGTGATCGACGCGGCCGTGGGCAACGGCAGCCTGCGGACGATCTTCCAGACTTCGAAGGTTCGTTTCTTCGAGATCGCCTGCCGCTTCTAGCGCGCAAGGTACGGTATAGGATGGCAGCGGCTCCATGACCGTGCCCAACGATGGCTGAATCCTCTCTGAGTCGACTGGCAGTCGTCATTCCGGCGTACAACCCGGAGGATCGCCTGGTCGCGCTGGTCGATGACCTGCGCGCGCTCGGCTTCACGTCGATCGTGGTCGTCGACGACGGCAGCGACGCGTCGACTCGTCCCGTGTTCGAGCGCCTGCGGGACAAGACGGGCGTCGAGCTGCTGCGCCATGCCGTCAATGTCGGCAAGGGCCGGGCGCTCAAAACCGCCTTCAACCATTGCCTGTGCGCGCACCCCGATCTGGAGGGCGTGGTAACGGCCGATGCCGATGGCCAGCACGCACCCCGCGACATCGCGCGGGTGGGTCATGCGTTGCTCGAATCAGGCGCCTTCGTGCTGGGCGCGCGCCAGTTCGCCGCCGGCGTGCCCTTGCGCAGCAGCCTGGGCAACCTGAGCACGCGCTGGGTCGTCTCCTTCCTGTTCGGTAAACGCATCACCGATACGCAAACCGGCCTTCGCGGCATCGCCAGGGACCTGCTCCCGCAGCTGATGGACGTGCCCGGCGAGAGGTACGAATACGAGACGAGCGTGCTGGTCGAGATGATCACCCGGCGCGTCGACATACGCCAGGTGCCGATCGACACCATGTACATCGACGGCAACCGCTCCTCGCATTTCAACCCGCTGCTCGATTCGATGCGGATCTATTTCGTGTTCATCCGCTTCTTCGCATCGTCGCTGCTCGCCGCGGCCATCGACTTCCTGGCGTTTGCGCTGGCGATCGCGGTG
>Ga0082335_1006048_pt1 | contig 16016 bp, 12 predicted proteins | sample Subgrocontami58m_FD_72375 | JGI IMG/M metagenome (GOLD analysis project Ga0082335, IMG submission 72375) | Subsurface groundwater microbial communities from S. Glens Falls, New York, USA - GMW37 contaminated, 5.8 m (SPADES assembly) (version 2) ... | reverse complement strand
GGGGGGGCGCGCCCGGCCGCGCCACGGCGGACTGCGAGGTGATCCTCGCTGCCGGCGCGATCGGCTCGCCGCAACTGCTGCAGCTCTCTGGCATCGGGTCAGGAGCGCTGATGCGCGAGCACGGTATCGAGGTGCGCCACGATCTGCCCGGCGTCGGCGAGAACCTGCAGGACCATCTGCAGGTCCGGATGGTGTGGAAGGTCCGCAACACTGCCACGATCAACGAGCGCGCGAACAGCCTCCTCGGCCGGCTCGCAATGGGGCTCGAGTATTTTCTGTTCAAGCGCGGTCCGCTCGCCATGGTGCCGCCCCAGATGTGCTGCTTCACGAGCACCGGCCCCTCGCAGCGAAGCCCGAACGTCCAGTATCAGGTCATGCCGATGAGCTTCGATACCTTCGCCGAGGGTCCGCATCCGTTCCCGGCGTTCACCGCGACCCTATGCAATCTGCGGCCGGCGAGCCGCGGCCACGTGCGAATCAAGGGCCCGGACCCCGGCGCCCAGCCCGCAATCCTGCACAATTACCTCGAAAGCGAGGCGGATCGGCGCACCGCGGTCGAGTCGATGCGGCTGGCACGGCGGATCGTCGCCGCCCCGGCGCTCGAGCGTTTCTCGCCGGAGGAATTCCGGCCCGGCGCGCAGGCGCAGTCCGACGCCGAGCTGCTCGCATTCGCGCGAGAGAACGGCACCACGGTGTTCCACCCGTCAGGCACCTGCAAGATGGGCAGCGACGCGATGGCGGTCGTGGACGAGCGGCTGCGGGTGCGCGGCGTGGCGGGCCTGCGCGTCGTCGACGCATCGATCATGCCGACGCTCACCTCGGGCAACACCCAGGCGCCGGTCATCATGATCGCCGAGAAGGCCTGCGACATGATCCGTGCCGACCGCCGCGCCCGCGTGTAGTCGACGACCATGACGCGGACGATATCGCTTGCCCCGCTCACCATCCTGGAGCTTGCGCCTCCGGAGATGGTCACCTGCGCGGCTCAGGCGGGCTACAGCCACCTCGGTCTGCGCCTGAACCCGGTGATGCCGAACCTGGACGTGAGCTATCCGATCATCGGCGACACGGAGATGGTGCGCGAGGTGCTCAGGCGGCTCGCCGACACCGGCCTGAGCGTGCTCGACGTGGAATTCATCCGGATCACAGAGGATACGCGAGTGGCCGACTATGTGCCGATGCTGGAGACCGCCGCGCGCCTGGGCGCGACGCAGGTCCTCGCCGGCGGCGGCGATGCCGACGAAGGCCGGCTCGCCACGCACTTCGGCGAGCTGTGCGACGCTGCGCTCCCGCTGGGACTCACCGTCAACCTGGAGCCGATTCCGCTGTTCGAGCTGCGCACGCTGGCGCAGGCGGAGCGCGTCCTGGCCGGCGCCGATCGGCCCAACAGCGGCCTGGTGATCGACCCGATTCACTTCGACCGTTCGCGCGAGCGCCTCGCGGATGCCGCGCGCATCCCGTGCAAGTGGCTGCACTACATGCAGCTCTGCGACGCTCCCGCCGAGCGGCCCGCCGACGCTGCGGGAATGCAACACCAGGCGCGCTACGAGCGCATGATCCCCGGCGAGGGCGGACTGGATCTCCTCGGGCTGTTGCGCGCGCTGCCGCGCGATCTGCCGATCGGCGTCGAGGTACCGATGGCCGCGCTCGCGCGCAGCACAGGCGCCGAGGAACGCGCGCGCCGGCTGCTCGCGGCGACCCGGGCCCTGTTGCGCAGGCTGGAGGATGAGGCGGGCGCGGCGCCGGCGTAGTTCGGAAGCGAGCCTCAAGCCGCCCAATCCGGAACTAAACGGGTTGCCTCTTTCCGGAACACATTGATCTCCCTATTTTGGGAAGTTGCAACTTCGCAACTTCCCAAAATAGGGAGACATTGACAACCCCAAATTCTTCGCCAAATTTGTCAACACTTGAGTGCTAAGACGCTAACCCGGAATTTCCGGCGGCCGCGGCACGCGCCCGCGGATCAGGTCGGACGCCCGCTCGGCGATCATCAGCACGCAGGCGTTGATATTGCCGCTCACCAGGTCGGGCATCACCGACGCGTCCACCACGCGCAGGCGCTCGATGCCGCGAACCTTGAGCTCGGGATCGACCACCGCGGTGTCGTCGCGTCCCATTCTGCAGGTGCCGCAGGCGTGATGCAGGGTCGAGGCCACCGACCGGATGTAGGCGTGCATGTCGGGCTCATCGACCACCGTCGCGCCCGGGACGATTTCCTCGCCGCGAAACGGGTCGAGCGCACTCTGGCAAATGACCTCGCGCGCCGTGCGCAGCCCCGCCGCGATCGTCTGCACATCCCCGGGCGCCGACAGATAGTTCGCGCGGATGCGCGCCGGCTGTCGTGCGTCGGCCGAAGCCAGCTCGACCGTTCCGCGGCTTTCCGGATGGAGCAGCACCGACAACAGGTAAAAGGCGTCGTCCCAATCGGGCCCGCGCAGGGGCCACCACGGGCGCACATCCCGTGCAATCCCCCTGACTCCCAGCTGTATGTCCGGCACGTCGAGTCCGGAGCGGGTCTTGAGCAGCGCCATGGCGCCTCCCGGCGGGTTGGTCGCGGGACCGCTGCCGGAGACATAGGCGCGCAGCATGGCAAGCGCCATCCGGTCGAAGCGCAACGCGCGCCGCAAGGGACTCGTCCCCTTGCGCACGTTGCCGACGCCGACGAAAACATGGTCCTGGAAATTGGCGCCGACGCCCGGTGCGTGCGCCGCCAGTGCGATTCCATGGGCGCGAAGCTGTGCGGCCTCGCCTATTCCCGAGAGCATCAGCAACTGCGGCGTATTGATGACGCCGGCCGAGAGCAGCACTTCGCATGCGGCATGGTCGCGCCCGGCTCGCCCCCGGTGCAGATACTCGACGCCGATCGCCTTTTTTCCGTCGACCAGGACGCGCGTCGCAAGCGCATGGGTGCGCACCTCGAGGTTCGCGCGTCGCATCGCCGGCCGAAGGTAGGCCCGTGCGGCGCTGCATCTGCGGCCGCCTGCGATCGTGGACTGCGCCATCGCGAATCCTTCCTGCCGCTCGCCGTTGAGATCCTCGGACACGGCGAATCCCGCAGCCCGCCCGGCATCGAGCACCGCGCCGTAGAGGGGATCGGAAAGGTCCGTGAAGCGGGTTCCTATCGGGCCGCTGCCGCCGCGGTAGGCATTCTCCCCGCCGCGCCAGGACTCCGCGCGCTTGAAATACGGCAGCACCTCGGCGTAGGACCAGCCGGCGAGACCCGCGTGGGCCCAGCGGTCGTAGTCGCCGCGATGGCCGCGCAAGTACAGCATGGCGTTGATCGAGGACGAGCCGCCCAGCACCTTGCCGCGCGGCAGCTCGATCGCGCGCTGGTTCAGGTGCGCCTGGGGCTCGGTCGTGTAACCCCAGTCGTGCCGCCGGTCCTTCCAGATCTTGCCGATGCCGATCGGAATGTGGATCAGCGGGTCCCGGTCGGCGCCGCCCGCCTCGAGCAGCAGGACGCGAACATGCGGGTCCTCGGTCAGCCTGTTGGCGAGCACGCATCCGGCGGACCCCGCGCCCACGATGATGTAGTCGTACCGGCTGCGTTCCATCTGTTCCGCGGCGAACTTTCGAAGGATGCGATATTGTCACCGCTTCCCCGCCGCCGCAATCTCCGGGGTGCGGACAGGAGCGCCGAATGAAAGCCGAGAAGCTGTTCGACGTCACCGGCCAGGTGGCGTTCGTCACCGGGGCCGCCAGTGGACTCGGTCTCGCCATGGCCGAGGTCCTGGCCGAAAACGGCGCTCGCGTCACGATGGCGGATATCGACGCTGATACATTGGAGGCGCTTGTCCGCAGGATGCGGGCGGCCGGGTCGGCGGTGGAAGCGGCGGTAGTGGACGTTGCCGACAGTGGCGCGCTGCGCCTGCGGATCGATGCGGTGGTCGAGAAGCACGGGCGGCTCGACGCGGTCTTCGCCAACGCCGGCATCAGCTCCGGTCCGGGGTTTGCGACCGAGGCCGGCCGGATTTCCGGCCAGATCGACCACACGTCGCTCGCCACCTGGGCTCGCGTCCTGGAAGTGAATCTGACCGGCGTCTTCGTGACCATGCAGGCCGCCGCCGCCCACATGAAGGCGCAGCGCAGCGGCCGCATCATCGTCACTTCGTCGATCGCGGGACTGCGCGCGGACACGCTCGTGGGCTACCCTTACGCGGTGACCAAGGCCGCGTTGAACAATCTGGTGCGCCAGGCCGCACGCGAGCTTGCGCCCTACAATGTACTGGTCAACGCAATCGCACCGGGGGTCTTCCTGACCAACATCGCCGGCGGGAGGCTGCGCGATCCGGCGGCGCGGGACGAGTTCAGGCGCATCGTTCCGCTGGGCCGGATCGCCGATCCCGACGAGATAAAGGGGCTCGCGCTGTTTCTGGCCTCGGGCGCTTCGAGTTACGTGACGGGGACGGTGATTCCGATCGACGGCGGAGTCACGGCGGGGTGAAACGATGCGCCCAAGGGAGGAACATTGAAGGACTTCCACGGCAAGACTGCTGTGGTGACGGGCGCCGCATCCGGAATCGGATCCGGCATCGCCCGAAGCCTCGCCGGCGCGGGAATGAATGTCGCGCTGCTGGACATTCAGGAGCGCGCGCTCGACGAGCTTCGGCGGCAGATCGAATCCTCGGGCGGCAAGGCGATCGCCCTCATCGCCGACGTGTCCGATGCGGGATCGCTCGCCGCGGCGGCACGTCGGGCCGAGCAAGCGTTCGGCAGGATCCACGTCGCGGTGAACAACGCGGGCGTGGCGATGCACGGCACGCCGCTGGAAGAGATCGAGCTGCAGGACTGGAACTGGGTCATCGGCGTGAACATATACGGCGTGATCCACGGGATCCGGACCTTCGTGCCGATGATCCGGAAGCACGGCGAAGGCGGCCACGTCGTGAACACCGCGTCGATCGGCGGCCTGCAGATGCGCCCCGGGTGGAATACCGGCGCGTATTCGATGACCAAGTACGCGGTCGTCGCGCTGTCCGAGGCGCTCGAGCAGGAGCTGTCGGGCTCGGGCATCGGCGTTTCGGTGCTGTGTCCCGCCTCGGTCAGGACCGCGATCTACGATTCGGCGAAGAACCGGCCGGCGCGCCTGGGCGGGCCGTTCAGGCGCGAGCAGCAGCATTTCCTCAAGGATGTGATCGCCGACGGACTCGCGCCCGGGCAGGTGGGCGAGCGCGTGTTGCGCGCGATCCGCGACGGCGAATTCTTCGTCTTTACCCATTCGGAGCCGCGGCAACTGATCGAGGCGCGACACCGGCGGATCATGGACGCCTTCGATCGCATTGCGGAGATTGAACGTGAACAACACTGATACGCCCATCGATCGCGATCGATTGATCGGCATGCTCGAGCGCATGCTCCTCATCCGCCGGGTCGAGGAGCGCCTGGGCGAGGAATTCAAGGCGGGCAATCTCCCCGGCGGCGTGCACCTCTACATAGGCGAGGAAGGCATCGCCGTGGGCGTCTGCGCGCACCTTGCGGACAGCGACTGGATCGCGAGCACCCACCGCGGCCATGGTCATTTTCTCGCGAAGGGCGGGGATCCGAACGCGATGGTGGCGGAGATCTACGGCCGCAAGACGGGCATTTGCCGCGGCATGGGCGGATCGATGCACGTCGCGGACGTGACCAAGGGCATTCTCGGCGCCAACGGCATCGTCGGAGCGGGCATCTCGCTCACGGCGGGGGCCGCGCTGGCCGCGCAACTGGACGGGAAGGGCGCCGTTGCGGTGTGTTTCTTCGGCGACGGCGCGGCGGGCCAGGGCGTCCTGATGGAGGCGCTGAATGTCGGCGCCTTGTGGAAGCTGCCGCTAGTGCTCGTATGCGAGAACAACGGCTATTCCGAATATACCCCCGCGGACGCCGTCACCGCCGGCACGATTGCGGACCGCGCAAAACCCTACGGCGTTCCCGGCGCGGTGATCAACGGCAACGACGTCATAGAGGTCTGGACGGCCGCCGATGCCGCGATCAGGCGCGCGCGCCGCGGAGAGGGTCCGACCTTGATCGAGGCCCGCACCTACCGGACCCGCGGGCACATCGAGGCGGAGACGGCGTTTCTCCAGGGGGGCTCGTATCGTTCGCAGGAGGAAATCGAACAATGGAAGGGTCGTGACCCGATCGATCTGTACTCGATCAGGCTGCAGGCCGACGGCGTCATCGACGCGCAAGTCCTGGAGCAGATGGACGCTCGCGTGCGCGCAACCGTGCAGGCGGCATTCGAGTTCGCCGAGAAGAGCGAATTGCCCGACGTCTCGCAAGTATTCGAGTGCATGTTTGCCGGCCAGCGGCCGTAGACTCGTGGGACTTGAGTGTTGACAGATCTGCCGAGGAATTTAGGGTTGAATAGGTCTCGTCATTTTGGAAAGTTGCAACTTCGCAACTTTCCAAAATGACGAGATGAATGGATGCCAAGGCGAGGCAGGCTGTCTGCTTCCGGCTTGTCCGTCCGTAGCGGGGGAAGCACATGGCGAAGAAGCGCATCATCCAGGCGATCAACGACGCTCTGACGGAAGAGATGGCCCGCGACTCGAAGGTGATTCTCTTCGGCGAGGACGTCGAGATCAGCCTGTTCGGCGACACCCGCGGGCTGCACTCGAAGTTCGGGCCGGCGCGGGTGCGCAATACCCCCATATCGGAGAACCTGCTCACCGGAATGGCGGTCGGCGCCGCCGCCGCCGGCTATCGGGTCATCGCCCACCTGATGTTCGGAAATTTCGTCTATACCGGTTTCGACTCGATCGCCAACCAGGCGGCGAAACTTCGGTTCATGACCGGCGGCCAGATACGCCTGCCCATCACCTACATGGCCGTGTACGGAGGCGGCAAGTCCATCGCCGCGCAACACTCGGACACACCGTATCCGGCGCTGATGAACCTCGGCGGTATCAACATCGTGGTGCCCTCTTCGCCCGCCGACGCCAAGGGCCTGCTCAAGGCCGCGATTCGCAGCGACAATCCCACCTTCTTCCTCCAGGCCGGGGGACGCGGGGGCGAGCAGGGGGAAGTGCCCGACGGGGAGTACGTCACGCCCCTCGGTCAGGCGGATGTGAAGCGCATCGGCAGCGATGCGACGATCGTGGCCATCGGAGCCATGGTCCGTCCGGCCCTGCGCGCGGCGGAGAGCCTGGAAAAGGAATCCGGACTGAGCGTCGAAGTCGTCGATCCCCGCACGCTGGTGCCGCTGGACGAGGCGACGATACTCGCGTCGGTGGCAAAGACCGCGCGCCTCGTCGTGGCCGACGAGGCGCGCGACCGCTGCAGCGCCGCCAGCCATATTGCCGCGGTTGTTTGCGACAAGGGTTTCGCGTCACTGGCGGCTCCCGTCAAGCGCGTGACGGTTCCCGACGTGGCCATGCCCTACGCGCCGTCGCTCGAGCAATCGATCTTCCCCGACGCGCAGCGGATCGCGGACGCGGTAAGACAGGTCGTGCAATACCGTAGATCCTAGCCCGGGCAAGCCGGAACCGAACATGTTGCCTCGCTTTGCCTTCCATGATCTCCCGATTTTGGAAAGTTGCAACTTCGCAACTTTCCAAAATCGGGAGACGTATTTAAACCCAACATATTCGCCAATGACTTAAACACGTGAGGCGTAAGAGACAGAAGGAGTGCGAATGAAGGTCGGACTCAAGCTTTCCCGCGTCGGAATGAGCATGGAGGAGGCGACGATAACCAAGTGGCACAAGCGGCCCGGGGAAGCGTTCAGGAAGGGCGAGGCGCTCTACGACATCGAAACCGAGAAAGTCACGATGGAGGTGGAGGCCCCCTGCGACGGGATCATGGTCGAGCCGAAGGTCGCAGAGGGCGACAACGCAGAGGTGGGGCAGGTGGTATGCACGATCGACCAGGCGTGAGCGCCGGGAAAATCGGCATAGGGCAGATCTCAAACGCGAAACCGGGGTTCAGGATGAGTTCAAGCGATCTTTTCGATCTGCGCGATCGGGTTGCGATCGTGACCGGCGGCAACGGCGGCATCGGTCTGGGGATCGCCGAAGGACTTGCGGGCGCCGGGGCCCGTGTCGTGATCGCGGCGCGCAACCGCGCCAAGAGCGACGCGGCGGTCGCGAAGCTCGAGTCCCTGGGCGCTCAAGGAATTGCGATGGAGGCCGATGTCGCGCAGGAGCGCGACTGGAAGCTCGTCGTTCAGCGCACGCTCGACCTGTTCGGTCGGATCGACATCCTCGTCAACAATGCCGGGGTGCTGCTGGGCAAGACGCCGGAATCGTATTCGCTCGAGGAATGGCATTCCATCATCGACACCAATCTCACCGGCGCGTTCATCGGCGCCCAGGCCGTGTTCCCGGAAATGAAGCGGCAGGGCGGCGGCAAGATCATCAATATCGCCTCGCTGACGTCCAGCTTCGGCAGCCCCTTCAACGTGCCCTATACCGCAAGCAAAGGGGGCATCCTGCAGCTCACGCGGGGGCTCGCCACCGCGTGGGCGGCGCACAACATCCAGGTCAATGCGATATCGCCGGGCTGGATCGACACCGATCTGGCGACGGGGATACGGGCGCGGGTGCCGGGATTCAACGAGAAGGTCGTCGCGCGCACACCCGCGGGCCGCTGGGGCCAGCCGGCGGATTTTGCCGGTGTCGCGGTCTTTCTTTCCAGCCGCGCCTCGGATTTCGTCACCGGCGCCGCGATTCCCGTGGACGGCGGATACTCGGTTCAGCTCTGAGATTGCGCCCGGGCGCGATGCCCGTCCTCGTCAGGCCCGGGCTGACCTCAGCCGCCGCGCGGTCGCGATTTCAGAGGCGAGCAGGACGATTCCGATCGCCCCGCCGGCGATGTTCAGCCACAGCACGGCCTCGGAGACCTGGTGCGGCAGCATCAGCAGGACACCGGCAGCGAAGAACGCCGCGCGCAGCGGAAGTCCGATCAAGCGCACCGCGTAGCCTGTCATCGCCGCGCAGATGAGCCAGATGCCCGCAAGCGAGGTCGCCGTGACGATCACGATGTCGGTCACGCTCCCCTTCATCAGTATCGCCGGCGCATAGACGAACAGGAACGGGACGATGTAGGCGACCCAGCCGAAACGCATCGCCGTCCAGCCGGTGGCCATCGAGGGCGCCCCCGCGATCGCCGCGGCGACGTAGGCCGCGGGCGCGACCGGCGGCGTGATCAGCGACATCATGCCGAAGTAGAGGATGAACATGTGCGCGGCGAGCGGCAGGATGCCCACCTTGACCAGCGCCGGCGCCACCAGGATCGCGAGCATCACGTACACCCCGAGCGTAGGCAAGCCCATGCCGAGGATGATGCTCACCAGCGCGGCGAGCACCAGGAGCAACAGCAGGTTCTGTCCGCCGAGGTCGACCAGGTAGGCCGCGAACGTGAAGGCGAGCCCGCTCACCTGAAACAGGCCCATGATGAAACCGGCCGCCGCCGAGATGACGATGATCTCGCACACGCCGACGCCGGTCTCGACGATGGATTCCCAGATATCCTTCATTTTCATGCGCCGGCCGGCGTATCCGAAGGCGAAGCCGAGCACGACGATGATGGCGGCGGCGTACATCGCTGCGAGCTCGGGCTCCGAATTCAGGACGAACAGCGTCGCCACCAGCACCACGAACGGAGCGATGAAGATCCACCCGGCGGCGAGCACCGGCAGAACCCGCGGAATCTGGTCCTCCGGCACCTTTCCGAATCCGTAGCGAGCGGCTTCGAGGTCGGACTGCATGAACAGCGCCGCGTAGTAGAGCACCGATGGCAGGATGGCGGCGATCGCCACCTCCTTGTACGGCAGTTGCAGGAAGTCCGCCATCACGAACGCCACCGCCCCCATGACCGGCGGCATGAGCTGCCCGCCGTTCGAAGCGCAGGCCTCCACGGCGCCCGCCAGGCGCGCGGGCATGCCCGACTTCTTCATCAACGGGATCGTGACCACGCCGACCGCCACCGCGTTGGCTGCGGCGATGCCCGAGATCATGCCGAACAGGCTGGAGCCGACCACGGCAATCTTGGCGGCTCCGCCCCGGCGCCGGCCCATGAGCGCGAGCGCGATATCGTTGAAGAATCCCGATCCATGCGAGCGCATGAGCAACTGGCCCATCAGCACGAAGGGGATCACCACGATGACCGTGATCTGCAACACCAGGCCGAGGAGACCGTTGTTGTCCATGCCGAGATACACGAGCAGGCTGGTCCACTCGACCTTGTGGGTCTGCAGCTGCCCGGAGAAGAGGTGTCCGGCAAGCACGTACGCGGCAATGGCGAGGAGGATGATGACGAGCGAGTAGCCGATGGTGCGCCGCACCCCTTCGATGGTGAGGACGAAGAGGGTTATCGAAAGAACCAGGGTTTCCCCGGTCACCGACCCTGCGAGCCCGGTCAGCCTGGGGAATTGGAACGCGACGTAGCCGCAGGCGGCAAGCGAAGCCGCCGCGAAGCAGACGTCGTACCACGGCACCGATTGCTTGACGGCGTCGCGCCGCGCCGGATAGCGCAGGTACATGAGCGCGAGACAGATGCCGTAGATGCCCGCGATGAACTGCTCCGGGAACAGCACCAACCCCACGCTGCGGAACAGGTCCAGGGACCAGACGACCGATCCCAGCGTGAGCAGCGCAGCGAGCGCAATCTGCGCCCGTTGCGCCGCCAGGGAACCGGCCGGCAGCGCCGGGGCTATTTCGGACACGGGCTATTCACCCGCGCCAGATACCGATTTCCTTGTAGTACTTGAGGATCCCCGGATGGTGAGGAAGCGACGGCTGGTTCTTGGCTACGCCGTCGGGGTCGAACTGGAGGAAGCTCGGGTGCGCCTGGACGAGGTCCTTCTTGTTGGCACGCATGGCCTTGACGAATTCGATCACCACCTCATCCTTGACGTGCGCCCCTACGCCGATGACGAAGTCGATCGTCTGCACCTGGGTCGGCCTCTCGATGCCTGCGATGTGCGGAGCCGGATTCACCGTGGAGAAATAGTAATCCGTGCGTATCTTCTTCATGTTCGCTTCCGCGCCGGGCGCCGCGTCGAGCGGCAGATAGCGCAGGCCGCCCACGCTCGCCGCGACCTCCGCCACCTTGGGTGCGCCCACCGCGAAGAAGAACACGTCGAGCTTGCCCGACTTGAAATCGTCCGCGGCCCGCACGACGTTGACCGCCGGCACCTGGACGACGTCGTTGTAGGTCAGCCCGCCGGTTGCAAGGACGGCCTGGGAATGCGGGAGATTGCCGGTCTGCTGCACCCATCCGGACGGGACGCGTTTGCCCTTCAGGTCGGCGACGGTGTGGATGTTGGAATCCTTGCGCACGAACGGCCCCATACCGAACCCGTAAATGGTGAGCGCCAGCCGCAGGTTGGGCTTCGCCTTCCCCTCCCAATTCTTGCGGCCATGATAGGCGTCGCCCACCTCGCCGACGTCGAGTATCAGGAAATCCGCCTTCTGCGAGTTCACCGCGTCGAACATCGGCGCGTCGCCGCCGAAGCCGAGCACCCGGACCTGCAGCTTGGAGTGGTCCTGGATGACCTTCGCGATGATGGATGCCTGCGCGTACAGCAGGCTGCCCGGCGGCAGCGTTGCAAAGCCGACGGTGGCCTGGGCGGCAACGCCCGTCGAGAACACAGCAAAGACCCCCGCCCAGCACAGCCTTGTCAGTGCCTTGAACATGATCCCCTCCTCATCGATTGGATTGTCGCGCCCCCTCCTGCGGACCATTGTATCCGAATGCGGATGCGCGGCGGTTTTCCGGCAGTCTTCCGCCGGTCTCGTATGCTAGATTCATGACCGTGCACGCCTCCGGCGGGCGACCGAGCATGGGGATATGACGACCGAATCGACGCAGACGCTCCACGACCAGAAGCTGCAGCGCATCACGGATGCTATCGCGCTCAAGCGACCGGACCGGATCCCGACGGCGTTCAACGCCACGTTCTGGCTGGCCAAGTACGGCGGCATCAGCCACCGCCGGCTGATGTACGACTACGAGGCCGCGCAGGACATCCTGCGCCGCGCGATATTCGAGCTCGACCCGGACGCCTATTCGCCGTCCCATTTCACGACTTTCCTCGGGCCGACCATGGAAAAGCTCGGCTTCCGGCAACTGCAATGGCCGGGACACGGGGTCGGGGACCACCAGCCCTACCAGTACCTCGACCGCGAGTACATGAAGGCCGAGGAATTCGACGAGCTGATCGCCGATCCGACGGGGTTCTACCTCTCCAAGTATCTGCCGCGGATCGGTTCGGCGTTCGAGGGTTTCGAGAACCTGCCGCTGTTTCCCGGCCTGCATTACACGCGCGTGGTCACGGGCATCCGCGCCTTCGCCCATCCGGCGGTGCGCCGCGCGCTCGCGCAGGTGATCGAAGCCGCGGAGGAAGCCCAGAAGCTCGCCGACTGCGCGAACGGCTTCATCGCCGAAATGCAGCAGGCCGGCTATCCGCTGCTCGGGGCCTCGACCTCGATGGGGCCGTACGATTTCTTTGCGGACTATTTCCGCGGCGCCAAGGGCATGATGACCGATCTCTACCGCCGCAGGGACAAGCTCATGGAGGCGATGGACAAGATCGTCCCGTTCCTGCTGCGCCATGCCGTGGCGGCCGCCGCGGCGAGTCCGAGCAAGATCATCTTCATTCCCATCCACTGGGCGCCGGACCGCTTCATGTCGCAGGACATCTTCAAGAACGTCTACTGGCCGTCGTTCCACCGGCTGCTGCTCGCCATGGTCGACGCGGGGCTGACGCCCATGCCGCTGTGGGAATCCGAATGTGAGAAGCGGCTGGAGATCATCGGGCAGGACGTGCCCAAGGGAAAGATGATCTACTGGTTCGAGCGCACCGACATGGTTCGCGCCAAGGCGATTCTCGGGGACGTGGTCTGCCTGCGCGGCAACATCCTGCCCCCGGTGATGAACCTGGGCACGCCCGAGGACGTGGACGCGGCATGCCGCCACCTGATCGAGAACGTGGGCAGGGACGGCGGCCTTATACTCGACGGCGCCTTCGGCATTCCCGACGAGGCCCCGATAGAAAACGTCCGCGCGCTCTATCAATCGGTCAAGAAATACAACTGAGAATGGGAGCCTAAATGAAACTATTCACCACTCGATCGGCCACCACCACACGGCTCGGCGCGCTGCTCGTCGGCATCTGCGCGGCTCTCGCCAGCGCATCGGCCGATGCCCAGGATTATCCGGCGCGCGAGATCCGCGCCATCTGCAGCTTCGCGGCCGGCTCGGGCGGCGACATCCTGGTGCGCTACTACAGCGACAGGCTCTCCAAGCTCTCCGGCAAGCCGGTGATCGTCGAGAACAAGGTTGGCGCACAGGGCGTGATCGGCACCGAGTACGCCGCGCGCTCGAAGCCCGACGGCTACACCATCCTCATCACTCCGGCCAGCTCGACGCTCGCCGCGGCGCCGTATCTGTTCAAGAAGCTGCCCTACGATCCGATCAAGGATTTCACCGCGGTGGCGCCGATCGCGCGGCTGAATTTCGTCTTCGTCGTGGACGCCAAGGGCCCGATCAAGACGATCGCCGAGCTGGTGGCCGAGCTGAAGAAGAAGCCGGACCACGGCACCTACGGCATCAACAACAACACCGGGCAGGTCGCTGCCGAGCTGTTCAAGGAAGCCGCGCAGCTCAAGTCGCTCCAGGTGCCCTACAAGACGACCGTGCAGGGCGTCACCGATCTGCTCGGCGGACAGGTCGATTTCCTGGTGGGCGACGCGACGTTCTTCAGCGGCCAGGCGCGCGCGGGGCGCGTTCGCATCATCGCGGTGACCGGGCCCACCCGATCGCGCGCGCTGCCCGAAGTGCCGACCATGGCCGAGTCGGGATTCGCGGGATACGATCTCACCGCATGGTGGGGCGTGATGGTGCCCGCGGGAACGCCCAAGCCGATCGTCGACCGGCTCGCCGCGTGGATGTCGCAGATCAATGCGACCGAAGACACCCGCCAGTTCCTGAAGAACGTGGCCACCGACGTGCTCAACGGCACGCCCGAGCAGATGGCGGCGATGCTCAGGCAGGACCTGGAACGCTGGGGCCGCTTCGCCAAGCTCGCCAGGATAGAACCGCAGTGATGCCTGTTACATGCTCCTGCGAGCCGTGCTACGAACCGGCGCAGCCCGTCACATGCTGCGCCGGTATTGCCCGCCCACCTCGAACAGCGCGTGGGTGATCTGGCCGAGCGAGCAGCACCGCACGGCGTCCATCAGCACCGCGAACACGTTCCGGTCGTCGATCACCGCGCGCTTGAGGCGCTCGAGCATCGGCCCGGACTCGGCCGCATGACGGGCGTGGAAGTCGGCCAAGCGCTGTAGCTGGCTCTGCTTCTCGTCTTCGGTCGAGCGGATCAGCTCGATCTTCTGCGGCACCGGGTCGGCATGCGGGCTGCGGAAGGTGTTGACGCCGATGATCGGGTAGGACCCGTCGTGCTTCATTCTCTCGTAGTGCAGCGACTCCTCCTGGATCTTGCCGCGCTGGTAGCCGGTCTCCATCGCGCCTAGCACGCCGCCGCGCTCGCTGATCGCCTCGAATTCCTTGAGCACCGCCTCCTCCACGAGGTCGGTGAGCTCGTCGATGATGAACGTGCCCTGGTTGGGGTTCTCGTTCTTGGCGATGCCCCATTCGCGGTTGATCACCATCTGGATCGCCATGGCGCGGCGCACCGACTCCTCGGTGGGCGTGGTGATCGCCTCGTCGTAGGCGTTGGTGTGCAGGGAATTGGCGTTGTCGTAGGTGGCGATCAGCGCCTGCAGCGTGGTGCGGATGTCGTTGAAGGCGATCTCCTGGGCGTGCAGGCTGCGGCCCGAGGTCTGGCAGTGGTATTTCAGCTTCTGGCTGCGCTCGTTGGCGCCGTACTTGTTCTTCATCGCCACCGCCCAGATGCGCCGCGCCACGCGGCCGAGCACCGCGTACTCCGGGTCCATGCCGTTCGAGAAGAAGAACGACAGGTTGGGCGCGAAGTCGTCGATGTGCATGCCGCGCGCGAGGTAGGCCTCGACGAAGGTGAAGCCGTTCGCCATGGTGAAGGCGAGCTGCGAGATCGGGTTCGCGCCGGCCTCGGCGATGTGGTAGCCCGAGATCGACACCGAGTAGAAATTCTTCACGCCGTGGTGGACGAAGTACTCCTGGATGTCGCCCATCACCTTCAGCGAAAACTCGGTCGAGAAGATGCACGTGTTCTGGCCCTGGTCTTCCTTCAGGATGTCCGCCTGCACCGTGCCGCGCACGGTTTCCAGCGTCCATTCGCGGATCTTGTCGGCCTCGTCCTCGGTGGGCTCGCGGCCATTGTCGGCGCGGAACCGCTCGAGCTGCTGGTCGATCGCCGCGTTGAGGAACATCGCGAGGATGGTGGGCGCCGGCCCGTTGATGGTCATCGACACCGAGTTGTTGGCCGCGCACAGGTCGAAGCCCGAATAGAGCACCTTCAGGTCGTCCAGCGTGGCGATCGACACGCCGGAGTTGCCGACCTTGCCGTAGATGTCGGGACGCGTGTCGGGGTCGAAGCCGTACAGCGTCACCGAGTCGAAGGCGGTCGAGAGGCGCTTGGCCGCGTAGTCCTTGGACAGGTACTTGAAGCGCCGGTTGGTGCGGAACGGGTCGCCTTCGCCCGCGAACATGCGGGTGGGGTCCTCGTTCTCGCGCTTGAACGCGAACACGCCAGCGGTGAACGGGAACGACCCGGGCACGTTCTCCAGCAGCAGCCAGCGCAGCAGCTCGCCCGCGTCCTCGTATCGGGGCAGCGCGACCTTGCGGATCGTGGAGCCGGAGAGCGTGGTGTGGGTGAGCTTGGTGCGCACCTCGCGGTCGCGGATCTTCACCACGTACTCGTCGCCCGAATAGGCCTTCTGCATCTGCGGCCACATGTCGAGCAGGCGCCTGGAGCGCGCGTCGAGCTTCGCCTCGCGCGCGGCGACGAGCGTGTCCAGCGACGCCACCAACCCCCCCGCGCCTTCGGCGCCTCCCCTCCTTTGCAGGGGGGGAGCTGCGGGCGCTCCGGCTTGGCCACCTCCCCCCCTCGTCGAGGGGGGGGTCGAGGGGGGGTGGGCCCGCCACGCCGTCGCCGC
>Ga0082335_1006046_pt1 | contig 16024 bp, 12 predicted proteins | sample Subgrocontami58m_FD_72375 | JGI IMG/M metagenome (GOLD analysis project Ga0082335, IMG submission 72375) | Subsurface groundwater microbial communities from S. Glens Falls, New York, USA - GMW37 contaminated, 5.8 m (SPADES assembly) (version 2) ... | reverse complement strand
CTTTGCAATGTACAGTACAATTATAATATGCCCAGAACAGCCCAACGACATTTTATTCTTAATCTAAAAAGCCAGCCACAACAGGTTGCTAAAGTTGAACCATTTCTCCGACGTGTGAATCGTCTTGCCAAGTTAAACAAGGAACAGTTTAATAAATTACTTGTTGTAACAACTGAAGCCGTAAATAACGGTATCTTACACGGAAACAAGCAAGACCCGGCAAAGGAAGTTGTTCTTTCTTGCGACGTTCAGACAACAACTATGGTCATCCGAATTCATGACGAGGGTCCCGGTTTTAATCCCGACGAACTCCCTGATCCGCTTGCAGAAGAAAACTTATTCAGGGAACATGGGCGCGGTGTATTCTTGATGCGTTCAATGATGGAAAGCGTCGCTTTCGAACGGGACGATAAGGGTTCTGATGTGATTATGACGATGTTGTTGGGGTAAATCCCGCTCATAATATGTGAAGTGTCATGGGAGAAATGACACTGTTTAAAATAGCTTTCCGAATCAGAAAATCGTACATTTAAATCCCTTTCAAATACGATAGCATTATTATGAAAACTCAACAAAAACATGATTGGCTTGATTCGCTCAAGCCGTTATTTAAATTATATGGAACGCGAAAGCATCCGTTAGAGCATAAAAATCGTTACCAGCTTTTGGTGATGGTTGTTCTTTCTGCACGTGATTCTGATAGACATATCAATGCTATTGCTCCTGCATTATTCGAGCGATATCCTTCCATGAAAGAACTTGCAAAAGCTACCCCCGAGGATTTATATCCATACATCGGGAAAGTGGCAAATTTCGGCAATAAGGCGCTTTGGTTAACCGAGACGGCAAGAGTGGTGGGCAAGGATGAACATATTCCTCACACCATAGCCGAATTAACAGCGCTTAAAGGTATAGGCAGGAAATCAGCTAATGTGATCATGAGTGAATCGGGAGACGAAGTCGAAGGCGTTATCGTCGATTTACATACTTTAAGGGTTAGTCCCCGTATCGGTATTGCAACAGGAACGAATCCTGAAAAGATTGAGAAACAACTCATGGAAAAAATCCCGCAAAAATATTGGAAACAACTTGGTATGAGTCTGACTTTTTTAGGAAGAGAACTTTGTCGCCCGACGAATCCGAAATGCCCTGAGTGCCCTCTTAATAGCGTGTGCGAGTATTATGCAGCATCAAAATAATAACTGAATCATTTTATGGCAGAACTCGTTCCCATCCCGTTTTCCAAATTATTGAAGCGTATCTATTACGAGTATCAGAAGAACAATTCAATATTTGATTTACCCTCGAAGAAGTTTTATTATCCCGATCCGGAATTAGACTTATCGGTATCGTTTAGCGGGAATAAAGCCGCTAATTCCGTGGGACCTGCCGCCGGACCGCATACTCAATTAGCTCAAAATATTGTCCTTTCGTGGCTTGCAGGTTCAAGAATGTTAGAGTTGAAAACAGTCCAAATTAAGGATGATTTGCGGCTTTCCCGCCCATGTATTGATATGGCAACGGTAGGGTTTAACACTGAGTGGTCTCAAGAATTAAAACTTGATGAATCGTTACGTGAGTATGTAAAAGCCTGGATGATTATCGAAATCTTAAAACATGCAATGCATGGTTCCGGATTCCATTTCGACACGCTCAACCCGACTCCGCTTCCTTATCTTGAAACTGTCTTTGATGTTAGTGTCGGGTACGATCTTGCCGGAATTCAAAGTACACCGATTCGAAATTGGCTTTCTACGATGCGTATTGCTTCAACTCTTATCGAAGAATACCGAAAACAAATCCCTGAAGAGTTTTTTGCGTATCGCGATATACATTTTAATCAGGAAATATCAAACAGTATAACGCTCTCCACGTTTCACGGTTGCCCGGCAAATGAAATAGAAAAGATTTGTGAATTTCTTCTGACCGAAATGGGATATCATGTCATCGTTAAGATGAATCCACCTATGTTGGGGAAACAACGTCTCGAACATTTACTGTATGAAAAGCTTGGATATACAGATATAGAAGTCAACCCTAAAGCCTATGAAACCGCTATCTCATTTAATGACGCGGCTGAAATGATTCGAAGGTTGGAAAGAGTTGCATCACGATGTAACAAAACCGTTGGAGTAAAATTCGGTAATACTCTTGAAGTAATAAATAAGGGTACATTCCTGAAAGACAACGTTCAATATCTTTCAGGACAACCGCTTCATATTCTCCATCTTGCTCTTGTTGATGAATGGCGAAAAGTTTTTGGTGCGGAATTTCCTATTTCATTCTCTGCCGGAGTTGATGCAAACAACTTTGCCGATATGGCTACTATTGGGTTAGTCCCGATAACGACATGTACCGATCTCCTGCGCCCCGGGGGGTATGGAAGACTTCCTCAATACCTTTACAATCTTGAGCGAAGAATGAAGAAACTCGGTGTCACAACCATTAATGAGTATATTGTTAAGTCTTTTACTTCCCAAAATCAATCGGCAATCAACGATCTGAAATCAGAAACACTAAATGAAGCAATTCTTTGGAATACTTCAGAATTATTGCAGAAAACAATCGAAAATCCACGTTATCACTACTGCCAGAACAAAAAAGCTCCTCGAAAGATAGGTAGCCATCTTCACTTGTTTGATTGCATTAATTGTGATAAATGTATCCCTGTTTGTCCGAATGATGCGAATTTTTATTTTGAAGTCGAGCCGTTTGAAATTCACTATAAAAATATCGAAATTGATAATGATACGTGGCGTGAAGTTGATGGCGGACTGTTTGCATTGAAAGAGAAGCATCAAATTGGAAACTTTGCTGATGCCTGTAATGAATGTGGTAATTGCGATATCTTCTGTCCCGAAGATGGCGGACCATACATTGAAAAACCGAGATTTTTCGGTTCGCTTGATGCCTGGAAGAATTGGAAATTGTTAAGCGGTTTTTACTATCAAAATGATGGCGATACCGTAACGCTTTTTGGCAGATTTCACGATAAAGAATTTGAAATTGATTTCGAAAAGGAAAACCATATACATTTCCGATTTGAAACAATAGTAGTAACACTCGAGCCATCAACAGATAGGGTTGTTGATGTTCTCACCGATAACACCGGATCGCACTTCATTGATATGCGGTATTATTACTCAATGAAAACTCTTTTGGAGGGTATGCGAAAAAGTAACCGGGTTAATTTTGTAAATGGTATGTAAACGAATAGTGTATGAATTTCAATAAAGAAAAAGAAGAAACTATAAATCCTTTTGGTATCAACATGATGTTGAATGGTGAGCCGTTCAGCGCAAGTTTGACAAATGGAGAATCCCTCATGGATGTTCTCCGCGAACAAGCCGGACTCATCTCGCCCAAAAATGGTTGTGCGCCGCAAGGTTCTTGCGGAGCCTGCACTGTACTTGTTGATGGGAAGGCGGTATCATCATGCGCTGTGCCGGCAAAGAGCGTTGCAGGAAAAAGCGTCATAACTCTCGAAGGGTTGGATGAACGCGAACGCGATATTTTTGCCAGGGCATTTTCATACTCAGCCGCTATGCAATGCGGGTTCTGTATTCCCGGGATTGTTGTACGTGCAAAATCGCTTTTAGTCAAAAATCCGACGCCTACACGCGATGAAATTGCACTTTCACTCAATAATCATATTTGCCGTTGTACGGGATATCTTAAAATTATAGATGGTATTGAACTTGCAGGTAAGGCGTTACTTGGTGAACCCATTCCAGAACCTGATTATTCTGGCAAAATAGGTACAAGTCTGCCTAAAATGGATGGTGAAAAGTTCGCGATGGGTGAACGCCCATATATTGATGATATGAAACTTCCCGGGATGCTCTACGGCGCATTTCTCTTTTCTCCTCATCCAAGAATAAAAATAAAAAGTGTTGATGCAACCGCTGCTCTGCAATTACCCGGTGTAGAAAGAGTGGTAACGGCAAAAGATGTACCCGGTCAGCGCAACCAAGGACTTATCTATAAAGATTGGCCCCTCTTCATAGCAGAAGGAGAAATCACACATTGTATTAGCGATATTCTTGCCGGAGTTGTTGCGGTTGATAACCGCACTGCTCGTAAAGCATGTGATTTAATCAAACTTGAGTACGATATACTTCCCGGGGTATTCAATGCTGAAGAGGCATTACGTCTTGATGCTCCACAGGTTCATCATAATCATGTCAATCTACTTTCAAAATCCGTTATCAAACGTGGTGATGTCGATAAAGCATTAGCTGAATCAGCATTTGTTGAAACAAAAACATTTGAAACACAAATTATTGAGCACGCTTTTTTAGAACCTGAAAGTTGTATCTCTATTGTGAATGATGAAGTAGTCGAAGTATTTACTCAAGGACAAGGAGTGTTCGATGACCGGAAACAAATTGCATCATTCTTGGGGCTTCCTGAAGAAAAGGTGAAAGTAACACTGATCACCAACGGAGGAGCTTTTGGCGGTAAAGAAGATATGAGTATTCAGGGACAGGTAGCTTTGATGGCATTACTTACAGGCAAACCCGTCAAAGCAACACTTACTCGTGAAGAAAGTATTCGTCTTCATCCCAAACGCCATCCCATTAAAATGACATACACGGTCGGGTGCGATAAAAATGGCAAGTTAACAGCTGTTCGTGCACGAATGATTGGAGATAAAGGAGCATATGCATCGGTTGGGACGAAAGTGTTAGAACGTGCGGCAGGCCATGCATGTGGTCCGTATAATATTTTACACTCTGATGTTGAAGCATTAGCTGTGTATACAAATAATATTCCTAATGGCGCGATGCGTGGTTTCGGTGCAAACCAAGCCGCCTTTGCCATCGAGGGAATGATGGATATTCTTGCTGAGAAAGTCGGAATCGATGGGTGGGAAATGCGATGGCGGAATGCTGTTGAGATTGGCGATACATTCTGTACCGGTCAGGTATTCGAGCGTGCTGTTGGGATAAAGAAAACTCTTCTTGCCGTTAAAGATATTTTTTACTCATCGAAGTATGTAGGTATAGCGTGCGGGATAAAAAACGTAGGCATTGGAAACGGTATGCCGGAATATGGTCAGGCAATTGCTCGTATCCATGATGATGGGACAATTACAATAAATACCGGCTTTACAGAAATGGGACAGGGCTTCTGTACCGTGATGATTCAATTTTTTAGTGATGTAACCGGAATTGACCCGCGCATCGTTCGTGTTGATATTGATACCACTCAACCAACTCCATGCGGAATGACAACAGCCTCACGTGCAACCGTGCTTGGCGGTCGTGCAGTAATTGAAGCCGCAAAGAAAATGAAAGCAGACCTTGATGCCGGAAACACAGTAAAGGATTTAGCTGGCAAAGAATATTTCGGTGAAGTGGTGATTGATTACACCACCGCACTTGATGCAAAAACAAACAAACCCATTACCCATATGACGTTCGGATTTGCTACACAGGTCTGTATTCTGGATGATCAGGGTAAACTCAAGAAATTTGTCGCCGCACACGATGTCGGTAGAATTATCAACAGAAAACTTCTCGAAGGGCAATTAGAAGGCTCCGTTCACATGGGACTTGGCTACGCGTTATCGGAAGAATTGAAACTAACAGACGGTGTACCTGATTCGTTTAAATTCCGTTCTCTTGGTGTTCTCCGCGCTAAAGATATGCCCGAAACAGAAATCATTTTGATAGAAGAACACGAATCCGAAGGACCATTTGGCGCAAAAGGCGTGGGTGAAATCGGCTTGGTTCCAACAGCAGGTGCGGTAGCCGGTGCATTATATAAGTTTGATGGTATCCGCCGTTTCACATTACCGATGAAAGATTCTCCTGCGGCGAAAGCTATGGCGGGTGGGTGGAAGTAGGGTGAACACAATGTGGTCACCAATTGTATTAACTGATAACTTAGTATCGATTTAAACATAACAATCATAATGTGATTAAATAATGGAAACAATAACATTTCTCGATTTTGCACGACGAGTGCTTGAAGAAGAAAAAAGGCCATTAACTGCAGATGAAATTTGGGAGATCGGCAAAACTAAAGATTACGATGCTTTACTTGGTACTCAAGGAAAAACGCCTTGGGCATCTTTAGGAGCACGGCTCTATGTTTATGTACGCGACCATAAAGATGGAATCATTGCCCAAACAGATACTCGCCCGAAACGATTTTATCTACGTTCACAAAAATTGACCACAATAGATGTTGAGAGAGTAAATGATGACACAGGAGTAAAAAATGAAAATGTTTCAAAGAAATCATTTTTAGAAAAGGATTTACATCCATTACTTGCCTATTTTGCTTTTTATTATCTGAAAACCTATTGTCTAACAATCAATCACTCAAAATCAGATAAGAAGGAATATGGAGAGTGGGTACATCCCGATATTGTTGGATGCTATTTTGCCTTTGATGAATGGAGCCCTGAAGTTATCCATTTTAGTGACTCAATTAGTAATGTTGCTGTAAAAATATTTTCATTTGAACTAAAGAGAGAGTTGACTTTTTCTAATCTTCGAGAATCGTTTTTTCAAGCTGTATCAAATTCCTCTTGGGCTAATGAGGGATACTTAGCTGCAGCAACTGTAGCAAACGATAGTGATTTTCGTGATGAATTGAAGCGATTATCAACTTCATTTGGAATTGGTGTTATTTTACTAAATATAGAAGATCCCGATTCATCAGAAATACTTTTTCCAGCTAAAACGCGCGAAAATCTTGATTGGGATACGATCAATAAGTTGACCATGAACCCTGATTTTAAAGAATTCTTGAAAAGGGTAAAAAATGACCTTTCGAACAAAGAAATAAGAAAAGAGAAGTATGATAAAGTATTTGATAGGGACACTCTTTCCCAAATATTAGCAAAAATGAATAAGTAAATCTTATTCATTTGATTCCTATAATTAGGCAAACACCGCTTGCACAATTATCAATGTTAACAAAAACTTAAAACTAAACTCTCGCGCAACCTGCACGAGAATTTGATAATCAAATTCTGCCACAGCCTGCGGCAGAATTACAAAAGGTAAACCAATCAATCCGTCAACAACTTGCTGACTAATTGATTAAACGAGAAATTGAAAAAATAACTACATTACACGAAACAGGAAAATACAATGTCAGCAATTATTAAACAGCTTTACCCCGATATTATAAAAAAATCAGCCGAACGCTGTAAAAAGCACGGTATTACTATTCCCACATTTGCACAGATGCGTAACCCGGCGTTAGTTCCCGCTGAAATTTCAGAGAAACTAAAATCCATTGGATTGTGGGATGTCAATCCCCTGAATCTCTTCCGCATCACATGGAAGAATAATGTAGAAACAGGACAATACGGTAATGTTAACTATGTAGAAATTCCGAAAGAAATTACCGGCATCAAAGCGCGTGTCATCGGGTTGATTGGGAAGTATTTCCCGACCGGAGCTCATAAAGTAGGTGCGGCATTCGGTTGTCTTGTTCCCCGACTTGTAAGCGGAGAATTCGATCCCGAAAAACACAAAGCTGTTTGGCCCTCAACCGGAAACTTCTGTCGAGGCGGCGCGTTCGATTGCGCATTGCTTGATTGTACACCCGTTGCAATCTTACCTGAAGGTATGTCCAAAGAACGATTTGCGTGGTTAAAAGAAATCGGTGCAGAAGTTATTGCAACCCCCGGAACAGAATCGAATGTAAAAGAAATTTATGATAAATGCTGGGAGTTAAAACGCGATCCTCTCAATATCATTTTCAACCAGTTTGAGGAATTCGGAAATCCTATCTGGCATTATAATGTTACCGGTCCCGCAATTGAAGAGGTCCTATTATCACTCGGAAAACAATTCAGAGCATCTGCATATATCTCTGCAACAGGCTCCGCAGGAACAATTGCCGCAGGTGATTATCTTAAAGCACATTATCCACAGTTGAAGATTGTTGCCACAGAAGCATTACAATGCCCCACAATTCTGATGAACGGATTCGGCGCACACCGTATCGAAGGTATCGGCGATAAACATATCCCATGGGTGCACAATGTCCGTAACACCGATGCTGTTGCATCAATTGATGATGAAGATTGCATGAGAGTATTACGTCTCTTCAATGAAAACGATGGACAGAAATATCTTGCAAGTATGGGTGTTGCAGAATCGGATGCAAAGAAACTCCCTATTCTCGGTATCTCATCAATTTGTAATATGCTTGCCGCTATTAAAACAGCAAAATATTTTGAGATGAACGAAAACGACGTCATCTTCACAATCTTTACCGATTCCTCCGATCTCTATCAATCACGACTTGAAGAACTGAAAGAAGAACGTGGCAATTATTCCATCATGGAAGCCGCGAAAGACCATGCCGCTCCCATTCTTCATCAAAGTATCGATTATTTCAAGGAATTGAACTATTACGACCGAAAAGCCGTTCATAATCTTAAATATTTTACATGGGTAGAACAGCAGGGACGTAGTTCCGAAGAGCTAAATGCCCAGTGGGATCCCGAATATTGGAGAAGGTTATTTGAGGAGGAAGTTGTATATTTCGATAAGTTAATTGACCAATTTAACTCATAAATCACCCTCAAAAATCTAAGAAACAAACATTGAGTACTATACAAGATAAAATACGAGCGGCAGGTGTCGTCGGCGCAGGTGGTGCGGGTTTTCCAGCCCATGTGAAGGCAGGATCACATGTTGATACCGTCATTGCTAACGGCGCGGAGTGTGAACCACTTATCCATAAAGATTTTGAGTTGATGCTCAACTTCCCGGAACGTGTCGTTCACGGAGTTGCTTTGCTTATGGAATCAACGGGTGCGAAGCAGGGCATCATCGGAGTAAAGGAAAAAAATAAAAGAGCCATAGATGCATTAACGGCTGTTCTTCCTGCCGATGGCTCTATCAAACTTTTTCTCCTTGGTGATTTCTATCCCTCAGGCGATGAATATATTCTCGTCTATGAAGCAACGAAGCGATTAATTCCACCGCAAGGTATTCCACTTGATATTGGTGTTGTTGTCAGTAATGTTGAATCGCTCTATAATATTTCCCGTGCATCGGAAAATATTCCGGTGTACGAAAAATTTATAACCATAGCAGGTGCAGTCCATCATCCAACATCGTGCATTGTTCCTATCGGTATGAGTTATCGCGAAGCGATTGAACTTGCAGGTGGAGCGAATGTGAGGGATTACGGCGTATATGTCGGTGGAGTGATGATGGGGAAACTCGAATTCAATCTTGATCTTCCCATTACCAAAACCACAGCCGGGTTTATTGTTCTCCCTATGGATCATACATTGATTACAAGAAAGAATCAACCCGAAGTATCAATGCACCGCATCGGGAAATCGGCGTGCGATCAATGTAGTTATTGTACTGAACTTTGCCCTCGTTATATTCTTGGATACGATATTCAACCGCATAAAGTCATGCGTAGTTTGGCTTTCTCCACAACCGGAGAAAATATCTGGAATCAATACGCACAATTATGTTGTGGTTGTGGGCTCTGTACTTTATATGCCTGCCCTGAAAGCCTCTTTCCGAAAGAGGCATGTGATAAGGGAAAGCGTGATTTAAAAGAGCAAGGCATTAAGTGGACGGGAGATATGGATATAACCCCTCATCCGATGTACGAAGGACGAAGAACACCACTCAAACAATTGATGAGACGCCTTGGTGTTACCGATTACGATCATGCTTCAACATTTGAAAAGTTTGAAATTAAACCCAAAAAAGTAGAAATCTCTGTAACACAGCATGTCGGTGCGCCCGCTCAAGCATTGGTTCAAGTTGGTGAAAAAGTTCAAATAGGTCAACCCATCGCTGATGTACCCGAAGGAAAACTTGGTGCAAGAATTCATTCAAGTATCGAAGGTGTTGTAACAGCTATCGGGCAAACAATCGTAATTGAAAGAAATTAGTATGGCAAGAAATGCAATTGGATTAATAGAACTCACAAGCATCGCCGCAGGTTTTCAGGTCGCCGATGCGATGCTGAAAGCGGCTGACGTGGAAATTATCCTTTCCAGAACAATATGTTCCGGCAAGTACATGGTGCTCATTGGAGGCGATGTTGCCGCTGTAACAGCAAGCGTAGAAGCAGGTGGTAAGGCAGGTCGTGGCTCTATCATTGATGTTTTCATTATCCCGAATGTTCATCCTCAAGTATTTCCGGCTATATCAGGCTCAAGCAATGTTACGATGCTTGAGGCTCTCGGTATTGTGGAATCGTTTTCCGTAGCATCATTAATCGAAGCCTCCGATGCCGCAGTGAAAGCCGCCAACGTGCAATTGTTAGAAATTCGCCTTGCAATGGCTCTAGGCGGGAAAGCATTTATGACCATAACGGGAGATGTAGCCGCAGTACAAGCCGCCGTTGATGCCGGAGCCAAAGTCGTTTCCGAAAAGGGATTGCTTGTTAATAAAGTTGTCATTCCTCATCCGAGGAAAGAGTTGTTAAGCGAAGTCGTGTAAGAGTATTAAAACAAACCAATCATTTATATAAAAAAAATGCCAACAATTACATTAACCAAAAAAGAACTTAAGGAAACTGTAAGGGAAAGTGTTCGAGAAGCTATTGGGCTCGAAATGATGAAATTCAGGTCGTTAATATTGCCCTATGTTTCTGAAGATGAACAAAAAGATATTGAACAACACTTTAAGAAACCGGAAAGAAAAGTTGTTAAAAAACGAACAATCACGGTATGAAATGGCAGTTAGGATTTTCATCTCAATCGCTAAAGTTTCTTGAACGAAATAATATTCAAGAAGAATTGATAGTCAATGAGGTTGTTCTTGCACTGAAAAAATTCCAAGGTGAAGAGAGCAATGTGGATATCAAGAAACTTAAAGGTGAGTGGGACGGATTTTATCGCATTCGCTCAGGTAGGTTGCGAATTATCCTCGAATTTGCATTTGATGAACATACTGTTACCATTGAAGCAGTTGATTGGCGTGGGAATTTATACAAATAAAGTATAGTAGTAGCAGTTGCTTCATATATTTTTGATTAATTCTATGAAACCTCAAAAATAATTAAACCAATATTTATAAATCTATGAATACTCGAATCGTTTCAGATCAACAAATTTGCTGTGGTGATCCTTGTATCGCGGGACTCGAATTTCAGTATCTGTTATTCTCAGCCATTTAGCCTCAGGCGAATCCTACGACGAAATTCTGCAAAGTTTTCCGCGCCTTAAATATGAAGATATTCTGGCAGTTTTGGATTATGCAGCGTTTTTATCGCAGGAGAAAGCAATTCCTGCTTAACAACAGATGTTGGAAGTATCATTTTTATTCGATCTGCCAATCTTAAAGCAATAGAAGAAGCTACACTTGTTGAAAAATTCGTAACACAGTATTCATTTGGTTCATATAAACGAAAGCATGTTTCCCTTTTGCGTATCTCAGTAAAATTTTGATAACAAACAATTGAAAAACTATAACCATGAAACCCAATTTTGAACAAATCTATAACACAGCAAAGAAAAATGAACGCGAAGTCGCTCAGTTTTTACGCGATATCATTGCAATTAAATCTCTAAGCTCACAGGAACAAAACGTCGTCCAACGAATCAAACAGGAGATGGAAAAATGTAAGTTCGATGAAATCACCATCGATCCGATGGGAAACATTCTCGGACGAATCGGGCACGGAAAGCATATCATCGCAATGGATGCCCATGTTGATACTGTGGATGTCGGTAACCCTGCGAACTGGACCATTGATCCGTTCCAGGGTGAAGAGAAAGATGGTATCATCTACGGACGCGGTGCGTGTGATATGAAAGGTGCGCTCGCTTCAATAGTCTACGGTGGCAAAATTATTAAAGAACTCGGACTTGAAGACGATTACACTTTGTATGTCGTCGGTAGCGTACAGGAAGAAGATTGTGACGGGCTTTGCTGGCAATATATAATTAACGAAGATAAACTTCGTCCCGAAGTAGTTGTTATTACTGAACCGACGAACCTTGCTGTCTATCGCGGTCATCGCGGAAGAATGGAAATAGAGGTTCGCACACGTGGTATTTCATGTCACGGTTCGGCCCCTGAACGTGGAGAAAATGCAGTGTATAAAATGGCCCCAATCATTCAGGATATTGAAAAATTAAATGAACGCCTTGGTGGTGAGCCATTTCTCGGAAAAGGAACTGTGACCATTGCAGAAGTTCGCTCAACATCGCCATCGCTGTGCGCAGTTGCCGATTCTTCAACAATCCATTTAGATAGAAGACTTGCCACAACAGATACGCTTGAATCAGCCGTTCGCGAAATACAAGAATTACCAAGCGTTAAAGCCGCGGGAGCGGAAGTCGTTGTGTTAGATTACGCAGTTCCAAGTTGGAAAGGATTAACCTATCCGACAAAGAAATATTTCCCGACATGGTTATTACCCGAAGACCATCAAGTATTTAATGCCGGTGTAAAAGCATTTGAAGGATTATTCGGAGAAAAACCGCCAATCAGCCGCTGGGTATTCAGTACTAATGGCGTTGCTGTAATGGGTATCCACGGTATTCCATGCATCGGTTTCGGTCCGGGAAATGAAATTTATGCACACATGGCAACAGAACATATTCCCGTTGAACATTTGGTAAAAGCAAGCGCATGGTACGCAGCGTTTCCATTGACATATATTGGAAAATAAGTTCATAAAAATCCCATAGCGTCATTAATATTTCAATTTTAAATCAATACAATAATTAATCTATTTTAAGAAACCATTATGCCCACAAAACTCCCCAAACTCCCGAACACCGTTCGCGGAAAAGATTATATCGAAACAAAAGATTGGACAGTGAAAGAAATTGAGCTGGCATTAAAAACTGCCGCCGATCTCAAGAAGATGTTCAAGAAAGGTCAACCGCACCGCTATTTACCGGATAAGACAAACTTTTTATTCTTCTTCGATAAATCAACACGAACAAGAAATTCATTTGAAGCCGGTTGCACACAGCTCGGCGCACACGCACACTTTGTTGCCGCAGAGACATCTCAGGTTGCTCACGGTGAATCACCCCGCGATATGGGTATCATTCTCTCCAGCTACGGACATGCTATTTCCATCCGTCACGATCTCGTTCCCGGCGAAGGAAATTCCTATATGCGTGAAGTTGCAAAGAATGCTGATGTTCCCGTGTTAAACATGCAGTGCGATATTGACCATCCGTTTCAGGCTCTTGCCGATTTAATGACAATTCGTGAAGAGTTCGGTAAGAACTTACGCGGTCGTAAGATTGCAGTCTCGTGGGCGTATGCACCAAGCTATGCAAAGCCGATGTCTGTTCCTCAAGGATTAATCACTTTAATGCCCCGTTTTGGTCTGGATGTAGTTCTCGCCCATCCACCGGAGTGGACACTGATGAAGAGCGAACTTGAGTACGCAAAGAAAGCTGCCAAAGAAAACGGAACAAAATTTGAAATTGTTGACAGTATGGATGAAGCATTTGATGGCGCCGATATCGTCTATCCGAAATCATGGGGTATCGAATCTCTTTTCCACAAACCTCAGGAAGCCCTCGAACTTTCCAAGAAATATAAGCACTGGATTTGTGACGAGAAGAAGATGAAATTGACAAAGAAAGAAGCTATCTACATGCACTGTCTCCCGGCAGATCGTGGATATGAAGTGACCGATGCCGTTATCGATGGTCCGCAATCACGAGTATTCCCGGAAGCGGAAAACAGACTCCACACCTGCAAATCGGTGATGGCGCTTACGATGTAAGTTCGTTGAATTCAGGTTTCAAGGGTTGCATAGATTCAAGTGACCCTTGAAACCTGTTTCTTTATTTAGAAACTATTGAGAAACACATGGCAATTTATTCTGATGTGCTGACTGCTCTGGAAACTGAAGAGCATGTCATGCTGGCAACAGTAATTTCAACAAGCGGCTCAACTCCTGCCTCTGCCTTATCAAAAATGTTGATAAAGCGAGGCGGTCTTGTTTCGGTAGGAACCATTGGTGGCGGGTGTATGGAAGGTGATGTTATCATGCACGCACACAGAATGTTCGATACCGGGATAGCCGAGATACATAAATTTGAATTGAACGAAGATGAAGTAGATAGCGGGTTAATTTGCGGGGGTACATTAGAGGTGCTCATAGAACCGATTACCCGCAAACAGGTACCGCTTATTAAAGAGTTACAAAATATCCGCGATATAGGCGAAGATTGTGTACTTTTAACACACATAGGAGTTGATGGTCACATCTTAACAAAGGATGTAATTCCTATCTTGCCCCAACAGACAATGGAGTGGAGTAGTAGAGTAGTGAAGAAAATGGAAAAATTAATTCTTGCTTCTTCGTATGCGCCTGCCGGTACATCTCTTTCTGAAGTTGTTCGAAAAACATTTCATGATAATTCGACACATCGGATAAAAACTGAACAGGGGGAGATTCTTTTAGAGCCTGTGCGTGGTACGCCGCGATTAATTATTTTCGGCGGCGGTCATGTATCAAAATATGTGTCCCGTGCCGCAACGTTAGCCGGTTTTTTGGTCACAATTATAGATGATAGAGAAAAGTTCTCCAACAAAGACCGGTTTCCTGAGGCAGAGAAAACATTAGCAATGGATTTCGGTGAAGCGTTAGAACATATTAAAATCAAAGAATCGTCTTATGTTTTGATTATCACACGCGGTCACCAATACGATGAAGAAATATTAAAACGTGTGATAAAAACGCCTGCCCGGTATATCGGTATGATCGGCAGTAAACGAAAAGTGCTGACAACATACGAACATCTGACAGAGCGAGGGATTTCCACGCAAGCGTTAAAACGTGTGTTCGCACCCGTAGGAATCGAAATTGGGGCTGTCACTGCCGAAGAAATTGCGATTAGCATAGTAGCACAGCTTATTCATGCAAGAAGGGGTAATACTCAACTAAAGAATAAGTCCGAGGAACTAAGTATGTTAATACAAACGTTAGAAAAGAAAAAGCGAAAAATATAATATATGAAACAGACTATAATAAAATTATTCTTCCTTATCCTCGTTGTACCTTGTATGCTCCCGGCGCAATATAAGGCTCCGGTTGTTCTTAAGGCAGCTACAGTTATTGATTCATGGAATGTAGAGCCACGCTATGATACCTATATCACCATGCAAGGGAGTATGATTGAATCATCAGGCAAACCATTTGAGATTAGCTTACCAGAAAATGCTATACTACTGGATATGACAGGAAAATTTATCATGCCCGGTATTATTGATGTTCATGCTACTTTTAGAGATTCCTCTGATTTGTCTGCAATGTTTTGGATGGGTGTTACAACCGTTAATGTGATAACAACAGATATTTACTCACCGTTAATACAACTATCACAACTCGATTCGGTTCCGTTGCCTCAGATTATCACCACGGTTCCTATTCCCCTTGAAGAACGTACATGGCAGAAGCGTTATGCGAATGCAATTGATTCGATAGTCAATAACATTCCTCGTACTGCCGATGATGCCCGCTCTGAAATTCAACAGCTTGCGGCGAAAGGAGTAAAGAGAATTTGCATCCTATATGATCCGATGAATTGGTGTAATGATTCGGTTTCATTTACTAATACCATTGATTCAACAATTGTAGATGTCCTCATCAAAGAGGCGAAAAAAGCAAGAATGGCGGTTTCTGTGCAGGCGCCTCAATATGCAAAGGCTATCCAATCGGCAAATCTTGGAATAACAAGCCTTGAGCAAGGGGTCATTGACCAGAGAATGAGTAGTGAGTTGGTTGATAGGATAGGATATTTTTCATCGAATTATGTTCCGGCTCTTACCAGGGGTGAAACATTTGCAAACCCTGCTGATGTCATTAAACAAATTGTTTCGGATTCGTTATTCAAAGCCTTATTACCGGTTTCAGCATTGAATAAATACTCAAGTCAGGAATTCTTAAATGAGTTCTCTACTGTTTGTAAAAATCCCACATATAGTAAATCTCAGTTACCCGTCATGTATGATAACTGTAGTGCGATCATAAAAAACTATATTCCCATTCCTATGGGAACCGATCTTCCCATGTTTCCCGGTGTTGCCGCACA
>Ga0082335_1006044_pt1 | contig 16029 bp, 14 predicted proteins | sample Subgrocontami58m_FD_72375 | JGI IMG/M metagenome (GOLD analysis project Ga0082335, IMG submission 72375) | Subsurface groundwater microbial communities from S. Glens Falls, New York, USA - GMW37 contaminated, 5.8 m (SPADES assembly) (version 2) ... | reverse complement strand
GGTAGGAGAGCGTTCTGTTCGCGCTGAAGCTTAAGGGGTAACCCAAGGTGGAGCGTACAGAAGTGAGAATGCCGGTACAAGTAACCACAATGCGGGTGAGAACCCCGCACGTCGAAAGACCGAGGTTTCCTCAGCTATGGTGATCAACTGAGGGTTAGTCGGGCCTAAGGGGATGGCGAGAGCCGCACCCGATGGACACAGGGTTAATATTCCCTGACCGGCTCTCAAGGCTATGGAGTGACGGACTGCTGTATGTGCCGCCCATTATTGGATTTGGGTCGGCGTAGTGAGGGCGTGTATTAGGGAAATCCGGTACACATTATCCCAAGCTATGACGCAATTTCCTCCTACGGGGGGAGAGAGGGTACAAAGCGCGGTTTCAAGAAAATCTTCTACGCATTCAACTTGAGAGCCGACCGTACCGCATACCGACACAGGTGGTCAGCTCGAGTAGAGTAAGACGAACGAGTAAGATGTCCTCAAGGAACTCGGCAAAAAAGCGGCCGTAAGTTAGCGATAAGGCCTGCCCTGTACCCGCAAGGGTGCGGGGCCGCAGTGAAAGTTTTTCTGGCAACTGTTTACCAAAAACACAGCTCCCTGCAAACTCGTAAGAGGAAGTATAGGGGGTGACACCTGACCAATGCCGGAAGGTCAACCACGGTGGGTATCTTTCGCAAGAAAGCTGCTGGACTGTGTAAGCCCCGGTGAATGTCGGCGATAACTATGAACGATTGTAGTTATAAAATTCGGCCATATGCTGGGATAACCGTTGTATCTTCAAGTACTCGTCGAAAGGCAGTGAAAATCTTGAAGTGCGGTCAATCAGCAGGAAAGGCTCTCAAAGTCGGGTGCTATAATTGGACGTATGAACACACCGCCAAGTATTGGATGGTATTTGTCCGGATTCAGCGATGGAGAAGGAAGCTTCAATGTTTCTCTCCGTCAAAGACCGGATCATAAACTCCACTGGCAAGTAGTTCTTACCTTCAATGTAGCCCAACGAGACGTCACAAATCTTCTGCTTCTGCAAAAATATTTGCAATGCGGAAGGTTGCAAAGACGAAGTGATGGGGTCCATTACTTTGTTGTGACGAATTACGTCGAGCTCGTAGAAAAGGTATTCCCGTTCTTTGAACGGTTTCCTTTTCAATCCGAATCCAAAATCAGAAACTTCGCGTTGTTCAAACAAATCGCAACAATCGTATATTCAGGCGAGCATCTTGCTCGCGAGGGATTTATGAAAGTTGTTGAATTACGAGAAAAACTAAACGAAGGAAAAGGAAGGAAACGGAAATACGAGAAACAAGATGTAGTAGATAATTTGAGAGAATCCTCAGAGACTATACGCCGAACTCGACTCTCTTAATTGAGAACAACGAGATGATATAGTCCGACCTTTGTAGCGATGCAGAGAAATGCTTGCAGCTACCAATAGCAAGCTAAATAACATAGGAGAATCGTCCTAAGGTAGCGTAATTCCTTGTCGGGTAAGTTCCGACGTGCACGAATGGTGTAATGACTGGAAAACTGTCTCGAGGACTCGCTCGGTGAAAATGCACTTCCGGTGAAGATGCCGGATACCTGTAGTTAGACGAAAAGACCCCAGGAGCTTTACTACAGCTTCGTATTGGCAGTACGTGCAACATGCGTAGCATAGGTGGGAGGCTTTGAAGCATCGGTTTCGGCTGATGTGGAGCCAACAATGAAATACCACTCTTGCTGTGTGTACTGTCTAACCCCGTTGGGATCCAACGGGGGACCGTGCGTGGCAGGTAGTTTTGGTGGGGCGCTATCCTCCTAAAAAGTAACGGAGGAGTCTATTAAGGTTCTCTAGCCGCGAATGGAAACCGTGGCGATAGTGTAATGGCACAAGAGAGCTTAACTGCGAGGGGTACATCCCGAGCAGATGCGAAAGCAGAGCATAGTGAACCGATGGTACGCCTTAGATGCGGCCAGAGATTAACGGATATAAGTTACCCTGGGGATAACAGGCTAGTTCCGCCCAAGCGTCCTTAGCGACGGCGGAGTTCGGCACCTCGATGTCGGCTCACCATAGCGCGGGGCTGGAGAAGGTCCCAAGCGTTTGGCTGTTCGCCAATTAAAATGGTACGCGAGCTGGGTTCAAACCGTGCAGCACGTCAGAGCAAGGCCTCGCCTTGCTCTGGTAGATTGCACGGTTTGAACCCACGAGGAATTGTTAGGTGCGTGGAGACGCACTGTGCGGAAGACATACTTACGGCGGTCGCATATGGGAACATATGCGAAGAAATCAACTGATATCGGTAGAACCCACACTCGTTGTGTACGAGCGGGCAATACCGAGGGAAAAGAATTGTGAACTTCGTAGAGGAACTTTAGGGCGTTCGGGCTGTCAGCATGCAGTTTTATGTATGCGACCCGAGGTCACCGTGGGCCCTTCGGGCAATGGCCTTTAAAGACAAACATCCTCTGGTAAGGAAAGCGGCATGAATTAATAACCCCGCTTATCGAAATTTCCTTACCTCCTCTGCGAAGTTCACAATGATTGCCCGTAGAGACTGAATGTTGATTATCCAGAACGGATAAAGTTACAGTCCGATCCCCGCAGTAATGCGGGCTAACTAGATGCGTGAGACAGGTTGGTCTCCTATCTACTACAGGCGTTGATTCTTGAGGAGGCTTGTCCCTAGTAAGAAATTGCTACTTCAGAGAGAGATCTCTGATGACAACATGGCTTATAACGGTGGAGCCTTCATATGTTTTGACCGAGAATTTGCGAAGCGCAGGTCCGCGCGCGTAGATTTGTTGAAAGTCAAAACCGCTTTAAGGTAATACCGTGGGAAGTTCTACGGAAGTTGGAAGAAGGGAATGTTCTTTAAGATTGTATTGAAAGTTTCGTTCGCCCTGTGAGGCGGCTGAAACTAATGCTAGGCGGTTAGATTCCGCCGACGTTGTAAAACCATTTAGTTCCTTATGAAGGGCCATGCCGGTAGTATGGTCTTAAAAGGACATTAATTTGTGAACTGCAAAAGCCGACCTCAGGTCGGGGGAAGTTGCAGGTGGCAAATGGTTTCTTTCAACACATTCATCAAGCGCAACAATTGAGTATTGCGCCCTTCTTCCAACTTCTGTAGTACCCCGTAACGACTTGCGTTGAAAGACACGCGGACTCGTAGGTTGAGGAATCATTCCGTAGAGAATGACTGCTCCTATGGGTAAGATGCCATCATCCTTAGTCCCAATGTGGGAACGGATGAAGATATAGTCTGCGCTCCTGGAAACAGGGGAAGAAGCGACGAGAGGACCGGGATGAACTGACCTCTGGTCTACCAGCTGTCCTGCCAAGGGCACCGCTGGGTAGCTATGTCGGGTCGCGATAACCGCTGAAAGCATATAAGCGGGAAACGTGCTCCAAGATTAGGAATCGTTATGAGACTCGTGAGAGATTATCACGTTGATAGGCTCTAGGTGGAAGCGCCGCAAGGCGTGGAGCCGAGGAGTACTAATATGTCCAGTCTCTCGTGCGGAACTCTGTATAGCACACTCATTCGTTTGCACTTTTACTTATCTTTGCGTATTTTGTATACCGACACTTCGAGTGTTCGGTTCTGGTGGTTCGGCGGGAGGGTCATACCCGTTCTCATTCCGAACACGGCAGTCAAGCCTCCTAGCGGCGATGGTACTCATCGTTACAGATGGGGAGAGTAGCTAACCGCCAGAACCAAGCACTTGAACCAAAACCGCCGCGCTCCCGCGCGGCGGTTGTGTTTGCTCCAGCAGAGGCAATTTGGTACCATTCCCTTGGTGTAGATTTTCCCTTCAATCAACGGGAGAACAGAGATGGTTCCAGACACTGTCCAGATAATCGTTCAGGTTGTGGTCCTCGGCTTACTGGCGTTCATGGGCATTCCCATGATATGGACTGCCCTGTTGCACGGCGATATCTTCTATCCGGAGGTTTCGCCATTCGAGGGTATTCTCGGCCCCCTGTTCAAAGGGTGGTGGCCCGATCCGTAACAATTTGACCATTCCAAACGCCGCGCGGTCCCCGCGCGGCGGTTTTGCTATACTGTCCGCATGAACTGGGCCGCGCGGAGGAGATTCATCATTTTACTCATCATAGGGGCGATTATTGTTGCCTTCCTCGCCGTCGTACTCATCGCGACTTTTTCAGAAACGCCGACCTGCACCGACGGGGTCCAGAATCAAGATGAGACGGGTGTCGACTGTGGCGGAGCCTGTGCGTATCTCTGCGTTGCCGATAAGCTGCCACCGACCGTCCTCTTTACCCAGGCGTTCGCCAACGGTGTGGGCGGGACCGACGTCGTCGCCTCGGTCGAGAACAAGAATGCCGATGCCGCGGCAAAAGACGTCCCCTACCGCGTCACGCTCTACGGTGCCGGCCAGTCGCTCATCCAGGAGGTCACGGGGACGCTTGACCTGCCGCCCAGCACGAGCGTCCCGGTCTATGTACCCGGTATTGCGTCGGGGAAGCAGACGGTCACGCAGGCCTTTCTCACCATCGATCCCGCATCGCCGAAGTGGTACGTCTTAACCGCAGCGCAGCGCAGCGTGCCCGGGGTGTCCAACATAACGCTTGGTGGTACCACAGATGCCCCGCGCGTCGAAGCGGTCCTCACGAACCCAACAGTGAATATTCTTGCGAATGTGCGAACAATCGTTCTCGTTCACAATGCGCAAAAAGATGTCATCGCCGCGTCCCAGACCATCGTATCGCGTATCCCCGCACAAGGGCAGGCGACCGCAACCTTCACCTGGAGTAGGGCCTTTTCAGACACACCTACCTCGATAGAAGTCGTTCCGGTCATTCCTCTGCCCGGCCGATAGCTGGGGCTCTCGTAGCATGCCTTCCGCGCCACCTGTCCGCCACCCTTTTTCCTTCGACTGGACGCTCTTCCTTCCAGCGCTCGCCCTCTCGCTCGCGGGTATGCTCACTATGAGTACCTTCGGCCAGGGAGCATCCCTCGCTCCACGGCAGTTTCTGTGGCTCGGTATCGCAGCACTCGTGTATCTCGGCGTGTCGACGTTCGATATGCGCTTCGTCCGCCGGACGCCGGTCGTTATGGCTCTCTATCTGCTTGCGTTCACGCTTCTTGCGCTCCTACTTCTCTTCGCGCATCCGGTCATGGGCGCGCGCGCCTGGTTCTCACTCGGACCGGTCTCCTTCCAACCGGCGGACCTCGCGAAGCTCGCGCTCATAGCGCTTCTGGCGAAATATCTCTCGCGACGGCACGTCGAGATAGGAGACTTCCGCCACATCCTTGTTTCAGGTGCCTATGCGCTCACGCTCACCCTTCTCATTCTCGTTGAGCCGGATATGGGGAACGCCATCATATTCGGCACGCTCTGGCTCGGCATGATGCTCATCTCCGGCATATCGAAGAAGCACCTCCTGGTGCTCGGCCTTATCGGCCTCGTCGTAGCTTCGGCATTCTGGTCCTTTGGGTTGAAACCGTATCAGCGGACGCGCATTATCTCGTTCGTGAATCCGGCCGCCGACATACACGGTTCGGGCTACAACGCCTACCAGGCCAAGATTGCTGTCGGCTCGGGGGAACTCTTCGGCAAGGGCGTCGGCTACGGCACGCAGTCGAAGCTCCGTTTCCTACCCGAATACCAGACTGACTTCATCTTCGCCGCATTTGCGGAGGAATGGGGCTTCGTCGGCGTGCTGCTCCTTCTCTCGGTCTTCGCGCTCCTTTTCACCCGGCTCGCGCAGATCGCGCGCGCCGCCGCGACCAACTTCGACGCATTCTTCACGCTCGGGGTACTCATCCTCCTGGCCGCACATGTCGCCATCCACGTGAGCATCAATCTCGGACTCTTACCCGTGACCGGTACGACGATACCCTTCATGAGTTCGGGTGGCTCGCATCTCGTGCTCGAATTTGCCGCGCTCGGTATCGTCACCTCGCTCGCACGTCACGGCCGCGGCGCCATCCGAGACGTGAGCGCGAACGAGTATTTGGGCGGTTAGCGGCTATATAGTGTAAACGTCTTATCGAGCATATTTTTCAAGGGAAATTTGTCTTGTACATGCTCTCTCAATGCCTTGCCCGTTAGCCTAAGAGATATAGCATCTTTAAGATACGCATGTAGCATATCTCGGAGGCCTTTCACATCACCTTCCGCAAAAAGTCCTCCGGCAGGGTATCCCATCGCTTCTGGTATACCACCGACATTGCTACCTATGACAGGAACTTCAGCCATTCCAGCTTCAAGTATTACGTATGCCAGCGCTTCCGTGCGAGATGGCAGGACAAATAGATCGAATGCCTTTAGATAACGTGCTGCATCGGGAATGAAACCAAGAAGATGCACATCTTTTGTCACCGCGGCGCGCCTTACAAGCTGTTCGCGCTCATCTCCTTCTCCGATTATCACCCAAACTTTTTCTGGCGTTTCTGCTGGGAGTCCTCTCCACGCATCAATACCAATGTCAATTCCTTTGTTTTTATGCAATTCCGCAATTGTGCCGACCCAAAGTGCTTGGGCTCGGGTAGCCAGTAACGGGTCTTTCTCTATGAGAGCTGCACGCGCCTCTTCTCGAGACAAGAAGCTTGGCTCACTTATCCCAAGTGGAATGACCGTCATACGCTCTATAGGGATTCCATTCTGAGCGGCAATAGATTTCACTGCCCCCGAGACGGCTATTGTCGCATCAGCCAATAGTACCGTTGTTCTTTGGAGTTTTCTAAATATCCACCTCACCCATTTCGAACGTGACTCCGTAAAAGCCCAGCCATGCGCTGTAAAAATTACCCGTGGCCGTGGGACACCGGCTCTTTGGGCGGCACGAATGCCAATATATCCAGCCTTAGAACTATTGAGATGTACCACTTCCGGTTTAAGTTCTCTGAAAATTTTTGCAAGTTCGGTTACGGCTCTAGTCTCGTTGAATGGAGAAATATCCCGCATCAGATGCTTTACTTGATATGTGTCCACCCCAATAGCTTTGACCCGTTCGGCAAGAAGGCCTCCGTCGCCATAAGCCAGCGAAGGTTCGTATCCGTACTCTCGTGCGTGTTGAATGAGGTCGTAGACGTAGCGCTGCGCGCCGCCCCAATTGGCCTTGGTGATGACGTACAGTATTTTGGTGGCCATAGGAGAGATAACCTTCGATTGTCTCGGTTGGTTATATACTGTACAAGCCTACCATAATGATCATCGGCGGCAGACGCGCATCTTTCCTTCTTTTCATAGGCGACCTTGTCGCCTTTGCGCTATCGCTGTACTTCACGCTCTGGCTGCGCTACGCGACGATACCGGACGCCGCGACGCTTGCGCCGTACGTGGTGCCGTTCACGCTCTTGTTCGCGCTCTGGGTGCTGGTGTTCTACAGCGCGGGGCTCTACGGCAAGCGTCTCGCGCTGTTCCCGAGCCGGCTACCGGACGCGCTTCTGAAGACGCAGCTGGCGAATATACTTCTTGCTGCGGTTTTCTTCTTCTTTATCCCCGCGTTCGGCATCACACCGAAGACGATTCTCGTACTCTACTTCATCGTGTCACTGGGACTCGTTTCGCTCTGGCGGCTCGCGCTGTATCCGCGGCTCTCCCTGCGCCGCTCCCGAGAGCGCGCAGCACTCATGGCTCACGGTGAGGAGGCGGACGAGCTCTTCGCCGAAGTAAACGGGAATCCGCGTTACGGCATCGAGTTCTGCGCGCGCGGTTCCGACCACGCACAGGCGACGATACTTGTCGTCGATACCTCCAGCGCCGACACGGAGGCGGTGAATGCGCTCGCGCGCACCGGGAAACATCTCGTTGCGTTCGGGGACCTGTATGAAGAGGTGTTCGACCGCGTGCCGCTCTCACAGCTTGGGCGCGCCTGGTTCCTCGAGAATGTCGCGTCGGCGGACCCGCTGTTCTACGCCGTCACGAAACGCGTCGTCGACATCGTCGGCGGAATCGTCATGGGACTCGTCACGCTCATCATCATGCCCTTCCTGTTCGTCGCGAACCACATTGAAGGGCCGGGACCACTCTTCATCATCCAAGAACGGCTCGGTAAGCTCGGCACGCGCATCAGGGTCTATAAATTCCGCAGCATGCAGAAGAATGTCGTCGCATCGGGCGAGTGGACGCACGAGGGCGAGAATCGTGTGACTCGGGTCGGTGCATTCCTGCGACAAACATCGCTTGATGAATTCCCGCAGTTCATCAACGTCCTCAAGGGCGAACTCTCGCTTATCGGCCCGCGCAATGACATCCTCGGGCTCGGGCAGCGCCTGGTGCAGGCGCTGCCGTATTACGAGGCACGGTACCTCGTCGTACCCGGCATCACCGGTTGGGCGCAGATCAACCAGCAGTATGAGCCGGGCAATGTGAGCCCCCAGTCCATCGAAGAGACCAAGGTGCGCCTCGCGTACGATTTTTATTATCTCAAACATCGCTCGCTCGGGCTCGACCTCGTCATTGCGCTCAAGACCGTGAAGCGGATGTTCTTTCGCGTGAGCGCGTGGTGAGGTATGCTCGACCTATGAACGGGAACCATACCATCCTCATCACGGGCGCGGCGGGCTATATCGGTGCGATGCTCGTGGAGCAATTCGTGAAGCGCACGGACATCGAACGCATCATCGGTATCGACAAAGAACCGGTCCCCGACAACTTTCGCAACGAACCAAAGCTCGTCTATCTCCACTTGAATACCGCCGACGAATGGGAGGCGCAGGCGCGTACCTATCACCCCGACATCGTCATCCATACCGCGTGGCAGATACGCGAGCTGTATGGCGACCAGGCCACGGAGTGGAAGTGGAACATCGGCGGGTCCGACAAGGTGTTCGATTTTGCTCTGGGCGAAAAATCAGTCGAACGACTTGTCTATTTCTCGACGGTCGCTTCCTACGGCTCGTACCCCTCGAACTCCGTCGATCACCGCTATACCGAGGACGAGCCGTTCCGGAAGACGGATTATCGCTACGCCGAGGAGAAGCGCATCGCGGAGGAGCACCTGAAAGAGAAGTACGGGAAGAGCGACGCGCACGCCGCAGTTGCCGTCCTGCGCCCAGCCGCCATCACGGGGCCTCGCGGGCGCTTCATGCGCATCCGCTTCGGTCTACAGTCTGCGCTCTCCGGTTCCCTCAAGGGGCAGAAGTCGTTTCTCTATGACCTCATCTCGCTTTGGGTCTCCTGGGTGCCAGTGACGCCGAAGTGGTTGCGGCAGTACATCCACGAGGATGACGTGGTCGACATCGTCGAGCAGCTCGCCTTCGGCGAGAAGGTGAGCGGGTATGAAGTCTTCAACATCTGCCCGCCGGGACCCGTCGTGCTTGGGTCGGATATGGCGAAGGCGGTAGGGAAGCGTATGCTTCCCATTTACCCCTGGATGGTGCGTCTCGCGTTCTTCTGGATGTGGCACCTCACTCGTGGATGCATCCCAACGTCGCCCGGGAGCTGGAAAGGCTATTCGTATCCGATCGCCGTTGACGGGTCGAAAGTGACGCGCGTTCTCGGCTATCGGTATCGGTACGCAGGCCCCGATGCATTTCAGTACACTGACGGCGCATACGAGTCGTATGTCCCGGAAGCCCAGCGGCGCCACAAATCATGATTATCGACGGGCGGACATTGGCAGGAGGGGTACTCGCGAACGCGAAGGCGCGTGCGGCGGCGCTCCCGCGGCCGCCGCGTGTGCTCGCCGTCGTCGCGAATGAGACCGCCGCCACGAAATCGTATCTTTCAATAAAGCAGAAACGCGCCTCCGACGCCGGCTGTATTCTCGAAGTCAAACATATCAAGAGTTCTCTACGACCGTACGACATAATTGATATGTCGAAAAATGAGGACACAGTCATAGTGCAATTGCCGCTGTCCGAGGGGATGGACACGAAAGCGATCTTGGACAGTATCCCGGTAGAAAAAGATGCTGACGTGCTTTCATCCGTCGCGCGTGCAGAAGGCACGCTTCTGCCGCCCGTGGTCAGTGCGGTCAAAAAGATCCTAGAATTCGGGAATGTGGAGCTGAAAGGGAAGAAGGTGGTCGTTGTCGGTGCAGGATTTCTCGTCGGCGAGCCGGTTGCGGCGTGGTTCACACAGCAGGGTGCCGACGTTACCGTTGTGAGCCGTTCGAACTTCGACGGAGCAATGACCACCCTTGCTCAAGCGGACATCGTTGTCTCGGGCGCCGGCTCGCCGCACTTCATCAAGCCGGAGATGCTCAAGGACGGCGTCGTCCTCATCGACGCCGGCACCTCCGAGTCTGACGGCACGCTCGCCGGCGACGCCGACCCCGCCTGTGCCGACAAATGTTCCCTCTTCACTCCCGTCCCGGGCGGCGTCGGCCCTCTCGCCGTCGCCTGTCTCTTCGATAACGTCGTCACCCTCGCGGAGCGGGCAATGAACACCTAAAGTAGGCAAGACCTTCGCTTTTTAGGAGTTTCGGCTATAATCCATCTATGACTCGCTATCGAGTGTCCGCCCTTGTTGCCCTCGTCGCGGGCTTTTTGCTTGTCTATTTCGTCTGGGCGACGGAAGCGAATCCCTTGAGCTCCTACCGCTTCAAGCTCGGCCTCGACCTCGCCGGAGGCACGGAATTGGTCTACAAGGCCGATATGAGCCAGACGGCGGCGAGCGAGCGCTCTGGCGCCCTCTCGGCCCTCCAAGGCGTCATTGAGCGGCGGGTGAACCTCTTCGGCGTCGCCGAGCCCCTCGTTCAGACCGAGGAGGCAAGTGCGCTCTCGGGCACCACCGAGGACCGCCTTATCGTCGACCTGCCGGGCGTGACCGATATTAAGGCAGCGGTCGCCGCGCTCGGCGAGACGCCGACTCTGGACTTCCGCCTCGTCGCCCCGACGACGACTGGCACGACGACTGCCGCGACATTCACTCCGACGGGCCTCACCGGCCGCTATCTCGCGAGCGCGTCGCTCCAGTTCGGCAGCGGCGCGACCGCGGGCCTCGCGGCTCCGCAGGTACTCATCAACTTCGACAACGAGGGCGCGAAGCTCTTCGAGAAGATAACGAGCGAGAACGTCGGCAGGCAGCTCGCCATCTTCCTCGACGGGCAGCCGATATCCGCTCCGGTCATCCAAGAGGCTATTCCCGGCGGCCAGGCGACCATCAGCGGTAACTTCACCGCGCCCGCTGCGAGGGACCTGGTGCGCAACTTGAACTTCGGCGCACTCCCGGTGCCGATAGAGCTTCAAAGCAGTTCCGCCGTCGGGCCGACCTTGGGTGCCGCGGCTATCAGTGCGGGCGTCATCGCCGGCATCGTCGGCGTTATCATCGTCGCGCTCTTCATGATCGCGTGGTACCGCCTCCCCGGTCTCATCGCTGCGGTAGCGCTCGCCGAGTATGTCGCCTTCATGCTCGCGGTCATCAAGGTGGTCCCCGTCACGCTCACCGCCTCGGGCATCGCCGGCCTCATCATCTCGGTCGGTATGGCGGTGGACGCGAACGTGCTCATCTTCGAACGCACGAAGGAGGAACTGCGCGCAGGTAAGAGTCCGCGCGAGGCGGTGCACATCGGTTTCAGCAGAGCGTGGCCGGCCATTCGTGATGGACACCTCACCATGATCATCTCGGGCGTCATCCTCTTCTGGCTCGGGACGAGTATCGTGCAGGGCTTCGCGCTCGTCTTCGTGCTCGGTGTGCTCGCGTCATTCATTTCAGCCGTGTCACTCTCGCGCGTCTTCCTGCTCGCTATCGTTCCGGAAGAAGGGGAAGGCAAATGGAAATTCCTGCTTGGCTCTGGATTTCATAAAAATTAACTATGTTTATCATCAACCATCGCGGGTTCTTCTTCTGGCTCACCGGTCTCATCCTGGCTGCCGCGCTCGGGGCCATCCTCGTCTGGGGCCTGCCGCTTGGCATCGACTTTACGGGTGGCTCTCTGATACAAATCAGTTACGATAAGGCGCGGCCGGAGCTTTCAGATATCCAAACGAAACTCGATTCCTTGCCGATCGGCCATGCCCTTGTGCGTGCCGAGGGTGAGAACGGCGTTTCTATCAGGACGCGCACCATGACGCCGGACGAGCATGGGGCGGTGCTCGCGGCCCTTTCTGCCGACGTGCCGTCGGCGACCGAAGTTGCCTATACGTCGGTTGGTCCCGCCCTGGGGAGCCAATTCGCCAATAAGGCGTTGTGGGCCATCGGCGCCGTCATCTTCGTCATCGTGCTCTACATCGCCTTCGCCTTCCGTCACGTGTCGCGACCGGTCCCGAGCTGGGGCTACGGGCTCACCGTGGTCGCGATGCTCGTTATCGACCTCATTGTGCCCGCCGGGTTCTTCGCGGCGTACGCGCACTTCACCGGCGCAGAAGTGGACTCACTCTTCATCGTGGCGATGCTCGCGCTCCTCGGCTACGTCGTGAACGACATTATCGTCATCTTCGACCGTATCCGCGAACATCTCCACGCCAACGAAAAGACCGGGCTCCGGGAATCGTTTGAAGACACGATAGGGAAATCCATTTCAGAAACGATGACCCGCTCAATCAACACGGCGCTCACGGTCGCCCTCGCGCTCATCGTACTCATCTTCCTTGGTGCGCCCGCGACCCGCACCTTCGCCCTCGTGATGCTCGTCGGAGTGGTCGCCGGCACCTTCTCCTCCATCACGCGCTCCGCGCCTCTCCTCATCCCGCTCGCGCGTTGGTTCGCCAAAAAATGATCATCGGCGTTACTGGCACGAATGGTGCGGGGAAGGGTACTGTCGTTGACTATCTCGTTCAGAAAGGCTTCAAACACTACTCCGTACGCGATTTCCTTACCGGAGAGATCAAGAAGCGCGGGATATCTGTCGACCGGAGTTCGATGCGAGAAGTCGCGAACAATCTGCGCCTTGCACACGGCCCAGCGTATGTCATCGAACGCCTTTTCGAACAGGCGGTAGCGATTGGAGGTGATGCGGTCATCGAATCAGTACGGGTACTCGGTGAGGTGGAGTTCCTGAAAGCGCAGGGGGCGCTCCTGTTCGCAGTCGACGCCGAGCGCGCCATCCGCTATGACCGCACGGTACGGCGCGGTTCTGCTACTGACAAGATCGATTTTGATACCTGGGTCGCTCAAGAAGAGCGCGAGTGGCACAATACCGAAGCGTTCGACATGAACGTCCCGGCCGTCATGGCAGCGGCTGACTTTACGCTCACAAATAACGGCACGCTCGACGAGCTTCACGCACAAATAGACGACGTACTAAAAGAGATTACGAAATAACCGTGCCAACAAAGGGCTTGCCGTCGAGGTAGTTGGAGAATTCGGCGAGTTTATTACCGTTAATGACGGCGACTTCGAGACCGAGCGCTTCGGCTTCTTTGGCCGCGACGGGGTCGAAGGGGGAAGAGAGCCCCGGGTCCCATTCCTTCGGAATAAGGGCGCGGAAATCGGCCCACGATATCTTCTCTATCTTCTTCGCGTCCGGATTCTTCTTCGGGTCAGCGGTGTAGACGTAATCAATATTGGAGAGGTTCACGAGGCGCTTCGCGCCGAGTGTCTTAGCGGTCAGTACGGCGCAGTAGTCGGTCGACCAGCCTGGCTTCCATCCGGCAGCGATGAGTATCGCGTTTGTCGTATCGGCTGGCCCGGTCGGGTCCTTGATAAGCCGCTGCTGCGCGTGTTCGCGGAAGAGGGTTCGGAGCAAGTGGCCGTTGAGCCGTGTCGCGTGGATGCCAAGCCAGTCCAGGTCCTCGCGCGATAAGTCACCGCGCACCGCAAGCGCGGCGTCGCGATACTTCCGGGCGGTCTTGCCGCCGCCGGTGATGATGGAGAAGGTGAACCCCTGCTGCACTTTGTCGAGAATGAGTGCCTTGAAGCGCGTGAGGAAGTCGGTGTCGATCTGGTCGGGAACGATTAAAGAACCTCCGACAGACACAACTATACGCTCCCGCTCGTTCGCGTTAATCATAGACAAGGGTGACGGCTCACTCCATCATACGCTCCTCCGTTCCACATGCAATGTTGGCAACGCACTTTTTGTGTTACAATGAACAGATGGCAAGATCATCCACAAAAACCGCAATTGTAAAAACTCAATACGGGTCTTTTAAAGCCGTATTTGAACCAGAAACCGATATGGGCGGATATGTCGCTACTGCGCCAAAGGTGCAAGGAGCAGTCTCATGGGGCAAAAATCTCGCACACGCGAAGAAAATGATTGCAGAATCGATTGAATGTGCAATTGAAGGAGAGATCATTGTCGCGGCTGAAAAAGCCGGGCAAGTGATAATACGCAAACAAAAAATTCCTGCATTCGCATGAGCCCGCTACCTATCCTTGCGGCAAGAGAGGTTTTAAGACGCCTATTCAAGGCTGGCTTCAAGATACAAAACCAGAAAGGTAGTCATATAAAACTCTTCCATCCGCTCACTGGACGTAGAACTGGTGTTCCTCTACATCCAGGCGACTTAAATAGAAGTCTCATTCGAGAAATCATAAAGCAAGCTGGATTAACTATTCAGCAATTTTTGAAGCTTTGATGGGCAATGGCGTGTCCATCGGGCGGTGTGTTTCGCCGAACATCCTTATGTATGGCCGGTCGGCCAAAGATAAGAATATTTCAAAACGGGTCGTCCGCCAGCTGGCGGACCTGCCAGGTGAGCCATTCGGCTTTTGGCATGAGCCGATTGGAATAATGGTGGCTGTCTCCATGCTATCCTTAATTTCATGACATCAGGTCGTGGATTTGCGTTACTCACTCTTATCATTATTATCGCTCTCATCATCTTTGGTGGAGCAGGGTGGTATGTTGCGAAGCAAACTACAACAGAACAGCAAATTCGAATGAATGAAAACGGCACAAGCCAGATACCCATCATAATCACAGGCACATTCCAAGGTTATGATTCGGCATTTACCGCCGATAACAAAAAATATCTTGTTGGTTACATAGCGACTGATCAAGGCTCCCATTTTGTCGACCTTCGTCCATTAGTCGGTTATGAATTGACTGGCGTAAGTGCGAAGCTCGGCATCAAAGCCGGTGATATAGTTACAGTAACTGGCAACCGCTCAAGCGATGGATCCATCGAAGCGGTATCTCTTGTAAAAAGCGAAGACATATCACAAACACCCACTATACAAGTACTTGGGCTCGATTGGGCTACACAAGGAAAGTTACCGCAAGTGCTCTATCAGGTCTCAAATCTTCCTAACGCGAATGTAGGGATTAGTCTAGTTATCAAGAATGACGACAAGACAATATGGAGCCTAGAAGGTGTTCAAAGTTCCCTCAAGTCCGGAGTGGGAGTTCTCAATCTAAATACACTTACCAAATTCGGTCAATCTGTTAGTGTGCCGCCCGGCATCTATTTTCTCCGTTTACAACTTTTCCAAAGCGGGGCTCTCGTGGCCGAAAGTGAGACGTTCACTGTTCCAACGGGCGGTGGTAGATAAGACGGTTTAGCGACCCGTGCTTGACGCCCCTGGGGCGCTCATATACTATGGCTGTACCGCATCTCCTACATGAGAAGGCGGTCGTGCGCCCGAGAAAGTGAACTCGGAAGAGTTCATTTGTTGTCTAGCGCTGTTATTTGACATCCTAAATAGTGAAATGAAAAGAGTGTGAATTCTTTTGTTCCGCCTATTCTTAATGAGAGTTTGATCCTAGCTCAGGGTGAATGCTGGCGGCGTGGATAAGTCATGCAAGTCAAGGGGGCCCGCAAGGGCAACCGGCAGACGAGGTAGTAACACGTAGGTACGTCCCCCGAAGTCGGGCATAGCCATCCGAAAGGATGGGTAATTCCCGATAGTCCCGCAAGGGTAAAGGTTTTTCGCTTCGGGAGCGGCCTGCGTAGTATCAGCTAGTTGGTAGGGTAACGGCCTACCAAGGCTACGACGCTTAGGGGAGCTGAGAGGCTGACCCCCACCGATGGAACTGCGACACGGTCCATACTCCTACGGGAGGCTGCAGACGAGAATATTCCGCAATGGACGAAAGTCTGACGGAGCGACGCCGCGTGATCGATGAAGTGCTTCGGTACGTAAAGATCTTTTATCGGGGACGAAGTTTATTGACGGTACCCGATGAATAAGGGGCTCCTAACTCTGTGCCAGCAGGAGCGGTAATACAGAGGCCCCAAGCAT
>Ga0082335_1006043_pt1 | contig 16032 bp, 10 predicted proteins | sample Subgrocontami58m_FD_72375 | JGI IMG/M metagenome (GOLD analysis project Ga0082335, IMG submission 72375) | Subsurface groundwater microbial communities from S. Glens Falls, New York, USA - GMW37 contaminated, 5.8 m (SPADES assembly) (version 2) ... | reverse complement strand
CTCGTCACACCACGCCTCGCGGCGCGACTCGACGATGGTGCCCCGGGGGAAGCGGCGGAGGAAGAAGCCGCGGAGGGCGCGGCCGTAGTCGACGTCGAGCCACGCATTGGAGACGACCACTCCCAGGCGCCCGCCGGGGCGGAGGAACCGCTCCGCATGGAGGAAGAGATAGGCGTAGAGGTCGGACTGGCCGGAGAACCCCTTGGCATCCTCCGCGGGGAGCGTCGCGAGGAAGCCCTGCAGGAACGTCTTGTACGCCGCCGGCAGGCTCTCCTGGCGGACATACGGGAAGTTGCCGACGATCGCGTCGAACCGCGGATCGGGCGGACAGGAGAGGAAGTCGGCCTCGCGCACGCGCGCCTCCGCGCCCCGCTTGCGCGCGAAGGCCAGGACACGCGGGTCGACGTCGACGCCGTGGACGTCGGGGCGCCTCGCGCCAAGCGCGCTAAGGCGGTCGGCCGCGCCGACGAGGAAGTCGCCCTCGCCGCAGGTCGGGTCGATTACGCGGTCGCGCGGCGTGCGGATTGCCCACGCGCAGATGCGATCGACGAGGAGCCGGGGGGTGAAGAATTGCCCCAGGCGGGCACGGTCGCAGCCGGGGGCGGCCCGCCGGGCCGCCCCTACATTGGAATCATCGCCGACACCATTTGCGGTCCGTGTCATCGTTTCTCCGGCGGATATCCCAGTTCCTTCGCGATTTTGATCTGCGCCTCCGCGCGCTGTTTCTGCGGAGGGTTCATCGACATGTACGTCGCGCCGATCATGTAGTGCGGCCGCCCGTCCTTCGGGTCGCACCGGGCCGCCTGGCTGTAGGCCTGAATCGCCTTCTCGGCCGACCCCGTCTCGCGGTAGACGTTTCCGAGGAAGAGCCACGCGGCGGACTTCTCCGGCGCGATCGCCGTCGCCCGCGCGAGCAGCTCGACCGCCTTCGGCCAATCCCTCAGCAGGATTTCCACGCTCGCCGTGTTCACGATCGTCTCGTAGGCGTCCGGCCTGAGCCCGAGCGAACGGTGGAGCGCCTCGAGCGCCTCGAGCGGCCTCCCGAGCTGCGCGCGGGCGAGGCCCAGGTTGCTCCAGGCGAGCCACCCGCGCGGCTCGAGGTCCACGGCCCGCGCGAGGGGCGCCTCCGCCCCCGCCGGGTCCCCCGCGCAGAGGAGGGCGTTTCCGCGCCCCGCGAGGATCTCCGCAAGACGCGCGGAGGCCCAGGGGTCCTCGGGGCGGACGGAGACGGCCTGCGTCAGCGCCTGCTCGGCGGCGGCGATTTCGCCGACGGAGACGAGGGCCATCCCCCTCGCGGCGAGGGCGCGCGCCTCGCGGCACCGGCGGAAGCGGTCGCCCGCCTCCACGCCCTTCCACCGCGAGTAGTCGGCGCTCCGCCGCGCGTTCACCTCCGACACCTGCCAGCCGCGGGTGGGGGAGTAGAGGCTCCGCGGGGCGTTCCACTCGAGCGCGCCGTTGTCGTCCGTGTTCTCGCCGGCCCCCTGCGCCCAGGAGGCGACCTCCGCAGGGCCCATCACGTAACAGGCGACGAGGTCGTCGAGCGTGCGCACGCGGATCCTATCGAGGTCCGAGGCGACCTCGCGCTTCGACATCCGCTCCTCGATCCGACGCGCATCGATCTCCATGCGGTCGAGCGTCCCGACGAGGAGGTAGTCGGCGCCGGGCTTCGCCTCCCAGAGCGAGCACTCGGGGAAGACCGCCGCGAACGTCGCGAGGACGCGGCGGAAGTCGTCGACGGCGAGGCTGTACGACTGGAGCCAGACGCAGACGAGCCCGTGGGGCCGCAGCCGCGTGCGGCAGAGCTCGAAGTACTCGCGGGTGAAGAGGCTCCCGATCCCGCTGATCCACGGATTCGAGGGCTGGCTCACGATCGCATCGTAGGTGCGGCTTGTGAGGGCGAGGTGGTTTCGCCCGTCGGCCGTGATCGGCACGACGCGCGGGTCGTGGAGGGCGGAGTGCGTGTAGGGCGCGAAGTACTCCGCCGCCTTCCAGACCTCGGGGGCGATCTCGACGCACTCGACGCGCGAGACATCGTGCTGCGTGATCGCGCCGAGGGAGACTCCGCCTCCCAGGCCGACGTGGAGGACGTCGGGCTTGTCCGCCGCGCAGAGGAGCATCGGGAGGTGGCCGAGGAGGAGCTGGTTCGGCATGTCGCCGGTCGTGCTCGCGTCGTTCTTGCCGTTGATGCGGAGGACGAGCTCGCCGGAGGCGACCTCGCGAACGGAGACGGTCGCGCTGACCCCCTCGCAGTAGTAGATGACCCGCCCTGGCGCGTGGAGCAGGTCCTTCACGTCGCCGGTCTCCTTCGTCGTCAGCTTCGCCTGGCGGACGAGCCCGAGCATGTAGACGCCGCACTCGAGCACGGAGGGGTCCCACCGAGGCAGCATCCACCCGAGCCCGCCGATGGCGATGGCGGCCGTAGCGACGACGAGACGGCGGGCGATCGAGCGGGACCAGCCGATCGCCAGGGCCCCTGCGGCGTTCACGGCGCTCGCGAGCGCGATCGTCCGCTCGAGGCCGAGGAACGGGAGGGCGAGGAACCCTCCGACGAGGGAGCCTGCGATGCAGCCTACGGTGTTCCAGGCGTAGACGACGCCAGCGGCGCGCGGGCCACGCGAAGCGGAGGCGCCGGCGTAGAGTCTGACCGCGAGCGGGAAGGTCGCGCCCATGAGGAACGTCGGCCCCAGGGTCAGCGCGAGGAGGACGCCGAACTCGATCGCATGGAGCCTCACGAACGAGGCGGTCCCCTCGAGGAAGAGAGGTGCGATGAGGACGGGCAGCTCGCCGTGCACGGGAACGACGGCGAGGGCGGAGGCGGCGAGGAGGAGCTGCAGGATCGCCAGGAGGCGCGTGAGGTCGCGCGCCTGGTCGGCGAAGCGCGAGACGACGGCGCTCCCGAGCGAGATCCCCGCGATGAAGGCGGTGACGATCAGGCAGAAGGCATAGGTCGACGAACCGATCGAGAGCGAGAAGCTGCGGGTCCAGGCGACCTGGTAGACCATGGCGGCGAAGCCGCTCGCGAAGACGAGGATGAGGGGACGTCGCAGCGCGCCTGCGGGGCGCGGGTCGGGCTCGGCGGGGGGCTCGGGGACGAGGGCGGTGCCGCGCGAGACGAGGAGGGCTCCGACGCCGATGGCGGCGTTCACGCCCGCGGCGATCCAGGTAGTCGTCTGCTGACCGAAGCGGGGGAGCAGGAAGAAGCCCGACCCCGCGGCGCCTGCGACGGCGCCGAGTGCGTTGAGCGCGTAGAGGGCGCCTACGCCGCGGCCGAGCCGCTCGGGGTCGCGGAGGAAGTGTCGGCAGAGGACGGGGAGGGTAGCTCCCATGCACGTCGTAGGGACGACGAGGAGGACGACGCTGAAGGCGAACCGCACGGCGACGAAGCTGGTGAAGGAGGCGTTCCCGTCGTGGTAGGCCCAGCGGAGGACGGGCTCGGTTGCGACGAGGAGGGTCGGGAGGAGGAGGGCCCACGCGGCGACGCCGAGCTCGAGGAGGCCGTAGAGGGCGAGGGGAGCGACGCGAGGGCGGACGCGGGTGGCGAGCCAGCTCCCGAGCGCGAGGCCGCCCATGTAGGCGGCGAGGACGGTGGCGACGGAGTAGCTGGCGGCGCCGAGGGAGAGGGCGAAGTGCCGGGTCCAGACGACTTCGTAGACGAGACCGCACGCCCCCGAGAGGAGGAAGAAGGCGAGCGGCAGCCTGGTGCGCATGGGGGGCTGCCTTTCCCCGGCGCGCAGATTCTACCGGGAGACGGCCGGACGTCAATGAAACGCGTCGTGCACGCCCTCCGCATGAAGCGCTCGTCCGTGCGTGCCTCCGCGAATTTCTTGCGACCCGCCCAGAGGGATCAGGGCGGCGAATTCGACCGAGGAGGCACGGTCGACTTGCGTTCGAGTCCCTTGGCCCGTACGATGTCGGCATGCGCGTTTTCCTGAGTCACGCGGACGAAGATGCCCTGTGGGCCAGACAGCTCTCCGTGGCACTGCATCGAAAGGGCATCGAGGTCCTCGACCCGTCAGCCAAGGCGTTCCCGGGGAAAAACCCCTACCTCGCGCTGGGGCAGGCCCTCGAGCGCGCCGACGCGCTGGTGTTCCTCATCTCGCCGCGTTTCTCCAAGTCCAGCCGGGTCGACACGGAGCTCGAGTTCGCGCTCTTCCAGCCACGCTTCAAGGGTCGCCTCGCCGCAGTGGTGCGCTCTCGCGATCATGCGGCTGCCGCCCCGTGGATCGTGCGCCGACTCAACAGCCTCATCGTCACACGCGACCCCCTCCTTGCGGCGAAGCGTCTTGCGGACCAATTCCTCGGACAGCACAAGGGGCGAGGCCGACGGGCCAGTGTCGCATCCTGGGGTTTTTCTCTCGCACGCTAGCCAGGACCACGCGTTTGCCGTACAGGTCGCGCGTGCGCTCCGAAGACATGGGATCTCCGGCTGGTACAGCGAGTCCCACCTCAAGGCGGGCCAACGGTGGCAGGACGAGATCGGTCTCGCGCTGAAGCGGTGCAATTGGTTCCTTCTCCTCCTTTCGCCGGCCGCGGTGAAGTCCATGTGGGTCCAGCGCGAGCTCTCCTACGCTCTGCGGCAGAAACGCTACGCAAGGACCATCGTGCCTCTTCTCTATCGCCAGTGTGACGAGGACAGCCTGTCCTGGACGCTGGGAGATTATCAGCGCGTCGACTTCACCGCTGGCGTCGCAAAGGGCGTGAACCAATTGTTGCGCCGCTGGAAGATTCGCAGACGGTGACGCCCCAGGGGCGCCCGTGTTGACGTCCGCTCCGCCCTACGGGTATCCTGTCCCGCCCATGACCGCAGAAACTCTCCTGGATCAGATCCTCGCCGGCCACCGCCTCGATGAAGAGGAAGCTCTTCTCCTGTGGCGCGAGGGCGACTTCAATTCCCTGGGCCAGGTCGCCCACGCCCTCCGCATGAAGCGCGCCGACCCCGAGGTCGCCACCTACCTCGTCGACCGCAACATCAACTACTCGAACGTCTGCGTCACCGACTGCACGTTCTGCGGCTTCTACCGCTCACCGGGCCACGCCGAGGCCTACGTCCTCCCGCGAGAGGTCCTCGGGAAGAAGATCGAGGAGACCCTCGCCGTCGGCGGCACCCGAATCCTCATGCAGGGAGGACACCACCCCGATCTCCGCCTCGAGTGGTACTGCGACCTCCTTCGCTGGATCCGCGCAACGTATCCCGCCATCGAGATCGACGCCTTCTCGCCGAGCGAGATCGACAACATCGCGCAGCTCGAGAAGATGTCGTACGAGGAGGTCCTCTCGCGCCTCCACGACGCGGGGCTCGCGGGGCTGCCGGGGGGAGGGGCCGAGATCCTCGACGACGAGGTCCGCCGAATCGTTTCGCCGAAGAAGCTCATGACCGACGGATGGCTCGAGGTCATGCGCGTCGCCCACCGCCTTGGTCTCGCGACGACCGCGAGCATGGTCATCGGCCTCGGCGAGGGGATCGAGCACCGCGTCCGCCACCTCCTCCGCGTCCGCGATCTGCAAGATGAGAGTCTCGCCTCCCACGGAAACGGATTCACGGCCTTCATCCACTGGACGCTGCAGTTCGACCTGCTCCCGCTCGCGCGGAGCCGCCGCGCCCCCGACCTGGGCGCGACCGCGCACGAGTACCTGCGCACGCTCGCGATGATCCGCATCGTCCTCGACAACTTCACGCACGTCGCCGCGAGCTGGCCGACGATGGGGGAGAAGGTCGCGCAGGTCGCCCTCGCGTTCGGGGCCGACGACTTCGGCAGCACGATGCTCGAGGAGAACGTCGTCTCGCAGGGGGGCCGAGGCACCCACTGCACCATGACCGCCGCCGACATCCAGCGCCACATCCGCGAGGCCGGCTTCGTCCCCGTGCAGCGCGACACGCGCTACCGGTGCGTCAAACGGTTCGAGGCCGCGCCTCCCGACCCGCGCGCGAGTTGGAAGCCTTCCGTCCCCGCGTACGTGCTGAAGGCGCAGATGCGGTAGAACTTCAACTCTCAACCTCCACAAAGAACTGGTATCCGGAGACGCGAGGTTGATGATCGAGGGTTTCTTGAAGTTGAGAGTTGACGGTTGCAGTTCGTACCGCAGTACGTCGTCTACTCCGCGGTCGTCGGATCGCGCGCGTTCGGTCTCGCGACCGAGGCGAGCGACGAGGACGTCCGCGGCGTTTACCTGCCTCCGGCGCGGTGGAACTGGTCGCTCGCGAAGCCGCCCGAGCAGGTGGAGCGCATCGCGGACGGCCGTGACGAGGTCTTCTGGGAGCTGGAGAAGTTCCTCGTGCTCGCGCTGAAGGCGAACCCGAACGTCCTCGAGGTCCTCTGGAGTCCGCTGGTGATTGTGAAGGACGAGGTCGGCGAGAGGCTGCGTCGGATGCGCCGCGCGTTCCTGTCGAAGCGACTGCGCGAGACCTACTCCGGCTACGTCCGCTCCCAGCTCGAGAAGCTGCATCGCGACGTGGCACGGACGGGGGCGTACAAGCCGAAGCACGCGATGCACCTCGTGCGGCTGCTCCACTCGGGGATCCACGCCGTCGCGACGGGGGACATCCTCGTCGACGTCGGCGTGCACCGCGACGAGCTGCTCGCCATCCGCCGCGGAGGCGTCCCCCTCGCGGAGGTCGCCTCCCGCGCCCGCGCGCTTGACGAGGAGTTCCGCCGCGCCTTCGAACGGACGCGCCTCCCCGACGAGCCCGACACGGCGCGCGTCGACCGCTTCCTCGTCTGGGCGAGGAGGAGCCGCGTGCGATGAACGACCTCCTCGGACGAATGGACCGCCTGCGCGAGTGGCTCGCGAAGCAGGACCTCCGCTTCGTCTTCGTCACGGTGAGCGGGGCGCACCTGTACGGCTTCCCGAGCCCCGACAGCGACATCGACCTGCGCGGGTCGCACCTCCTGCCGCTCGCGGACGTCATCGGCCTGCACGAGCCGGTCGAGACGCGGACGCAGACGCAGGTCGTCGACGGCATCGAGGTCGACTTCGTCTCGCACGACCTCAGGAAGTTCCTCCAGCTCCTGACGAAGAAGAACGGCTACGTGCTGGAGCAGGTCCTCTCGCCGCTCGTGGTGGTCGACTCGCCGCTCCTCGCGCGGCTGAAGGAGCTCGCGCTGGGTGCGATGACGAAGCACCTGTTCCACCACTACCGCGGGTTCGCGGAGAACCAGGTGCGGCAGATCGGCCAGGAGGACCCGCCTCGCGCGAAGTCGCTGCTCTATCTCTATCGCGTGCTGCTGACGGGGATCCACGCCCTCGAGGAGCACAAGATCGAGGCGAACCTGAACACGCTGCTCGCGCTCTATCCGGTGGAGGGGGCGGCGGACCTGATCGCGCGGAAGACGCGCGAGAAGGCGCCTCTCACGCTCGACGAGGCGCGCGGGGCGCTGGCGCGGGGGGAGGCGCTGCGCATGCGGCTCCAGCAGGCGTTCGAGCGGACGACGCTCCCGGACAAGCCGCCGAATGCGGCGGAGCTGGAGCGATTCCTGATCGAGGCGCGCCTCTCGGCGCCGCGGTAGGGCGAGGAGCGAAGGACGAAGGGCGAGCGTCCGGAACCGGGAATCGCCCCTCGCCTGTCGCCCTTCGCCCCTCGAGGTGCCCTACAGCGCCTTCTCGATCTTCAGCACCTTCAGGCGGTCGTGCGTCGTCTCGTGGATGAACTCGACCACCTCGCCGGGCTTCTTCCCCTGGAGGCACTTGCCGAGCGCGGCCGTGTAGGAGATGACCCCCCGGTCCGGGTCGGCGTCCCAGGGCCCCAGGATCGCCCAGGTCTCCTCCTTGCCCGCCGTCAGGTTCGCGACCGTCACGCGCGTCCCGATCTCGACCGCCTCCGTCTTGATCGTCAGCGGGTCGATCACCCTGGCGCGCTTCAGGTCCGCCTCCATCGTCTTCGCCTTCTCCGCGACCTGCTGCTGCCGCTCGAGGGCGCTCGTGTACTCCGAGTTCTCCGAGAGGTCGCCCAGCTCCATCGCGCGGCCGATCGCCTGGCTGACATCGAGCATCTCGACGTTGATCAGGTGCTGGAAGATCTTGTGCTGCTTCGCGAGCGCCTCCTGGCTGACGAAGAGCTGCTTCACATCCTCGTCCTCCTCCACCTTCTTCTGCGCCTTCGTCCGGTCCTCGATCAGGCCGACGAACTCGCTCTCCAGGTGGTTCGTCAGGAGCATCTTCGCCTGGTCGGAAAGGCCGCGGTTCCGCGCGACGAGCCAGTAGAACTCGCGCGCCTCGTTCCGCTCGAGCGTCTTCAGGAGCTCCTTCGCCGGCGCGTATCCCTTGAACGCGACCCCGGCGCGGAACTTCTGCACGTCCTTGCGACCCTCCGGCGAGGGGTCCCTCGCGACCGACGCGGCGAGCGTGTCGAGGGCGAGCAGGAGGTTCCGCAGCACGAGCGCCGTGTTGGCCTTCTTCAGCACATCCGGCGACGTCGGGTTCCCCTTCGCGCGGTAGAGCCACAGGATCTGGTCGGGGTGCCGCTCCGGGTCGCGCAGCACCTCGTCGAGGAACTTCACGACGAGGCTGACATGCCCGTTGTCCGCGAGCTCCCGCACCGCGGGGTCCCAGGTCTCCTCGGGCCCATCCCAGAAGAGCCTGACGAACGCCTCGGCCCAGGCGTCGGCGTGGATCTTCTTCCAGAGCGCGAGGCCGCGCTTCAGGTAGGCGTCCGGCCCGAGGCCCCCGAGCAACTCATACGGCGACTTCGTCGCGCGCAAGACCTCCTCGGCGCTCATCCCGGGGGCGACATGGCCGGTGATCGTCTTCACGTCCTCGCGCAGGAACGCGATGGCGACGCCGTGCGGGTCGCGCGGGTCGGGGTCGGGGAACATGATGACGAGGGCGGGGGCGTTGACCTTCGCCCCCGAGACCGCGGCGTCCTTGAGCCAGTCGTAGGCCATCTGGATCCGCTTGAGCGGCTCGCGCTCGATCTCGATCCGCTCCAGGGTCTCGTCTTCCTGGCTGACCCCGACATCGCGCAGCTCGAACGTCGGCACGGACGAGGCGCTCATCTCGATGTGCGGGTCCTTCTTCACCGAGGCCTTCGCGGCGGCCCAGAACGTGGACCACTCCTCTGCGGGGATCACGCGGGGCATGAGGGAGGACTTCAGGTCGCGGAGGTTGATCGTCGCGCCGTGGCTCTCGATGACCTTCCGCACGACGACGTTCGGGCTCGCCTTCGCGAGGGCGCGCAGGCGCTCGACGTCGAAGGCGCGCATCGCGAGGAAGTGGTCGGCCGCGAGGACGGTGAGGAACCTGTCGGCGCCGTCGATCGGGACGGTGTGGCCCTTCCGCTCCTCGAAGTCGATGAGGAGATTCGAGAGGGTGGGGTTCACGGAGAGGACCTTCCCGACGCCCCACGCGGCCTCGTGGTGAACGAAGGAGCCGACGCGGTAGCGGAGCAGGCGGTCCATGGTCGCGACGCCGGCGGCGATGGCGCCTCCCACGGAGAGGCCGCTCGCGCGGAGGAAGGACTCCAGGTCGGCGACGTCCTTGCAGGCGGCGCGGTAGGCATCGAGGAGGCTCGCGCGGATCTCGGGGTCGTCCTGGGCGAGGGGGGCGACCTTCTTGAGAGCGGGGAGGGCGGCCGCCATGGAGCCTTCGGTGCGGAGGCGCGGCACCAGGACCTGGAAGAGGGTGATGGCGCGGGCGTGCTGGCCCTGGGAGACGAGGGTCTCGGAGACGCGCCACAGGAACGACTCGTCGGAGGGGACCTGGGCGATGTTGTCGACCCAGAGGGACTCGAGCTCATTCCAACGCCCCTCGGAGAGGCACGTTGCGAGGCGTTCGGCGGAGGGTGCGGTCGAGGTGCTCACGCGGTTCTCCGAATAGCAGAACAGACCAGCCGCGCCTGGGAGGAGCGGCTGGTCTGGAAAGCGGCATCAGGATACCGCCGGGGGGGCGCGGCGTCAACGAGGTTTCGGGGTCCACGAATGCGCGCGAATCGGCACGAATGCGGGCCGGCCCGAATCACGCTCCGCCCCGCCACACCCGGACCTCGCCGAGGGCGGGGCAGAAGGCCATCTGCTGACACGTGACTCGATTGAGCACAGAGGGGACGTCGATCGCCGCCGCGACGCCTTCGAGGGAGGACGGCGAGCCCACGTCCGACAGCGCCGCGGACAGCAGGTCGGCCCGGCGGACGCTCCCTGCGAGCGAGAACTCCTCCTCGCCCTCCTCGCCCTCGCGGATCTTCTCGTTGTTCGCCGCGAAGGTCGCCGCGACGTGGTGGTTCGCCTGGACCAGCGCGCGGCCCGACAGGCCGCGGACCGCCGATTTCGTCGGCGTCCGCTCGATGACGCACCCCTCGTCCCTCCCGACGCCGCAGACGGTGAAGAAGACGCTCGTAGAGGCGCGCGAAGGCCCATCGCAGGAGCTCGGGGACGCTCTCGAATTCGGCGGCAGCCTCGCGCGCGAGCCGCGCGGCGATCTCCCTCTCCGCGGCGATGACGCCGGCCCAGCGGCGGCCCTCGTCGTCGGCCAGGTCGATCTCGTACGCAGGGGCTCCGGGCGTCAGCAAGGCCCTGGTCCCTCTTCACGCACAGGCCGCAGGTGGCCTGTGCGACATCCTCATCCGCGCAACCGACCGGTGCGGAAGATCGCCCGCCGCGTCTCCGCATCGAGGAACGGCGTCTGGACCCGGCGCGGCGAGCCGACGTCCTTCACGAGGGCGTCTCCACGGCCCAGCAGGTTCTCCGCGCCGCCCTCGCCGAGGAGCATCCGCGACTCTATCAACTTCGAGGTCTTCAGCGCCACGCGGCAGGGCATGTTCGTGTCCAGCCTCCCCTTGATGATCTCCCGGCTCGGCTGCTGCGTCGCGAAGATAAGGTGGATCCCCGCAGCCCTCGCCTTCGCCCCCAGCCTGCAGATCCGCTCCTCCACGGCATCCCTCTGCTTCCGGTTTCCGATCACGAGCTCCGCATACTCGTCGCAGACGCAGACGATCCTCGGCATCGCCTCGCCCGTCCTCGTGACGAAGTCCGCGAGGTCGTCCGCGGGCACGCCCTCGAACTTCGCGTACCGCGCCTCCATCTCGTCGATGAGCGTGTCGAGCACGTCGATGGGGTCGCGCTCCCCCGGATAGACGAGCGAGTTCTCGTCCAGGAGGAACGGCGAGCCCTTCAGTTCCGCGAATGCGTTCCGCTTGGGGTCGATCACGACGAGCCGCAGGGTGGCCGGTGTGTTCGCCACGATCAGGCTCGCGACCGCGGTCCGCAGCCACTCGCTCTTTCCGCTCCCCGTCGTGCCGGCCACGAGGATGTGCGCGTGGTTCGCCTCGCGCAGGTCGGCGAGCTCGAGCTCCCCCTGGAGGTTCACGCCGAAGACGAGATGCGGCGACCCCGTCCTGGGATCTGCCCGAGGCAGCCGATCGAGGATGTCGGCGAAGAGGACGTCCTGCCGGTCCTTTCGCTGCAGGTCCACGACCATCCGTCCCCCCTCGAACCCGATGAAGGGAGGCGCCTCGAGCTCCAGCCGAACACGCAAGGCGTCCGCCTGGCCCTGCACCTGCTTCGGCCTCACGGCGCGCCGCGGGTCCACGAGGAACCGCAGGAATGCGGGCCCGACGATCGGCGCGCCCAGGACCCGAACCGGCGTGCCGTACTCCTCGAAGGCACGCTCCAGGCGCTTCGCGAGGTCCGCGTACCGAGTCTCGTCCCCCCGCGTGTCGGGTGTCGCGCGGACGGGGACCACCACCCCCGCCAGCCGGCCGATCAGGGCCTTCAACGCCGGGAACGCCGCCTCGAGCGCCTCCTTCGTGAAAAGCTGGAACGCGGCCGTCGGCGTGAAGCTCATGAGGACCAGCGCCCCGAGGTCCCCTCCGTCCGGCATCGCGCTCGCGAGCATCCGATAGTAGAGGCAGGTTTGCGCGAGGTCCGCCTCCGGCGCGCCGCGGCCCAGCTTCAGCTCTCCGACGCACCAACGCCCCGCCTTGCGGTCCTGGAAGAGGGCGTCGGCGACCCCGGCCACCAGCACCGAGTCGCTCCACCCCGGGTCGCTCACCTCCCAGGACAGCTCGTGCTCCGGGTCGAAGGTGATCCCCTCGACGTCCGGCGCCTCCAGCTTCACGCACGTCTCCGCAATCCAGCGGCAGAGGTGGCCCGTCGCCTCCCACAGGGCGAGCACCCCCCGCGTCTCGGAGCGCAGCTCCATCGCGTAGCGGCCCATGCGCGGCCCCACGACGCGGTCGTAGGCGTTCCGCTGGAGGAGGGCCGCGACCTTCGCCACGTCTCCCTCGGCGTCGCTCACCGCGTCGCGGCGGAGCTGGCGGCAGTCGGGGCCGAGGAGGTGAGCGAACACCACGTGGAACCATCGCCCGAGCGTCGAGGTCGAACGCTCCCCGGCGCCGGCGCCCTCCCGCCCGCCTGCCGCGCGGTAGATCTCCTCGCGGACCTCGCGGACGGTGAGCGTCCTCGGCATCGCTACGCCTCCCCCTCGATCGAGTCGGGGACGTGGAGGTAGACGACCACCGGCGGCCCGGGCAGCCTCCCGAAGTGGCTCGGGCTCGCGACGACGCACTCCTCCACCTGCGCGAGGGGTCGCTCGATCCCCTTCGCCGCATCCTCGAGCGGTGCCAGCTTGCGGTCGTCGAGCCACTCGAGCAGGTCCTGGCGGACCTCCGCGAGCGGGTCCGCGGCAGGGGAGGCGAACAGCTCCTCCGCGAGGTCCTTCAGCTCGCGCGGGCAGCGCTCGCGGAACCAGGCCTCGACGGAGTCGGGAGGGACGGCCTCTCCGTCGCGCGCCAGGTCTCCCGCGCGGGCGTCGGAGAGGATGTCTCGCAGGACGGCGAGGAGCGCCAGCGCCTCGGGGGTGGGCTGCTGGAGCCGCGCGCCCTTCGCGGTGAGCGCCGCGAGGTGCTCGTGGCTCGCCTTCGCGGTTTTCGCGATGGGGAGGTGCGGATGGCGGAGGAGCACGAGTCCCGCCGCCTTCAACTGCCCTTTCTCGGTCGCGGTGACGAGGCGCCGCAGGCGTGCGGCGAGGCTCGTCGCGTTCTTGTGGTTGCACAGGCTGAGGGCGATCGTCCGCCCGCCGCGGTCGTAGGAGAACTCGACGTCGCCGGCCCGCGGCCCCTTGGAGGGGGTGGCGTCGGGGACGACGATGCGCAACAGGTCGGGGAGGCCATCGGAGAGGACGGCATCGGCCTCGTCGCGGAGATTTCGCGCGAGCATCGCCTCGTTCCGGCGGGAGACCTCGGCTGCGACGAATTCCGCAGGCGTAGCGAGCGCGGGGGCCGCGCCGGTGCGGGCCTCCTCGTAGAGCCGCGCGCACTCCGCGAGGATCTTCCGAGGGTAGCAGGCGTCTCCGCGCAGGAGGGCGGCGACCTTCTTCTCCTTCAGGGGCCAGAGCTCGGGCTTGCCTTTGCGCATCTCGCGCAGGTCGGGGAGCGAATCGAGGCGCATGCGGATGAGTTGCCTGCCCTGGTCGGGCGTGATCGGATTCAGCGCGACCTCGCGCTGGGAGATCCGCTCGCGGTGGGGCTGGAACATGTTCTCCATGAACAGGGTGACGTAGGAGGTCTGGATGCACGAGACGATCGCCGCGTTGGAGACGCTGTCGAAGAGGTCGGAGGCCATCCTCCCGTACGCCTGGAAACCTTGCGCGGTACTCACGTCGCCCCCGAGCGCCTCGAGCTGGTCGAAGCAGAAGACGAACGGCACGCGACGGACGAGTCGGCAGAGCGTGCGTACGACGATGTGCGCGCGCGCCTCGGCCTCGTCCGCGTCCGGCGCGTCCTCGGCACCGACCCCCAGCCGATCGAGGGCGGCCTGGGGGAGGGACTCTCCGCGCAGCCATGCGCGCGCGTCGGAGACGTGGCTGCCGAGCATCCACTGGCGGAGGACGGCGTGGAGCTGTCCGCCGCCCGCGATCGGAGAGAGGAACTCGTCGATGCCGCGCTCGTCTGGGTGGGGCTGGCGCAGCCAGACGTGCCAGCGCTCGGTCTCCGCCCGGTCCTGCTCCGGGGGGCCCGCATGGAGGGCGAGGAGCCAGTCGAGCCACGGATGACCGTCGTGGGCCTGGAGGAGATCCTCGATCATCTGCTCGCGCAGGTGCCGCCAGAGACGGCGCGAGGTCGTGTTGAGCCGGATGTAGACGACCTTCGCCATTCGCTGCGCATCACCGAGATGGTCTTCCTCCATCTGGGCCTTGATGCGGGCGAGGAGGTGGGTCTTTCCGCTGCCGGGGCCGCCGTGCACGACGATCGACGCGCTGGCGTTCGTCGCGCGGACCCTCTCGATCACGGAGAGGCAGTCTTTCAGCGGCTCGCTGTGGATCGACTGGACGTGAGTGGGGACTCGCTCGTAGGCGCCAGCGACGACGTTTTTCCAGAACGGGTTGACGAGAGGAAGCGGTTCCATGTCTGTCTTTCTCATCGCAGACCGACGCCGACGTAGAAGGTCCCGCGCCCATCGTCCACAAGCTCGTAGCGCTCTTCCGCGGGCAAGGCGAGCGGCCCGTGGTGGGCGTGGAGCAACACGAGACCCTTCGCCTTGAGGTCGAGGACGGCGGAGTCGAATTCGGGTTTGGGGCGGTTGAGCAGCTTGCGGAGGAGTGAGATGGCGAGGACGCCGCGGTACGACACGAGGCGCACGACTGCGAGGATCGCCGAGGGGAGGTCGGTCGCGGCCGGCATGGCGTCGGGCGCGTCTCCGCCGAGCATCCTACGCAGGGCGCCGAGCACGCGCTCGCGCTCGACACCGTATCGCGCGACCTTTGCGCACACGACGTCCACGGCCTCCTGGACCTTGCCGAAGTGGACGGTCAAGTCGGCGGGGAGGAGCCCGAACGAGCAGGCCGACCCCCGGACGGGGGCATGCGGATGAACCCGCCCGGTCTTCGCCAGCGTCTCCAGCGCGGACTTCACATCGATGGCCGTGCTGCCGGGGAGGAGCGCGGCGACCTGCTTCGCCAGCGGGGTGATGGTGAGAGGTCCATCGCGGAGGGCCTGGAGGATGCGTTCGGGGAGGGCCTCCGCCGGCGTGCGCGACCAGAAGCGCGGGGACTTCGTCGCGCCCCACGCGTGCGCCTCGCCCGCGGAGACGAGTGCGTCGAGCAGTTGTTGCGTGTCCCCTGGCATCAGTCGAACGGGCTTCGCGAGGGCCTTTCGGACCTGGGCGACGGTGAGAGGTCCCGTGGCCCCCTGGAGCGCGAGGCGGATGGCGTCCCGCATGCCCGATGTGGGTGATATCGCCGATCCGTTCACGCCATGCCCTCCGTCCAGATGCGCCTACAGAGATCTACTCCTCGAATCCACCCTGTGCCAACTGGAATCCGCCGCGGCCTGACAAGAGACAGGATTGATTCACCCGGAAAAAGTCGCGCGGCCCGCAGGCCGCGCGGCTTTTCCCGGGTGAATCCGAGGGGGCCTGAACCCACGCGCCCCGTGGGTTCCCACTCATCGTGCCTCACGGAGCTCGCTCAAGGCAGAGTGAGGGGTGCCTCGCGCGAGCTTTGCCCTCCGAATGGACATCGATGCCTGCCTTCGCCTGGCGGTCCGACCGGGCTGCGGTTCGGATCGCTTGGCGCCCGTCCTGGGTCCTCGGGACCCGCGACGCTCTCCCGCGCGATCCACGCGCGGGGCGTCGCCTACCCAGGCACGACCGCACCCTCCGGCAGCGGGTCCCGTTCAAGCCACCACCGGATCGCCCTCTTGAGGTTGCACGCGAGCGCCTTGAAGTGGATCGCCAGTCGCACGCGGAGTTTTCCGCGCACCCGCAGCTTGCGGAGTCCATGTCCCCGTTTCAACTCGGAGTTCGTGGCTTCGCTCCCGGCGCGGGTCGAATTTCAGCGCATCCAGGGCCTCGTTGTCGGTGAGGTCCCACATCTCCTTGAGGATGAGGACCCCGAGCACGAGGGGAACCGGGCGGTTCGGGCGACCCATGTCCGGGTCGAACAGCTCCGCGAAGCTCGTTTCCATCCGCACGAGAATGGGGAGTGCCTTCTGACGAAAGGGGCCAGCCCAGCTCCTCTCGCACTCCTCCCGCTTCTCGGGGGGCATCAACCCCGCCGCGTCGGACAGCCTCCGCTCTGGATCGCTGGCGCGAAACATCCTGGGCC
>Ga0082335_1006042_pt1 | contig 16037 bp, 12 predicted proteins | sample Subgrocontami58m_FD_72375 | JGI IMG/M metagenome (GOLD analysis project Ga0082335, IMG submission 72375) | Subsurface groundwater microbial communities from S. Glens Falls, New York, USA - GMW37 contaminated, 5.8 m (SPADES assembly) (version 2) ... | reverse complement strand
CGTCTCACCGACAATCGTCTTCATGTAATCTCGGAGTTTCTTGTCGGAAGGACGAGCGCCGCTGAGCATTTCAGCATACAGCTTGATTGAAGTGAGCGGCGTCCGGAGTTCGTGGGAAACGTTCGAGACAAAATCAGACTTGAGTTGATTTATTTCTACAAGTCGCTGCTTCTCAGCTTGTTCTTCTACCAGCTTCCGCTGAAGAGCGATTCGCTCAAATTCAAGCCCGGCACTTGTCGCCGCGTTTCCAAGCAGGTCAACGTCCTCGATACTGAATCTCTGGCCGGACTTCTTTTCGCCCAACACGAAGAAGCCGATAAACTCGCCGGCGGCCGATTTCATTGGAAACACCAGTGCAATCCCCCAGCGATTGAACACTCGCTCATCGGCAGATTCATAAGGAATGCCCTGTTCAACTCTCGCGTTGACTGCCACAGGGAGCTGCAGTTGGGTCCGTAGCTTTTCTACCTCGAAGGGAATGCTTCGCCCTTCCAACAGATCAAATCCTCTGTGCCAAAGAACAAAGAGACGCTTGTCGGATTGACGGAGTAAAAAAACGCCGATGCGTTCGACCGGGATGATCTCTTCCGTCCTTGCAAGTAAGAGATCTGCAAGCTGCTTTGCATCAACGCACGTTTTCATGTCATCGGCAAAGCGACGCAACGCCTCGCGGAAGTTGTACCGAACACGGAAGAACTTTTTGTCCACAAAGTGCTGAACACGTTTTCGTGCAGGCTCAAATAACAGAGCAACAATGACCGCAGCGGCAGCCGACGTGCCAACAGTAAATGTCCCGACATATGCAGCGACTGCTCCTACCAAAAGAACATACACTGAAAGCACCGCACCGAGCACAATGCCATACACCGTCGTGCGGTTGACAACAACTTCGATATCGAGCAGATGATATTTGACGAACGAAATGCCGAACGTGATCGGAATGATGACGAGAAAAACGAGTGTATATTCCTCAGGCAGAAATCCGAACGGCAAGAAGTATTGTGGAATGATCGTCAGCAACAAGAACGGGAGTGGGCCGACGGTCAGTCCCCACAAAATCCATTTGAGTTTCTTCCGATCTTCAGATGAGGTTGACTGCCGATATGAACTGATGAAACGAACGATGCCTGCGCCTACGTACACGATGATGGCAAGGTGAAAAATATCGAATAGTACTTGAAAGTTGTTAAGGTCTTCGAGCGACTGCGTATGTAGTGCTCGCACGTGATAGTAAATCATCCACACGGCAACCACTGACACGGGCACATAGATCAGCGTGCCTCTCACCCACGATGCGCCAACGGGCGGGCGGGGAAACAACACAGTGAAATGCAGAAACGTTGCTGCAACACCTGCGTACATGACAAAGAACAGTGTGCGACTGATATACATCCACATGCTGCCCGGCGGGGTTTGTCCCCATGTGATCATCACGCTGACGCCCATGAACACCAATGCCCAATGAAGAACCCTCGCCGGATGATCGACCGGACGGCGAATCAACACAAACACGCCAACACCCCATGCCACGATTCCGACAAACAAAATCATGATGACATACACGAGATCGTAAGCGGCAATTAGTCGTATATCCGTCAATTGCGTGACGCCGCCTCGTGTGTACGTAATCTGAATGGTGTTGCCGATAGTGGAGAAGTCTGTGAGGAACTCAACGTCGTGGTCGGTTTTGAGAAGCTGATTATTCCACGTTCTCAGTGCGTCACCAACTTGCAATTGCGGGCAAGCAGACGCATCGAAAATCTTTTCAACGAGGAGGTAACCATTCGCCTCAGTGAGATCGAAAGGTGGGTGGGGTCTGTTCAAAAGATGAGGAACGTGAAGAAGACATACCGCGAGGAGCGCAATATCAACTACGAGGAAAAAACCTGTGCGAAGAGTGAGCCGTTGCATTTCTATGGGGCGAATGTAGAGCGACTCACTGAGTCGCCCTCATGTTGGAAACCTACGCAGGGCGACGAGACTCGTCGCCCTACCGCTTTCTCAGTATCGTCGTCTTCTCGTCGTCCTCACGCCTGCGCCGCCGAGCAAACCACCGAGTATTCCGCGCACAAGCTGCCGTCCTACCTGACTTCCAACAGCGCGCAGCGTGCTCTTCGCAACCGCCTCGAACATGCTGTCGCTTTGGCGACCCTTCGACTTTTCTTGTGCCTCAGCTTGCCGTTCTTCTTCAGCCTGCTGCTTTTCCTGTTCGTGCCGTGAGATGAGTTTTTCGTAAGCAGATTCGCGGTCAACAACTTTTTCGTAATGTCCGGCAACGATAGAGTTGTTGATGATGCTCTGTCGCTGGTCGGGGGTGATTGGTCCGATTTGACTATGCGGCGGGCAGATGAATGCACGCTGCACAACGCCGGGCGTTCCTTTCTCATCAAGGAACGAAACGAGCGCTTCGCCAACACCAAGCTCCATGATTGCCTTCTCAACATCAAGCTTCGGATTCGAGCGGAATGTTTCTGCCGCAGCCTTCACTGCTTTCTGGTCTCGAGGCGTGAATGCGCGCAACGCATGCTGAACGCGATTTCCCAATTGACCAAGAACGATATCCGGAATGTCGAGAGGGTTTTGGCTGACGAAATACACGCCGACACCCTTTGAGCGGACGAGACGAACAACCTGTTCAATCTTTTGGAGCAGATTTGTAGGCGCATCTGAAAAAAGCAAGTGTGCTTCATCGAAGAAGAAGACAAGCTTCGGCTTTTCGAGATCGCCAACCTCAGGAAGTCGCTCGAACAATTCCGAAAGGAGCCACAGCAAAAACGTCGCGTAAATCATTGGCGATTGCAGAAGCTTGTCTGCGGCGAGAACATTGACAATCCCGTGACCCTTGCTATCAGTCTGCATGAGATCATCAAGATCGAGCGCAGGCTCGCCGAAAAATTTCTCGCCGCCTTGCTGTTCAAGTTGAAGCAGGCCGCGTTGAATGGCACCGACGCTTGCGGCGGAAACGTTGCCATATTGTGTCTTGTACTCGGCGGCGTTATCTCCAACATGTTGCAGCATGGCGCGTAAGTCTTTGAGATCAAGCAAGAGCAGTCCATTATCATCGGCAATCTTGAACACCATATTCAGCACGCCTGCTTGTGTGTCGTTCAAGTTCAGCAAACGACTGAAAAGCAGCGGGCCCATCTCCGAAACCGTAGCGCGCACAGGATGACCCTGTTCGCCGAACACATCCCAAAGCGTTGCAGGGCAACCCTCGAATGCAAAATCATCGAGCTTCAGTTGCTTGATGCGATCGGTAACTTTCGGATTGCTCCCTCCTTTTTGACTAATGCCGGAGAGATCGCCTTTCACATCAGCCATGAAAACAGGAACACCAATCTTGCTCAAACTCTCTGCAAGCACTTGCAGCGTTACGGTTTTGCCCGTTCCTGTTGCACCAGCGATCAAACCGTGACGGTTTGCCATGTTGGGAAGAAGGTATAACTCGCTTTCACCTTTTGCGACGAGAATTGGATCAGCCACGGAAGGCTCCTTTGTTGTGGGATATGTGTGGAGAGTATTTGGAACTGCCTCAAGATAGGAAGAGGGAGTTTCAAATTCAAAGGAGTCTCAACCGTATAATGAAGCAGACTCCTGTCGAATTATCTCAAAACACTTTATTGAACGCTTTCCTCAATACTCTGCATACCGGGGGCGGACGAAACGATTGATTCCCCTGCTCTACTGAAGCTGAAGTTGTAAGAGTAATCTGGGGAATGCGTGCAGCGTCAAACTGTTCGAGATGTGTTGCGCCAATGCGTTGAATTTCTTTGCGCGTCTCGTTGATTGCATTCAAAAGCTTCGCAACATCAGCGCGAAGAAAGGGAGAAGAGAAAAGCCTCAACTTCTCCTCCGCTTTTTCAAAATTCCGCATCATCCCGCCATAGCGTTTCTTCACCAACAATAAATGATATGCGGCTGCCAGCTGAATGATGCCTTGAAAGAAAATCCTGCTCTCTTCCGGGCGGTGCTTCCAAACAGTCTCCCACGCTTCGTGTGCATGCCAGAACTTCCGCTCGTTGAACAATCGCCAGCCTTCTTCGTAGTCGCGCCAATCATCCACAGACATTGTCGGTTCAACAAGGAGAGAAACATCAATCTCATGAACAGTTTTCTTCTTGAATGATGCTCGTGCATTCACGGTTTGGTGCACTCCATTACTCCATCAATCCAGAACTCCTCCGAAGGAGTCCTTCGGACATCACCCCTGCTTCCCTTTCACTCTTTCGTAAACTTCCCTTTCCCCTAACACCACAGGAATTTGTTGCTTCTCCGCTTCTTCTCTGCTCCTCGTCGCTAACTCAACAAATTCTTTTGCGCCTTTATGTGTGTACACCTCAGCAACAGGATTGTAGATGCAATCAAGAATTTGCTGCGCAACAGATTCGGCGGGAATCATCCCTTGAATTTTAGGAAGAGAAACTCCGCGCTCCTCTGCAATCTTCTTGATGATCGGTCCTGCCTCAGAAAACATCGGAAGCATCGAGCCGCCTTCCGTCACGCTTGCCCAATCTGTGAGCACTCCGTTTGGACACACAACGCTCGCGTGAATGTTCATCTCCGCGAGCTCAAGCCGCAGCGCATGAGTGAAACCGACGCACGCGTGCTTCGCTGCAACGTACGCACTGTTGTACGGATAGGCGACCTTCCCTGCCATGCTCGCGATGTTGATGATATGTCCACTCCCTTGCTGCTTCATATACTTCAATGCCGGACGAACGGTGTACCATAACGAATAGACATTCAGCTTAAACATACTCTGAATCATTTCGTCCGTCGTATCTTCGATGCTTGCGAAATGTCCGCGTCCCGCGTTATTGACGAGAATGTCAACCCGCTTCAAGTCATCAAATGTTTGATTGATGAGATGCTCGGCTTCGGCTTTCACTGTTACATCGCAGGGATGAACGATTGCGTTGCCGCCATCCGCCTTTATCTGCTGGGCGAGTTCATGCAACTTGTCCACACGCCGGGCGGCAAGAACAACAGTTGCTCCTTTCTTCGAGAAGAGTTTTGCAAGCGCAGCGCCGATGCCCGACGATGCGCCGGTGATGATTGCAATTTTGTTTGTCAGCATGGTGTTTTGTTTGAGTGATGTAATGCTGTGTGTATTCAAGACTTGCAACTTTCCGTCCTCGCCTGTATCATGTACATGAAACGGAGAGGAATTGAACAATGCAAGTAACCACAGCCGAAAAAAACCTACGGAGACTATGCTTTGCTTCCTGAGGGAGCAGGGTTCCAATTGATTGACGTCCGAAGGACTCCTTCGCCCACGACCGGCTATTACGATCTCTCCCACAAGAAAGATGTGTACGAAGCATTCGGTGTGAAAGAATATATCCTTGTTGACCCGAAAGAAAAATCGGTTGAGCTGCTTGCGAACTCTCCCAATGGATTTGTTCGCGCTGCAAAAGTCAAGGGGTCGGGCAGCAGTGAATCAACTGTGCTCAAAGGCTTCACGCTCGATGTCGGCAAACTCTTCGCCGACATCTAATCCTGCGTTTTCTCCAGCCAATCCCTTGCCGCAGTTTCGCCGGCAACGAAGCCTGTTGAAAACGCAGCCTGCAAATTATAGCCGCCAACAGGTCCCGCAACATCCAACACTTCGCCACAAATATACAAACCTTGTACTTTCCGCGAACGCATCGTCTTCGGATCAATTTCGTCCAGCGCAACACCTCCTGCCGTAACTTCCCCACGCTCTATGTCGATATGTGCGACGTCTCCAATCTTCCACGATTTCAGTAAGCCAACAATCGCCCGGCGTTCATCACGTGTCAACACGTGCCCGCGTTTTGTCGGGTCGACATCAACTGTACTGAGAAGTGTGGGAACAATTCTATTCGGCAGCCATGCTTCAAGAATTGTCGCAATCATCTTGTCACGATGCGAACGCACAAATCCGCTCAGCTCATCATCGAGTTGGCTGAAATCTTTGGCTGGATAGAAATCGAAGCGCAGCTCGACGCTTTGCATCCCCATCACTTCAGCAGCAACACGGCTCACCTCAAGTGCCGCAGGACCGGAAATTCCTTCATGGGAGAACAATATGTCATCGTTCCACTCAAACAGCTTTTTCTCATTACTCAATACCATTAAGCAGCCATCGCGTAGCGCAACACCGCGCCAATCTGCCGGCAACCGCGGCTTCACGCCAATTGGCGCAAGCGCGGGACGGACGGGGACTATTGTGTGTCCGAGCTGTTTTGCCCACACAAATCCATCGCCTATCGTCCCGGTTTTCGGATATGATGCGCCGCCTGTTGCGAGAATAATGCGCGAAGTTGGTAGGTGACCGTCACCTGCCTGAGAATACGCCGCGAGGTGACGGTCACCTTGCACTTTCACACCTGTAACAGAACAGTCCGTGCTGAGAATCGCTTCAACTCGCGCGTCCAATCGCACTTCGACATTCATCGAGCGAAGATACGATGCAAGCGTATCAACGACATCATCTGCATTGCCGCTAACGGGAAAGACGCGACCGTTCGCCCGCGTGTACGTCTTCACGCCGCGGTCTTCAATCAGTCTTACAATATCATCGTTGGAAAATTTGTGGAATGCCGGCTTGAGAAAGCGGGCTTCTTTCATAATGAACGCTAACCGCACTTCTTCCATCGGTCCAGCATGCGTGATGTTGCATTTTCCCCCGCCAGAGATCAGAAGTTTGATGCCAAGCTTTTTGTTCCGCTCTAAAAGAAGTACGCGTGCGCCAAGCGATGCTGCTTTCCACGCGGCAATCATTCCTGCCGCGCCGCCGCCGATGACGATGATAGGACGGTGTTGAGACATGACGCAACTTACACAAGTTGAGAGTAAAGTCCAACATTCCTCCAATTCTGAGCCCCGCCGCTGTTCACGCGGGACTCTCACAGAATTGAGAATCCAACCGATTCTCAGTATCTTCATACAGTCATTTTTTACAAACATATCATGTATCGCCAATCAGATTTCCAACTGAAGAAACAAGCAGCGCTTATCTCGCTCATTGTCGGCTTCGCCATGCTCATCGTAAAGACGACAGCATACTTCATCACTCACTCTGCAGCAATCTTCTCTGATGCGTTGGAGTCCATCGTGCACGTCGCAGCAACGTCGATGGCGTTTTACAGCGTCATCCTCAGCGCACGACCTGCCGATGAGTCGCACCCCTACGGACACGGTAAGGTAGAATTCTTCTCTGCTGGCATTGAAGGCGGACTCATAGTCATTGCTGCCGTTGCAATCACGTATGAAGCAGTACGAGGAATCATTTTCGGACGAGAACTTGTCCGGCTCGATACGGGAATGTTGCTCACCCTTGCCGCCGCCATCATCAATCTCGTCCTCGGTTGGTTTCTCATCAAACGCGGCAGAGCAACGAACTCACTCACCCTCGTCGCAGACGGCAAACATGTGCTCACAGATTCGTGGACGAGTTTCGGCGTTGTTGGCGGACTATTGCTTGTGAAATTTACGGGAGTCCAAATTCTCGATCCGCTTGTTGCAATTGCAGTCGCGTTGAACATCCTCGTTTCCGGCTATCAACTGATGCGAGTGTCGATTGGCGGCTTAATGGATGAATCCGATGAAGAGACCCTTACGCGTGTCGTTGAAATCATCAACAAGCGCCGTACTGCCGAATGGATCAACGTGCATCATCTTCGCGTTATGCGCTCAGGACAAATGCATCACGTGGATTTTCATCTCACGATTCCTTTTTATTGGAACGTCGAGAAAGCCCATTCGTTCCAGCACTCAATTGAAGGCGGACTTGCCGGCGGGCTTGAAGACCATGCCCAAGTATTGATTCATCTCGATCCGTGTGTTCCCGCATGCTGCCGCATGTGTAATGTCAATGCTTGTAAAGAACGCACGACACAGTTCCAGGCAGCACCGGCGTGGGATGTTTCTGCACTCGTCAGTAAGCCGCCGTATTTGTCCTAAGGTGTGCTTGCTATCATCTCCACTCACAATTCACCTATGTATGTTGAGTCACCAAAGTTTGCTCATAACGTTCCGCACACCTTCGCGCAAGGATGAAGAAAATGGATAGTCGAATTACGGAGCTTATTTCTGCGGCTGAAAAGCATATCGAATCGAAACAATACCCGGTTGCATTGGAACAACTTGCAGCGGCTGAACAGATTGAGCCGGACAACAAATCCATACACATGATTAGGGAGCTTGTGAAATCCTTGCAGGCAGAGAAGATTAAACCCTCCGCATTGAAGCGATTGCTTTCCGTTACTGTCGATCCAAAATCACCGAGAGGAATCAAGCACTCTGCACCAACGAATGACGTGCAGAAACGCATTCGAGGTCTAACAAGCAGCGCTGAATATTTTCTTTCACGCGGAGCAGTGGATAATGCGTTTGAATCCTTGATGCGCGCATACCTGCTCGATCCGGTTGCACCGGAAGTGCTTGCGTGCGAGCAACGTGTGCTGCCCGCGTGGCAGAAGTTGCACGGTAGATCTGTTACGGAAGCCAAGCACGAGTGGAAACTGAACGTTGCAGCACGGCAACAAACGAGAACGCAAAGTTCGTTGTTTGAGCGATTGAAGCACGGAAAGTTCTTCGGATAAGAAGTCTCGACACCGGCTAACCAACCAAAGGCGCCGTTGCATTTTGCAGCGGTGCCTTTTATTTTGTGGAAAGTCTGGGCCTGAACAGTGAGTCGAAGTGTCTCTCACACTTGTCCCGCAAGATGGAACTTTGACTCGATCGTTTCGTATCTTTAGCCACAATCTCACACGTCGTCTACTCCTATGAAATACTTTATCTCTCTATTGTTGATTCTTGCTTCCACAGCATTCTCTCAAGAAAGCGTTGTACTCACAGGCACTGTTCAAGATGCATCTACAAAGGAGCGTCTTGCGTCGGCAAACCTACGCGTGCTCGGCACTTCCCAAGGAACAGTTGCAAACGCAGACGGCGTGTACAGGCTAATTCTTTGGCCCGGAAAACGAGCTATCATTGTCAGCAGTATCGGCTACAAACCGGACACGCTTCACGTTATTCTCACAACGGATGAGGCACGCAATGTTGCGCTTACACCTTCCGAGATTATTCTTCCGGAAGTTGTCGTAAGCTCGGAAGACCCGGCAATCGAAATCATCCGTCGTGCAATTGCCAACAAGCGGAAGTGGATTGAACGACTGAAGAATTATGAGATGGATGCCTTCACGCGGCAGGTGCTGAAGCGCGACACTTCCATTGCAAGCATCACGGAATCGTTCACGAAAGGCTACTGGCAGCAAGGCGATACGCTCCGGGAAATCATCAAACAGAAACGGCAAACGGAAAACATCAAGTCTGAATTTAATTTCGCATCGGTCGGCAGGATTGTCAATTTCAATGACCACGAGGTTCGCTTTATCGGCTACCTGTTTGTGGGACCGACGGCTGTTGATGCTCTCGAATACTACGACTACAAGCTGCTGCGCACACGTGCAAGTTTCGGCAAAGAGATTTATGAAATCAAGATGATCCCGCGGACACGCACAACGCCGCTGTTTGAGGGCATCATCAACATTGCCGGCGACTCGTACGCGTTGATGGGCGTTGACGTGCGGCCCAACGAAGCGTTCTCGTTGCCATTTGTGAAAGAGAAAGCCCTCCGGTATCGCCAGCAGTTTGGATTGTACGAAAGTTCCTACTGGATGCCCGCCGATATTCGCATCGATGTCTCGGCAAAGATCAGCGTGATGGGAATTTCAATCCCTCCGATTGGATTCACCCAGACATCAGTTATCACGAACTACACAATCAACACGACAATTCCCGATAGCATTTTCAAGAAACCGCGCTTGACCGTTGATTCGGTTGCAGTAATAAAATTCGATTCAACATTCTGGCAGGCAAACACGGCTCTCCCTCTTACGCTTGAAGAACAACAGGCGTACAAAACGCTCGACAGCACACAAACACTCGATGTACAATTCAGACGTGGGGGCTTTTCCATCGGATTTGGTGTTGGAGACAACAAATCATTTTCTCTTCTGAAAAACCTCGACGTGTCATTTAATCGAGTCGAAGGATTTCATCTCGGCGGGAAGGTTGTGTTGGACAGTCTGAACGCTTTAGCTGAAGCGCGGGCCGGCTTTGCGTACGGCTTCTCAGACAAGCGAACGAAATATAATTTCGGTGCAACGCTCTTTACATCTCCGCAACGTAAACTTGGTTTCGGCGCAGATGTGTATAGGATTGTCGATTACCGTCCCGACGCAGGTTACTATGGGGCGTTATACAACTCCATCACATCCCTGTCGGTAAGAAATGATTATCGAGATTACTACGAAGCGGAAGGTTGGCGGGCGTTCGTTACGTTCAAGCCTTCAAACAAGCATCAGGGAGAGCTGTCGTTCATCAGCGAAGATCATTCGTCTGTTCTGCAGAACTCGGACTTCAGTCTCTTTGCGCGCTCGCGTTCGTACAGAATAAACCCGCCCATCAACGACGGGAGACTTCGCGGCCTCCGTCTCAACGTGCGAATTGGGGAGGACCCGCTGCCGTTTGAAATCGTTCGTCGCAACTCCATCGAGATTCACACAGAGTATTCCAACAAAAACATCGGGAGCGATTTCAGCTTCAATCGCATTTGGGCAACGGGCACGCTCACGGTTCCGACATTCAGTCGCAGCCTGCTCTTCCCTCAAGCGCTTACGCTGCGACTTTCAGCGGGAACATCCGACGGCGATGTGCCCGCGCAGCGGCTGTTCGACCTTGAATCTGCATCAAGCAACTATGCACCGTTCGGCGTGATGAGGGCGATGGATGTGAAAGAATTCAATGGAACAAGTTTCATCGCACTGAATCTCGAGCACAACTTCCGCAGCCTGCCGTTTCTTGCGCTCGGCATTCCGTTTTTGTATGAGAACAACATCGAGCTCATCCTGCACGGAAGTTTTGCGCAATCGTGGAGCAAACCCCAATACTCCATTACTCCAACAATCCAACCCAACGCTTCCGTTCTTACAAACTCTATTCGAACGACGAGTGGTTGGTACAGCGAGATTGGTTTCGGCTTCAGCCGCATTTTCGATTTGCTGCGCGCTGACTTTACGTGGAGATTGAGCGAGCCGGGGAATTTCAGGTTTACTTTAGGGATAGCAAATTTATTCTAAAGGCGCGGTCGAAAACCCTTGAAAGGAAATTTTCACCGCAGAGAAGGGCGTGGATGTTCAACCGGCACGAATCAATACAACGATTCGATTGCGAACGCACGGTACGCATAGCGATCTGGTTCATTGATCGTGACTTCCCATCGCTTTCGCGCGGTCTGGTCCACTTCAATAATGTGCTGCGCAATGCCAAAACAGATCAGGGTGTTTCCGTTCGTGAGGCGTTGTGCAAATCCTAACGCAAATCCATAAAGGGGCGGGTTCGGGCGATACTCCCAGACAAGCTCGGCAGTCTTGTTCACTTCATCCAGCCTATATTCTACTGCGCGACTCAGTTGCGGCGAGTGGAGATTGCCGTTATCAAAGAGGATGATGTTGCCATCCGGCAACCTGCGGACGCCATGCTGATGCGAAAATCCGTTGAGATTGTCGTTGCGAAATGTGAATTGATTCCTTCTCCCTCCCAAGCGCCACATGATCGCGCCGGTCTGAGCATTGATTTTTGTAATCTCGTCCATATTGCGAAACGACACAAGAAGGTTGCCATCGGAATCGATCTCAATTGCATTGCCATGCCAGGGGTTAACATTCTGAACGGTGAGTGAAATATCAGGAGCCGCGTCCGTCACGTCAAAATGATCAAATGTATTCCAAAGAAACACTGGTTGACCCGAACGATGCCATTCCACGATCAATCCCTTGACAGAAGCGTTCGGCAATCCGCCATACGCAGTCATATCCATCATGCGATATTCGATCCCAAAGAGAACGTAGGTCGTTCCCTGCATTCTCAGTTCGTGTGGTCCGGTCTCGAGTTGGCTCGAAGCTCTATACCTGTTGGTAATCGCTCCCAGCGCGTCGAATTCTTGGAAGCAAGATGGAGATCCATCAATGGTAGACCACGCTGTGTAGCGCCCGTTCGGTTGTTTTTGAAAGTCCACGACCGCATCGCGAAACTCTTTATACCAAACGGGTCCTCCCGTGTTATCGATGATGACTGCGTAGGACTTGCCCGTGCGTGCCGGGGCAATGCCGAGCATGATGTATTTTACAGTCGGGGATTCTGAATGAACAACTGTGAACGGTGGAATTGTAATGTCATTCGGAAGAGGTTGAGTGGTATACTCCATTGCGGAATTCGTGGCGATGTATCCCGATGGAGATTTTACGACTACTCTGAAAAGATACCGGCTGTTTGGACGCAAGCCCAGGACGGGGATAACGACGGAATCTTGCCGGAGAGGGACAAACGGTGTGACGTGATCCGGCAAGGAGTCTTTGGAAACTTCAACGGCAGCTTCTGCGCCATTGCTCGTCCGCAGTGTAATAATGGCGCTCAGGACATTGTTCGAGTTGTTCGACACGCGTACTTCGTGTATCAACGGGATAACGGGCTGAGCGGGTTCGACGGGTTTTTCTTTGCACCCCGAGAGGACGAGAAGAGTAAGCAACACAAAATAGGTTTTCATGTGGGCGACCTTCAATGTTCCAATGATCGTTTAATGAGGCAATGCCTATCAATTCAACAAAGGAGCAGCCGCCCCGGTTGCCACGTTTCTTCCCGCATCGTCACTGACCCGCCTTTTTCAATTGGCTGCCAATGACTATCATGCGAATGCTTATGTACACTCCAAGCAAAGCTGAGGAAATACTCCACCAGCGGATTGGAAACATCAATCACAACTTTGCCTTTGAAGCTCGCCGCGCCCGCAAGTTCAGTTGATGAAGCGTTAATTGCGCCTGACGATTCTCCAACGAACAGCCCGGGCGGTTCGTGATTGTCCGGGCTTTTGTTATTGCTGCTTTTCCGCGTACTGATTCATCCCCGGCAGAGACTCCTCACGCATCAACGTTTTCATCTTCAGCATGAATCCCAGTTGAGCCAGATACAGGAGACCCAACAGCATTCGTACAAGAAAACTATCCGTCACGAAAACGCTTACGTAGCCAATCATTCCAGCCGAGACGGAGAGCGAAATGATTTTCACGGAAAGAGGGATTCCTTTCCCCGCCAGCACGTTGTGCACATGCTTGCTCGCAAACCGACTTTGCATCAACCGGTTGTACAGACGCTGCGAGCTGCGCACATAGCAGAGAGCCGCAAGCAACATAAATGGTGTTGTGGGAAGGACGGGAAGAAACACGCCGACAATGCCGAGTCCAAGCGAGAGTGTGCCAGCCACAACAAGCATAACCCTCGTAATGGTGTTCAGAGGTTTGAGTGCGGGGACTTGCTGCTGTGCTTCTCGCTCTTCGCTCATGCTACTTTGTAATCCCCGCCAGCCTCAGCATAAACACATACTGCAACGCCGTCTCACGAAGTTTACGAAATCTTCCCGACGCCCCGCCATGCCCAGCTTCCATATTCGTCTTCAACAGCAGCATATTGTTGTCCATTTTCATCGCACGCAATTTTGCCACCCACTTCGCCGGCTCCCAGTATTGCACTTGCGAGTCATGCAATCCCGTCATCACCAAAAGATTTGGATAGCTCTTCGCTTCAACATTATCATACGGTGAATACGAAAGCATGTAATCGTAATACTTCTTCTCATTCGGATTTCCCCATTCGTCGTATTCGCCCGTCGTCAGAGGAATGCTTTCGTCGAGCATCGAGGTCACAACATCAACAAACGGTACTACTGCCACAACACCTTTGAACGCCTGCGGCGCCATGTTGATGACTGCGCCCATCAGCAAGCCGCCCGCGCTTCCACCGAGAGCGAAGAGCTTGTCCGGGTTTGTGTACTTCTCGTGCACAAGATACTCCGCACAGTCGATGAAATCCGTGAACGTGTTCTTCTTCTTCAAAAGTTTTCCATCCTCATACCACTCACGTCCCAACTCCTGTCCGCCGCGAATATGCGCGATGGCGTAGATGAATCCGCGGTCGAGCAAGCTCAACCGAGAAGATGCGAACGTTGCGTCCATGCTAATGCCATACGAGCCGTAGCCGTACAGCAACAGCGGGTTCGCTCCATTCTTCTCCATCCCTTTTTTGTACACAAGCGAAAGAGGAATCAGCGTTCCATCTTTCGCTTTCGCAAACAACCGCTCGGACTGATACTGCGTCGCATCGTAACCGCCGAGCACTTCATCCTGCTTCAACAGCGTCTTTGTTTGCTTCCCCATATCATAATCAAACACGGAGCTTGGCGTTGTGAGCGACTGGTAGTTGTAGCGAAGAATCTGCGTGTTAAAATCCGGGTTGATGCCGACTGTGGCAAAATACGTTGGCTCATCGAACCGGATGTAATGTTCTCCGCCGCCGCTCCACGGCATCACACGAAGCCGCACCAACCCATTCTTTCGTTCGGAGACAACCAGGTAGTCTTTGAAAATCTCAAAATCTTCCAGCAGCACACTCTTACGATGCAGAATAACATCTCTCCATGCAGACATCCGCGTGTCGCCAACAGGCGTCCTCATCAAACGGAAGTTCTTTGCCTGGTCGTTCGTGCGGATGTAGAAATGATTTTGAAAATGGTCCACCGAATACTCGTGGCTCCGTTTTCTCGGCAGAAACACTTTGAGCTCTCCTTCCGGTGTGTTCGCATCAAGATAGCGGTACTCCGTGCTCAGCGTTTGGTACGACGCAATCATCATGTACTGCTTCGACTTCGTTCGCGAAACGCTGCATCCGAACGTTTCATCTTTCTCTTCATAGATGAGCTTGTCCTGCGATGGATCCGTGCCGAGCGTGTGGCGATAGATGCGATATGCACGCAGCGTGCTCGGGTCTTGCTTCGTATAGAAGAGCGTTTTGTTGTCGTTCGCCCACGCAATGTTCGGCGTCGTTGCCCGAATCTCATCTTTCAACATCTCGCCCGTGCTCAGATTCTTGAAGCGTATCGTATAGAAACGTCGCCCAACCGTATCGAGAGCAAACGCCAGCAAATCCTGACCAAAACTTACGGACGTGCTTCCCACATTGAAGAAGCCGTGACCCTCTGCCATCTTGTTGCCATCAATCATTACTACTTCCGCCGCATCCAGCGAGCCTTTCTTACGGCAGTAGATGGGATATTCTTTCCCTTCTTCGTAGCGCGTGTAGTAATAGTAGTCGTCAAGCTTGTACGGCACAGAAAGGTCTGTTTGCTTGATGCGAGCTTTCATCTCCTTGAACAACGCCTCCTCAAACCCTTTCACAGGCGCCATCATCGAGTCGGTGTACACGTTCTCCGCTTTGAGATACTCGATCACTTCGGGATTATCATGCTTGCGCAGCCAATAGTAGTTGTCCGTGCGGACGTGTCCGTGTTTCTCTAATTTGGTCGGTTGGATTTTTGCTTTAGGTGGTTGTTTCATATCCGTCGCAAGTGTTTGTTCAGCATACACGAGTGAGCACAGCAGAGCAATCAACGCAAACGTGCGCATAACAAGTTCTCCTCATGAAAACGAAAATGAGCCGATTGAAGTTCGAAGGTTGACGAATGAAAGCAGATGTAATGACGCGAATTCGGGGGACTGTTGGTAGTCTCTGCACGCGCCATTTTGAACGGAGTTAAGAATGACAACGAAAGACTTCGCTCTGCTTAAAGATGTTTTTCAATCCGCAATCGCCAATCCGAAATCCGCAATCTGTTCAACCTTGTTTCTCGCTCCGGCATCCTGTATATTTCTCCTGTAATGAAATCCATCAGCCGACATACTCTTTCTGTTCTCACTCTGCTTCTCTACATCGTAGGTGGCGCGCTCATCGAAATTTCGCACCACGATGAATCCAATCTGCTGCTGCACTCGCAACCGGTGTTGGAAAGTCATGACTGTGGCGCGAAGGAAATCCATGTTGCATGGGAGAACGCCCGCCATTGTCTTGCATGCTCGCATTTTGCACAACGCTTCTCCACCGAAGCCGGCAACTTTTCTGTTATAGACGCGTCCCTCATCACCCTCGCATCATTACCTTCACCCATCGAGCAAACGCTC
>Ga0082335_1006041_pt1 | contig 16039 bp, 15 predicted proteins | sample Subgrocontami58m_FD_72375 | JGI IMG/M metagenome (GOLD analysis project Ga0082335, IMG submission 72375) | Subsurface groundwater microbial communities from S. Glens Falls, New York, USA - GMW37 contaminated, 5.8 m (SPADES assembly) (version 2) ... | reverse complement strand
TGCGCCCAGAGCAACGTTGGCAAACGGTGGCGAGCAATCTGTTGGCTGTGCTGATCTCCGCCGCGCTCTTCGGCGTATATATGATTCGATTCAATGCGGCTTACTTTTCTTCGGCGCGATTGATGATCTACTTTGGATTGATCTTCATTTTGTTTCTGCTCGCCGCGCGCTTTATGGTGCCGGGTCGCACGGTGCTGCCGTTTCTGTTTCCTTCAGCCGCCTTCGCCATGCTCGTCGCCGTTGCCTTCGGAACGAATGTTGCCGTGATCACCTCGGTGATCATGGCGGCACTGGTCGGCGTGTTAGCCGATGGACGACTCGATGTGACGATCTATGTGGCAATGGGCGGCATCGTGGCGGCGTTGATGTTGGGGAAGGCAGAACGATTGAATGCGTTCTTTTGGGCGGGGCTGGCGGCAGCCGCCGCGAACTCCGGCATCATCTTAGTCTTTCGCTTGGTTGATCAAAACAGTGACGCATTTGGAATCGCCACACTGCTCGCCGCGAGTCTGATCAACGGCGCGATCTCCGCTTCGGCAACACTCGCTTTATTTTTCCTGCTGGGCAACATCTTCGACATCACCACCTCACTGCAGCTCATCGAACTGGCGCGACCCAATCATCCCTTATTGCAATTCATGTTGCGTCAAGCACCCGGCACCTATCAACACAGTTTGCAAGTTGCGAACCTTGCCGAGCAAGCGGCAGAACGCATCGGCGCCAACACCACGTTGGTGCGAGTCGGCGCGTTGTTCCACGACGTGGGCAAATCTGCTTACCCTGAATACTTCATCGAGAATCAAATTACTAAAGAAAATCCGCACGACGCTTTTCCACCCGACGTGAGCGCCGAACACATCATCAATCATGTTCGCGATGGAATGAAGATGGCGGCAAAACATCGTTTGCCGTCCGTCATTCGCGCTTGCATCGCCGAGCATCACGGCGACAGCATTACTTATTTTCAATATCAACGCGCTCTCAAAATGGTGAACGGCGACGAAACAAAAGTGGCGAAAGAAAAATTCCGTTATCCCGGACCCAAACCGCACAGCAAAGAAACCGCCCTGCTCATGCTCGCCGACGGCTGCGAAGCAAAGTCGCGCTCCGATCTGCCGCGCAATGTGGAAGACATCAAGAAGATCGTCAAGTTTGTTTTTGATTTGCGGCTCAGCACCGGTCAACTCGACGAATGTAACATCACCATGCACGAACTTCGCTTGGCGCAAATCTCGTTTGTCGAAACACTCAAAGGATTCTTCCACGCGCGGTTAAAGTATCCCGAAGAGATTATGCCGCCGCAGGTGAAGGAAGAAGATGCGGGGAGAAGCAGATAGCCGATGGCAAATAGCCGATAGCAAATGGCGTATAGCGTATTCCGTGTTTCAATAGACTTTATCGGAAATAGACAGGACTGTTGTAGTTTTGGCGTTCTAATCCGCTAACAAACATTGTTCTGAACTTTGACCGTTGGCGCGTGCGTCGCATGGTTGCAGCGGCAGTTAAACTGCCGCCGCAACGAAAGTGTGCAGCTCCCGCGCTTCCATGCAGGATGATAGTTGGGATCAGAAAAATGCTCGCCAGCGCAGCGGATTAGAAAACCACTCCCCACAACACTCCGAAATTGCAAAGAACTATTTCCGATAAAGTCCAATCATGCCGCGCAAAAAAATAATTACTAATTACCAATTACCAATTTACAAGATTCACGTCCAAATACACGAATCTTTCGCGGGTAATGTCTCGCCCAAACTTTTGCGCGCGGCGGCGCGGGCGGCGTTGAAGCATCAAAAAGCAAAAAGCGGATCGTTGAACGTCGTCATCAGTGGCGATAAAACGTTGCATGATCTCAACAAAAAATTTCTGGATCACGATTACCCCACCGATGTTCTCTCGTTCCCATCCGATGATCCAACTTCGTCCTACTACGGCGACATCGCCATCTCCTATCCCCGCGCGTTGGATCAAGCCCGGCGCGGTGGTCACGCCGTGAAAGCCGAATTGCAACTCCTCACCGTTCACGGCGTTCTGCATCTACTCGGACACGATCACTACACCGCCAAAGAAAAAGCAAAGATGTGGAAAGCGCAATCTGAAATTTTGGTTATACTGAAGTGTGAAATCACAGAATCGAAGTTGGAAATTGGAAGTTAGATGTTGTCTCGTCTCAACTCTTTCAAGCACGCTTTTGCCGGTTGGTGGCACGTTCTAAAAACGCAACCCAACGCCAAGATACACGCCTTCATCTCGGTTGCCGTCTTCGTCGTCGGATTGTGGGTAGAATTAAATCGTTACGAGTGGGCATTGATCACGATCATGGCAGTGATCGTCTGGATGGGCGAATTCATCAACACCGCGCTGGAAGCCATTGTAGATTTAGCCAGCCCCGAGATTCACCCACTTGCTAAAATTAGCAAAGACGTAGGCGCGGCGGCTGTATTGATCGCGGCGATTGCGGCAGTGATAGTGGGGCTGTTGATTTTGGGACCGCCGTTGTTAGAAAAAGTAATCGCGCTTATTCGTTGAAAGGGATGAAGGGGATGAACGAATGATCTTTCGTCCCTCTCAACGTAGGGCAAGTTGCCAACTTGCCCTACCAAAAACAAAACGACACCGTGAGGACACTATGGACATTGATCTCGAACTCTACCGCCGCGAAGTTCGCATCTCCACCACCCCGCTCGTCCGCCTCTCGGCAATAGACATCGCCCCCGAACATCCTCAATGGACGATGGTCTTCATTCACGGCTTTGGCGGGCAAGCGATTCAATGGAAACACCAACTGCGAAAATTCGGTAACGCCAATCGAGTCATCGCTCTCGATCTGCGTGGACATGGACAGAGTGACAAACCGCACGGCGACTACACCATGTCGCAGATTCAAACCGATCTCGCCTCGGCATTAGAGGCATTGGGAGTCACCGGAAAGTTCATCCTCATCGGTCACTCCTTTGGCGGCGCCATCGTCACCGAATACGCGCACGCTCACCCCGAGCGCGTCGCCCGACTCGCCCTCATCGCCTCATCAGGCGAATATGAAATTCAACCGTTCTATCGCTTCCTTATCAGTTTCCCATTAAGCGTTTTGCAATTCATCGAACCCTTCACCCGTCAATGGCTCGCCGCGCCGCCGCACGCCCTCAAACCGTTTTACTTCAACACACTCTCCAAATGGAACGGCTGGAATCTTTTCCGCGAACTCGCAATGCCCACGCTCGTCATTCGCGGTTATCGCGACGACATTTTTAAAAAATCGGACTCGGAAGAAGTAGCGCGCACGATCCCCAACGCCGAAGATGTGGATGTGGACGCGGCGAAACATTTGGTGATGTTGGAACGACGTGAAGCCGTCAACCGCGCCATCGAACGATTCATCGAAGATGTCCCCACCAAACGCAGCGGCATCTGGACCGCCGCCGACACCACGGCGCGCGCCACGTTGCGCCGCGAGCGTCCGTGGCTGCCGCACTATCAAGACGGCGTCCCCTACACCATCGGCATCCCACGCGCACCACTGCATCACCTTTTGCGATCCGCCGTGCGCCGCTTTCCGTTGAACATCGCCATTAAATTTGAAGGCAACTGGATCACCTACCGCCGACTCAATCAAGAATCGAATCGATTCGCCAACGCGCTGCGATCACTCGGAGTTGAAAAAGGAGATCGCGTGGCGATCTTGATGCCGAACATTCCGCAGTTCATCATTTGTTTCTATGGTGTGCTTAAAGCCGGTGCGGTTGCCGTCTTCACGCCCCCCGGCGCGGAAGCCGAGGAGGTCATTCGCCAGCTCAACGACTCGGGAGCGAAGGTGTTGGCGACCATTACCAAGCTTGGCAATCTCGCCAAGCAAGCAAAAGAGCAAACAAAAATTCAACACATTGTCTTCACCAACGTCGGCGATTATTTATTGCCGCATGATCAGATTCTGTTTAAGCTAGTGCGCGAGAAACAAGATGGACACCGACTCGGCTACCCGCTCGAAAACGGGATGCACTCGCTGAACCGAATCCTGTATACCTACAGTGGACGTTCCCCCGAAGTGGCGGTATCCCCTGATGATCTTGCCGTGATCCAATACACCACCGGCACGGTCTCATCGCCCAAAGGTGTGATGCTCTCACATCGCAATCTGGTCGCCAACACATTACAAACGCGACACTGGCTGCCCGACGTGCGTGAGGGCAAAGAAAGATTTTTGTGCGTGTTGCCATTCTTACATTCCTACGGACTCACGGCAGCGTTGAATGTGGGACTCTCGCTCGGCGCGGTGCTGATTCTCAAACCGCGATTCATCGTTGAAGATATTTTGCAGACGATCAAACGCGAGAAGCCCACGCTCTTCCCCGGCGTGCCGAATATGTATGTGGCGATCAATAATTTTAAAGGCGCGCGAAGTTTCGGGATCGACTCGATCAAAGCCTGCATCAGCGGCTCTGCCCCATTGCCGGTGGAAGTGCAAGAAACTTTTGAACGACTCACGCGCGGACGACTCGTAGAGGGTTACGGACTGACCGAAGCCTCACCCGTGACTCATGCCAATCCAATGAACGGACTCCGCAAAGTGGGCAGCATCGGAATCCCGTTGCCATCCACCGAAGCGAAGATCGTTGATCTGGCAAATGGCAAAGATGTCGAAGCGGGTCAGGTGGGCGAGCTTGCTGTGCGCGGAGCGCAAGTGATGATGGGTTATTGGAACGACGAAGAGGCAACGCGCAAAGTGATCACTAAAGATGGCTGGTTGCTCACCGGCGATGTGGCACGCATGGACGAAGAAGGCTATTTCCAGATCGTCTCGCGCAAAGCCGATATGTGGTATCCGGCGAAGCCCGGTCATCCCGCCTTCCCGCGCGATGTGGAGGAAGTGTTGTTTGAGATTCCGCAGGTAAAAGAAGCGGCGGTGGTGGCGATTGCCAATCAACCGATTGCTTTCATCATCGCCCAAAAAGATCGCCCCACGAGCGAATCGCTAATGGCGTATTGCAAACGCCGCTTGCCGCCCGAGCTTGTGCCAAAATTTGTGATTTTCGTTGACGACTTTCCGCGATCATTTATTGGAAAAGTATTGAGGAGGGAACTGGCGAGGAAGTATGAGGGGGAAAAGTAATTGTGACCCACGAAGAATTTCTCCAACTCCTCACATCCGCCCGCGCCGAATGGCAAGAAGCCTTGAACGAAGTCGGCGAAGAACGAATGAATCAAGTTGTATATGGTGAGTGGACGGTAAAAGATTTAATCGCCCATGTCTCGTGGTTTGTGAATGAGATGGTGGGTGTGTTGAAAGAGAAGGCGTTAGTGGGGTCGGAGTTGTGGGGATTGAAGAATGATGAGCGCAATGCGATCCTGTTCAAAGAGAATCGTCATCGCGCATTGAGAGACGTTTTAGACGAAGATAAACGACTCTATCAGCAGTTTCTTGAGTTGTTCAAAACGTTGAGCGATGATGATTTGAACGATGCGGCACACTTCCGCGAGATGCCGCCCGATTGGATTCCGTGGGAGGTGTTGCGGGGCAATACGTATAAGCATTACGAAGAACACGCGCGGGAGTTGAAAGAATGGTTGAGATTGCTTCGCATAGACTTGTCCTGAGCGAAGTCGAAGGAACGCTCGCAATGACGATCCAATCTCTAATCTCTAATCTCTAATTACCAATCTCAAGAGTCTCCCCGCCCCACTCTCCGCAAGTAAAAGATTCCCATCCACATCCCACATCGGCGCGGCGGGTTTCTTTAAATCTTTCACATACACTTCGTCTTTCGTCGAACCTGCGCGCAAAAGATGAACCGCGCTATCCTGTAACGTCACGAAAAATATATTTCCCTGCTCATCGGAGATCGCCCCATCGGGCGAGACGGATAACGCAATCACAAGATCAACTTTGCCATTTGGTTGAATGCGTTTGATCGTCCCCGCGCCTTTATCGCTGATCAAAATACTTCCCTCACGTTCCACGTAAGCCGACGTGGGTTGTTTGAATCCGTTGGCGATCTCTTTCACTGTCTTGCCATCTAAACTAATGCGCCACACAATGCCGTTGGGTGTATCCGGCACGACAAAAGTTTTCGTGTACGAGTCGAAAGCAAAATCATCTATGCCGCCTTGTATGCCGCTGCGATTGGTGAAGGTGGCGATGAGGCTGATCTGCTTGGTGTTGAGGTCGTAGCGGACGAGTCGCTCTTTGCCGTTTTCGAGAATCGCCAACGAGTCGTCGGGCAAGGCGATCACACATTCTGGAAATCCTAAATTGCTAATTACTAAGTCCGTCTTTCCGTTTTTGAATCGCTGAATCGTCCCCGCTTTGTAATCGCTGATGTAGATCGAACCATCGGAAGCGCGAGTGAAGAAATCGGGGTAGCCAAGATTCTCGGCGATGACTTCGATGCGCGGCGATGATGAAATGGCAAGTGATTTGGTTGTGGGCACTGGACTCGGTGATGCGGTCATCACTGCGGTAGCCGTTGAAGTGGGTTCAACTGTTAACGCGCGCGTGGGCGTGGTGCTTGGGAGCAATGTAGGTGTAGGGTTGGGCGTGGAGGCGGCACACCCTGTCAAGAAAAAAAGCGTGATGAGGCAAGAGAGTGATCGCGCGTAAGAGTGGATCGCTCTGTGAGTGGTGATCATCAAAAAAAGAAAAACCCGCTTTCGTTTGAAAGCGGGTCTCTGGTGTTAGGTGGGGGGTTCTTCTGGTGCGCCGGGGCCGCCATGCTGCTTGAAGCGATAGGTGATGCGCCCGCGCTTAAGATCATACGGGGACATTTCTACCTTGACGCGATCACCTAACAGGATGCGGATGTAATACTTGCGCATCTTGCCCGAAAGGTACGCCAGCACACGATGTTTGTTGTCGAGTTCAACGGTGAATTGCGTGCTGGGCAACGCTTCAACGATAGTGCCTTCGACTTCAATTTTTTCTTCTTTTGCCACTGCTTTCTTCTCCTTGATTATTGACGATTATATAGTGGATGAGGGTTGTTGGCAATTGGATGGCGAATAGCGAATAGCGTATCGCATACCGCTATCAGCCATTCGCTATATGCTATTTGCTATTTGGGTATATCATTTCAGCATGACTACAGAAACCCGCCGCTTGTTAAGAATCGTTATCACACTGATCTTCGGCGTCAGTTTGTTCTTAACGCTCGAAGCCTTGTTAAGTCTGTGGATCGAGTCGGGGTCGGTGCTACGATTGATCACCTTCACTGCTGACGATGCCCGATTTTTTGCCAACGCATTAAGCCGCAACTCCAATCAGTTGTTGGCGGTCATCTTTACCACTGTGGCGATTGCAGTGCCGCTGACTGCCAATATGTATTCGATCAAATTCCTGGAGCTGTTCATCAATGATCGCGTGACGCAAGTGGTGTTGATCATCTTTGTTATCACCATGCCACAAGTGACGTGGCTGACTTACAACATCAAAAACGATTCGATCCCGTTCTTGACGCTTTACGTTTCGTTTGCGTTAGTCGTGTTATGCAACGCGCTGTTAATCCCCTATCTCTATTACCTGTTCCGTTTTCTGCATCCCAACACGTTGCTCAGTCGTTTGGAGAAAGAGATTGATGACGAGTTTAAGGCGGCACGGCGCAAACCGAATCAAGCCGCCGCGCACGCCCACGCTACATCTCAGCTCATCGAACACATTGCCAGTATTGCGATTCGATCCGTAGATCGCTCGGATCGATCCACCGCTATTGAGAGCGTGTTCGCGCTTAAACGGCTGATGAAAACATATTGGCAGAACAAAGCAATTATGCCCAAAGCCTGGTTCATCGTTGATTCGCGCGCCTTACGCAGTTTCTCGCGCGAGATGGTGCTGGAGATCAGCGAGAGCCGCCGCTGGATGGAGATGAAGATACTGTCGCAGATGCGCGAGGTCTTGAGCGCAGCGATCCCGCGTATGCACGATCTGGTGAACGCCATCGCCGACGCGACGAGTGAGTTGGGCGCAGAGAAAGATGTACAAGACGATCAAGCGATGACCGAGTTATTTGTGGATTACTTCAATACATTCATTCGGTTAGCGATCAACCGCCGCGATCAACGTTCCGTGTTTACCCTCTTCAACCAATATCGGGTCTTCGCCGAAGGTCTGTGTGACTCTCGACCCGATTTGCTGTTGGAGATCGCTTTCTATTTTCAATACTATGCACAGGTGGCGCGCGATCAGAATCTGCCGTTTATGGTGGAAGCCATTGCCCACGATCTGGGTGCGTTGGTGCGCGTGTCGTGGGAACACAACATGCCAAAATGGGAGAAGATGCTGGAACGGTTTTTGTCTTTTGATCGTGAGACTCAAGAACGCCCTCTGCTCGGCGTGAAGAAAGCGCAAGTGATCCTGGCGGGATTCTTTTTATTACACGATCTACCAGAACAAGCGCACTTCATCGGCGAGAGTCTCAAAGGGCTTGACCCAAAGTTCATCGAGAAGATGAGGGATGATCTACTGCACGTCCGCCGCGAGAAGTATTGGGAGATCAGCGAGCGGCGTTTCCATATTGATTACGTACCGCCGAAGCATCGAGAGAAGATTGAGGAGTTTTTTGAGACGCTTAATTAACAAAAGGCGCGGGCGGCGAAACACTTTGGTTGTAAAGATATTTCATCGGCGGACGATATGGGGCGAGGGGAGACTATAGACACGCGGAGTCTCTAGCACTTCTTGTACACATACCGAGCGTTTCCCGAAACGAGCTCGAACGCGTTGAATCACGGAACTGAAATCAGGCCCCACGTCAGCAACTTTTTCATCAACAATCGCCACCCACTTACCACGATGCTCCTTAAGCAATTCAGGCAACAGTCTTTGGAAGGCGGCGCGCTCGCGCTCGAATTGCGGATCGTTTGAGATCGGTTCAAGTTTAGCAACATCTTTTCTCTGCGCCAGAAACTCTTGATACTCGGCATAAGGCACAACTGCCGCGATAGGTTGCCCGTCACGTTGAAGGATGATCGTCTCGCGTCCAATTAATTGATCATTAGGGCTGATGGTGTAAGGCGTTTGCACTTCGCGAATAAGGTGTGGCATAGTAAGAACTCCGTGAAGATATTTTACTCTAATTCTTCTAACGGTTCGATGTGTGACTATTGACCCATCCCGCCATTCATAATTTTTCCAAATTTGTTTGCTATGTTCTGTCAGTGAGTTAAGACACCGAGTGTTTTGCGAAGCACCCCGTAGCGAAGGGGCAGAAACACTCGGTGTCTTGGCAAAATGAGGATACAAAACCATGACCGTTTTAGAAGCCAGCCAAGTTACCAAACAATATCAAATGGGCGAAGTGACGGTGAGCGCACTTGATGAAGTGAGCCTCACCGTAAATAAAGGTGAGTTCGTCGCCATCATGGGACCCAGCGGATCGGGTAAATCAACTTTGTTACACCTGTTAGGCGGACTCGATTCGCCGAGCGATGGCGAGATCACGCTGGCGGGGCAACCGCTCTCGCGTTTGAGCGACAACGAGATCACGGTAGTGCGCCGCCGCAAAGTGGGATTCATCTTCCAGTTTTACAACTTGTTGCCGACTCTCACCGCCGAAGAAAATGTTGGCTTACCGCTTTTGATTGATGGTCAAAGTTTGGATAAGCACCGCGAGCGAATTGACAAGTTGCTCTCTCTCGTTAATTTATTAGATCGCAAACATCACAAACCCGATCAGCTTTCGGGCGGACAACAACAACGTGTTGCCATTGCGCGGGCATTCGTTAACGAACCTGAAATTGTTTTAGCCGACGAGCCAACTGGCAACCTTGATTCTAAAAGTGGCACCGCCATTTTGGAATTGCTGCGAAGGACGTGCGTTGAACTCGGCGCGACGATTGTGATGGTGTCTCACGATCCACGCGCGGCGTCGTATGCAGATCGAGTCGTGTTCATCAAAGACGGGAAGATCGTCAAAGAGTTGAAGAATGACGTGGCGGGTCACAACGTGCAATCAATTATGGATGTGATGGCGGGATTGGAATTATGAAGGATGAAGGATGGGGGATGAAACAATGAACAATGAGACAATGAAGAATGAACAATGAGGCAAAACCTCAAATGAATAATCAAAATAAATCACGTTCACCATTTCCATGTCCACTCTCTCTGTCAGCAATCCACAATCTCCAATCTCCAGTCTCCAATCTCTACGTATTTGGGGTCGCTTCCCTCGCCTCACCCCTCTCATTCTTGCGCTACGCAACATGCGTATCCGTTGGATGCGGACGGCGTTGACGTGCTTGGGCATTGTGTTGGGCGTCGCCGTTATTTTGGCGATCTCGATCACAAACGACAGCACGCTTAAATCGATTCGCAACGTTTTTGATGAAGCATCGGGTAAAGCGAATCTTTTAGTGCAATCGAGCGCGCCCGATAGCGGCGGCTTTGAACAAACAGTTGTCGGGCGACTCGCCTCTATCGAGGGCGTGGTCGCCGCCGCGCCATCGGCTCAAGCCACAACGCTGCTCGCCCGTGATGCCGAAGATTGGCAGACATCGTTGAGTCTGGGCGGGCGCGCGGTTGGCAAATCGCTGACGATCTTCGGCGTAGAAGCAGATATCGATCCACAAGTGCGGCAATACGAGATCATTGATGGACGTTGGATCAAGGGTGATAGTTACGAGGCGGTCATCCCTGAGAAGTATGCAACGGAAAAAGAGTTAAAGGTCGGGAACGATCTGGTCATCATCTCACCGGCAGGCACGGAGCGAATCCGAATCGTCGGCATCATTAAGAATGATGGCGCGGGGTTGCTCAACGATGGGGCAATCGCTTTCGTTCCATTACAGGCGGCGCAGGATATGTTTGATCGCGGCAAAGACATTGATGCGATTGATATTGTGATGACGAAAGACATCGCCAACGATCCAAATAAATTGAGCGCGGCGAAAGAGCGCGTGGCGGCTCGGCTTGGAACAAAATATGAAGTGTCGTATCCGGCATCACGCGGATCGCTCGTCACGCAAATGCTCTACACCTATCAACAAGGGTTGTCGTTTTTTTCAGTGGTGGCGATCTTCGTCGGCGCGTTTTTGATCTACAACGCCTTTAGCATGACTGTGTTAGAGCGCACGCGCGAACTCGGTTTGTTGCGCACACTGGGCATGACCAAAATGCAAACGCTGACTCTGGTGATGGCAGAAGCAGTCATACTCGGCATCATCGGATCGATCATCGGCGTCGGCTTTGGGGTTGTGCTGGCGCGGGTGTTGATCATTTTATTAGGCGGAGTCGTCTCGACCACGATCAACACACTTTCGATTCCGCTGGACGGACTCGTCAATAGTTTGTTCGTTGGCGGCGCGGTGACAATTGGCAGCGCGTTGTTGCCCGCCATTCAAGCCTCGCAAGTGTCGCCGCTCGAATCGCTGTGGGTGCAAGCCAAGCGCCCCAACCCGCGCTCGCAACGAAAATTATTTTTCTTCGGCGTCACGCTCACCCTCGCTTCGTGGATTTCACTCTATTACATTCCGTGGCCTCCGTCCATTGCGTTTAACATCGGCAGTCTCTCCACATTAACCTTCTTGCTCGGCGGTGTGCTGATCATTCCCGCCGTCGTGGAGAGCGCGGAAAGAATTGTGCGACCACTCGTTACAAAAATTTTTGGCAACGAAGGCATGTTGGGTTCGGGCAACGTGCGCCGCTCAGCGGCGCGCACATCGCTCACGGTTGCTTCACTTATGATCGGACTCTCAATGGTCATCGCCAACAATTCTCTGGCCGACGCTTTCATCGGCGACATCACCGCTTGGGTCGAGACCGCGCTCGGTGGCGACCTTTACGTGCGCGCGCCGATCCCCATGCGCGAATCGTTTGAGAGTCAGTTGGCGGCAACCGCAGGCGTTGGCGGCATCACCAAGATTCGATATTTTGGGGCGAAGGTTGCGCCGTCCGTCGTGCCGCCCGAATCGCAAGATGAAAACAATACGTTGATCTTCGCCGGGATCGATCCGCTGACGTATCGTGAGGTAGGAGAATTTCAATTTGCCGCCAATCAAGGTGACGCCGACTCTAATTGGAAACGTTTTTCTGAGGGCGACTCACTCTTCATCTCTACCGTGGTTGCCGACAGATACAAAGTGAAGCAGGGTGAGTCTTTGCGTTTGATAACGCCGCGCGGCGAACACGATTTTTATATCGCCGCCGTTGCGGTGGACTTCACCGGGCAAGGGTTCATCGTTACGGGAACGTATGGCGATATGAAGCAGTGGTTCGGCAAGACGGGCGTGGATCGTTACACGATCAAAGTGGCGAAGGGTTACAGCGTGAAGGAAGTTCGGCAGACGATTGAGGACAAATATAAAAAGTCGCGCAGCATCTCAGTGGAGACAACGGAAGAATTTAAAAAGAAAGTGATCGATCTCTCGCAAGAGTCGTTTCGGTTGTTCGACGTGTTGGGCATGATCGGGATCGTAGTGGCGGCGTTAGGCGTGATCAACACCTTGATGATGAACGTCATCGAGCGTCAACGCGAGATCGGCGGGTTAAGATCGCTTGGCTTGACTCGGTGGCAGACAACCAAAATGGTTTTAGCAGAGGCGGCAACACTTGGGGCGATTGGCGGCGCGTTTGGGTTGGGACTCGGTTATTGGCTATCGCAAATTTTCGTCAGCGCGTTGAATGCAATGGCGGGTTACGATCTACAATACGTTTTTGTGTTGAGCATCTTCATCACCGGCGCGTTCATCGCCTTGATCGTCTCTCAAGTGGCGGCGATCTATCCGGCGTGGAAGGCGGCGGGGGTGAATATCGTGGAGGCGATTAAGCATGAGTGAGGGGCAAAAGGAAAAAAAGGAAAGAAGGGGGATAAAGGAAAGAGGTGGCAACGGATGTGGTAGCTGATGTAATGGATGCGAGCGCATATATCCGCTACATCCGATACATAATCCGTTGCCAATAGCGGCGATCAAACTTCAGACCGACGCGGTTTCGCGAAGCGTCCCGTAGCGAAGCGGAGTGGATAAAACCGCGTTGGTCTTTGGCGACAAAGTGATTTTGACTCAAGGAGAACTGGGCTTATACTTGCCCCAAGATACAAGCATAGGTAACGAAGGAGTTTAAAATGCAATGGCTTGAAGTGCGAAAAGCATATCCGAACCAGTGGCTCATCATTGAGGCATTACAAGCGCACACCTCACCAGAGCATCGGCGATTGCTCGACAAGATCGCCGTGATCGAGAAATGCGCTGACGGCAAAGGGGCTATGACGAGCTATCGGCAACTACACAAGCAGCACCCCGCGCGAGAATTTTATTTCGCCCACACCAGCCGCGAAGCATTAGATATTCGTGAACGGCAATGGTTGGGAATTCGGAGGGGAAATGCAATTGCTGTTAAAGGATGAACTGCCATTTACAACGATCTCAATTGCTTATCGAGGTGCTGTCCTTGAGATACCTGACGTTCTGATAGATACGGGATCAGCCAGCACAGTATTGTCTGTTGATCTTCTCGCGGACGTTCAAATTTTTCCAACGCCTGAAGATATTCTGCACACGATACACGGCGTGGGTGGCAGTGAAGTCGTGTTCACACGCAATGTGGACTATCTCAAAGTAGGTGAGCACAGCATTGTAAATTTTGAGATCGAAGTCGGTGGCATGGATTATGGTTTCGACATCAATGGCATCTTGGGAATGGATTTTTTGACTCGCTCAGGGGCGATCATTAATTTGAAAGAGTTGAAACTCGAATTTTCTCAAGTATAAATATCCGTTGCTCGTTTCAATCTCATCACTACATGCATGAGAAACTTTATCATGACATCAAAATTCATCCGACCCAGTAAGGGCCTTTATATCAAACTCGGCGAAGGCGGCTGTTGGGAAAGCGATTGCATTGAACGCGACCAAACTCTCCAACTTGGCTACAGAGAAGTTCCCCACGATTTTTGCACTAAGGAGAGATGGGCTGAAATACAAAAAGGACTTAAGACAACCCACAAAGACCCGGGTGTAGCCACGCGCCATGCCAACCAGATTCGATCTTTCTATGAAGCGGACGAAAGTGTTTTATGGGTCACTTTCTTTGGTGACAGATTACATTGGTGCTTTTCAGAGCCTAAAGTAACTTTGTTACCTGATAAGTCGAAAACGCGTCCCGTTATCGGTCAGTGGTGTTCGGTAGATATCACGGGCGAGCCACTTTATAAAAACCATCTGAGCGGCAGGCTCTTGAGTATGCAAGGTTTTCGGGGAACAATTTGCTCCGTCAAGGAACTTCATTATCTCGTTCAGAAAATCAACGGCATCGTCCCCCAAGAAGTCAAAGAATCTATAGACGCTTTATCAGCACTCGAACAAAAAATAGAGTCCTTGATCCGCAAATTGCATTGGAAGGACTTCGAGATTCTGGTTGACCTGATTTTTCGCCAAGCAGGTTGGCAGAGAAATGGGGTGTTGGGTGGAATTGAAAAGACTCTTGACCTTGATCTGCTTTCGCCCATCACTTCAGAGCGGTATGCTGTACAAGTCAAATCCAGAGCAAACTTAGCCGAGTTCGAGAGTTATCAACGGGAATTCGCAGATATGCAGGGTTACACTCGTCTGTATTTTGTCGTTCATACACCTGCGCGTAATCTCGCACAGACCAAAGTAAAAACTACTGAAGACATCAGGCTGTGGTTACCTCAAGAAGTTGCTCATTGGGCGGTCAAATACGGATTGGCAGATTGGATAATCTCCAAAGCATCGTAGGTAAGCAGACATCACTTTCAAGACAAACGCGGCAGAATCCGACCGTTATCAAAGCAAACCCAAAACCCGAAAGTCCCCTCGACTCTTCGGGTTTTATTTTTTTACCCTCTCTGCAACACATCCCTCACCCCCGGCATCACCAGCTGTTGAAAAATCTCGTCCATGCGTTGCGGCGTGTAGGGCATATTGTTGTCGAGCCACCACTTGAGCAAAGTGAGTAGCGTGCCGGCGAGATAGTTGGAGAGAATCGGGAGTGGCACGGAAAGATCGTGTTGAGGTGCAAGCAAAACAATTTGTTCCTCAATGTTTCGCGCCAAATAAGTTTGTCCCGTTTTGAAAAGTGATTCGATCCCCTGCCCCCAGATCAACGCCTTGTAAAGATGATGATGATCTTTTACGTGTTGAAATAACCCTTCCACATGAAGCAACCGCGCAGTGGCGGCGTAATCGTAATCAATGTGTGGGTTAAGTAAGGCAAGCACCCGTTCAAAACTGCTGGTCAGCAAATCGTCTTTATCTTGATAGTGGGCGTAAAAAGTCGAGCGGCCCACATTGGCTTTGTCAATCACATCTTGCACGGTGATCAGATCATATTGCTTCTCCGCCATTAGTTTTAGCAATGCGTCCAATAACAATTGCCGCGTGCGTTCCGAGCGACGATCTGTTTTTTGTGTCTTCACTGTAAGCAGTTCCTTTCCCGCACATTTTCGCTAATGTGTCCATTAGCGAACACTTCGGTTCGATTAATTGTTGACAGAGGAATGTTCGATCTATATTCTGATAACGAACAATCCATTCAAGCACGAATCATTATACGCAAAAGGAGCGTAACAGATGAAAACAATTAGTGAACTACACACGCACGATCACGCACCCGAAACCGAAGGACGCACGATACGTTGGGCGCATCTCTACGATGCTTTAGTGGGCGTGATGACTCTTGGCAATGCTAAAGCCATTCGCCAGACAACTGCTGCGATGGCGAAAATTAAAGCGGGGGACAAAGTGCTTGATGTGGGATGCGGCACCGGAGATTTAACTTTTGCCGCCAAAGCTCACGCCGGGGTTACGGGCGAGGTGCATGGCACCGACGCCTCACCCGAGATGATCGAAGTGGCGAAAGGCAAAGCGGCACAGCGCGGCACGCAGATTAACTTTCAAGTTGATCTCATCGAGAAGATGTCCTTCCCCGATCATTATTTCGATGTGGTGTTGAGCAGTTTGATGATGCATCATCTACCCAACAACCTCAAACGTCAGGGGCTTGTCGAAATTCGCCGCGTGCTGAAACCGGGTGGGCGAATCGTGATCGTGGACTTTAGACGTCCGAACACTTTTACGGAACATATCCTCACGGCTT